>Ga0255771_1002185_pt1 | contig 19940 bp, 19 predicted proteins | sample 011ome_19_FD_179969 | JGI IMG/M metagenome (GOLD analysis project Ga0255771, IMG submission 179969) | Coastal salt marsh microbial communities from the Groves Creek Marsh, Skidaway Island, Georgia - 011510BT metaG (version 2) | ecosystem: Environmental > Aquatic > Marine > Intertidal zone > Salt...
GCACGGATCGAAGAGCTCAGCCGCGAAATCCAAACGACCTTCGAGGGCACTGACAAACTTGTCGTTGTTGGGCTCTTGCGCGGATCATTCGTGTTCATCGCCGATCTGGTGCGCGAATTGCACCTGCCCGTCGAAGTCGATTTCCTAGAGGCGTCATCCTATGGTGACAGCACAGAAAGCAGTCGAGAAGTCCGTATTTTTAAAGACTTGCGTGGCGCAATTGAAGGGCGGGATGTGCTTGTTGTCGAGGATATTATCGACACTGGCCACACCCTCCACCACGTCCACAACTATCTTATGACCAAGAATCCGGCACGGATGAAAACCATCGCCCTGCTTGATAAACCCGCCCGCCGCGAGGTTGATTTCAAGCCTGACTGGACCGGCTTCGAGATCCCCGACGAATTCGTCGTGGGCTACGGCATCGATTTTGCCCAACGCAATCGCAACCTGCCCTATGTGGGAAAAGTCAGGTTCACCGAATGAACCCGCGTTGGCTCCTTATGGCCAAACGTTGGGCGCAAAACCCGCCCAGCATGGGGCGGGTCAAACTCGTCGCGGCCGTCGTCGCCGCTTGCGTCCTCATCGTTGCTGCCGAAAAATTGGGGCTCACGCCTGACTGGATGAGCGCCGAAAAGGTGCGCCGCATCTATTAATAATGCCTGCAGACAGAATTTGTTAAAAATCGATCATTAACCTTTCCATCAGACTTCTGCAGCTAACTGCAAGGGCTGATGAAAGGATCGCCCATGGCAAACAGCTCCGCCCTTTTTGAGAGTAACGATGAATCCGATCCGGAGGTCGTTATGTGTGAGGCACTTGAAAAGGTGCGCGAACACTTAAGCATGGATATTTCCTACATGGCCGAATTGATCGGCGATACGGTCCACTTTCGGCGCGCCTCCGACCCAAAGGGGTTGGGCCTGATCGACGTGACCGCAAGCCGGCCAATGTCGGAGCTTTATTGCGGCTACATGCTGGACGGGAGACTTCCGCGCATGATGCCCGATGTATCGCAAATCCCGCTTGCGCGCGATTTGCCCATCACCAAGGAAATGGGGGTGCAATCTCACGTCAGCGTGCCGATGTTCCGCAACAATGGCGAGTTTTATGGCACATTTTGCTGTTTTTCACAGACCCCCAATCCCTCGTTGAACGAGCGGGACTACAACATCGCCACCATGTTCGCAAATTTCGCCGGCAAAACGCTGAACAAAAGCATGGAGGCCACAAACGAGCATCAAAGAATTTCTGACCGGATTACGCAGATTATTGCGCATCAAAGCTTTGCCATCTACTGGCAGCCTATTGTCGATCTGAAATCCAATAAAATGGTCGGCGCGGAGGCATTAAGCAGGTTTGAATCCCAAATCTATCAAGCCCCCGACATCTGGTTTGCCGACGCGAAAAAGGTCGGGCTGCAACGCGAGCTTGAAATTGCTGCCATTCGCGCCGCTCTTTTGGAACTGCCCCTGCTGCCAAGCAACATTTATGTTTCGCTCAATGCCTCACCCGACACGATCATTTCAGGACAGCTTGTTGAAGTCTTGAAAGATGCGCCAACCAAGCGGATCATTATTGAAATCACCGAACATGACGCGATCGACGATCATGTGAAGCTGCTCAAGACGATGGCAGAATTGCGCCGGCTCAACGTCCGTTTCGCCGTCGACGATCTGGGCGCCGGATATTCGGGGCTGAGTACGGTCTTGCGGCTACGTCCCGATATCATGAAACTGGACCGCGCATTGGTTGCAGGAATCCATGCTGATCCTGCACGCCAATCGCTGGCCTCCGCTATGGTTCATTTCGCCGCTGAAATTGGCGCAACCCTTATCGCCGAAGGCGTCGAGCACCCCGAAGAGCGCGATACTTTGCGCAAAATCGGTGTGCGCCTCGTCCAAGGGTTCTTATTCGCGCGCCCTGCTCCGCTGGGACAGATATGGCTCCCCGATCAACTTCAGGCCGTCGGCTGACCAAATTTCTTCAACCGCGCCGCCCGTAAACGCGCAAAATCATCGCCAGCGTGATAGCTGGACCGCGTGAGCGGCGAGGCCGACACCATAAGAAAGCCCTTGTTATACGCGGTTTTCTCATAGGTCGCGAATTCTTCGGGGGTCACAAATCGATCAACCGCGTGGTGCTTTGGCGTGGGCTGCAAGTACTGACCAATCGTCAAAAAATCGATGTTAGCAGCCCGCATATCTTCCATGACTTGGGTCACGGCCTGCTTATCCTCGCCCAGACCGACCATGATTCCTGATTTAGTGAACATCGTCGGATCAAGTTCCTTAACGCGCTGCAACAGGCGCAAGGAATGGAAGTACCGCGCACCAGGGCGGACCTCTGGATAGAGACCTGGTACAGTTTCCAAGTTGTGGTTAAAAACGTCTGGCTTTGCTTCAACGACAATTCGCAGCACATCAGGGTCGCAACGGATAAAATCGGGCGTCAAAATCTCGATGGTCGTATCGGGGGATTGCTTGCGCACAGCGCGAATCGTTTGGGCGAAATGCGCGGCCCCGCCATCCTCAACATCGTCACGGTCCACGGACGTAATAACCACGTGCTTGAGGCCCAGTTTTTTCACCGCATCGGCCACACGACCGGGCTCAAATACGTCCAGATCTTCAGGCGGCTTGCCCGTCGCGATATTGCAGAATGTGCATGCCCGTGTGCAGACTTCGCCCATAATCATCATGGTGGCATGGCCTTGCGACCAACATTCGCCCACATTTGGGCAGCCTGCCTCTTCGCAAACGGTGACCAACTTATGCTCGCGCATGATGTCGCGGGTCACTTTATAGCCTTCGGACGTCGGCGCCTTCACCCTGATCCAGTCAGGCTTCTTTGGCTGCACATTGTCAGGACGCTTGGCCTTTTCAGGGTGGCGTTGGGCGGGGATTTTGAGGTCGCGCACGGAAATTTCCCATTTTCTAGTTTCCGCAAACGTAGTGACTTTCTCTCACGACAACAACAGTGCAGTCGGGCAAACCCGCTATGCAAATGCTCGTTCTGGGATGTTGGACTAGGCGACCACTCACGACTACGGGAAAGGGCGCCTGCTACGGCGCCCTTTTTTCATCCAATCATCGGGGCGTATTTGCCCTGCTCTGCGTAATGCCGCTTGAGACGTTGCAAGGCGATCCGCAAAACAATCTTGCCAGAACGCGCCGACCACCCCATCGCTTTTTCAGTGATCTCCAGCCCTTCCAGTAAGCAGCAGCAGTGAAAGACAACGTCTGCCAATCCAGGGCCCAAGTCCTGCAATGCCGCCTGCACCCGCAGATGCGCAGCGCTGGCACCTTTTGCGATATTCTCGCGTGGGGTCTGGCGCATGAAGTCGCCGAAATCCTTGGCCAGCGCCCCGCCCATCTTGGCCAACTCAAAATCTTCCCGCAATCGTTCCCCGACGGCAACCAAATCGCGCATCAGAAACATCCCGCCATCACGATCACGGCGGCGCGCCAGCCCGATCAGCGGGCTTTCCATTGACACCTGACGCGGCGATTGGCCGACCACATCGCTTTCAAAGGCGCTTAGGTCCCACGCTTTGTCATTCGTCATCATCGATTGCGCATCACGAAAGCCGGAGGCCGCGTTTTCACTTTGAGCCATGAGGTGTTGCAATGCTGATCGACCCGTAGTGGTGATTGTATACCGCACGACGCGACCCTCTGGGTTTGGGCAGATAATCCAGTCCTTGAGCGCCAAGGCTTGTGCAATCTCGCGCTCGACGACCGCCGTGCGCATGTTTTCCCCGTCAGGGGCTTCACGCACAATCACCGCTGTCTCCATTTCCTTGGCGACAGCCATGACCGCGCCCGGTTCGCACAAGCGCAACAACACACGCTTGGCCTCTTGGTCGATTCGTTCTTGAGTCAAACCATCTTTCGGGATCGCTTTGGTCTCTTTTACCCATGCCGCCGTTCGGCCCGCCAAATCTCGCAACGCATCGTCGATAAGAGGATCGTCCCGGCGTTGCTCCAGTTTGCGCACTTGCCGCAAGATCGTCGAAGGATGGCAGTCCTCCGAGCGCGCAAGTTCACGAATCGAACATCCTCGCTCTGTATGCGCAATATAAGTTTTCGCTTCTTTCGGGACCCAAGATGGCAGATTTTGAGTAGCTTTTTCGTTAATACATTCACGCATTTCGCATTCCCCAACCGCAAATTTCATTCAGGCAAACAGTTACCTTAAGCGGAATCAATTTGAACTAATGCAACCTAGACGTTTAGTTGTTACTCAATAGTTAATTGTCTCCAGTGCGGTTCACTATTGTTTCCAAAAGATAAATAATCCTCACCCCACCGACCGCTCCACTTGCCGATCACGCAACATGCATCCGGCACATGCCATGGTTCTTGCACAAACTGCTCGCAAAAGGATCTGACCATGCTCGATATCGCTACCCGCATCGCCCAACTCCGTCGCCCGAAACTTCTGATCAGCGCGGCCCGCTTTGGGATCGATGATTATATTCGCAACACGCATTTGAAACGAATTTTGAAAAACGATGTGATCCCGCGCCCTGCCCCTGCCGTGATGCAATTGCTCGATATCGAATCCGCACTCAACGAGGCGCGCATAACAAAACAGGCCACTTATTCAGTGGCCCGTCATGTCGATGTGATGATTGCAATTATGGCCGAGGCGCAAACCTTGGCGGCCACCTCGCGCCCTACATAAAGGCGTCAGGCATGCTTGCTTTTTTCTCCGCCACATAGGCCCGCAACCGTGCTTCGATCTCGGGATCAAGCGCGGGTTGCTGGTAGGTGTCGATCATCTTTTTAACGCGGATCGACGCAAGGGCCTGCGTATCGCGCGCGCCCTCTTCATCCCATGTCTCGAACGGTTTGTAGTCAAACAGGTCGGAGCGCCAAAAAGCCGTCTTGAAGTTAGCCTGCGTGTGCTCGCACCCGAGGTAGTGACCACTTGGCCCCACTTCGGCAATCGCACCCATCGCTTGGCCGTTTTCGGACATGTCCACACCGCGTGCAAAGTGGTGCAATGTGCCCAGTTGATCGGCGTCCATAACGAACTTTTCGAACGAAGCGACCAATCCGCCTTCCAGCCAACCGCAAGCGTGAAGCATAAAGTTCACACCCGACAGCAGCCCCATTTGAAGGCTGTTCGATGTTTCATAAGCCGCCTGCGCGTCTGGCAGCTTTGATCCACAGAACGAACCAGCCGAGCGATATGGCACACCCAAGCGGCGCGCCAACTGACCCACGCCATACGTAATATGCGCAGCCTCTGGCGTCCCGAACGTCGGCGCACCCGAGTTCATGTCGATCGAGGTCACAAACGCACCCATAATTACAGGCGCACCCGGACGGATCAGCTGGGAATAGGCGATGCCTGCCAGACATTCCGCCATAACTTGGGTCAAGGTGCCTGCAACAGACACAGGTGCCATCGCACCGCCTACAATAAACGGCGAGATAATCGAGGCTTGGTTGTTTTTCGCAAAAACTTCCAAAGCACCCATCATAATGCTGTCAAATGTCATCGGACTGTTGATGTTGATCAACGATGTCATGACAGTGTTGTTCTGCACAAACTCTTCACCAAATAGAATCCCGCACATATCGACCGAATCCTGCGCACGGGAAGGCTCGGTAACGGAGCCCATAAATGGCTTATCCGATAGGGTCATGTGCGCGAGCAGCATATCCAGATGACGCTTGTTCACAGGCACATCTGTTGGCTCGCATACTGTGCCGCCCGAATGGTGTAACCACTTCGACATATAGCCAAGCTTCACGAATTTTTCGAAATCGGCCATTGTCGCATAACGGCGGCCACCCTCGGCATCGCGCACGAATGGCGGACCATAGACGGGAGCCAGAACGAGGTTCTTGCCACCGATCTCGACATTACGCTCAGGGTTGCGGGCATGCTGGGTAAATGTCGCAGGCGCAGTCGCACACAACTTACGGGCCAAACCACGTGGAATACGCACCCGCTCGCCTTCAATCTCGGCCCCGGCAGCGCGCCAACGCTCAAGCGCCTCTGGGCTATCAACAAAGTTCACCCCAATTTCGGCCAAAACCGTCTCGGCATTCCGCTCGATAATCTCGAGCGCCGCCTCATCTAGAACCTCATAGTTCGGAATATTGCGCTCGATGTATTTTGCTGTCTCGACGCTGACAGCTGTGCGCTCTGCGCGACGGGCCGCACCACCGCCACCACGTGCGCGACGACCTGTATTTTCCTGAGCCTCAGACATACGACTTCTCCCAATATCAATTGCTTGACCCTGTAATACGTCGAGACAAAATCACACCTTGCGAAATTAACGCCACTTGAAAGGCAAAAGCGACATCGGACACTCTTGCGCATAAGCCCTGTCACCGTCTAAAACGCGGCATGGATATACAATCGCACGAACGCCTTCTTATTATCGACTTCGGCAGCCAAGTGACGCAGCTTATTGCGCGTCGTTTGCGCGAGTTGAACGTCTATTGTGAAATTCACCCCTATCAGAGCGTGACAGACGCGTTTTTGGCCGATTTCGCGCCAAAGGCCGTGATCCTCTCAGGTGGTCCAGATAGCGTGACACGCGAGGGTTCGCCCCGTGCTACTCCCGCCGTTTTCACCATGGGCGTGCCTGTTCTGGGCATCTGCTACGGTCAGCAAACGATGATGCAACAGCTTGGTGGTCAGGTTGATCGCGGTCACGGCACTGCCGAATTTGGACGTGCCTACGTGACCCCCGTGAATGAGCTTCCCCTTCTAAACGGTTGGTTCCAAGAGGAAAAAGAACAAGTCTGGATGAGCCATGGCGACCACGTCTCCGCCATCGCGCCTGGCTTTGAAGTCTACGGCACATCGCCCAATGCCCCCTTCGCCATCACCGCTGACGTCAGCCGCAATTTCTACGCCGTTCAGTTCCACCCAGAGGTCCACCACACGCCAAACGGCGCGAAACTCTACGAGAATTTTGTGAAACTTGCTGGCTTCTCTGGCGACTGGACAATGGGCGCTTACCGTGAACAAGCCATCCAAGCCATCCGCGAACAGGTCGGCGACAAAAAGGTCATTTGCGGCCTTTCGGGCGGCGTCGATTCGTCTGTTGCCGCTGTGCTGATTCACGAGGCGATTGGCGACCAACTCACTTGCGTCTTCGTGAACAACGGCCTTTTGCGCCAAAACGAGGCCGAAGAAGTCCTCAAGATGTTCAGCGAGAACTACAATATCCCGTTGATTTATGCTGATGAACAGGAATTGTTCATGGGCGAGCTTGAGGGCCAATCGGACCCTGAAACCAAGCGCAAGATCATCGGGCGTCTGTTCATAGACGTGTTCCAAAAGCACGCCAATACCATCGAAGGCGCAGAGTTCCTTGCCCAAGGCACACTCTACCCTGATGTCATTGAAAGCGTTAGCTTTTCTGGCGGTCCATCCGTTACGATCAAGAGCCACCACAACGTCGGCGGCCTGCCCGAAAAGATGGGCCTCAAACTCGTTGAGCCCTTGCGCGAACTCTTCAAAGACGAAGTCCGCGCGCTGGGCGTCGAGCTTGGCTTACCTACATCCTTCATCGGACGTCACCCGTTCCCTGGCCCAGGCTTAGCCATTCGCTGCCCTGGCGAGATTACATCCGAGAAGCTCGCGATCCTGCGCAAGGCGGATGCCGTTTACATCGACCAAATCCGCAAACACGGGCTTTACGATGAAATCTGGCAAGCCTTTGTCGCGATCCTGCCCGTGCGGACCGTGGGCGTCATGGGCGACGGACGCACCTATGACTTCGCTTGTGCACTACGCGCTGTCACTTCCGTTGACGGTATGACCGCCGATTATTACCCGTTCACTCATGAATTCTTGGGCGAAACGGCGACGCGGATCATCAACGAGGTGCAAGGCATCAACCGTGTAACCTACGACATCACCTCAAAACCTCCTGGGACGATTGAGTGGGAATAAGACCTCTCGCCTGATTTTTCGGGCGAGAGATCAAACTCGCGAGCGGCGCCTACGCCCTCCTGTCGCTTGCGATGATGGTTTAGTCTGTCCATTTGCCTGACCCCGATTTCAATACCTTCGCCCCCGTTGTCCTTCCTCTGACGGGACTGCTGCGCGCGCTTTTCGGCGATGATACGATTGAGATATCCCTTCAAAACATCAGCTATCTCGCTGATTTCATGCATAATCCATTCTGAATGATCGTGGACGGCTCTGTCCTTGGCGCGGTCATCGATATTGTCGGTCGCACCTTAAAAGACGTGGTTGATCTGTTTCACGCTTAAACCGACTTGATCTTTCCTGCGCCCGCGTGAATTGCTGGGCACATGAACACAACACTCAAAGCAGCAATCTGGATGATCGGGGCGATCACAGCCTTTACGACGATGGCCGTGGCTGGGCGCGCCGCGTCGACCAACCTCGATACATTCGAGATCATGCTCTACCGGTCGCTCTTTGGCGTTGCGATTGTTGTCATTGTCGCGGGATATGCAGGCACGTTTTCGCAGGTCCGCGCGACCAAACTCAAACTGCACATCTTACGCAACGCCGCGCATTTCACAGGCCAAAACCTCTGGTTTTACGCCATTACGGTCATCCCGCTAGCCCAAGTCTTTGCTCTTGAGTTCACGACCCCGATATGGGTGATTGTACTGTCGCCATTCCTCATTGGGGAGCGGATTACCAGAATCGGCGCTTTCGCCGCCGCTCTCGGCTTTGTCGGTATTCTTATTGTCGCACAGCCCGATCCACATGCGCTAAACGGTGGCATCGTTGCGGCCGCCCTGTGTGCCATTGCATTCGCCCTCACGGCCATCGCGACGCGCAAATTAACCCGTACAGAGACCATCACTTGCATCCTGTTTTTCCTGACAACGATCCAAGCCTGCTTTGGACTGCTCTTTGCAGGCTACGACGGTGACATCGCGCTCCCGACCACGCAAACGCTGCCTTGGGTCATCACCATCGGCATCGCGGGGCTGACCGCGCATTTTTGTATGACAAAGGCGCTTTCCATCGCGCCAGCCTCCGTCGTCATGCCGATTGATTTTGTGCGGCTGCCGATCATCGCCGTGGTGGGAATCGTTTTGTATCAAGAACCCGTCGACGCGCTCATTTTTGTCGGGGGCGGGTTGATTTTTGCAGCAAATTACCTGAATATTAACTTCGGACAGGCAAAAGCGGCCAAATAGCAGTGTATTTTTGTGACGCTTCGTCAGCTGAGTTTTGCTGACGTGGCGTCATTAATTGACCGAAAGCCGCTCTGCTTCTTATCGTCGCATATTCCGAAATTTCATGACAGGGATGGAGACATGAAGAACCTATTTACAGTTGGCGCGGCACTGATGCTGACGACAACAGCCGCAACCGCTGGCGGTATCGATCGCTCTGGCCAGAGCATTGGCGCAATCTTTGAAGACGGCAAATACGTCGAGTTGAGCTACGGCTATGTGATGCCATCTGTTACAGGCACTGTTGGCGCGGGAACTGTTTCATCAGGCAACGTCGCACCAAACTACGGCTCTGCTGGCCTCGCATTCAAAACCGACATCAATGACAAAGTATCCTTGGCATTAATCATCGATCAGCCATTTGGTGCGGACGTTGCGTATTCAGAAACAGACGCTGGCTATCCTATTTCAGGCACACACGCTCAAGTGAAGTCCACAGCAATCACTGCTGTTGGCCGCTACAAGTTCAACGAAAACCTCAGCGTTCACTTCGGCCCACGCTATTTGACAGCAAGCGGTGAATATACACGCAACGTGCCAAGCGTACCTCAAGCCTTCTATCCAAATACATACGATTCTGGCTCAGGTGCAGGGTATGTTGCAGGCGTTGCATATGAACGTAAAGACATCGCAATGCGTGTTGCTCTGACATATAGCAGCGCAATTGATCTTGAGCTTAATGGCACAAATGGCTTGGGTGATCTCGAAGCGTCTATGCCCGAAACCTTTAACCTCGATTTCCAGTCTGGCGTTGCAGCGGATACACTGGTTTTCGGTTCTGTCCGTTGGGCAGGCTGGAAAGCAGCACATATCACAGACACTTTCCTGGTGAGCCTACCAGGCGGTGCGCCACTAGTAGACTGGACAGAGGACACCATCACATACACCTTGGGTGTTGGACGTAAATTCTCTGACAACTTCTCTGGTGCCATCTCCGTTGGCTATGAAGCTGGCGACGGTGAAGCGGCGAGCAACCTGTCCCCAACAGACGGTTACACATCAGTGTCAGTCGGCGGCACATACACAATGGACAACGGCATCGAACTCACAGGTGGCGTGCGTTACGTCATGGCTGGCGACGCTACAACCGAGACAATCGGTGCTGAATTTGCAGACAACAGCGCCGTCGCAATCGGCCTGAAAGTTGCTTACACGTACTAAGCGACACCAATAGACTTAGAAAAAGCCCTGCCAAATCTGGTGGGGCTTTTTTGTTGCGCAAGATACGGGTTGCCTCGGCCCCCAACTCACACCACAAACCGCTTATGACCCCAGTTCAAAAAACCATCTCTGGCCACGCATGGCTGCTCATTGCGGTCCTCTCGCTCATCTGGGGCGGCTCGTTTCTTTCCGTGCATGTCGCACTCGTTGAGCTTGGCCCCCTGACCGCCGTCGCTCATCGCACAGGCTGGGCCATGTTGATCCTTTGGTGCTATATTGCCATCAAACGGCTCCCGATCCCGCGTGAACCGCGCGTCTGGGCCGCGTTCCTCGTCATGGGCATCCTGAACAACGTGATCCCTTTCTCGCTGATGGCATGGGGCCAACTTTACATCGAGACTGGCCTCACCGCGATCCTCAACGCTTCCACCGCGATATTTGGCGTTCTGACCGCCGCGATATTCTTTGCTGATGAGAAGCTCAGCTGGCGCAAGGCGATCGGCGTCACCATCGGCTTCTTTGGCGTCGCAACCGCAATTGGTCTCGCGAACCTCACCCATTTCGATCTGCGCAGCGTCGCCCAACTCGCCGTTGTCGGTGGCACGTTGTCGTATGCGCTCGCTGGTGTCTGGGCCCGCAAAACCATGGGCCACCTCAAACCGCAAGTCGCCGCCGCAGGCATGGTCACAGGCGCAAGCGTTGTCACCATCCCGCTGGCGTGGATCGTCGAGGGGCCAATGACACTTGACCTCACGCCCGCCACTTGGCTCGCGATCGGCTATTACGCCATCGTCGCCACTGCCGTCGCCTATCTGATTTATTACCGCGTTTTGGCCATGGTGGGATCTGGCAACCTGATGCTTGTGACCCTCACCGTGGCCCCTGTCGCCATCATACTCGGTGCCGTCACCTTGCGCGAAGCACTCCCCCTCAACGCCTACATCGGTTTTGGCATTCTGGCGCTCGGGCTCATCATTCTCGACGGCCGTCTCCTCAAGCGCCGCTAAAGCCCCGCTGAATGCCCGCAGGGTCGTGATCATTTAATTACAGGATTACAGATGATAACATGGACGCCTTTTTCAGGCACTGGCACATCGGGCGCGCCGCGAGAAGTGCACCCACGAGCGTGCGAAACCTGATCTCACGGTTGGCAACTTTGCGGCGCAGGTTGACGCCAGCCCTATCGCCGTCATGAACCACCTCGCCTCACTGGACAGAGACCTACTCCGCCGAATCCGCTGCGCGCAAACTTGAGACGGACACCAAGGATGACTGAACGATCCTGAGCCAACATCAACCGCACCTTCTTCAAGGCCTCGATTGGTCTGGTCTGCTCGACGCTGACAAGGCGCGGCCGTTATTTTGCGGCCCGATTTGCGAGACGAAAACAGGTCACACGTCGGCCAACAACACCGCATGGTGCCCCCAAACAAAAAGGTCACGCGATGGTCCTGATCGTCACACGCAACGTCAACACCGTGAGCCCCAAAATGACCTAGCGGACCTTACCCGCAATCCCGTCAAGAACCGCCCGTGCGGCCCGCGATCCTGGTGCTTCACCGCCACGCCCCAAGCGCTCCATCGTCAGCGCCATTGCGTCGCGCTGACGGGTCGGATCGGCCAAAATATCTTCAATCGCCTCGGCAATGGGCGCAGGGTTGCAGTGCTTGCCGATAAACTCAGGCACAACCCGCGTTTCACTGACCAAATTCACCAGCGTCACCGTATCCACAAGCAGCATCCGGCTGATAATCATCCGGCTCAACCACGACATATCATAGGCAATGACCATTGGCGTATCATTAGCCGCAAGCTCTAGTGAAACCGTGCCAGACGCAGCTAACGCCACATCCGCCACCGCGAAGAGGCCACGCTTTAACGCCTTGTCTTCGCTGGATAATATCCGCACAGGCACAGGCCATGTCTTGGCCTGCTCTTGCACAAGGGCCGTCACATTTTCTGTCGTCGGGATCACAAATCGCGCATTAGGATAGGACTTCGCGACAATCCCCGCAGCCTCGCCAAAACGGTCCATCAGGCGGGATACCTCGCCGCGCCTGCTGCCCGGCAAAACCATTATCAACGGTCCATCGCCGTCCCACGCACTCGCCTCTTCAGGGGTCGCAACCGCATCCGTCACCACCGGATGCCCTACAAAATCGCAGCGCATCCCAGCGGCTTCCATGAGCGGAGGCTCGAAAGGAAACAACGCGAGAACCTGATCAATATATGCGGCCATTTTCTCGGCCCGGTTCGGTCGCCACGCCCAGACCGTCGGCGCCACATAATGCACGCAACGCACATCCGATTTCGCTTTCACCATTTTGGCAACGCGCAAGCCAAAATCGGGGCTATCAATGGTGATCAACACATCAGGCTTGGTCGCAATCACAGCTTCGGCCATTTGGTTCACGCGGGCCTTGAGGCTGCGGTATTTGGGCAAGACCTCCGCCAGCCCCATGACCGACAATTCATCCATCGCAAAGCGGCTCTCCAGCCCCTCGGCCTGCATCAAAGGCCCGCCAACGCCATCAAACGTGACATCGACCAGCGCCTTGAGCCCCGCCATCAACGCCGCACCCAGCTTATCGCCCGATGCCTCGCCTGCAATCACAAACACCCGCATCAGACTTCCGTCCTCGGGCGCACCCACAGCACTTATTTGCCCCGTCCAGGATTTCCACGACCTCGGGCAAGTCCAAAACTATCACGCCGCCCGCCTCGATCACGATCCCATCTAGTCCCGCAGCAATCACGCCCTGTGCTGTTCCGACACCGATCACAGGCAAATCCGCGCGGCGATCTTGGTTGGGCTTTGGCCCCTTGAATAAAACACCGCCCGTGGCCTTTACCCCCGCAATCATGGCATCCGTGCCCTCAGGGCCCTCTTCTGCCAGCAACGCATCACCCGAGATCACACAGGCCTGCCCTCGATCCAGCGCGCCGAGTTTTAACAAGACGCGGTCGCCCAGAACAGCTTCGGCCATCATATCAGCGTCTGGCTTACGCCTCGTCGGAACGCCCGCCACAGGCAACAACTCCCGCGCCAATTCATGTGCAGCGCGGACCTGAAAACCAGCATCCTCGAATATGCCGATAATTGCCCGCAAGGCTCCGTCATCCCCTGCCGCAATCGCCGCCTGTACCACAGGCACCAATGGCAGCGTCGCTGTATCAATCGCAGCAGGATCAATCCTCGGCCGCTTCACAGCACCAGCAAAGCAAACCTCAGAGATACCCTGCCCCTTAAGATGCGCCAAAACGCTTCCCAAATGCTCGATCCGAAATGTCAGGTCAACAGGCACCTCAGGGACAAAGCCGACCATGGCGCACACATACACACCATTGCGCCCCTGCAGGATCGCCGCAGGCAATGCGCCCGTCCCTGCAATAAGCGCTAACATCAGCTCGGCGTCAGAAAATTACGGTCGGTATCGCCCAGAATAAACGCGACCATCTGCTGCACATAAGCACTATCGCTCTCATCGGACAGACGCGCCGCACGATCATGGAACGTGCCCTCGCCATCCTTGAGCATCTGGAATGCAGCGCGCAACGCGGTGATATCCGCACGCGGCACACCCTTACGCTTCAACCCAACAAGGTTCAGACCATCCAGCTTGCCCCGTGGCCCCATCACCAAGCCATGTGGCACCACGTCATTTCTTACCATCGACAGCGCACCGATAATAGCGCCCTGCCCGATCCGCACCCATTGGTGAATACCGCAAAGGCCGCCGATAATGACATCATTTTCAATATGGCAATGGCCCGCAATCGCGCTGGAATTGACCACAATCACACGGTCGCCCACTTGGGCGTCATGGGCAATATGACAGCCCGCCATAAACAGACCGTCGTCGCCAATCTTGGTCTCACCACCCCCGCCAGCCGTGCCCGTGTTCATCGTCACATGCTCGCGGATGCGGTTGCGTTTGCCAATCCGCAGGCGTGTCTTCTCGCCGCCGAATTTCAGATCTTGCGGAATCTCACCGATCACCGAAAAGGGAAATACAACCGTGCCATCACCAATGTGCGTGTCGCCCGTTACAACCACATGGGATTTCAGAACGACGTCCTGCCCCAAAACAACCTCCGGGCCGACAATGCAAAACGGACCAATGACACAGCCTTTGCCGATCACAGCGCCGTCTTCAATCACTGCCGAGGAATGGATGCCAGACATCAGGCTTTGAGGTCCATCATCGCAGTAAACTCGGCCTCGGCCGCCATTTCACCATCAACTGTCGCCACACCCTTAAAGCGCCACACCTTGCCGCCCGCCTTGCCGCGTGTCGTCTCAAGGTGCATCTCAAGCACATCACCTGGCACAACCATGCGGCGGAATTTGCAGTTATCAATCGCCATGAAATAGACGTTCAGATTGCCGTCTGTGAGGCCAAGGCTCGTTCCAATCATCACCGCGGCAGTCTGCGCCATCGCTTCCACAATCGTCACACCGGGCATAATCGGGTTGCCTGGAAAATGGCCCTGAAAATGTGGCTCGTTCATTGTGACGTTCTTGATACCTACGGCAGATTTCAACCCGTCAATATCGCGGACTTTATCGACCAACAAAAACGGATAGCGATGCGGAATAATCTTTTGGATGAGCTTGATATCGGCTGTTGTTGGCGTATCGGTCATGAGGTCCGTCCATTCTAAATGCGTTACCTCTACCTACCAAAGCGGCAAACTGCTCGCAAGCAAAGCCTACTGATCTGCAGGGGCTGGCTCTGTCGGGGCCTCGACAACCGTTGGTTCACCTTGGGGGGCAGGCGTTTCCGCCTCCGCACCATCACCCAATGTCTCATCAATCCGCTTGATGGCATCGCTCGTGATATCTGCGCTGCTCAAGCTCAGGAAAACAATCCGCTGGTCGAGCACAACAACCGCGCCGCGCTCCAACATCAAGTCGCCGATGGTCTGGCGCACTTTTTCGAGGAATATTCGGGGTGCGGCATCCCGCTCGGCCTCAAACGCCGCTATCGCGGCATCCCTTGCGCGCCGGATACCTTGGACGCGGGTGTCAAAATCAGCGGCTTCTTGACGGAACACAGTTGGGTCCATCACCGGACGCCGCTCTGTCAGGCTCTTTTCTTCTGCAGTCAGCGCTGCCGTAATCCGTTCGTTTTCCGCCTGCAAAACGCGGGCGCGTTCTTCGAACTCTGCGCTAATCCGCTGCCCCATTAACGTGCCACGGAACAACACGTCGGTATCGATAACAACCACACCACTGACGGCCTGACCAAGCGACAAACCCTCTTGCGAAATAGCCTGCTCGCCCCACAAGGGCGCGCAAAGCAATAGCAAACTAAAAAGGCGCTTGCGCATTAGAAGCTGGTCGAAATCGTGATATCGAAGCTCTTGGTTTTGTCGTTTTCCTGCACATCCAATGGCTCTGTGAAGTTGAAACGCAACGGACCAATTGGCGTCGTCCAGAAAATCGACAGACCAGCAACGGCACGCGGCGTATAGCCTTCATACTCGACGTCGTCATAAGACTGACCAATATCCCAAACCGACCCGTAATCGACGAACGCGCCGCCTGTGATACCGTATTCACTTGGCAGACCTAGCGGAAATTCAGCTTCAAGACGTGCCACCGCATAGGCGTTCCCGCCCAAAGCATCCTCAGTTAAGGTATCACGTGGCCCAATACCCCCTAGCTCGAAACCACGCATGATACGGCTTCCAAGGAAGAAGCGATCGGTGATCCGGCTGTTGCCTTTGGAGTAATCCAAATAGCCACCTTCAAGCGTCGCGCGCAACGTGATTTCCTCGTTGTAAACCTTGGTTTCGGCCGCCGCCAAAGCCGTCGTTTTGATATATTGTGCATCGCCATAGCCAAATTCTTGGCCAAAACGCAGCAGCACACCAGAGTTCGGATCAAGACCCGTACGCCGCGTATCAAAACTATAGACATAACCAATAGAGCTCGCGCCAACCGCGCCTTCGTCAGCCTTGATGAATTCACTTGTGTCCTCGCTCAAGTCCGACAAGTCTGCGTAGTCGTAAGCATAGAACACCTGTAAACGACCATTCTCGCTCACAGGGAATGTGAACGACGGCTTGAACACAAACGTCTCGGTATCATAGGTCGCGTTTTCGTTGTCGGTCTTTGTATAGCTCAAATCCAGTCCAAACGACAAATCACGGCCCAAGAACTGCGGCTCGCTAAATGAAAGCGATGCAATCTGGTTGGTTTCCGCCGTCGAAAGCTGCACAGCCAACGACTGACCACGGCCCAAGAAGTTGCCTTGGCGGTAAGCGGCCAAAAGACCAAAACCTGTGTCAGAGTTGTAGTTCCCGCCAAATGACAGCGACCCCGTGTTGGCCTCTTCGACGTTCACATCCACGATCACCTGTCCGGGTGTCGACCCTTCACGCGCCTGCACATCGGCGTTCGAGAAGAAGCCAAGCGCACGAATACGCTCCGCGCTCTCACGGATTTCACGCGGGTTAAACGGATCACCTTCAACAGTCTTGAACTGGTTGCGCACGATACGGTCGAGCGTTGTGTTGTTGCCCTCAATATCAATACGTTCCACGAAAATGCGCTCGCCACGCACCAGCGCAAATTCAATATCCAAGGTCTGATCGCGCTCGTTGCGGGTAATACGTGGGTCAACCTGCAAGAAATTCACACCCAACTGGATTGCCAGACGCTCTAAACGGGCAATCTCTGTGTCCACGTCAAGCGGCGAATACGTCGTCCCGGTCTTCAGGCTCACCGCATTTCGGAACACGACGGCATCGGCCTCAGGTATTTCACTCGAGACAGTGACATTGCCAAAGCTGTATTTCTGGCCCTCTTGCACGTTGAAGGTCACGAGATAGGCATTGCGGTCACGCGTAAGTGCCACATCTACGTTCTGCACTTCGAAATCTATAAAGCCGCGCGACTGGTAAAAATCGGTCAAAGCACGACGGTCAAATGCAATACGATCTTCAACAAAAGTGTCGCGACCAATAATAGCCCGCAGAATGCCGGCCTGCTTGGTTTCAAGAACACGGCGCAGACGACCCTCGGAATAGGTACGGTTACCGACAAATGCGATGCTTTCAATCTCGGTCACGCCACCTTCAACAACCTCAAACACCAGATCAACACGGTTGTCCGAGCGTGGGATAAGACGCGGGCGCACGGTCGCATTGATGCGGCCTTTCGTTGCATACACTTCTGAAATCGCAGCCGTATCAAGCTCGGCTTGCGCGGCACTATAGGCGCGGCGTGTCTGTGACCTGACAACCGCGAGCAAGTCAGCGTCTTTAATCTTTGAGTTACCCTCAACGTTGATGACGTTGATCGTTGGCAATTCCGACACCGTGATAACAAGCGTGCTGCCGTTCACCGCAACATCGACCGTCTCGAACAGGCCAGAATCGCGAATACGTTGCGCCGCATCGTTCAATTCGCCGATAGATATAGCCACGCCGCGAGTGATTCCCGCGTAAGTAAGGATCGTGCCGTCCTCGACACGTTGGTTCCCGTCGATCTGAACGGTACTAAATGTGTAGCTTTGAGCATTGGAACTGGTCGCGAAAATCGCTCCAAACCCTAGAAACAAAACGAAAAATAGCCAGTGGACTACGGTGTTAGATTGCGCTTTCGCGCCGACGTTTACACGGTTCATATTATCGCCTGTTTTGACATGCCATTCTCATAGGGGTTAACGGACCTAGCACGTGATGTCAAAACGAACAAACGCGCCACATTGGGCGCGTTCTTTGCGGACGATCTTTTTAGAAAACGACTACATCAGCGCAATATATGAGCCCGCATAAAGAGCAGATACCAGTGCCACCGCCATCACCAGACGGTCCACGTTCAAACTGACCAAAAATCGAATGCCTTTATAGCCGCTCGAAATTGTTTGCATGTCTCACACTCCTACTCGTTCGGGAGTCTTAATAAATTCCAAAGATGGCACAAATATGGCACGCCCTGCCCGATTTACGGGCAAAGCACCAAATCATTGAGCATCGCAAAGACCATCATCGACCCGATTAACGCCAAGCCCATCAGCATCAGCACGTTATAGGCACTGTCTGACGGCTTCTTGCGGAACACGGCCTCATAGGCGTGGAACACCAAATGGCCGCCGTCTAAAATCGGGATCGGGAACAAGTTCAAAAGCCCGACCGCAGCAGACAACATGCCCACAAACCAGACAAAGCTCGACGTGCCTTGCGCGGCCATCGAGCCACTGGTCTGGGCAATCCCGACTGGACCCGACAGGTTGCAGCTCGAAATCGCCCCGGTCGCCACATGCCAAAGGCCGGACAAAGATGATTTCAAAACAAACACCAATTGGTTTGCGGCGCCTTTGACAGCCATCCACGGCCCGATGGCATCCGTCGCCTCTTGAAAGAAAACCGACCCCGTAATCCCAATCAGCCAACGGGTCTCAAAACCACCTGCAGCCACGGGCAAATCCACACGGCGTGGCGAAAGTGTAAATTTCGAAACCTCACCGTCGCGCCAAACATCAAGTGTCAAAGCCGTACCATCCGCTAATTTGACCATCTGCACAATTTGGTCAAACGCCACAATCGGGGTGTCATTGATCGCTGTAATCACGTCCCCCTTGCGCAGGCCCGCATCATCGGCAGCAGACCGCGGGCTAATGCCTGACACGGCTGACGGCATCAAATATGGGCCTTTGATCGTCATCTCTTGGCCATCGCGGCGGATCAGATAATCCAGAGTTGCCGTCATAGGCAAAGTCTCGATATTGATGGTCGCATCCTCGAACGTCATGCCACCGACAGAAATCAGCTCGTCACCATTTTGGAATTCCGACACAAACGCAGCTGGCAAAACAACAGCACTTTCATAGGTCAGCGGTTCTTTTGGCTTGCCTTCGGTCATCGCCACGCCTGCAAAAATGCCAATCGCGAGGACAAAGTTGAAGACAGGTCCCGCCAAAACCGTCAGCGCTCGCGCCCAAAGCGGCGCACCTGCCATTGAGCGACGGCGATCTTCGAGAGCAACCTCTGCCGGAACACCTGCACCCGCCGCATTGGTATCACCCAAAAACCGGACGTAACCGCCAAAGGGCAAAGCCGCCAACTGCCACTTGGTCCCCCGCTTATCAACACGCGACGCAAGCACAGGGCCAAACCCGAGGCTGAACACCTCCGCATGGATGCCGCACCAGCGGCCCACGATGTAATGACCATATTCATGGATCGCTACGATGATCGACAACGCCACGACAAAGGCAATGATCGTAAAGGCAGCGCCGCCAAACGACGGTAAAATCTGTGCAAAATCCAATGGTCTATCCTAGCTCACTCATCGCTTCTTGCGCACGCAGGCGGGCCAAAGCATCTGTTTCCATCACGTTCTCTAACGTAATCTGGGCGTTTTGCAGCCCATCTCGCGCCGACATCGTGTCAATTACTTGTGAAACGACCCGCGCCATGTCCAAAAAACCGATCCTGCCCGCAATAAACAGATCAAGCGCATGTTCCTTGGCCGCATTAAACGCAGCACCCGCAAGCCCGCCCATTTCCATCACATCCGCCGCAATCTGGAGCGCAGGGTAGCGTGCAGGGTCCGGAGCTTCA
>Ga0255771_1002193_pt1 | contig 19895 bp, 31 predicted proteins | sample 011ome_19_FD_179969 | JGI IMG/M metagenome (GOLD analysis project Ga0255771, IMG submission 179969) | Coastal salt marsh microbial communities from the Groves Creek Marsh, Skidaway Island, Georgia - 011510BT metaG (version 2) | ecosystem: Environmental > Aquatic > Marine > Intertidal zone > Salt...
CTGTCAATCGCAATTTGCTGCAAACCATCTAAGGCAAATTTCTCTTCTTCAGAACCTTCGGGCGCTTCAGCAAACGCCAAGGCTTGAACTGTTGCTGATTTTTTATTTATTTTCAGACCATCTTTTTCAATTTGGTCGTCAGTGGTTTGACGCGCAGCTAGTTCTGCTCTCACACCTGATCTAAACTCAGCCTGCTGTTTGCTATCCAACATATTATACAATGGCGTCAAATCACCCATATCGCCGCTACGCAAAGCGCGGAGCCTTTTGTCTTGCGGCAAATTGATAACGTGGTCAGTCAAAACACCAACTTGAACATCTTTAATTATTTTTTGGATCGCTGAAGATTGAGCCTTGTGATAAACAGGATCGCCTGTGCTAATCACAACGTCATTGGCTGTTCGCGCCAAAACAGTCAACTCACCAAGACGGCTCTCAAGGTCAGCGTCTTTTTTTGTTAAAATGTCACGCATCTGGCTTGGAAGCGTCTGCATAAACTCATCAGCGGCAGCAATCTTAACCGCTTTATTGATAGACATCTGCGCTTCAAGAGCAGACTTGTAAACGGTTGATGCACTTGTATTTGCCGCAGCGTTGTATTTTAGGGCTTGGTTTACATCAACCCCAGCAATAAGTTCGCTGTGAGCGTCAATCATTGACGTTAAATCACGGCGCATTCCAGTTATTTGCTCATTGCTGTATAAGCCGCCGCTCTTAATTGCAGCGGAATATTCTGCTATTTTTTTGTTGGCTCTAATCTCAAGCTCAGTCGTAAGCTGCTGGGCGGCAGTCGCAGTCGTCACCGCGCCAAATATCGTGTCTGGATCGCCGACGATTTCTTCAATGTCACGACCCTGCGAAATTGCGTCTTGGATTTGCTCTGCCGTTACCGGGTTCTCAAATGCGTACTTTGCCGCCTCGCGCTTGGTTGATGCTACTTTTTTGTCGTAAGCATACTTAACCATTTTGTCTAGGCTCTTGCCAATGCTGCGGTAAACCTCACCCTGCGCACGACCAGCAGACACAAAATCAACATCAGGGATAGATGGTATCGAAACCCCTAATGGGCGATATTTAGGTAACTCTGCCATTACAAGCCCCCGCCAGCGCCCAGAACATCATCGGCGTTTGTTAAATAAGACCCGCCTGTTGTAGCTGTTGATTTTGGCGCACCGCCAAATCCAGCAATCGTCATTCCAATATCAAATATTGCACCAACTGTCTCAGCTTGTGCGCGTTTTAGCGTTGCCTTTGCTTGCAAGCCGTACTGCATTGCCCGCGCCTCACCGGCACCAAAGGCAATAATTTCACCATCCCGACTATTATAAATTTCTGTTGCGCCTTTTTTCTGGGCATATAAAGCAAGCGCCCTTGCGCTGCCGCTAAATGGATCAATGCCGCCAGCGCCAGCGCGGGCGTTGATAGTTGCCTGCGTTGCCAAAATATTATCCATAACGGCAATGCCTTGCTGCTTGTATTTAAGCACCTCTGACCTTGCCTGCACCTTTGCATAAGCGGCTTGGTTAAGTAACGCCTTTGCCTCGGTCTTGGCTATGTTGCCTGCAAATAATCCACTCATCTTATTGCCCTATACTAATTTTGTAATCAATACCAAGCAGGGTCATCTTTAGTGGAACCTCTTGGCCGATTGTTATTTGCCCATCGTAAGTATACCCTAAAATGCCGTGCAATGTCTTGATGCCTGTGTACTCCGGCACGGCACTACCAAATACGCCTGTGCCGAACTGCCGAAACGGTATTAGCTTGCCATCAATCGTCAGCGATTGCGTCTCAAACAATTCGGCGTTTACCTCAAAGATGCGCTTCTTAAAGCCCTTTAGGGAGCCGCTGGGCAGGTTTGGCTCAACCGGCAGTGTCTTTACCTCTGGCGTAAAGTTAAGGCCAACCTGATGGCTTGTAGAGGCCGCTGTGGCAAATGTCACTGTGAATGGTGTTCCGGGTACAGTCTGATCCGGCTCAACAATGCCGTCGCGGATAATCTTAACTGTTTCGCCTTCGAGGTGCGTCATGTTTACTGACGCCGCCGCGCCGCCAACAATTGAGCAATCAAGCAACGCATCAGCATCAAATATCTCAACATAATAAACATCGGCGCTATTTACGTTACGCTTTACCACAACATAAATATCATCAACGTCAACGCCGATATTTATAAACTCGCCATCGGTTGTCCACTCTGACGGCGCAATGACGTTCTGGCTGCGCAGCAATGTATAGCAGGCAATGCTGCCGTCGTCGCCATTTACTAGCATTAGGCGATCGCCCTCATCAGTTGACGTTGCAACGCGCACCGCCATTTCTTCTGGGGTCTTTAACAGATGCGATGACAGCAAAGATATCTTTGATGACGTGTAAGCCTGCACCGCGTCACTAAAGATAAACTCTTGGATCGCCTTGCCCTGACGCTGAATAAACAGCGTTGAGCCGTCCACGTTCTGCAACCGCAGCCCGGCCTTTGCGCCAAATGCAGTCTGCTGTTTGACAATCAGATTTGTTGGCGTGATCGGCGTGTCTAGCGTTTGCGGCACATAAAACTCAGCGCCGGTTGTAAATATCTGCAAGTGACGCCCAGAGTAAATATCAACAATGGCGTTAAATGTGCCAGTGTCCAGCGTCGCCTCAACAGCCGCATCATCGAGGCTCTCGCCCTTATCAAAGTTGAAAAAGTCAGAAACCCGCGAACCCCAGATAGTTGATGGGCGCTGCTTGCTGCCGCCAAAATATAAACGGCCTTCGTGGAATGTGACGCTGCGCGGCCAGCCGCGTGTCGATGACCAGACGTTCTCGTAACCGTGTTCTGTCTCAAAGTCTCCAGCATTGATTGCGCTAGTGTCAAAGAATGGTATTTCGACGTATGCCTTAACCTCAGTGTCGCTGACATATTGAGTAATACGCGCACGGCCAAAACCATTTAAAGCCACGACAAATTCATCAACCATAGCCGTGCCAAACGCCTTGACGCTGTACTGGCTGGTCGCATCAGGCTGGGTTGTCCAAGCCGGGAACACTGTCAGCACCTTAGTTGACGCGACGTAATCCTCAACGTGCCGCACCTGACCAGCGCCAGTACCGCCGGTAATCCGAATAAACATACCGTTTGGCGCGTCGTCTGTTGTGTAGCTAGTGGCCGCTTTTAGCGTAATTGTATTAGCGCCGCCAGCCTGCGCTGTGCCGGTGTCGGTCGTGACGCCAGATGCGGTTAGCGTTATGTTTCCTGATGTTGCGCTCGGCGTAATATTGTAAGCCGGGATGTGCGTGTCGATATCAAAGGCATATTTAGGCACAAAGCTAAACGTGATTGTGCTGGCCGTCCAATCGCTGTCTGTTGCACCGCGCAAAATCCTGACTGGCTCCAAATCCTCATGCACGACAATCACAGTGTCAGCGGATTGCACCCAGTTCATTTGTGGCAAGATTGCGCTAGTCAGGCTGGCAATTGTCAAATAGTCATTGCCGCTGCCATTGATGTTTGTAATTTGTGCGCCGTTTTTAAACACATACATTTTGCCGGGCGTGAATACCAGCATATAGCTGTCGGAGACGCTAAACTCAAACGACACCATCCGCACTGCATCAGCCGCGCCGCTGTCTAGCTCGGCAACAAACTTTGTGCCGTCACGACGCTTTGCGCCGCCTTGCGGCTGGATGCTGACATTTCTGGCTGTTGATAGGCCAGATTTATATTGGCTGATATCAGTACGCGCCCGCAGCTTTGGATCAAGCTCACCAGCCGTAAAATCATTCTGTATCTGAATGATGCGGCTCATGTTAGTACCTTATGTCTGAGATCGGGAACTCTTGTATTTGCTGTGCTGGCCGGTCAGCGCCGTCAATGTTAATGGCAACGCGCACCAAACCACCGCGCATATTTTCTGCTGGCGCACCATATGCCTTTTCGTGGTAATAATCAGCCTTGGTAATCTGATCAGTGATAGGCTCGGCAAATTCTGCTGCGAGCGCCATCTTTAACAACCGCACAAAATATGGCGGGAAAGCGGCAGGCTCTGGGCGAAACTGATAATCAATCCAGACATCTTCGTAATTTGTGTAAAGACCGAGGCTGTAAACCTCAAAGTCACGCACCGGCAGCGCACCAATTGCGCCTGTGTTAAATATAGCCTTTGGGTTGCCAAGGATGTCGCCGGGCAAAGCGTAAGTATATTTCCACTCGTTGATCGGCGTACCGGCAAGCTGCGCGAGCCTGACCTTTTTGACTGACCAAGAATAAGCATATTGCATTAAGAGGGTATCGCGCACATCGTCATAAAGACGGTCAGCGATTTGTGCTTCATCGGTGCCAGTGGCAAACGATGAAAGCGGGGCAGCGCCCAGCATGATCAGAGCCTCGGAACATATAGATAGTTTGGTATCGCCCTGCGCCATTACGCCACTCCAAAATGGGGAAATGGGGCGGCTTGCGCCGCCCCACTATTATTAGTCTGTGTCGGTCATTGCGATGGCTGTGCCATCGGTCACGTCGACCACACCAGAAGCGTTTGACGCCACCATCACAATTGACAGTGTTGGTGTCGCGCTGTCGTGAACAAAGATCACGTCGCCGACTGCCAGAGTGTCTGACAGATCATTGAAATAACCCGCTGTGTTCACAGTCGCAATCGCGTCTGCTGATGTGTAAGTGTACATTGATGGTGCGTTGCCTTTTTTAGCTGCACCGATCACGTTCCAACCTGCTGAAGAGAAAGCCATTGTCTAAACTCCTTTCTATTCAGTTGCGCTGATGGCAACGATACCTTCGGCGTCAATGGCTACTGCACCAGCAGAGAACATTGAAGCTACAAGGAACGATGTCTTTTCAGCAACGTAGTTGATTTCAGTCTTTTGGTTCATGCCAATGCCCATACCGACTGCATCCTTATGGAATGCAAAGCAGGTGCGGGTTGATGGCTTTGGCAGGCCGCCTTCGTCGCGGTCGCCAATTGTGATGAACTTAAAGCCAAGGAAGGTATCAAGCTGGCCTTGAACAAGAGCTTTAACGGCAGCGTAATCGCTAGATGCGATCTTGGTGTCGTCAAGCAATGCAGCCAAACCTGATGCGTGGATCAGCATACAGCGATCCTGTGCTGGTACGTTGCCAGTGTCGAGAAGCTCTTTAGCCTCAAGCAACTTAGCAAGGTTCATGTTTGTACCCGCGCCACCAACTGTTGTAGCAACAGTCAATGATGTACCAGAGCCAGACAACGCATCAATCACTAGCTGATCCATACGACGCCCGATTGCACCTGACACTACCTGCACCAATTCACGACGCTCATCAAAGTTGATTTTCTGCTGTGAAAAGATGTCTGAGTATTCAGCAGCAATGTAGTCTGACATTGTTGCGGTTACTTGTGAGTAAGACACATTCAGAGGTGTTACGTCTGTCTGTGGTACGCGAATGGTCGCGGTTCCCTTACCGATTTTTGGGAACTTGACCTGAGAGCCTTCGACATTTGTCCGCTCACGCACTACGCCAGCAAGGGCGCGTTGCGCTTGGTATGCCTGTTTAACCTCGGCATCGAACAACTGTACAAAAGCATTGGAAACGCCTACAGCCATTTCTCTATTCCTTTGTAAAAGTTAAAACACGATTTGACGCCAAACAGGTATCCTAAAAGGGCTGCGGCTTGGGCATATACGCTACGCCCCCAAGCGGGTCAAACAGGCCGCAAAGCGGGTATCTGTCAATAGGGATTGTATAAGAAAAAGCAAGGGCTGTAAACAACCCTTGCAATTGGTTAGATTGTTGAATATTCATCGTTACCGTAGGCTTGCTCAAAGAGCTTTTCAACCTTGGCACGATACGCCGGGTCGGTCTGATATTCTGGCTTTCCGACCATTGACATCAATTCATCTTTTGACGGCGCACCAGCGGCAGGCCCGACATCAACAGGGATGGTTTTGTCGCCGTAGTAATTACGAACCTTTTGCAAGGCTTTCATGCCTTGCGCCGTGCCACCCATAATGCGGAACTCTTCAAAGTCATCCGCTGACCAGACGCCCTTGCGAACCAACCCCGACGCCCAGTCTGTCATTGACTTAATAACAACGTCGGCGTTCTTGCCGAGCTTTTCGTATTCTTCCTTATACGAAATCTCTGCGGCCTCTGCCTCATCGCCAGCCATTGAGATGAACTTGCTGGCAAGCTCTTCAAATGCTGACTGGCTTACGCCATTCTCTTTAGCCCAGTCCTTGTATGTAGCGTAAAGCTCGTCATCCTCTGGGATGCCTGCCTCTTTAAATACGCTATCATCATATTCCTCTGGGGCTTTGTGCTTGCCTTGGCTAAATTTCTTTTGCAATTCAGCATAGGCATTTGCCAAATCTTCCGGCTGATTAAACTTTTCCGGCAACCACTCTGGTCGGGCATCAGCCTCTTCAGATGCAACTGCATCACTTGCAACCGTCTCATTATCAGGTTTGATGTGTGAGATTGTTTCTTCTGCTTGCTGCTGGTTATCGTCGCTCTCAATTTGAGCATCGGCCAGCAGGCCATCAGTTTCGTTCATAGTGATCTCGCTCTTTTCATGCGCCGCTCAATTTCTCTGACCAGACTATTCTGGCCTTCCCTAGCATAACCGTGTGAGGCGTCCTCGCCGGGATACCACGTCGGCTGCTCTATCGTCAGTGACCTTAGATGAGTGAGCAGCTTTGCCCCATCGTCACTGGCGAATACGCGCAAATAGAGACGATCAACGTCGTCTTTATCTACTTGCTGTTTTTCTGCAATTGTCGGGTCTACGTTTTGTAGACCTTCCCACCCTGTCGCGTTCATATTACACCCCTTCTGGCGGTGCCTCACCTTGCGGCATTTCGCCCGCCTCTGCTTGCGCCGCCATCTGGGCGGCTTCCATTGCCTGCTGCATCATCTCGGCGCGTTCCTCTGGCGTAGTGCGTAGGCTCGCTGGGATGCCGAGCTTGTCAGCAACGTAATCTGCAATGCTGCCAGTCTTGACAGCCATCTGACCCTCTGGGCCAAGGGCTGACGACATTTGCACCCACTGCATAATTTTCTCAATGTCGCCCATATTCTGAGCCTGCGCAATCGGGCTGACCGGCGTTACCTTTACCTCTAGCCCATTGACGCGCAGTGGCATCTCAATCATGCCGCGCTCATCCATCACATATAGGATGCGGCTAATCAACGGCACCATTGTTTCTGTTATGAGACGACCAAAGGCAGACCCAAGGTTCTGTGCCAGTTCCTTCATGCGTTCTGCAATCTCTGTGGCAGACCGGGCTGACATATTGTCGGGCGGCAGTGTGTCGTCGAGCAAAATCTTTTTTACGTTCATGCGCAAGTCATTGATGATGATCTGCGACACGTTGAAATCACCAGAGCGCGGCAACATCCGCAAGCTCTCGCCTGACGGCCCGCCGTTACGCGCAACAGGGATAATTGCACCCGGCGCAATGCGAATTGCCTGCGGGTTTAGAACGCCATCGTCAGCAGCCGTGTAAACACCGGCAATAGACAAGCTGGCGTTTTTCAGCAGCAACTCTAGCGTTTTATTCAGCGTCTTGATGTCCGGGATGGCCGTTACCAAAGGCCCGCGACCGTAAACCTCACCAGCGACCTTCATGTAACGCGCCACAATCCAAGGCGACGATTTCATGCGGCGCATTAGCAAGCCTTCTTTGCCTTCAGCCCAGATGACGTGATAGCAATAATCGCCTTCCTCTGGGTCATACAAGGTCGCCTCAACAAGCTCGATTTCTTCTGTTGGCTTGTCGTCAATCATGCGCTGCAAGCGTGGCGGGATTTCTGCATCAGCCCAATGCTGGTTGATGGCCTCGCCCTTCATGCGCATACGCCGGTAAACATTATCGACTTTGCCGTGCGCACCTTCCTCGATGCTGACAAGGTACTGCGGCACGGCAGTAAAGCGGATTGGCGTCAAATCATCACCGGGCTGCACCAGCATACAAGCGGTGCCAACAGCCAAGTCCAGCAAGAACTCGCCCATAGCCAAATCAAAGTTAGACTGGCGCAATACGCTAAACATTGTGTCGGCATACATATCCAGCGCAATCTGCGCCTCAATGCGGCGATCCTCTGGGATTTCTGGCCCCGGCTCTAGGCGGCACCACGGCGCGTAAGGTGGAAACAGGCCAGATTGGATGCGGTTTGCAAAGCGCTGCGTTGCATTGATGGCGGTACTGTCGAACACGCGCACCATTTTGTTTTGCCCCGGAGAGCCGCCACCCTCGTAATAGCCATCGTAAAGATTGCGCTGCGGCAAGCCGAACTCGTAGCAATCTTCGTAAATCTGACGCCAGTTATCTTTGCGACGCTGCGCCACGTCGTGACGCTTTAGGATATCTTCAACACTATGCACTGGCTTCGTTCCTTTTGCTTATAGCTGCGGCTTTTTTCTTGGCGTCTGCCTTGGAGCTTGCGCCCCAAGCGCGAAGCGACAAGAGCAAGCGCGTTGGTTCGCCATTCTTATATTCCGGCCCCGGCATCCCGCCCATACGAGCCAAGAATGATGCGCGGCGCGGATTGTCGCCAGACTTGACTGGCGCTTTTAGGTTCATGCCCTCGGCTTTAGCTGAAGCCCTGCCTTTGGCGTTCAAGCCGCCGGATGGGTTCTTGCCCTCAGACCGTTGCCAAGCTGGTGTTTTAGCCACGCGCTGCCCTCATATTATCAACTAGATTTGGGTATGGACGCCCAGCCTTTGCTGCCGCCCGCATAGCCTTGCGCTTCTGTGCCGAGCTTAAACCCTTTGGCTTGCCCAAGCCTTTTGGCCGCTTTTTATCCCAAACCTCTTTTTTCTTTTCCATTACTTGCCGTAACCCTTGCCTTTTTTCTTACCCATTCTTTTTCACCTTTCCCGCCTCTTGCATTGCAATGGCGATAGCTTGCTTCAATGGTCTGCCTTCGCGCCGCAGCATAGATATATTTTTGCTGACGGCTTTCTTGGATTTGCCTTTAGCCAGCGGCACTAGGCTGACCCAAGCGTGTCTTGAGTATCACCGCGACCGCCGCCACGTCCACCCAAACGGCTGGCGTAAAGCAAACCGCGCCGGCCTACTCTGCCGCCGCGTTTCTTTCTTGCTGCGGCTGCGCCAGCTTGTTCCTTTGTTTGCTCAGGCTCAGTCGGGGTTTTTGGAATTGACCCATTTGTAGGCGGTGCTGGTGGTTGGGGCGCAGCTGGGGGTGCTTTTTTCTTTGGGCCAATTCCAATTGCGCCGCCAACTTTTTTAACTACATTGCTCATATTACTATCCTAATGTTGATTGCCGAGTTTCATCTTCTGGCGCACCAGTCAACCTTGTTGCATAAAGCAAACTGCGCTGGCCGCCCATACGGCGATTTCGGCGTTTTCTTGCTGCGGCTGCGCCTTGTTGCGCCTCAGTTTGTTCCGGGGTAATAGGTGCAGGCTTTGGCGCTGTTTCTTCTTTTATCTTTTCAACAACGGTTTTACCGCCAACCTTCATGCCCATAAGTTTTTTAAACGCGCCCATAATTACGATCCTAATGTTGATTGATCTTCGGCTGTACCGCCGCGAATGCTTGACAGCAGCATACGAGTGCCGCCCATACGACGTGCGCGTTGACGCGCCGCAAGCTGCCTTGCCTGCAATTGCTCTTGCGCCTCAAGGCGTTCCTCTTGCCGTTTCTGTGCGGCAGTCACCTCTGGCGCGACTTGCTCCGGCTTTGGCATCGCTGGCATTTTAGGCTTGAAAAGATTGCTCATTCGTAAATCCTTGCGAACATCATGTGATCTATACCGCCCGCACCATATTTGCGCATGACGCCTTCTGGCGTGAATTTTAACATCTTTGCCCAGCGCATCGCAAGCTCGTTTTCCACGTCGACAGTGATTTGCAATCTTTTTAATTTATGTTCTATAGCAATCTTATTGAAATATCTAATAGCTGCCCTAGTTACTGTCACAGATATATTAGGAAATTCTATAGATGTTATCATCCAAGCCTCGGAGACGCCCGGCCACATATTATTGCAACCCAAGCAAGCGATGATCTTGCCGCGCCACAGCGCGGTAACTGCGCCGCCCTCGGCTTGAAACGCCTTTAGCATATCCTGATAATTCGGAATATTGTCAAACGCCCGCTTGTCAAACTCGCGCAAATCCATTGCGTAGGGGTGCGCCCAGTGAAACGGCACGATCTGAACCTGACGATTGTTCGTTATTTCGCGCTGCCACATCAGAATATGCTAAAATCCATATTGGCTGTGGCCTGCTTAAACTGCTTGCTGAACTGGCTGTTGCGCGTGATGTTCCGCACCTCGCCAGCGCCAAGCATCAAATAGCCAAACGCATCGCCGACGTGCGAGTGCTGGTTTTTATTCGGCACATCGCGGAACCTCTCTTGCCCAGACCCGACGGCCATACGCTTGAAATGATACCCGCCAGCCAGCGACTTACGCACCTTTGCGCAAGAACGATTAACCAAGAGCCCCGGCTTGCCGTCGATCAGCCTATTCATCGGCATAGCGCCAGCCTCGCGCCGCACCATAAAATCGTTGGTGCTGGTCGGCCTAGCGTGAAGCCCCATTGTGCGTAAATGCTCAAACGCCGTGACCTCAAATATCTCGTCGCGCTTGACGCCCGCCGGATCGCCCCAGATCAGCACGTCCGACTTTGGAAAGTGCTGCTGTATGTCAGCCAACAAGTGATGGCAAAACCTTTCCAAGCCCATATCAAACGCGACTAACTCATGCACGACGTGCCACCGCCCATTTTGCATCTTCTGCCCAAAGACAGCCGCAGGGGTCAAACCAAAGTCAAGCCCAATATGCACCGGCCAGCCTTCCTCGATGCGCACGTCAGCCGACATCAGGCTATCAGAAAACTCATGCCAGACAGGCTTGCCGTCTTGCACAAACACATATTGCGCCCCAGCGTAGCATTGTATCCAGTCAATGCTCTTACCGGCTAACTGCTGTTCGTAATAGCCGGGCGGCAGATTATTCGTATTCTCGGCCTTCGGGTTATTGATCCAATATTTATCAGCCGCAAATATTGCGTTATCATGTTCTTTCGTACCCTCGACCACACCGCCGGGCTGCTTGTAAAATTTCCAAGGATATTTTCCGCGAATGGGGTTCTTCTCAGCTAACTGGTGCCACCAGTGATCGCTATCCATTGGGTTGGTACTCATCCACACGCCGCGCCAAGTGCAGCCCGCATTCGCCCGCGTCGGGTAACGACCGACACGCGACGTTAAACCGTCAACCACCGCTTTCGGGAGTTCACGAGCCTCATCTATGAAGCCGCCGGTTAATTCAAGCGACAACAGCTTTCGCACGTCACGCGGCTGATCCAACGCCAAAAAGATCACCTCACAATCAAGCCCAGCCGCGCCATCACGCGGCGGCAGCTTGATGTGATGGGTGATCGGCGGCGACCAGCGCATCGGCCCCCAAACATTCTCAGGGAATAACTCTTGCCACGTCTTAATCGTGGTCGTGCGTAACTCTGGGTAGCTGTTCCTGATAACTGCAAACCGAGTATATCTGATCCCATCGATCGGCGACGGTTCCTGTTTCACCGCCCTCAACATAACTTCCGCTAACGAACCGAATGTCTTGCCAGAGCCGACTGGCCCCATCAGACCACGCACAAAACTGTCGTCGTTTAAAAAATCCCATACCGTCGGGCTTTCAGAAAAATCCAAATTCAGACCCGCAAGCGCGTCAGTGGTAGGCTCTTTCCTACGCCGGGGTGATCTGTCAGTTGCTCTTGATGATCGCGCCATTCTACGCCTCTGGGTCAAAAATAATAGTCATATTATCATTAAAATCGTCGCTCTCTAACTCAAGCATAGGCCCGCCGCACTCAGTGCAAACAATAGCCTCGCCGCCATCATACACCCGACCCCTAGTCAGCCGTGAGCAATAACCACACAATATATCCCGCTTAAAAAATCTAACGCTAAAATATTCCTTTATGTCAATTACGTCAGCCATCGCCGTCAATCTCCACAATCTTAGTCGTTGGCCCAGTAATGTTGATACCAATCATACTAGGTTTCTGGCTGTCACTATTTGGCTCTAACAACCCGCGATGCTTCGCCAATAGCCTCAAGGCAGACAATTTGTCGTGCATCTCAACCTCAATCGTATTGCCAAACTGATTGGGCGTAACCTTGACTTTCTTAATCGAGCGTTTCGCCCGCTCCGACAACTGATCACTGGGCGTCAGCGTCACCCGCCCCATATCATCCCACTGGATAACGTCAGTCGCCTCACCGGCACCAATCGCCTCTAACTCTTGCACCACAGCCTCGCGGCGACCCTCATCGTCAGCCGCGAGCGCCGCCCGCTGCTGCCTAATCGTTAGCTTGTCTGACACTCAAACACTCCGATCCTGTTGCGGCATAACCGGCTATGTCGATCCAGCTATCCTGATGTTCTGGCGTCGCAGCCAGCCTAGCCAGCTTCACGCCAACCATCATCATAGCGACCTGCTCCGGCTCAATCTGTATGCCAAGCAGCGTCGTCCATATAACGGCGATACGCTCGTGATTTTCCCATATGCTGCCGTAATCTTCGCCACGATCAGCGACAGTGGCTTTGGCGGCGTCTAGTAATTCGTATCTGTTCATTCTTCAGTATCCCCTTTAACGTCAATAATCTTTAAGTTGCAGCCAGTGCATTTATATTCGCGCTTATGCTTATCATCGCGCCGTAACTCGATCAAGCTGCGACAGAGCGGGCATTGGCTGTTCGCCAGCTTACGCTCAAATGATCCATCGCCCTCATATATCATCGGCCTCTCCCGTTCCCCCACAAGAATAGCACGATGTCCACTGGACGCAACCATAGCCGTCCGGCTCGCGGATGAAGCCGTTGTCGCAGTCGGTGCAGCGTTTTGACGTTATAACGTTATGACGCTGTGACGCTTTTGAACGAAAATTTTGTGTGGCACCCCCTATCGATAGATGGGAGGGGCGGGGGGCAAGGGGTCGATTTTTATATGGCCGGGCATCGTCGCCGCCCGCGCCGTACACCGACAAACCAACGTTTGCTGTCGTGTACGTCATAGCCCCATCCCCACTGCCACATCATAAAGCGATGGCACACCAGCCCGGCGCTCGATGGCTTTATCGCAGGTATTCAGCGTCGCAGCCTCGACATCAGCCGCAGTAAAGCCAGCATTCGCCAGCCGCCGAGCGTGTGACATTTCGTTGTCGATCAGCCGCACTTGCCCGGTCGCCCGCATCACTGCGCGGATGTAAGTCTGGGCAAGGTTCCTCGAAGTTAACTCGATTTCGGTTAACTTTGTCTGGCCTCGACCGGCCAAGCCGGGCGCGTGAGAGAGCGATTGTAAATCCCCCAGACCCCCTATCTCTTCGGGTGCGTCCTCATTGTCTCTGCGTAACTGCAACGGCTTTGCAGATTGTACATCTTCCCAACTAGGCAATACTTCGTCTCCATCCCATAACACTTGATAGCGATTGCTGTGCCAGCCACTCGCTGTCTCTTGATAATCCTTCGGGTTTAGCTGCCTGATGTAGCGCAGCTTCTTGAGCTTCTTGACGCTCTGATGCACTGACGTGCGGCTCTTCATGCTGCTCACATCCATCAGCGTAGCCATAGACGGCCAGCAGACGCCGTGCCTGTTCGTGAAGCCACACAAGGCACCCAACACGCGCAGATCAGTCTCATTAAGCTGCCTGTCGCTAAAGCAGCGCATTGGCGCAACAGACCAAGGGCGCTTGTTCTCAGAAAGGGATTTCATCATTCAATTCCTTTTCAAGTTTCGTTTTCACCTTTTCAACAGTAGCACCGGGGAACACAGCCTTGACAGCATCAACTGTCTTGCTCTCATCCCACGCTGCCAGCAACCTGCCGATCTCATCAACGCTGTAGACCAACATCTCGCGGTTGTCGCGCTTGACGCGGCTCACCTCGTAATCATTCGGCACGATAGCCAGCACACGGCCATCAGGCATCTTGCCCTCAATCCACTCGCCCTTTAGCGGCTGCACACCAGCAGCGATTGCCGCTTGCTCAAGCGCTGCGACCCCGCGCAATGTCACGTCAACCTGATGCTCGACATCTTCCATCCTATCTATCGCAGCATTCAGCTTATCCATCTGAGCCTCGAAGCGATCTCTCAGATTACCGCCCACTACCCAGATCAAACGATCCACCCCCCACTTGCGTTCAACCTCACTGACGCGATCATCATACCGATGCAGCGCATCCTGTTGTCGCCTCATCACAGCCTGACTAGGCGCATAGTGTTGCTTAGTTGGTTTTCTCATTTTTCCCTTCAATTTACTCTCCTCTGGGTGGGGTGCGATGGTAGGGTGCGATCCCTAGGGATCATCGCACCCGCCCCACCCTGCGATGAACGTGCGATATAGGTGGGATGGTCACCCCACATTTTACGATAAGTCCCTGTTTATCCACACTTTACCCTCATGCACTGTCACCACACCCTTATCTTGCAGTCCCTGACGTGCATCTTTGCGTTGTGCGCTCGTTAAATCTGGTGATTTTGACTTGTGAGCGTCGTGCCATTGGCCTACTGACAGGGCGTCTGTGCTTAGTTTTATTAGCGTATTTTGCAGCGCTTGGAAGGCATGTTGCTGCCTCGCCGACAGGCTTTGCTTCTTGGTTGCACCCTGCGCCTCAATGGGTTTCATCACGACGCTGGCATCATCCACCAGCGCGACTGGCGTCATCTCAAAGGTTATTTTATCCATTGGGTCGCTATCTTTTTGTTTCTCCATCGCCAGCGCGACGATGTTCTCAGCCTTGCCCACTGACAACACAGTGTCAGCCGCACCGGCTAGGGCGCTTGACCCGCGCATAGAGTTGATGCCCCTGCTCGCGTCCTTGCCAGCGTGGTGTATCGCCAGCAGACCGCAGCCGGTGTGATGCTTCACCGCGTCACAGCCTCTAATAAACGCGCTCATATCTGTGGCGCTGTTTTCCTCGCCGGTCATTGACCGAGCCACAGTGTCAATAACTAAGCAGCTAAATTCCTCGTTGAGACTGTCAATAGTGCGCAACAGCTTCTCAATGCTTTCCTCGTCCATCATATCAACGGCCATAGGCAAGACGCGCAGCAGGCCGGTATCCTCAACCTGATTGTGCAGCTTCCACGCCTTGACGCGCTTACCAAGCCCGCCAACGCCCTCACCGGCGATGTACAGCACCACACCGCGCCTTGTCTGTCTGCCGTGCCACGCCAAGCCGTGCGCCATACAAAGCGCCATATCAATAGCTATGAAGCTCTTGCCGGTGCCGGGTGCGCCATACATCACACTGAAGCCGTGCTTTGTCAGTACGCCGTCAATCATCCACTCAACCGGCGGCATCGACATCAGGTAATGCTCATCATACAGCGGATAAATGTCAGGCTTCGGCTCTGGCGCTGTCTCGACCACCGGCGTTTGCTTGGCTAGGGCCAGCAACGCCGCCTTGTCACCGCCCGCGGCCAACCAATCAGCCACGTCGCCCTTTGGCGGGAGGTTCGGCAAGTCGAGGCGCTTGATCTTGCCCACCGTGCCGTACAGCGCAGCTATCACTGTGTCGGCGTGTGCCTGCCCGGCCTCATCGTTATCGGGCAGCACCACGACATTGCGCCCCTCGAAATACTGCGCAAGCTCCGGCTTCCAATTCTTTGAGCCACCGCTGTTTGTCGTGGCGATCAGGCCAAGCTCGATCAACGCATCGGCGCATTTCTCGCCCTCAACAATAAACACCGGCGCTTGTGGGTTGGTGATTATTGCCGGTAGGTTATAGGGCAGGGCTTCAATGTCTTTGATGCTGTTGATCCAGCCGCCCCGGTCATCAGGCCGACGCTGCCTAAACGTCTTTGGGTTGTCGAACCGCAACACCTGATAGGCCAGAACGCCGTCAGCATTATAATAATCGTAAGAACGTGCGAGGCTCGGCACGACAGGCAGGCTCTTTTGCTGCTGCCTGCTGATGCCAAACTTACGCTCAAGCACGTCGGGGATGTTGCCGTTGATGCTTGCTGGCTCGTTTGCCTTTACCAATGCCACAACGCCCCCACTTTCGCCTGTCTCAAAATCTGTCCAAACCCCTTTACGCAGGCAAACCGACTTGCTGCCATTGTTTCCAAAGCGCAGTTCTGTGCCTTTCGACAGGCGCGGGTTCGGCTCACCCCAATAGTGCCGAGCCACCTGTTCTATGTATGCTGCAATATTTGTCATATCATTACCCCAATCCCTTGACCCCTTTGAAAGCGTGACCGGCGACGGTCAAGGGAGGAACCCGCCGCCGGTCACTACCGCCGCTAGAACAAATCAGCGCCCTCAACTACTGAAGGGGTTGCAGCAATCGGGGCTGCTACAGCGGCGGGTTCTGGGGCAGCTTCTGCCTTATCTAAGCCAGCCGGGCGATCAACCCAGCCAGCAATCGACCATTTTGGCGAGCGGAACGTCTGCGTTCCTTGAGCCTTGGTTTCGATCTGAATGCGATCAGAGCCGGTGATCTCAACCACTGGCACTTTGCCGGGGTTGTCGGCCTTGCCAGCCAAGTAGGCATCGTGCAAATCATTCATCTGATTACGCACGATCTTGCTTGATGATGACATCTCGCGCAGGCCGATCTCTTTGTTGTACATCCTGATGCGGAAGCCTTCCTTGTGTTCATCAGAGGGCTTGACCGGCATTGGCTCGCCAACCTTGACAAAGCGAAAGTCTGGCCCAGTCGTGGTAAAGGCGATGAAGCCAACCTCGATTGCGTCCATATCCATCACCACCTTAAAAGGCAAATCCATTTCGGTTTCGCTCTTTTCCCAGTGGCCGTCTGCCCCCTGATGCCGGTCTTGGCGCACAAATGAGCCATCCTTTGCACTGAATTTCATGATAGGCAGGAAATCCCCACCGCCTGATGATGTAGTCTCTGTAAAACCTAAAGCCATCGTTTTCTCCATTTAACTTTAGAACTACCGCAAAACCAATGCGGCTTGGATCGGGAAATAGGCGCAGATATCCGCGTCTTGGCTGTCGCCTCTGTCGCTTCTGCCACCCTTCCCAATTTCGTAATCGCCCGCGAAATCGAACCGGGCGATATTATCCTTATAAACATTCAGCAAGTACGCTGGCAAGCCGGTGTGCTGTGTCAGCAGCCGCGCTTGGATCACTTTCGACAGGCTTATCATCGCCGTGTCGTACTGCAACAGCCGCACATTACGATGCTTCACCTCAATAAATGCCTTGGCCTCGTTGTCTTTGAACACCACAAAGTCGAGGCGATACTGTATTGGCAGCTTGTAGAAATCGTAGCCGTGAGCCGCAAAGGCGTCAGCCAGAGCTTGCTCTTTGCGCCTGTCGGCCTCGGTTTCGTACATCGGCCTAGCCATCAGCGAGATGCTCCCGCACGATCATCATCGCCGTCATCGTGTCGCACTCGACCGCATAACGCCAATCGTACTGCTCGGCTATGTCGCCTGTTGGCTCAAAGCCATCCATCCCAACGATAGCTGCAACCGGGAAACGCCAGCGGATAGGCAAGCGGTCGTATTTGTAAACCAGCAGGGGCAGCTTGTGTGTCGCCAACGCACTAGCGCAGCACTGATCCCACCAAGCGGGCTGGATGCCGTAGCCTTGCCGGTAACGCTTCGCCTCAATTGAAAAGGGAAAATCAGGCATTTCAACGCAGATGAGGTCGCCGTGATCGGCAGTGCGATACTGTTCTATGTCGCGCTTGAACGTCAGACCAAGCTCTTCGTGCAACAGCTTTGCAAGCTCACGCTCGAAGCTGGCTCCCTTGTTGCGGCTATTAACCATCGCGCTTTGCCAAGCTGCGCAGCGTTTGTGCCGCAATGTCACTGTCGCCCAGAGCCGCAATGCGTCGATCCAGAGCCTGCTCTAGCAGTTCATCGGCCAAGCTGGACATTGATCTGTGCGATGATATGTCAAGAACGAACCGCAGTTTGTCAACTGTTTCGCTTCTGAGCCGTAACATTTGGTTTTTTATCCCAGCCATTTATGTAACCTTTTCAATGGGTTGTTATTTTGTTCAATAAATATTGCCTATAACCCTTGTAACATAGTGTGATAAATATTAAATAGTTATTAGTCACTAGTAATCAAAAGGGAGATCGAAATGACTTATCAAAACAGAATGATCAATCGGATTATCGAACGCGCTAACGATATTGGCGCAACAGTTGAGATCGAATATTCAGATTATGGCACTGCGTCAATTGACGTTAATTGGTACGGCAGTTCAACTAGCGCGGGTTTGTTTGTGATAATTGGCAAGCGCGGCGGTGTTAGATACGGCCAATATAGTGATTTGCTCGATATGTTTTATACGTTTGACAAAAACGCCAAACACAAGTGGATGAAGGTTTGGGATTTTTTCAAAACTGTTGAGCGTCAAAAGAAACTTTGTATCACGCTGGAAGATCAACTGAACGCGCAAAAAGGGGCGGCAGCATAATGACCCAGTACGTCGCTTATTACCGTGTATCAACTCAGCGCCAAGGCCAATCGGGTCTTGGCCTTGAGGCGCAACGCGCAGCCGTCGCCGGTTACAACATCATCGGCGAGTACACCGAGGTCGAGAGCGGCAAGAAAGCCCAGCGCCCGCAGCTTGCCGCCGCACTGGCCGAGGCCAAGCGTACTGGCGCGACGCTGCTGATTGCCAAGCTCGACCGCCTAGCGCGTAACGTCCACTTTATCACCGGGCTGCTTGAGGCTAACGTGCCAATCGTCTGCGCCGATATGCCAGAGGCCGACCGCACGTTCTTGCAGATGGCCGCTGTGTTCGCCGAGTGGGAAGGCCGAAAGATTAGCGAGCGCACCAAGGCCGCACTAGCTGCTGCCAAGGCTCGCGGCGTCAAGCTCGGCTCGCCCAACCCTGCCGCTGCTGGCCGCGCGTCTGCCGCCAAGCGCGTTGCGCGCACTAACGTCGTTGCCAAGCAGGCAATGCCTATCGTCTCGGTGCTGCGTGAGGCTGGTGCCTCACTACGCACCATCGCCGCCAAGCTCAATGAAGCTGGCATTCCAACAGCACTGGGCGGGCAATGGTACGCCAGCACTGTGCGCAATCTAATGGGAGCAAACTAATGAAAAAGGGAAAACTAGATATACCAAATGACTGGCCTCGTCCTTGGGAAGAGCTTGGTGAGGGGCATTGGAAAGTTTTTGGGGTGTATATTTTGCATTGGAAAAAATATAGAAGAACCCGCGTTAAATTTTCAATCTATGGGTTTGCGCGGGGTCATTACAACAGAGTTTGGTATGGCAAAAAAGTCGTGCATTTTAAGATGGCTTTTAAGAGAGCCAAAACAAAGGGGAAAGCTAATGCTTAAAGACACAATCGGAATGCTGTTTGTGACGGCGTTTGCCATCACGTTTTTTACTAACTTCATCACCACCGAATACAACGTGTGGGCTTTGATGGTTAAACTAGGGGGCTAGAAATGGTCGGAAAACTTACACCGGATAATCAATTGAGCGCGAGCAAGGCACCCGCTTTGCTGAACGCATCACCGTGGGAAACACAGAACGAATTGCTTGAGGCAATGATTAGCATTGACGAAGGCAACCCGCCAAAGTGGATACCGCAAAATGAGCCAATGGAACTGGGCGATTTCTTTGAGCCGCTCATATTACAAAAGTCCATTGATAGGCTCGGCCTGACCAATGCCGAGCTAGAAATTACCGTGCCATATCAGCACGACCACCTGCCGCTGGCGGCCAGCCTAGACGGCACCGCTGTTGGCAAAGGCTCAGTGGTCGCTAACTGGGATAAGGGTATCTATGTGCCTCAAGGCGGGGTGATTGACATTGAGGGCATCGGCGTCCTTGAAGCCAAACTAACGTCAGCCCGGCCAGAGGAAATACCAGCACCGCATCGAGGCCCATTGCAATTGCAGGCGCAGTTAATGTGTACCGGCTACAAATGGGG
>Ga0255771_1002240_pt1 | contig 19674 bp, 20 predicted proteins | sample 011ome_19_FD_179969 | JGI IMG/M metagenome (GOLD analysis project Ga0255771, IMG submission 179969) | Coastal salt marsh microbial communities from the Groves Creek Marsh, Skidaway Island, Georgia - 011510BT metaG (version 2) | ecosystem: Environmental > Aquatic > Marine > Intertidal zone > Salt...
GGGAGAAAGGCGAGAATCTGCGCTATCCCCATCAATTACCGCCGCGCCCGGAGGAGTGTTAATCAGAAGAAGGCCGCCGCTGCTAAGAGGGAGACTTGGGCTCAGCGCAGCCTCAATCTGTTGGTCAATGTTAGCCTCTGCCCAAGCGATGCCATCATCGTCTTTAATGATCTCTTGGTTGGGCAACTGATGAGGCAAGGTTAAGGAACATAACCGCTGTAAATCTGGGGATTGTGCTAGTGCCCCGGGGGTTGTTTTATCTTTGGCCTTGAGCATCACCTCATCCAATGCATCCACATCTGCTTTGATGCTGGATAGCACCTGATCTGGCGCCGCTAGGTGGGCAGATAGCCGCAAGGTGATCCGTGCTTTTACTGATGCGGAAAGGGTTTCTAAGTGTCTGGTTATGCTGTCTATATCAGGTGAGGTTTGATCCTCTAAAGCTTGTTTTAGACGGCGTGAGAAATATACACCCTGAGGTTCAGGACAAAGGCATTGGATAATGGCATAAGGGTTTTCGCGGATCATGCCTTCCCGAGCTTGCGGCGGTTTGTTTTCTCGTGCTTCTGCTTGAATGGTGATCAGAATCAGCTTACCGCTAGGCCAGTCTGCCGCATTCCTAAGGCGCATGCTAGCCTTGCCATCCTCACCAAGATTAAGCCAAACACGGCCATGGCTGGGAAAACGCTCTGCCACTCTTGCCAGATAAATTGCTCCTGGTGAAGGGGAAAAATCACTCGCATCTGAAATGAACACATCGGTCAAAATCCCATCACGGCAAATGGCCAGACGCTGATAACCTGGCATGGGGTCAAGAATAGCAACATCCTTAACTAACGCTGTCATGAGTGTTTCAGGAGACCAGCATCACGCAGCAATCGCCCTGCCTCAAATAGGGGTAGGCCAACAACGCCAGAATATGATCCGCTAATCCAGTCTACAAAGAGGGAGGCCCTGCCTTGAATGGCATAGCCTCCGGCTTTACCCTGCCATTCCTCGGTATCAAGATATTGTTTGATAATTGCTGGCTCAAGTCGCTGAAACCGCACTTTTGTTGTCACCAGTCGTGAGGCTATTTTGCCGTTAGGATGGATTAAGGCAATCGCAGTCATAACATGATGGCGCCGGCCAGAAAGCCGTTTCAAAAACGCCTCGGCTTCCTGCCGATCTAAAGGTTTGCCAAGAATGCGTTGTCCTGTTGCCACAACCGTATCTGCCCCCATGATATAAGCATCAGGGTATTTGCCTGCAATGACTTGCGCCTTTTCCCTCGCCATGCGTTGCACATAATGGCGAGGGGTTTCACTGGCTATCATGGTTTCATTGATATCAGCAGGAACAACTTGATCCGGAATAATGCCAATTTGTTCAAGCAAGGCCAATCGCCGTGGCGAGGCCGAAGCAAGGATCAAGGCAGGGTTGGGGCTATTTTTCTGGGTTGCCATACCTGCCATTCCATTAGTCATGAAGAGGGGGCACTGGTTACTTGTAACGGAAGGTAATGCGGCCTTTGGTCAAATCATAAGGGGTCATTTCAACATTGACCCGGTCACCAGCCAGAACACGAATGCGGTTTTTGCGCATTTTGCCGCTAGTATGCGCCAAGACTTCATGCTCATTATCCAATTTGACCCTAAACATGGCGTTGGGAAGCAATTCCGTCACTACACCTGAAAACTCAATTAAATCTTCTTTAGCCATTCAATCTTCCCGATCTGATGATTTCTGCGACCATCTATTGCTAATGCGCCGCCTATGGTCAAGCAGTTTATTCATTTGATGCGCCAAAACGTGACGTTAACATATCTTTTATTTGGTCACGAATATTGCGATAAGCGGCTAAACGCGCCTCACGCCCCTCAGCGATAAGCTGTGGATCATAGGCTGGCCAATATTCAATCTGATCTGCTTTAAGCGATGGGGTATGACAGGCCGCTTCATAACTCACTTCAGAAAAACAGATCACCAAATCTATTTTCTGCTCTTCAAGATCATCAAAACTTTTTGGCGTGTGATCAAGCAAATCAATGCCAATCTCGCGCATGACGGTAATGGTAAAGCCGTCGCCGACACCGCCACCTTCATCAATGCCGCAACTATCCACATAAATAATGTGTTCGCTATAGATGGCTTTCATGATCGCTTCCGCCATGGGGGAACGGATTTTATTATGTGTGCAAGCAAAAAGGATCCTTGCGGGAATATCACTGGGGGCGGTAAGTGGATCGGTCATGATCGTATTCCCTGTTTTAACACAAAAACCAGACTGAATAAGCGCCGTGAAGTGCCATGATCAATGTCCACTTTACCCTCAAGGCGTTGCCGCAAAATTTGTGAGCCTTCGTCATGCAAGGCGCGGCGACCCATATCTATGGCTTGAATTTGCGATGGGCTCTTGGTGCGAATAGCTTCGTAATAACTATCACAGATCATTTGATAATCGCGAATGACGCGGCGCAATGGCCCCATAGCTAAAAGAAAATTAGCAAGTGGTTGGTTTGCGTTGTCCCTGATCTCAAAATTAATATGCCTAGCATCAGATCTGAGGCAGAGGATATAAGGCCCATCTGCGGATAGAAGATGAAAATGGTTTTCTTCAATTAAATCAAAAATGGCGATGGAACGCTCATGTTCAGCTTCAGCACTTAATCGCGGCTGGTTTTGCTGATCCAGCTGAATTTCTATAATGCGGTGGTGTTCCTGCTGAGTTTCCATGGTCATTTGTTAGAGGTTCAGCCGGCGTGAGATTGAGCGCGCATGCGCATCCAACCCTTCGGCTTCGGCCAGCCGAATAGCGGCAGGGCCAATTTGACGAAGCGCATCAGCATCACAGGCTAGCAGAGTGGTTCGCTTCATGAAATCCACAACACCAAGCCCAGAGGAAAACCGTGCTGTCCGCGAGGTCGGCAGGACATGGTTAGGACCAGCAATATAATCCCCAACCGCTTCAGGCGTATGAGCGCCAATAAAAATAGCCCCAGCGTGTTTGATCTTTTGGCTTAGTTCATCAGCATGATGCGTGGCGATTTCCAAATGTTCAGGGGCCAGCCGATTTGCCAGATCAATGCCTTCATCCCAATCTTTGACTGTGATAATGGCGCCGTGATCACGCCAAGACGCACCGGCAATATCAGAACGCGGCAATCCGGCAATGACCTGATCTACTGCCGCGTCAACAGCATCGGCAAAATCCTGATCATCGGTGATTAGGATGGATTGTGCCAATTCATCATGTTCTGCCTGCGCCATGAGATCCATGGCAATCCAGTCAGGATTGTTTTCCGCGTCGGCCATAATCAGAACCTCTGATGGGCCAGCAATAGAATCAATCCCCACTTGTCCAAACACTTGCCGTTTTGCCGTAGCCACCCAAGCATTGCCAGGCCCCGTGATTTTGTCCACGGGCTTGATGGTTTCTGTTCCATAGGCCAGTGCAGCCACGGCCTGTGCGCCCCCAATTGTCCAAACTTCGTTAATTCCGGCCAAATGCGCCGCCGCCAAGACCAAATCATTTGCTTCCCCGTTTGGGGTTGGGGTCACCATGACTAGCCGTTCAACCCCAGCAACTTTCGCTGGCAGAGCATTCATTAGCACCGAAGAAGGGTAAGAGGCTTTCCCCCCCGGCACATAAAGTCCCGCGGCATCAACGGGTGTCTGCCTTAACCCTAGTCTAACCCCTGCTTGATCAACCCATTGCATCGCTTCAGGGCGTTGACGTTCATGAAAGGCGATGATCCGTTCAGCAGCAAGATTAAGCGCAGAGCGCAAATCATCATCTAAATTGTCATAAGCTGATTTGAGACGGCTGGCAGGAAGATTAAGATCAGCCATACTGGCAGCAGAATGGTGATCAAAGGTTTGTGTAAGCTTAAGAATGGCGGAGTCACCTTGGGCGCGAACCTGGGATATGATCGCGGCGACATCACTGTCCACATCGGATACGACCTCTCTTGAGGAGGTAATGAGATGTTCAATTGCCGTCAGGCGCTCGGGGTCATGGAGTGGTATGCGAAATGTCATTTATGGCTTCACCAAAACGCTGGATCCAATGGCTGATCATATCAGGTCGTGTTTTCCATGCTACACGATTCACAGCGAGTTTGCTTGTAATTCTTGCAATTTCTTCGACTTCGACCAAACCATTTGCGGTAAGCGTAGACCCAGATTCCACCAGATCAACAATACGGCGGCATAACCCTAGCCCCGGGGCAAGTTCCATCGCCCCGTTGAGCTTTATGCATTCAGCTTGTACACCTCTGGCGGCGAAATGCCGTCTGGTCAAATTAGGGTACTTGGTGGCGACACGAACATGACTCCAGCTTCGGGGGTCTTCGGCGGCTAGGGTTTCTTTGCGGCTAGCCACAACCATCCGGCAATGCCCTGTGTTCAAATCAACAGGTGCATAAATATCAGGGTGATCAAATTCCATCAGCACATCTTCCCCGGCGATCCCCATTTGCGCCGCACCATAAGCAAGGAAAGTGGCCACATCGAAACTGCGGACACGAATAATGTCAACCGAAGGGTCATTCGTTGAAAAGCGTAGCCGCCGATCCGTTTCATCAAAAAAGGCATCTTCAGGGGTTAATCCAGCGCGAGCCATAATCGGGCGAATAGCGTTTAAGATACGTCCCTTTGGCAGAGCCAATATCAATTTGTCCTTGCTGGATGTGACGCTGTCCGTCCCTATCCATCCATTGTCCAGATTGCTCATCTGAGGCCTCTTTTAATCGCTATCTTCGTGAGGATGCGTGGGTTGAAAATGGGTCACCCATCCTTCATCTAAATCAGCGGCAAATGCTTTGATCTGATCAGTTTCTAGTTTCAGCATAGCATTACCTGAAAACGTCAGATCTATCGACATACCCGAAAACGTAATGCTGAGCAAGGATAGGACGTCTTCTTTTCGGTTAAGATCAATGCTTTGACGCTTAACTGAACGGATATCTGAGAAATTGACGCCAATCAACCGCCGCCGATTATGGTCATCATCATTAAAGAAACGTGCGGCAACCATCAAAAATTGATGGTCATCAGCATCATAGCCCATATCCCCAACTAACACGGTGGCATCTTGCAACAATGAGGAAAGTACGGTCAGATCCCCCGTATCATGTGCCGCCAGTTTTAATGCTGTGCTCATCTTTTTTCCTATTGTCCTTTTGGCATCTTATTAGGATTAGATTTTGACATCTTTCGGTTATTCTTTGACACGGCTAATCTGTGCACCACAAGCGTTAAGCTTATGTTCCAGTTGATAATAGCCTCTATCGAGATGATAGACGCGTTGCAAAGTGGTCTTACCATCAGCCACTAATCCTGCCAGCACCAGTGACACCGATGCGCGTAAATCCGTCGCCATTACAGGGGCCCCAACAAGCATATCAACGCCGCGAATAAGAGCCGTGCCGCCAGAGACATTTATTTTTGCCCCCATCCGCATCAATTCTGGAACATGCATAAAGCGGTTTTCAAAGATAGTTTCACTGATCCGTGAGGCGCCTCTAGCCATGCACATAAAGGCCATGAACTGCGCCTGCAGGTCTGTTGGAAACCCGGGATAAGGATCGGTGGAAATATCAACTGGCTGTGGGCGGTCAGCCATAGCAATAGTGATATGCTGATCACCAGCATCCACCCTAGCCCCAGCTTGTGTTAAGCTAGATATCAGCGCATCCAGATGATCAGCTCGGGTATTTTCCAATCTCACTTCACCTTGGGTAATGGCGGCGGCAATGGCAAAGGTTCCCGCCTCAATTCTATCTGGTACAACGCGGTGGGTTGCCCCATTAAGACGATTTACCCCTTCGATTGTGATTGTGCTGGTGCCATGCCCTGTAATATTTGCGCCCATGGCGTTTAAACATTCAGCCAGATCAGAAATCTCAGGCTCCCTTGCGGCGTTAATCAGAACGGTTTCCCCTTTGGCCATGCAGGCGGCCATCAAGGCGTTTTCTGTCGCCCCGACACTAATCATGGGAAAGGTTATACGATTCCCCGTTAACCCCTGCTTTGCTTCAGCCAGAACATATCCGTCTTCTAGGGTAACTTTAGCGCCTAATTTTTCCATCACCATAATATGCAGATCAACAGGGCGTGATCCAATGGCGCAGCCCCCGGGCAGGGATACCTTGGCTTGTCCCATACGTGTCAATAATGGCCCTAAAACAAGGATTGAAGCTCGCATTTTGCGAACAATATCATAGGAGGCTTCAAGCCCAATTGATGATCCTGCCTTAAGATGCAGACTCTCATCTTTAGCTGTGCCTTCAACATTCAGACTATGTAATAGCTCACGCATAGATCGGGTGTCAGCCAAATCAGGCCAACCTTCAAGGATCAGGGTCTCGTCCGTTAACAAAGCCGCGCACATCAGAGGCAAAGCCGCATTTTTTGCCCCACTGATTTGGATCACACCATTAAGCTTGCCGCCACCTTCAATTTCCAGTTTATCCATGTTCTGGGTCTCCTTTTTTTGGGGGGCTGGGCGTGGGGCCGTCTTTGCGGCCACGCATCTGGGTTTTACGCCGCAACAGATTGTCCCGCAGTGCCTGTGCCTGACGTTCCTGCCGGTCGCGTTCGGATTTGGAGGATTTATCAGCAGGCGCTTTCATGGTCATGTTTCCTTATATAAGGATTATAGAAATAAATGAAGTTTTCATCTTGGTCTTTGTTTACCATGAAAAATAGGCAGGAAAATGACCAGTATTCACTTTTTTGTGATTTGCCATTTCGCTTGCAATATTAGCATAACATGAAATGTTCCATGAGGAGTCATAAGGTAAGATCAGTTTCAGATGTATGCGCATTATGGTTTTAGACTTTGCATAGTTTAAGGATGCGAATGGCATGTGATAAGCGCAGGAGTAAAGGTGAAAAACACAAATCCTGACAATAATTCTGGCAATAGTTTTCCACCAGAACCAAGCATGGTTGACGGCAAATCAGCATGGCGACGGTTTCTGCCTGTGGGGGTTTTGGTCTTTGGCCTTGTTGTTATTCTGGCGCTGATGTGGCGTTATGATATTCGCCTGGATGAGAAATTTTGGATAAGAATGGCGGATCATCATGATATTGTTGAGGATTGGACACGCCAAAATTTTCTTATCGCAGTTTTAGGTTTCATGGTGATTTATACCCTTGCGGTTGCTTTTTCGGTTCCCGGGGCGGTATTCTTAACCTTGGCTGGTGGGGTAATTTTTGGCTGGCTGGGTGTGCTTATTGTCGTCATTTCTGCTACGCTTGGGGCATTACTGGTCTTTCTGGTGGCACGCGGTGCTATGGCTGATGTCTTTCAACGGTCGGGATCATCTTTCCTGGTAAAACTTCAAGGCGGATTTGATCGGTCCCCATTTTTCTGGTTGCTGGCCTTGCGCTTGATGCCTGTTGCGCCGTTTTGGGTGGTGAATATTATTCCAGCAATGCTAGGGATGCGGGTTGTGCCCTATGTGCTGGCAACTTTGATCGGGATTATTCCGGGCAGTTTAGTATTTGTTTATACAGGAATTGGATTTTCTGAAGTGCTAGCCGATGGTGTTGTTCCAAATTTGTCCGTTTTATCCGATAACAGGATTTTTGGCCCAATACTGGCTTTATCCCTTTTGGCAGTGATCCCTGCGCTTATCCGATCACGCCGGCCAGCCAAGGAACCAGCAAAGGAACCAGCCAAGGAAAAGGAAAACACATGATCCCTATTACGACAGATATCTGCATCATCGGCGGCGGATCAGGCGGATTGTCAGTCGCAGCAGGGGCCGTACAAATGGGTGCCAGAGTGGTGCTTTTTGAAGGTGGCAAAATGGGCGGTGATTGCCTCAATTATGGCTGTGTTCCCTCTAAGGCACTATTGGCAGCCGCTAAGATGGCTTATCAAGATCCACGATCAAAGCAGATGGGGGTAAGCCTCAGCAAAACTGTCGATATGTCAGCGGTGAAATCTCATATTGAAAATGTCATCGCTGGCATTGCGCCACATGATAGCGTGGAACGCTTTACCGCATTAGGGGTCAAAGTGATTGAGGCTGATGGCCAATTTCTTGATCGCCGCACCGTCACCGGTGGCGGCTATGCGGTCAAGGCCAGATTTGTCGTTGTCGCCACCGGGTCCGCCCCATTTGTTCCGCCGGTTCCAGGCTTGGCAGAAACCCCTCATTATACTAATGAGACGATCTTTAGCCTAGATCAAGTGCCGCAACATCTCATCATCATGGGTGGGGGGCCAATTGGTATAGAAATGGCTCAAGCATGGCGGCGACTGGGGGCAGAGGTTTCTGTGGTTGAGGCGGCTAGCATCCTAAGCAAAGATGAACCTGAATTGGTTGATAATCTGCGAAAGCGCCTGAAAGATGAGGGGATCAATCTGCTTGAGGGCATGGCGGCGGCAAGCGTAACTGGCAAGGCTGGCGCTATTGAGGTATCGTTATCCCCCCTTCGTCCCAACGCCTCTGTTGATCAAGCGTCCTCTTCATCTGCCACTAAAAATGATACTAAGAGCAAGACTGTGAATGGCTCACATCTTTTGGTGGCGGTAGGACGGCGACCACAACTCGCTGGGCTTGATCTGGAAAAAGCAGGAATTGCCTTTTCGCCGCGTGGGATCGAAACTGATCGCCGTCTGCGCACCACCAATCGCCGGGTTTTTGCCATTGGGGATGTGGCGGGTCGGTATCAGTTCACCCATATGGCCGGGTATCATGCTGGTATTGTGATACGCAATATGCTGTTTAGGCTACCCGCCCGAATTGATGATCGTCATGTGCCGTGGGTAACTTATTCTGATCCTGAATTGGCACATGTTGGGATGACTATGGCAATGGCAAAAGAGGCAGGCTATGACCCGATTGCCCTCACCTCATCACTGGCAGATAATGATCGCGCACGTGCTGAACACCGAACTGAAGGGATGGTGATGGCAGTTGTCACGAAAAAAGGGCGCATTCTAGGGGCAAGTATTCTGGCACCCCACGCTGGTGAGATGATTGCAGCATGGTCTATTGCCATGGAAAAGGGGGCATCAATTAAAACCATGGCATCGCATATTGCGCCTTATCCTACTTATGGTGAGGCGAGTAAACGCGCCGCAGGTTCATTCTATACCCCAAAGCTATTTTCCCCCCGAGTTCAGAGGATTGTTCGTTTTCTGTTCAAATGGTTTTAACAGGGGTGAGGATAAGAGATTATCCGCAAGCGGATGTAATGGGTTTAGCCTTGCATAATCACTATCTTGCTGATAGAAAAGCGCCAACGCTGCTGTAGCTCAGTGGTAGAGCACTCCCTTGGTAAGGGAGAGGTCGGAAGTTCAAGTCTTCTCAGCAGCACCATTCCAAACCCAAAACCTCCCTCTTCAAATTCCTCCTCCTTCAAAATTGAATTCTTGCCATTGCTTTAGGGTCTCAACTGGCGCAGGTGATTTTCTGGTTTTCATGGCTATGCTGAAAGCTGATATGCAGGGGGTGAAAACAACATGGTGATTAGAGTTTTGATTTGTCAGATATAATAATATGGACGTATGATAACCTATTCATTTAAAATGTTTCCCCAAACAGGAATGCGCAAGTATGACCACGAAGGCCACACCATTAACTGATACGCCAGTGCTTGAGGTCAGGGGACTACATAAGAAATATCATGATCTCGAAGTCCTTAAAGGGGTCAGTTTTACGGCTCCACGCGGTAAGGTGGTAACATTTATTGGCTCATCCGGATCAGGAAAATCAACGCTCCTTCGGTGTTGCAATCTTTTAGAGTTAAGCCACGCCGGAGATATCTTGTTCAGAGGAGAAGCGGTGGCATGGAAAGGTGAAGGTGCACGCCGCCAACCTGCCAGTAAATCGCAAGTTATTGCCATGCGAACCAATCTTTCCATGGTCTTTCAGCAATTTAACCTATGGTCCCATATGACCATTTTGGATAATGTCATTGAGGCACCGGTTACGGTGCTTGGGCATCCGCGTGAAGATATGCGCATCAAAGGGCTTGAGTTGCTTGATAAAGTAGGTATTGCCGATAAGGCGGAGGCTTGGCCATCCCAGTTATCAGGTGGCCAGCAACAACGCGCGGCCATTGCCCGTGCGCTTGCGATGGAACCGATGGCGATGCTATTTGATGAGCCGACCTCGGCGCTTGACCCAGAACTAGAACAAGAGGTTGTTCGCGTGATCAAAGCGCTAGCCGAAGAAGGCCGAACCATGCTCTTGGTAACACATGATATGCGACTGGCTCGTGATTTGTCTGATCAGGTGATCTTTTTGCATGAAGGAAGAATTGAGGAGGAAGGAGCACCAGAGATCCTGCTGGAACATCCCAAATCCAAAAGGTTACAGCAATTTTTGAGCGCAGGTGCTGTAGCATAACATTAAGGATGCGCATTTATCGGAGGTAACGATGAAAAAAATTATTTTGGCAACAATCTTTGCTGGCGTTCTCGCTGGCCCTGCTTTGGCAGAAACCGTTCGCATGGGGACCGAGGGGGCTTACCCTCCCTACAACTTTATTAACGATAAAAATGAAGTTGATGGCTTTGAAAGAGAGCTTGGTGATGAGCTTTGCCGCCGCGCCAATTTAGATTGTGTTTGGGTTGTGAATGACTGGGATTCAATTATTCCTAACCTGGTATCAGGCAACTATGACACGATCATTGCGGGGATGTCGGTTACTGCTGAACGTGATGAAGTGATTGATTTCACCCATGAATACTACCCACCTAGCCCATCAATGTATGTGGCTCTCTCTGGCGCAGATGTGGATGTTAACACAGCCGTGATCGCTGCCCAGACAGGGACAATTCAGGCTGGTCATGTGGCTTCTTCAGGTGCGACTTTGGTTGAGTTTGCTTCACCTGATGAAACTATTGCCGCAGTCCGTAATGGTGAAGCGGATGCCGTTTTAGCTGATGGGGATTACCTGATGCCAATCGTTGATGAATCAGGAAATGAATTGGCAGTTGTTGGTCAAATTGGTATCGGTGGCGGCGTTGGCATGGGCTTGCGCGAATCTGATGGTGCCCTGAAGGCAAAAATGAATACTGCTATCGATTCAATGAAAGCAGATGGGTCATTAAACACCTTGATCAAGAAATGGTTTGGGGATGATGCCCAGACCTTCTAAGGATTAAACCTATCCTGATCAGGGCAGCGTTCTGCCTTGATCAGGATGTGGTTTTTTCAGGAATCACAAAATGCTGTCTTGTGTTAATCCGGATCAGATAAGCGGTCTTGCGTGGCTTGGATGTTATCTGAGCACCCCAAAGCATATGGCGTTTTATCAATCTTTTTTGATTGTTTTGCTGTTGATTGGGGCGGTTGCACCTTTGGCTATTTTGCTAGGGCTTCTTAGCGCGTCAGCAAGCCGGGCGCGTTTCTTTTTGGTCAGGCTTCCTGGCACTCTTTATATCGCTATGGTGCGTGGTATTCCGGACATAGTGTTTTTTCTTTTTGTCCCTCTTGCTCTTGATCAAGGGATAGAATATTTGCGCCACCGCAGCTTATGTTCTGATCAAACTGGCTCAGTCTGGCAAGGCAATGATTTTGTCGTGTGTGATATCGCTAAAATGCCATTATCTTCAGCCAGCCAATGGGTTCATGATTTTTATGGGTTTAGCTTGGCGGTGATTGCCTTTGCCTTGGTGTTTGGGGCGTTTGCTGGAAATGTCATCGCTGGTGCTATGGCCGCAGTCCCCAAAGCTCAACTGGAAACGGCGGCAGCTTATGGTATGACACGGCGTCAAGTGTATTGGCGCATTATGTTTCGCCAGATGTGGATTTATGCTTTGCCGGGGTTATCAAATATATGGATGATCTTAATCAAGGCGACGCCATTGCTGTTCTTGCTGGGAATACAAGATATTGTCTATTGGGCGCGTGAACTGGGCGGGGCAAAAACCTCAGCCTTTAGTTATCCGCATCCGGATTGGCGAATATGGTATTTTCTTGGCCTTTTGGCTTTTTACCTGATGATGACATGGATGAGTGAGCGAGGATTTGCCTATCTCAATAAGCGATTTTCACAGGGACAGTCCATGGTCTTTAATCAGCAAAAAGAGGGGGCATAATTACCGTGAGCGCATCCTGTCTTGCCTCATTTCAGGATTATGGTCTTCGTGCCATTGGCTATGGTCAGAGAATTCTCCCAAAATCAGATATTACCCTTTGTGATCAGTTTGCCTTAATTGGATCAGGGCTGATATGGAATGTGTTCTTTGGGGTTTTAGCGGTCTGCCTTGGCTACTGGTTTGCCATGGTACTTGCCGTAGGTAAGGCATCTGAACGAGGTTTTTATCGCGGCTTTTCTTCAGGTTTTATCTTTCTGTTTCGGGGCTCACCCTTATTTATTCAATTCTTTTTTGCTTATGAACTTTTTGTTCTCTTGCCCAAAGTCGGGGTGACGCTTGATTTATGGTTTGTGGTCATTGATTTGGAAACACGATGGCTGACCCGTGCCTGGTTAGGGGCATTGCTGGTCTTGATCTTTAACACCACCGCGTATTCAGCAGAGATTTTTTATGGTGCACTCCGGTCATCACCACGGGGCGAAATTGAGGCCGCTAATGCCTATGGTATGACACCATGGCAAATGTTTTGGAAAGTGCAATGGCCAAATATGATGCGTCTGGCATGGCCATCCTATACGAATGAGGCCATTTTTCTGTTTCATTCCACAACGTTGGTGTTTTTTTCTGGATTTCCGGCATGGCGGCAATCTGGTGATGCGTTATATTACGCTAGTTACTTTGCGGATAAGACATTCAATCCATTTGTTCCTTATCCGATTATTGCCTTTTATTTTATTGTGCTGACACTTTTGATTATTTTCATCTTTGGCTTGGTGAACCGGCGGCTGAACAGGCATCTGCCTGATGCTAGGCGCCCGCGGCTAATCATCCGGCTTAATCTGATCCGATAGATCAGAATATTAAAGGAGCAGATCATGATAAGGGAAACTCATCAGATCCTTGGTGATAGTGCAGGCACCAGCCATGAATTGACTATGATCCGTTTTCGTCCAGATCAGCCGACAGCGAAAATCTATCTTCAAGCAGCACTGCATGCAGATGAACAACCAGGTATGTTGGTACTGCATCACTTAATCACGCGGCTAGAGCAGGCGGAAAAGAAAGGTCTCTTAAAGGCAGAAATTGTTCTTCTGCCATTGGTGAATCCGCTTGGCATGACGCATCTGGCCTTTGGTACCCATCGGGGGCGTTACCATCCGGTTAATGCTATGAACTATAATCGGCATTGGCCTGATCTGGACGCTTTAATACATCAGGATAGTGAAGATTTATCCCATGGTTTCAGCAATAATCCTGATGAAAATCAGCGCTTGATCAGACAAATTGTGAAATCAAAACTTGAAGCCCAAACCCCTGTTACGGCATTGGAACGTCTGCGGCATATGGTCATGATGGAGGCGTATGACGCTGATATGGTGCTTGACCTGCATTGTGACGATGATGCCCTTAATCATATTTATATCGTGCCTCAGCTTATGCCCGACTATCAAGATTTATCAGATTGGATGGGATCAGCGGCAACAATGACGGCAGAGGATTCTGGTGGTGGGTCTTTTGATGAGGTTTGGCCAGGGTTATGGATCAAATTAGCCCGCCGGTATCCGGATGTGGCATGGCCAAAGCCTGTGTTATCGGCAACGCTGGAATATCGGGGTCTTGATCAGGTGGCAGAAGAAATGAACAAACAAGATGCTGATAATCTTTATCAGTTTTTGGTTGGTCGCGGGATGATTGATGATCACCCCCTCACCCCGCCATCGGCACCGCCTGCTCTGCCATTAACAGCGTTAGAATATCTTCGTGCTGACCGCCCCTGCTTGATGATCTATCACTTGCCTTTAGGTTCTATCGTCCAAAAAGGGGATGTGATTGCTGAAATGCTGGAAATTGAGGGCGAGGGCGCATTTACCACTAAAAGGCCACTCAAGGCAGGAACGGACGGGGTATTATTTGCTCTCAATTTGACAAAACTGGCATGGCCAGATCATATCGTAGCTAAAATAGCCGGAAGGCAGCCTTTAGAGGGCAAGGGCGTTAATCTTCTCAGCGATTAGGCCAAAACGGCTAACCCAAATTAGCAAAACAAGGCCAAAGATAATTTGGTTTAAAAATCAATCCACCAGCGCATCACCTCTGAGCCCGGCCCGTTCCATATGGATAGGCAAAACCCGGCCATAAAGTTGACGCGTGCGTTCAGGGGCACCCACCATATCAGGCTGATCCACATAAGAAAAAATAGCGACATAGCGAGGCTGTTGCCCCTTAAGTGGGGTAACGCGGTGAAGTGAATATCGGCCCTTGAACAATTGCAAATCCCCAGGTTCAAGATTGATGCTAACCACCCGGTTTGAATTGCCGTCCAGCACTTTTGAGACTTCATCGAAGTTTTCAGTTTCTTTTCGGATATCAGGGGCATATTCAAACGCACCACCTTGTTCTGCGTTTTGTATTGCCAGGGTGATGGTAAATGGGTTGGTGTCGAAATGCCAAGGAAAGCCTTCCCCTTCCTGTGCCATATTAATGATGACATCTGCCAATGGGTCAGCGTAGCGATAGAAATCCTTTTGCTGAAGGCAGTCTTTGATAAACGGGTCAAACGCGGGAAAATCATGAACTTGTCTTAAAGCGCCATGGGTTGCGAAATGATCAGCAGGAATAAAAGCATTAGAACGTTCAAAAAAACGCCGCCTTGGGTCAGATGGGTCTAGGGATGGATCATCCGCGGTAAAATACGCGTTGGTTCGGTTAAAGGATTTATGAGCATGATGTGACACAGCTTCGGCCTCTGCTGTGATCTGTTCAATCGCTTTTGGTGTCAAAAACTGCTTACAAATCGCACAGCCTGTTTCATTTAATTGGGCGCGAATATGCGCAATAAGCTGTTGGCGTTCTGGCCCATCTTCATGAATGGGATAGCGAGACAGATTGATCAGATCAGTTGTCAGGTGTTCAGCCATTTTTAGTTCCTTTTTAAGATAAAGATTTTGGACTTCAGTCCAATTCCTGGCAGGTGATCACCATATTCTTCAAAAAGAATGGTGATGGTTTTGTTATCCACAAGAGTATGAAGATTTGCTTCAAAATCAGGGTTTTCCAAGGTGTGATCATTCAGTGAGAAGACCATAAAGCCGCCCTGATCAAGCAAGTTTACCAATCGTGGGATGGTTTCTGGTGGCATATGTCCGGTGGCAATAACGCCAATCGCGGCAAGATAATGATAGGTGCCAGTAGCAAAGGGAAAGGGCTGTTTTAAATCCGCTTGCCAGAGGTTTCGATAAACCCCTTTGGTTTTTGCTTTATCCAGCATTTCTTCTGATAAATCTGACCCATCAATGGTGGTAAAACCAGCTTCAACCATGGCGAGTCCAGAAATGCCAGTACCGCATCCAATATCCAGCATAGGGCGAGTAAGATCATCCGCCGCCTGAGCAAGCGCACGCGCGCATCGCAAAGGCGTCAAATAGCCATTTGTTGTAATTTCATCATCATAGGAGTTAGCCCAAGCATCATAGAAAGCCCGGGCATCATCAGTCGTGTTGATCCGATAGGCGCCATCAAGAAAAGCTTCCTTTTTGGCGGCGTTGTGATCTTTGGCCTTATGCTCATCTTTTGCCATTGGCTATGACCCTGTCACAGGCTTATTAACAAAAGGTTACCTTAGGTTTAAAAGATTGATCAAGAGTTTTATCTTAGGCACTTCGCTATTCTTGCGCTAAGGATAATATTATGGTTTTTTATTTTCATCACATTCAAAGCTGTTGCCATGACCTATGCTATTAATCCTGATATTCATCATCTAACTGCCCCGCCAGTGGCATTAGTGCAGGAATGGATTTCGCAATATCACGGCACCGCGCCCATGATTGATTTGTCTCAGGCTGTTCCCGGTTATCCTCCACATCATGATTTGATGGTGGCTCTTGCTGAAGAAGCAGCGAGTGGGGATGTGCTTGGTTATGGTGCAATTGAGGGTGAGCCAGATTTACGCGCTGCTTACGCTGATCATCTCAGTCAGGTTTACGGCACGAGTGTGATCTCTGATCAGGTGCTGATCTCATCGGGATGCAATCAGGCTTTTATCATCACAGCTATGGTGCTAGCTAAGGCAGGTGATAATGTGCTGTTGCCTGAACCTAGTTATTTTAACCATTCCTCAAGCCTTGCTATGCTTGGGATTGAGGCCATCGGCATAAAGGGTGATCCTGAACAGGCTTTTCTGCCAAGCGTAGAGGCCTTTAGTGATGCGATCACCCCATCGACACGGGCTATCGCCTTGGTAAGTCCGAACAATCCTACTGGCCTTCGTTATCCGGATGATTTGCTGTTTGATCTGTTGGCTTTGTGCCGTCAGCATGGGTTGGCCTTGATCTTGGATGAAACCTATCGTGATTTTTTAGATTTAGATATCAGCAGGCCGCATAGCTTAGGTGATGATGCCGCGTGGCTTGATACAGTTATTCAGCTTTACAGTTTTTCCAAAGCTTATTGCGTTCCTGGGTATCGTTTGGGTGCTGTGACGGCGTCAGAAAAGGTGATCGCTGAGATGGCAAAGATCACTGACAATATTCAGATTTGTGCCCCACGCATTGGGCAGAGAGCGTTGATCAAGGCGATCCCATCATTGGCAAAATGGCGGGAAAGCAATCGTCAGGAAATTGCGGCAAGGCGTTACATTTTCAAAGAGGCGATTGCCGCCGCAAAGGGTTGGTCGATTTCTGCCTGTGGAGGCTATTTTGGTTTTGTTCGGCATCCCTACCCATCGCATCAAAGCCGCGAGGTATCAGCCGAGCTAATGCGGCAAACGGGTGTTCTGACTATTCCTGGTGGTTTTTTTGGCCCAGATTACGAAGACCATCTGCGCTTTGCCTTTGCAAATGCGGAACAAGCGGCGATTGCCGATCTGCCAGAGCGATTTCAGCATTTTGCCTTATCTTGACCCATGGCAGATCAGGTAAACGCCGTTGAGGATATGGCATCACGATCAACACCATCCTATACCCAGATTTTTTTAAGCTTTCTTTGGCTTGGCTTGACCAGTTTTGGTGGGCCAGTTGCACATATCGGATATTTCCGCGTCGCTTTTGTTGAACGAAACCAATGGATAAGCGCCACTGATTTTCAACATCTTCTTGCCCTTTGTCATATGTTACCGGGACCAAGCTCTAGCCAGCTTGGGTTTGCTCTTGGGGTATCATGGCGTGGGCTTGGTGGTGGGGTGCTGGCCTTTATTGGCTTTACCTTGCCATCAGCCATATTAATGATCAGTTTTGGTTATGGCTTGGTTGCATTAAGTGTCAATTTTTTATCGCTGATTATGGCGTTGAAATTGGTTACCGCGGCGGTGGTGCTTCATGCGGTGATTGGCATGGCAAAGGGCTTTGCCCTTAGTATTGAAAAGGCGACAATTGCTATCACCATGGCGGTCGCGGTGTTGTGGCTGGATATGCCATTAATGACGCCTTTGCTTATTCTTGGGTGTGGCGGCTTGGGTTTGCTATTGATCCGTTTAGATCAAGGTACGGCAGGGGGACAGTTATTCAGTCATGGCCGCAATTGGTCATCTTTTGCATTAGTGCTGTTTGTGGAAGGGCTGGTGGGTTTGCTTTTGCTAGCGCATCTGTTGCCCGAAAGCGGTTGGTTTGCCTTAAGCCAGTTTTATCTGGCAGGGACTTTGGTTTTTGGTGGTGGTCATGTCGTCTTGCCTCTCTTAGAGGCATCAGTGGTCGATACGGGTCTGGTGTCGCTCGCTGATTTTCTGGCAGGTTATGGCATGGCACAGGTCATGCCCGGACCGTTATTCACCTTTGGTGGGTTTCTTGGGGCGGTCATGGTTGAAGGGTATATGGCGCTGTTATGGGGCGGGGTTGTGATGCTGGTTTTGTTTCTGCCATCATTTCTGTTGTTGCTAGGGGTTTTGCCTTATTGGCAGAAATGGATGGTTTCGCGCCGTCTTCGTGCCGCTTTAGCAGGGATTAACGCAGGGGTAGTTGGCTTGCTGGCGGCAGTGTTGATCAATCCCGTGATGATGACAGCAATCCGTACCCCTCAAGATGGGGTGCTAGTGGGAATTGGATTAGCATTGCTATTATGGGGACGGCTAAATCCAGGATTAGTGGTGTTGGCTATGCTGGGGTTAGGGTGGGGTTTGGTCTCTATGGGATAGCGCATAGCAAACTTCGTCCAGCGTCTGATCAAGAGAGTTGGATTATCGCTGCTGATTATGCCAGTTTTCAGGCGCATATGGGGTTAGGTTCACGGGTGCTAATGGGGTTTTGCCCAAGATATGATCAGATGCCTTTTCCCCGACCATAATCGAAGGTGCATTGAGATTGCCATTTGTGATGCGGGGAAAAACTGAACTATCAGCCACGCGCAGGCCATCAACACCAATGACACGGCATTCGGGGTCAACCACCGCCATCGGATCATTTGCCTTGCCCATGCGCATGGTTCCGCATGGATGATAGGCGCTTTCGGCGTGCTCACGAATAAAATCATCAATAGCATTGTCGCTAGTAACATGGTTGCCGGGTTGAATCTCATGGCCTCTAAACGCATCCATTGCAGGCTGATTGAGAATTTCACGCGCTAACCTAACGCAACGGCGAAACTCTAGCCAGTCATCGGGATGTGACATATAATTAAATCGGATTTCAGGCGCATCACCAGCGTGTTCTGACCGAATATGAACATGCCCCCGCGATTGTGAACGCATCGGCCCAATATGCATTTGAAAACCATGGCCCTTTGCCGCGGATTTGCCATCATATCGCACCGCCGCAGGTAAAAAATGAAACTGCAAATCAGGATAGGATATGCCTTTATCTGTTCGGATAAACCCAAGGGTTTCAAATTGGTTGCTGCTGCCTAAACCGCCACCAGTTAAAAGCCAGCGCAACCCAATAAGCCCTTTAGAAATCAGATTGAGATGCCGGTTTAGGGTAATGGGCTGAAGGCAATTCACCTGAAAATAAACCTCAAGATGGTCTTGCAGATTGGCGCCAACCCCGGCGCGATCTTGCTTGACCTCAACCCCAGCTTGCTGCAGCACATGGCCTGGCCCAATCCCAGATCGCTGAAGGATTTGCGGGCTATTGATTGCCCCTGCAGACAGGACTACCTCACGCTTGGCATGGGCGGTGATGGTCTGTCCGCCACGGGTAAAAATAACGCTATCAGCACGGCCATCACGAAAGGTGATGCGGTCAACCAACGCCCCTTTTATAAGTCGGACGCCGTTTTTTTCTATGGCTGGTTTTAAATAGGCATTTGCGGCAGACCAGCGCCACCCTTTCCAAACGGTCATATCCGCAGGGCCAAATCCCTCTTGACGAAAGCCGTTATAATCAGGAGTAGCGACATAGCCAGCTTCTTCGGCGGCGGCAACAAAGGCATGATGAAGTGGGTTTTTGCGGCTGCCCCTTGTGATATGAAGTGGGCCATCCGTGCCGCGAAAGCCGGGGTCTTCAAAGCCTAAGCTATGTCCACCTTCGTGCCAGTGTTCCATGCGCCGGAAATAAGGCAACACATCAGCATAACCCCACCCCTCAGCACCGTTTTCTTGCCAATGGGCATAATCCTCAGCGTGACCACGAACATAAATCATCCCGTTGATTGATGATGATCCGCCAATCACCTTGCCTCGGGGACAGACCAGCCGACGA
>Ga0255771_1002259_pt1 | contig 19559 bp, 28 predicted proteins | sample 011ome_19_FD_179969 | JGI IMG/M metagenome (GOLD analysis project Ga0255771, IMG submission 179969) | Coastal salt marsh microbial communities from the Groves Creek Marsh, Skidaway Island, Georgia - 011510BT metaG (version 2) | ecosystem: Environmental > Aquatic > Marine > Intertidal zone > Salt...
CTCTCGTCCTGACCAGTAGTATCTATATACATAAATAGCTTCACTGTCATTAGTCGTCTGTAAGAGCAGCATATCCTCGTTAGAGGACGCTTGAATACTCTTGACTTCACCGTTTAGATACTCAGGGACGTGCGCTGTAATTTCACTAGCGTCATTAACGTCTGTGTCAGTATCAACAAAGTACTCCCAGCATCCTGCCCATGCACCACGCTTAGAGGCAAAGTAAACATACTTACCAGCCTGTGCTGGCTTTGCTCTTAGGGATGCCTCAAACTCTGTGGTGTTAGCCACGTTGATAGTCTCAGGAGTTAGGAGAGGTTCTGCTGTAACTTTGAACTGCGTAAGGTCTGAGAAAAGCAGTAGGCTCTCGTTGAATGGTACAGCGTGTTTTAGGATACTAACCTTGTTAGAGGACACAGCCACGTCAATGGGGTCACTGTCTACAATGGTTAGTGTTGTCTTACGAAAGAAGTCAAACTCAAGAAACTCACCAGCACGAGCAAAGATAACATTCTCGTCTGCTAGTAGTCCTAGCCTGTTACGATGGAAGAAGATGTCAGACAGCGTGTATCCTACAAAAGAAGGATAGCTATTAGTGCTGTCATCACCTACATCTCTTTGAGCATAAGCTGCCTCATCAAAGGTAAAAGAACCATCAGGGTTCTTAATCAGTTTGTGAGGCATAGTAGAAGCATCAAGGTCTAACAAGATGTTAGGCTGTACTGTTTCTTTCCAGACACCACCAGTATACTTTACATAGTAGTCATCTTGTGCCTTCTCGTTATCACCAATAATCTTAATGATAAAGTCCTCAGCAGCTTCAACAGGAAGCTTCTTAAAGTCTAGTGTCTCATCCTTAAATACAAGTAAATGTTCTCCACCGTGGGAGTCACCTACTTCTACTTGAAAGTCTGTAGCATCTGTAGACTGAATATGTAATACTGAGCCATAGCGAGTAATGGTAATACCAGTAACAGCAGAGCCATCAGTAATATCATCATAGTATGTTGTACTAACAGAAGTACCTGAGAAGGTATCTAGATTAGTAGCAATCAAGTCAGTAGAAGCACCACGTTCAGCATCCTGCGTAAGCGTTGTACTACTCTGTGTGCTAGACTTTGTAGCAAACTCAACTGTACTAGAGCTACCACCCTTGGTAATAACTAAGCGATAGGTAGAAGAGTAGTCAGCCTGTTTGACATAGACTAGTGCTTCTGGATTACGAGTAGAAGAAGTTGTTGTACCCTTGGCTACTTCCGTGTTCTTATTAATAAGGAATGTAGCATCTGCAATAGAGACTGCTGCTATTTCTTTACTGGGGTCTGTGAGACCAGAGAAATAACTTGAGGCATTATTGGTAACAGTTTTGGCTGTACCTTCCTTGTCGTAGACTCTGAGAGTACCAGCAGTATCAATAATAAGAGTATAATACTCGTTCTCGTCCCTGCGAATTGTGTGTATAAAAGCTTTATCAGTATTAGAGATTACCCCCAAATCGGCAAGGTGTTCAGTACTTGGGCGTTTTGATAACCCTGTAACAACGCTAGATAGTGCATTTTCTTGTAGCTCTGCTTGTGTGTTAAGACGTAATGATGGCGGCTGTTGCGACACACCATTAATAAGATTGGGGATTGACTGACTGATAAGTGCCATTACACTGTTCTCCGTCCTTGTCTGTCTATAATACTAAAGACATCATAGTTATCAAAGATATTAGCATCATCAGTAGCTTTGTCAAACTGCTTTAATTCAAAGTAAGCACGTTCTTCATCTTCCCTTTGGAAGTCGTGTAGAGTGCCTGACCCTACAACCCTGTCCTGAAACACACGAGTACTCTTTAGAGTGATGTATCTCTTAGCTACTTCTGGTAAGTCTTCAAAGTTTAATTCTACTACTACATCAAGATTAGTACTAGCACCAATGGCAAACGTATGGTTCTTCCTGTCGTACATCTTAGTGCCACGCTGTACTAGGTCTTTACCATTAGCCTCTAGCGTAGCATCAGCACGAAGAATATCAGAACCTATAACAACGTGTCCATCACTGTCTTGAGCATATGACTTGTTGTATTCTGTATTGAAGTGCCAGCCTTGAGACTGCACCTCACGATTAGTTGTATTAAGTATTGTTTCTGCGATTTCAGCTTCAACCAAACCAGAAGAAAGGCTGTTGACTGGTGCTTCACCAATAGCAGAAAGCATTGTATTAACTGCATCTAGTTTTGTTGTAGCTGCCATGTTATCACCATTTTACCTTATCAGCCCAGTAAGCCGCACTCGTCTTACCCTTGGCTATATTCTTTGCATGACGTGCTTTGAAGGACTTACGTCTTGCCTTCTCTGAAGCAGTAGTTGGATTTTTACCAGCACCACTCACACCTTTTTGACCAAAGCGTATAATCTTTAATTTATCATTTTTCTTGACTAACACCGCATGAGATTTCTTAGAATGACTTGGTGTTCGCTTTGGTTTGTTTACACCTGAAAAGGTTTCTCCTGCGTGTTTAATAGCCATTACTTTTTCTTTCCATACTTAGCCATAATAGCAGCTACCTGTTTCTGAGGCATACCACCAAAAGACATCTTCTTACCTGTCTTCTTGGATTCTGCTTTAGCTTTAGCCATACCTTCTTTGGTATACTTATATTTCTTTCCACCTACTTCTGGCATAATTACTTCCTATACTTTGCTGTTTCATTGACGCTAGACTTTTTAATCTTCATGTTTTTCATAGTACTCTATTGTCCTCTTAACCATAAACCCCACCAAACAAGACAAACAATTCCCACAAGACAAACAATTCCCACAATAATTAATTGCATAAGTTCTATAAATTCCTGTCGTTTTCTTAAGGCTTCTTCTTGCTGTCTTTGTCTTTCTTTTCTAGCCTCTGCTTGAAACTTTTGCCAGTCATCCCAGAGACCAGCCCTGCCAGACCATATCATTATTTGTTTTAGGTGTTCCTCTTGTTCCTTAATCTTTTCTAAGGCAAGAAACTCTTCTAGTTCGTTAGAGGCAAATGGTGACTTCTTTTTCTTTTCACCATTTTTTCTTAGGTCTTCTTTAGCATTAACAAAATCAGAAATGGCACTACCAGCACTAAGGAGGTCTTTACCATTTGATACTGCTTCCTTGATAATAGCAAATGCTGCGTTAGCCGCAGCTAATTCTGCAAGCATCAGTACACCTCCACTGTGTTAGGGTTTATGTATTTAGGAATACAATAGGCTGTTACCTTATCCCTATTATCTATCCAGTCAGAGTACTGATAGTTACCATATCTCTTGGATACCTCAGAAGCAAAAAAGTTACAGTCTAGGATTGACCTGAAGTACATATCATTACTGACGAGTACTCTGTCATCTCCCACTCCTAAGTAAACTAACAATAGAAAAACGTGCATAATAAAAAAGGAGAGAAGCCGAAGCCTCTCCCCTCTATGTTATTTAGGCATACTCAAGAAGAGCAATAGCCGAAGCAGGACGCAGGACGTTATGTCCCATAGCGTACTTAGCAACCATCAGTGTACCCTGACGATTAATCTGGTACTCAGACTCAAGGCCTAAGTCCATCAGCTTAACAGTAGCAACAGCGTCTGGTGTGAACACGAAGCCACGGATACGAGCAGCAAGAGCCACCATGTCTGCACCGTCTACATCAGTAGTAGGTAAGTCATAGTGAGTAGTGCGGCCTGAACCAGCAGTGTTAGCCAGAGGTGCGTTGTCTGATGTTACACCTTCTCCAGCACCAGCAGCAAGTGCGGTGTAGAGGTTAGTTACATTGGCATGGTTTGACATATAAACAGGCATACCAGCGATTGAAGGTACAGTTGCAGAAGCAATAGAGCCTTCACCACCGAAGTCACGGTTCATGTAAACCAGCTTGTTACCATCAGTCACATCAAGCAGTGCATAGTACTGGTCTGGTGGAAGCATTACTACTGCACCATCAGTCGGTACGTTCTTCTTCTCCATCTCTTTACGAGCGTTGAAGATAGCTTGTGCGATGTCTGAAGCTACTAAATCGTCAGCAGCGTTGTCACCGATTACTACGTTGTCTGTGAAGTCTTCTTCAGTAAATGATTTGTAGTCCTGAATGAGACCAGCAGCACGAGCAGCGTTGGTTGACAAAGAAGCCTTAACCAGCATACGAGCTACGTTACGGTCAGCTTCGTTAGCCAATGCAATACCAGCTTCTTTTGAGTAGATTGAGCGAACATCGTAGTGGTTGATAGCTTCGTCAATATTAGCAATGAACTGTGAGCTAATCAGCAGATCATCAATAGTAACGATGCGTTCACCAGCACGAATCTGACCACCAGTGATTTCATTTCCTGGGGTTAGGTACTCAGCAGAAGCACGGCCTGTCATTGGGAAGGAAGCAGACTTTCCTTTTGAGATTGTGCGAGTACGCACTTTGTCCATGATGACTTTCTTTTCCTCAAATGCGGTAAGAACTTCACCAGCATAGAGTTTGAGAAATAAATCACGAACGTCACCTGTGTTATTATTTTGTCCCTGAAAGCTAACGCTATATGCAGGGTTTGAAGCGGCAGAAGCCATAATATCATCCCTTTCTAAAAGATAATGTTGAGTTAATTGTCTCAGCACTACCAACACGTCTTGGCCTAGATTGTCCCTCGCAAGGGGTCAGGGTTATTTTAGTCAGTAATAACTTGAGGTAGGGTTTCCCCTTCTAAGCACACCCATAGTAGATGTGTTTAGAAGGAGAGGGGGAACAAGTCCCCCAATCCAATGCAACATTTAGAACAGACTAGAACGAGCCAACTTATCAGCGACTTGTTGCCTGTAGGCGGAGTCCTTTGCGTATCTAGGGTCACGCATAGCAGCAGTTAATTCTGCATTGCTTTCAAACTTCCCACCAGAGGACACAGCACCAGTACCTCCTTGAAGGAGATTAGGTTCAGCCTCTGAACGATAACGTGCATAAAGACCTTGTACAGCAAACCTGATATTAGAAGGGTTCTGTGAGTCTACTGCTGCATTAAAGGCATCTATTTCTGATTCAGGTAGATTGTTAGATGCCCATTGCATAAGCTCAGAATACTGTTCCTGTCCACCCACAATAGAGTGCATCTCTGCTTCTACTTGTGAGGACAGAGCGTTCTGACCTTGTATCCAACTATCAACAAGAGTACGAGAGAAGCCAGCTTCTTCCAATGCTGTATAAGCATCAGCCGAAAGCTCACCATTATCTAAGTATTCCTGTTGAAATACATCAAAGTCCAGCCCCTTGGCATCTAGGGCTTCGGAAACTTCAGAGCTAGTCTGTTCTACCTGTTCAGCTAGTTCATCTGTTTCTTGGGTCTCTTCTTTACTACCCTTACCAAGCTTGCTCTCTAATTCTGAGTAAGCCTTTGCCATGTCTTCTGGACTTTTAAATTTTTCAGGCAACCAATCAGGACGATCAGAAGGTGCTTGACCTTCTACCTTCTTCAACATAGCATCAATATGCTCTTGTGATTCTGGTGGTTGTTCTTGATGTGTGTTCACTGATTCTGTCATTCGCTAACTTGCTCCAATGCCTGACGTATTTGATCAGGGTCTATGTTACCAGCTACTGCTGGGGCTGCTCTTTGTGCTGCTCCCATAGCTGTCTGTTCCAACATTTGTTGTTGCATCATTTGTTGTTGTGCCATTTGTTCTTGCATCTTCTGTTCCTGTGATTTAATCAGACCAGAAGTATCAATCCCTAGAGAAGCACCAAGACGGTCAATGTAGTCATTGATGTTCATCTCACTAGCAATAACTTCAGCCCCTAGTGGCTGTAGATACTGCAAGAAAGTTGCAAGTTTATTAAGGTCTTGACCTCTACCAAGTGCCTCAATACCAGTAACAACGGTAGGCTTAACGCTGTCCTTTGGCATCTTAGGCATTTTACCCTGCTGTTGCAGAGAGTTTAGTAGGAGGTTAATCAGAGGAAGCTGAAACTCCTGAGACAGAATTGAGTACACACCACCAAGGGCAGTCTCAAGTTCCTGTGCCATGAAGCGAACTTCTTCTGCTGTCACTCGCTCTGCTGCTCGTTGTACTGAACTGTTCAACAAGAAGGCAGCAGCCATGCGGTCATTAATCATACGCATAGTTTCTAATGCTACACGGAAGTCTGCTGCTTTCTGTACCTGTAGGGTAGATACATCATTAGCATCACCATTAAGGAACGCACCATTAGGTGCTTTAGAAAGGTCAGAAGATTTTGTTGTACCATTAGGACGTACAAGAAAGAGTACCTTAGAGGAAGCAGCACTACCCTGCACAATAGCACGAGTAAGTGACTCAAGGCTTCTTAGGTCTCCAATGTATTCTTCTACATACCCACGTCCGTAATCTTCTCCGTCTATACGGATGAACCGAAGAGGGATAAATGGGTTTGTGTCATCTTTATATGTTCCCCTAGAGTTAGGGACTTCTATGCCAGCAACCTCTTGAAATACATCAAAGCCTCTATTAGTCTTCATAAGCTTTGTATAAAGGTTTAGAGATTTAACTGGGGTTTCTGATTGAGGCAGCATCGCCTGTACTTCCTCAGGAAGCATCATGGGTGATACTGTTTCTTTTGTAATGATTTCTAGAACATTACCCATAGCGTCACGTTTAGTAACGTAACGGTCAGGTCTGTATACTTTCATACCGCCTTTTTTAGGCATATATACAAGAGCATTACCTGTCACAATCAGAAGCTTAAGAGCTTCAAAGACAGGCACACGGATAGCTTTACCCTCAATCTCTTGCATTGCAGCACGTTCAATTCGTGCCAGTCCTTCTTCTACTTGACCACGATTATCGCCAGCAATCTGCTGTAAATCAAAGTCATCAATAGTAAGTCTGAAGAAGGGACTGTTAGGAGGTAGTAGAGCCAGAAGCAATTTAGATGCGAGATTGTTTACACCCCTTGCCCCTATACCTTGATATGGTGTACTGTAGATACTTGAACTACTATGACCTTCATCTGGTAAAAGAGTAGGAATGGTAAGCCTTGCTGCTTCGCGTCCTCGTTCTAAAAAGGTGTCTCGCTCCCCTTCAAGTTGACTGTAGCGTTTAGCTACTTCACCTACACCTTGTTCCATTTAATTATCCTTTTGGAATGTTAAGCCCGACACCACCATCACCACCTACATTAGCTGAGGCTGGTTGTGTGACAAGGGCTTTCTTACCTTTTTTACTAATACCTAGCATGGTAGATGTAGTAGCTATATCTGTTTCATCTCCTTCTTCAGTGCTTTTAGCAGCAGCAGTAGAAGGAGTAGACATACTAGAAGACCTAGAAGAAGCTCTTGACTTCTTACTAAACCCAAGTGATTTACTTATACTACCCATACTACTCTCCTGTAGGTACTTGAACACCAGAACCTTCACTACCTGTCTGTGTAGCGGTGTCTTGTAGTTGAATCTTCAGGCCTTTTTTGCCTGTCTTCTTTTTCTTCAGTTGCTCTGATGTTAATTCTGTATCGTCCATCTCAATGTCAGGAGTCTTAGTAACAGCAGTCACTGGTCTCGCTGGGGGTGGGGCTGGACGAGGTGTTCTTCCCATTAAACTTCCCATTTAATCTTCCTCAAAATCGTTGTCTTGTAATTCATGTAACTTCTGTATCACAGACTGTTGACCCCTGAGGAAAGATAACTCCTCAGAGGACACTTGATTAAGCGGAAGTTTATCTGGATACAGTTCAGAAAGCTTTCTCAATAAGCCATCTGTAATGTTATAATCGTTTCCTAAAACTCTCATTTTATTCAAACTTTCGCTAATAGTTACACTTTAGATTTCACATACACCAGCAGTACAGGCTAATTCCTGAGAAGATGTAGTATTATCAAGGACTTCTGTATACTCAGCAAAGTCAATTACTGGCATAGCTGCATTTAGTTCTTTATACTGCTGCTCTGTAATCTCTTCATAGGGTGCTTGTGCGTAGGAATGGTTGTCATCCTCACGAGGTAGGAAGGATACACCACACACTTCATCCCAATGTTTCCATACCCATGCGCCTACATCAGCCCATTCATCCTCACCTACATAGATAGTTACTGATGGGTTGTGGTCAGTCCAGTGATTACGGTATGTAAGCCATAGCTCTAGGTGTTCAATAGCACCAATGTCATGTCGTGTAAGACTATTAGAAGCAGAAGCCATAGGAAATTCAAACACTAGGTTCTGTGGATTATATACATCAACCTCACAGGGGACACCCTTCTCCTGCATCCAAGTAGCAAGAGGGTCTTTAACATCTGCTCTTACTCTACGGATGTAGTGTTTAGCATAGCGAGGGTGGATACCACTACCACTATTAACTAACTGTGATACAGTACCAGAAGGTTTAACTGTGGTGATAGCCTTTGATGGATTGATGCCTAGCTTCTCAGCCCATTCCTTGTTAACATCACGAGTTATATCACGAAGCTTCTCTAACGTACCACCAAGTACAGACTTCTCATACTCACCCTGACCAGACATAATCTTGTGGTCAAAGATACCAGTAAGAGATACGCCTAGTAGCCTTTCTTCTTCGGAGTTCTTTTTCCATTTCGGTGACAGGTATTTGAAGTCCACAAGGGCTGATTGAATCGTCCCAATGATCGTTGCGATTTCGGTTTTCTTCTCAAGCTCTCCGACTCCATCGGTTTCTCTGATGACAACTTCGGAGAGGTTACAGAATTGTCTACTTCTGAGACTGATTTCTCCACAGGGGTTCGTTCCAAAATCGCTGCGGCTTTCTCTGCCAATACTTTCTGCCTTAGCTTGGGCTGCTTCACGGTTAAATATACCTCGTTCACCTGACTTAGATTCATACAATGCTGACCATTCACGGAGAAAGCTACCCATATCTGGCTTGTCTGTGAAGGCAATGGAGTTGTTAGCATAGCTACGGTTGACCTGTTCGTTCCACCAGTTACCCATCTTAGCGTGACGCATACGGTCATCACTTAGGTTTGATAGACTAATCATAGCAGAGCGTCTAACCCCACCAACCACAACAGCAGCAGCTACCTGACACATAATGTCATGACACTCAAGGCTATTCAACTTACGTCCTGCGGCTTTCTTAAATGTATTCACCGCAAACTTGAATAGGTTCTCTAACGGTTCAGCACCAGAGGCACGTCCACCAAAGGTCTTCAGTCTAGCACCAGCAGGACGTACCTTAGATGTGTCCCACTTAGGTATCTCACCAGCATAGAGGCGGCTTATGATTTGACGGAAGGCTTTAGCCCATCCCTCTTTACTATCACCAACTACCACAACCTCATCAGTCTCAACAAGCTCTGATGGTATCTCAGGTAGTTTACTAATGAACTGACGCTCGACTGAGAAGCCAACACCAGTACCACACATAAGAACCATTAACGCCTCATCAAACGCTTTAGGGTCATCAACAGCAAGAAAGCTACAGTTATAAGCAGCAATATGATTTCTATCTAATGCCTCCCCAGCAGTCATGATAGTACGCATGGATGGTACTACCTCTAGATTTAGAATAGCATCCTTAACGTCTGGTCTTTCTGACAACACAGGAAACCTTCCTGTCATGTAGTTCCACCATCGGTCTACTGTTTCGTTCCATGTCTCTCTTCGTTCTTTATCCTCTAGCCACCTAGCATAGCGGCTTACATGGATATAGGATTGGTATGAATCCATTATCTATCGTCCCCTTCTCCGTGTAACTTGTTTTCAAGCGCACGTTTGTTTAGCTTTCTTAAATTCTCTTCTGCGATTCCCTGTAGTGACAGGCCACAGTCGTGTGCTAATGCTGCTAGATACCAGAGAACATCTCCCATCTCTGCCTGTATCTTTTCCTTCTGTTCTTCCAGAGGAATATTATCACGCATCATCTTCTTAATCTTTCCTGCTACCTCACCAGCTTCTTCAGCTAGTCCAAGTGCAGGATAGGAAATAGCATACTTTGAAGGATAGATAGCAGTACGCCTAGCCTTAAGTTGATACTCATAAAAATCCAGCATTACCAGTTTACTCCCTTTGTTTTCTCTAGTAGTTCAATCATCTTGTTAAGATACCATACAGCTTTCTTAGCATCCTGAATAGGATTACCCTTCTTCCACAGGCGTGATCCTGTATACTTAAGGATGTTTCCATGGCAGTAGCTAATAGCCTCATACTCACCTAACACATCTACAATGTAGTCAATGGTTTCAATCTTACCATCAGCGTAGTGAGCAGGACTATTAATCATATCACGTTCCTTACGGTCATTGAGAACAGCAATCTTCTCACACATACTACTTGCTCTGTCCTCAAACTCTTTTAACTTACGCTTCATATAATCTTCATAGCTTTCGTGTCTGGATTCCATAGTGTTACCTCACCTGTGTCTGTGTCATATTCACCGTTGCGTAGGATACGAGCTAGTCGTGCGTTCTCTAGTGCTACTTCTTCTGAGAGACCTTTGCTAATGTACGCTCTGACCACCGCACCCCAGCCATCACCAAACTCAAGGATTTTCTCAGCAGTTTTTGCACCAACTGAAGGACAACCTTTGTAGTTGTCAGTAGCATCACCAGTAAGAGTTTGTATAAAGAAGTTGTGATCTGCCTCAACCTCTCCGATTTCCACAACCTCTCCATTAAGCCAATGAAGTGCTGGTATAGTTTGTAGGTCTTTGTCTTCAGACCAGATAATAGTGTCTTTGTTTGCAGTACCAAGTATTCCCAATACGTCATCTGCTTCAAGTCCCTTGTAGATTATAGTGTTGTATTTACCAATTATGTAAGACCTAGCCCAGCTTAATAACATAGGCTTCCTAACATTACTTCGGTTAGCCTTGTAGTATGGTGCTAGCTTCTTACGAAAGTTTTCCTTGTCAGACAAAGCCACAATACAGTCCTGAACAGGAGCTTCATTAAGTAACTTGTCTATCTGTTCCTCAATGCGGATAGCTACATCAGCCTCATGTGAGTGTAGTGTCCACAGTCCGTCACCCCAATCAATAGGAGTCTCAGCAGAAGCAGAAGCTTTGTAAGCTATGATGTCTCCATCAATGAGCAAAAGGGTCATCGTCATTATCCTTTCCTATCAAATGTTCAAGGTCTTTTAGTTTACTGTGTGTCATTACTTGAATACCCATCTTAACTTGTATGTAATCTAGGTATGATTCAACCAACCATTTGATACACAGACATATGGTTATAGCGAAGAAGCTACACGTTAGTATCAACTTGAATAAGAAATCAAAGTCCATGTTGTATGCACTCCTTCGCTTGCCCTACTGACATCTTGAACCACTCACCCCTACGCTCTGCTATCTTTTCAGCAGCCTTATGTGCAGCAGCTTCAGCATTACGTCTGTCTTTAGTAGACACGGAATACATAAGCTTGTAGTTACGGAAGGGACTGCTAGTCTGATAACCATTGAGCCTATCTTCTGCATCAATAGCCATGCCAATCTTCACCCACTCAGGCCACGCTGAGTTAGTAATAATGTAGACCTGTCCCTCTTTACTTCGTGTGTAATTCTCAAGGCTAGAGAAAGCAGCATCGTCAAACGACTTGTACCTACCTGCTTTGTATAATGGGTGTGTCTGTGGTACATACTTACCATTAACATACATTCGATTGTCATTAGATTTATCATTATATTTCTTTGAACAATCTTTACATTGTGTTCTTCCTACTGCTTTCCAACTATCAGACCAGTTACTATCTTCTAACTTTACGCCACAACTGTTACAATTATCAATGGGTGTCTGCCCAGTTTCTTCCGTACTTGTATTCACTGTCAAGTCTGCATCTGAACCCGAAGTGTTGTTCAACGTCTCGCATACATCGCTGAATAAGTTGTCCTGTCGCATCTTCCTGTCCTTCCTTTACTAGTAGCTGTACTTCATCGTGGATGAACGCTACAATCTGTGCGTCCAAGTTTGACTTCTTAATGGCACGGTTAATAAAAACGTACCATGTCTTACAGATTATAGCACCAGCACTCTGTAGTAGGGTGTTCAGTGCAGCGTGACTGTGACGGATAGGGATGATACGTCCATCCAAACCCTTCAGCCAGCCTCGTTCCTTTGCGGCGTTGGAGACAGCATCCTTAAGATACTTCAAAGCAGGAAGCTTCTTCAAGAACTTGTTCTTAATCTTTCTTCCTTCTCCTGCTCCCTTGCCTATGATTTTACCAACCTTCTCATCACCAGCACCATACAGGAATCCGTAGATAAATGTCTTAGCGTTGTTGCGAGTGGGTAAGCCAGCAGCTTCTTGGTTTGTAGTATGGATGTCACCATTTAGAACCACATCTGCATAAGCTCCATTGTCGTAAGCCGCCATGTAATGAGCAAGACAACGAAGCTCAAGACCAGAAGCATCAGCACCAAGAAGGCTGTAGCCCTGAGGAGCGTGGAAAAGGGAACGACATTCCTCTCCGTACTCTGCCCCAACGCTGGGGACTTGTGCCATGTTAGGCTTAGAATGAGTACAGCGAGAAGTGGCAGCACCCATATGATTGACTCTACCATGTAGTCGTCCTTTCTGTTCCATCTTAAGCCAAGCCTGTTTGCCTGTTGCTAACTGACCAATGCGTTTGTTAAGTAACAAGTACTCACTCAGCATCTTAGCCTCTGGCATATCAATACCAGACAGAACAGTCTCGTCTACCTTAGGCTCACCTGTCTCTGTGTAATCCTCAGGTGTCCATCCCCTGTTGATAAGCCTCTCACCAATCTGCTTACGAGAAGCAGGATTGAATGGGATAGTCTTGGTCTTAGTCTTTAGTTCAATCACAGTAGGTTCAAAGGTACTCTGTAATTGTTCTTCTAGTTCAGTCTTTCTTGATGCTAGTTTAGTATAGAGTTTCTGTGCTGATTGTACATCAAAGGGAAACCCTAGTCTTTCCTGCTCAAGAAGCATCGTATGTAATTCCGTTTCCAGATCAAGCGCATCCTGACTGAAGTTCTTCTCAACAATCTTTTTATATAGGCTTTCTGTAACCTTGGTGTCTTGTACACAGTACTCGTACATCTCATCGGAATACTCTGCAAAGCTCTCGCTACCACTATTGAAGTCACCTTTTAATTCTCCTAGTCTTATGCCCCATGCCTTGAGACTATGGCTACCAATCAGCTTGGCATCAATGCGTCCCTGTTTGTGTAGCTTGAAGTCAATCTCTTTAACATCAGGCCATATCGTCCTAGAGTATACCAAAGTGTCAATCAGTGTTGCATCTGTTTCAAAGTTGTACAGCTTGTTAAGTACTCGTAAGTCATAGTCAATGATGTTATGCCCTATGAGTACGTCAGCCTTACTAAGAAACTCAATACCCTGCTTGATACTATCTGGGTCAAAGCCGTGTATCTCTCCAGTGTCAGCGTCCCTCGCAATGATGCACCATACTTTAGTAACATCAGGCAGAAGGTTGTTTGCTTCTAAGTCAAATATTAATTTCATGCTCTGTCTCCGCAGTAGCTAGTTAAAATTCTATGTCGTCTTCATCAACCTCATCAAATAAAGTCTCTATCATACGGCCTGTCTTAGTGTCGTACTTTAGCGAACAACATAATCCTGTTTCACCAGACCAACGGTTCTTAAGTACCCTGACCTGACTGATGTTTGGGTTGTCAGTATCCTGCTGGTTTCTTTCAAGACCAATAACAATATCGGATAGCTGACCAATGGCAGCACTACCACGCAACTGTGCCATAGAAGTTTGTGCGCCATCCTCGTGTCCCCTGTCTCCAGACGGACGCTTCAAGTGTGACACAAGAATAAGACCACAGTCTAGTTCTTCTACTAAGGCACGGAGTTTGGTCATAGTATTGTCAATGATTCTACGTTCATCGCCACCCTCCAAGCCTGATACGACAATGGAGATATGGTCAAGAATGATGTATTGACAATCACATCCCCTAACGAGGTATCTAATTTTAGATAGGAGATTATCGGAGTCAGTGCTTCCCCAATGATCGTACAGGAATACTCTACCTGATCCGACAGTGTTGTCAAAAGCTTTTCGTAGTTCGTCATGTGGTACATCCTTCTGTGTTAGATGCAGTAGCTGGTTCATCTCAATAGACATCAAGCCTAAAGCAGTACGCTTTACATTCTCTTCAAGGGCAATGTATCCAATGGTCTGTCCTGACTTGACAATGTTGTGTGCCAACTCACGAGCAAACTGAGACTTACCAATACCACTACCAGCAGTAATCGTTACAATCTCACCACGTCTACACCCACCTGTCTTATCTTGTAGTCCTGTGTATGGGTAGGCAATACTGAATTTATCATCCTCAGTAATAATCACATCCCACACATCAGTACCAGCAATGATGCCATCAGGACGGTATGTCTTAGCACCCCACATGGCATCCAACAACTCGCTTGTACGTCCAGCTACTAGCATATCACTAGCGTCCTTCAGTGGTAGCTTGGCTATCTTGACCTTGTTAGGTGGTAACACAGAGGCACAGTCAAGTGCCGCTTGTTGTCCCTTGTCGTCATTGTCAAACATAAGAATGATAGACTGAAACTTGTCTAGCCATTCTATTGACCTACCTAATGCCTTCTTTGCAGAAGCAACACCAGATGGTAGGGATACTACAGGCCACTTATTGTCTAGTATTTGTGACAATGACATGGCATCTAGCTCTCCCTCAGTGATGGTAATCATCTTACCGCCATCACGCCAGAGATGTTCACCATACAGTCCAACCTTCTTCATGTTGCCAACAGCAACAAAGTCTTTGTTTGGATACCGTATCTTCTGTCCCTGAAGTTTACCAGTTGCGTCACGATAGTTAGCAACCTGTACTGCCTGTCCTCTGTAGTTTGCTACACCGTAGCCCCAAAACTCACAGGTCTTTTTAGTGAGCTTTCGTTTCTTCAGTTCCTTGTACTCAAGAGGGATGAGGCTCGTGTCATGAACCTCCATCTCTGTTGCTACTTCAGCCTGATTATCCGAAGGGGTATAGGTATCGCAAGAGAAGCAGTAGTGAGAGCCGTCACTGTATAGTGAGTTAGCATCACTACTGCCGCAATGAGGACAAGACGTGTGTCTTATAAACTCACTGTTCTCGTCCATCAATACCTTCCTCTAGTGTGTTGGCCATTAACCTAAGTTGATGGATAAGATATGTTAGTCTCTCATCATCATACTTGTCGCTATCTTCTAGCATGATAAAGGCCATCATCTCATAGTCAACGCACTTCTTAAACTCCACATCATCAACATATATGGATACGCTCAAGCCCTTGTTAGTAAACTCAGCGTTCATATCAATGTCAGTGACGAGTTCTTCTTTTACTTCAATCACGCTCATTTAACCATTCCTCTGGTATAGTTCCCTCACTAAAGGTAAACCCATGTAGGGTTGCCCACTCAGCACAAGTCATCTTAGTCCCATCCTTACGTTTCTTTGCACCCTGTATGGTTGCGTTAGCGTTCTGAAACACAAAGCGAATATCCAAGTCAGGATACTGTGCCTTGATTGCCTTCATCTTACGCTGTGCATCCTGCCTGAAGTACCCCTTCAACTCTACATACATAGCATTGATTTGGTTCTCAGTCCCTAGCTTTAGGTCAGGTACATAGTGACGTTCCACATAGTACGCCAGTTTATCTGGTTCATACACATGAGGAACGCCACGCTCGTTTAGGTCAGAGATGACTCGTTCCTCAAAAGTCCCCTTCGGCATCCGCATCTACCTGACCATCGTCAAACATATCTGACGCATCATCCTTGGCTACAGCCTCTGCAACGAAGCCGTCCTCCTCATCAAACATACTCTTACCAGCATACTCAATGAGTTCTATTACTTGTAAGCCAACGAGCCGACAGGATAGTCCAACCTGTTTGGTAGCTTGCATCATGTAGGGTACTAAGTCAATAGCAACCTTAACAGTAGAGCCGTTACCAATGAGGATGCCAGTAACAGGGTTACGCTTGGAATCCATTACGATAGGTGCTGAACCCTTCCACTTAGAGCCATCCTTACGGACACCCCCAGCGTTCTTCTTCGCCCTAAACACAATGTTCCCAGTCTCGTCACCGTTTTCATCTAGTTCAGGTGCGTATGGCTTGCGTATGGACAGGCTTGCCTTTAACTTAGGGTTTGCCTTGACGTGATTGTTAAACTCTTCTTCACAGAGATTATCAAGCTGTTCACATATGCTTGCCGCTTCGTCCTCAGGGACAATTACATCAATAGAATATGTACCTTCAGTATTGAACTTGGTGTCAGGTGTGAATACCTTTGCCCAACTTGCAGAACCTTTGATAACAATTCGTTGTGGTTTCTTTTCCATTCATTACTCCAATCGTTGTTGAAATGGCTAGAGGGTAACTTTAGAAACTATGCAAAGAAGTACTCAGATTCAAGTACCCTTTGTAAGTCTAAAGCACCACAGCTAGGTGGATGTGGTAGGTCACTCGTACCTAACACGCTCATTGCATGAGTACGCAATTCGTCTAGGACATCATGCTCCTCATACATCTTAACAAACTCCTCTCTCAGTATGTCAGATAGCAGTGGCATCATAGTTGTGTGTGTTCCATAACTATCATGTACCATAGCATAGTCTTTAATACCATAGCCAGAAGCCTTGTTAATTGTCTTGGTCATGGCGGCAGCATCTAGACTGTGAATAAAGTTAGGGCTACTACCAAGTCCTGTTCTTCTTTTGTTTACACTATTATCCTTGTCTTGTAAATAGGTAACTGTAAGGATGTCACCATTAAGGTGTGTCTTAATCCTCTTCTTGTTGGTCTCGTTGTACTGTTGAATGACAAGCCATCCTGTTGGTGTCAGCCATTCCATGTACTTGTTCTGCTCTGAGTATGCCTCGCCTATCTGCTTCACATAGTCCATGACTCTGGATGCCGCTTGGATAACATCAGAGATAGAGTCCCACACAAACTTAGCAAGATAACTACTAGCCTCAAAGCAGTCATCACCAAAGATGTTCTCAGCACCATCAGCAATACGTTCCTTCATTGCCTCTTGAATGTAACCACGACAGGCATGGCGTGTACCAGAGTAGGGTACAATCATGACAGGTCTCTTGGTTATCTTCCTGTCAATCCCAAAGGCTAGGCACTTCCGTGCTAGTTCTGTGTCGTCTGCCTGTAGCTTGGCTACTGTCTCGTCAGCTACCTGTTGGTATATATCCTGAGGATGCTCAGTAGGTACAAGGTTAGTAGCATACCCACCACGCTCATCCCTGAGGATGGCAGACAGGTGTTGTAGTCCGTTACAGCTACCATCTACAGCGACAGGTAGCGTGGACTCATAGCCCCATCCCTCTTTGTTCAAGGCGGCAAACTCAAAGCACCACGCTAGGAATTGAAATGGTTTGTCTGCCTCAGTCCACAGCGTGTAGTCGTATGGGTTGGCTACAATCCTGTTGACCTCATCAACAAAGTTCCATGCCCATGTCTCTCGTTCATTCAGGGTTATCTTGTCGTTGCCATACAGGTTAGCACCATGAATACACAACCACCTAGCATCCTCCCAGTTCTTGATGGGCATACTGTAGGTAAATCTCATCAGAGACTTAGACCAGTCAGCCCCCTGTGGTGACATGAAGGTACTGCTTGCGTACTTGCGTGAGCGAAAGTCATTCTGCCACACATAGAAGAACTCCTCATACTGGTTGTAGTCCTTGGCAACCTGTAGTGTACGCTCTACCTGTACACGCTTACTGATTGTCCTGTTGTTCATTGAGTATATCTCATTGCGTCTGCGTGACCAGATGCGGAAGGCATCCCTCTCATCCTCTGACATATCGTTAGGGTCTTTGCTGAAGGGATACTCAGGCAGTGGCAAGTCCTCTCGTGCTGGTAGTCCAGCCCATGACTGTCCACCCTCCCACAGATTAAGCATAACCTGTAGCAGTTCCCGATTGATTGACCATGATGTACCCTGTAGGGCATTGAGACAGGCATACTCTTGCGACAGGTCTAACTTAGATAACCTTCTCAGGTGATACTTCAAACTCATTTGCGCCTCACTATAGGTAACTCGTCAATAACTTTACCATGATACCCACCACCAGTTACCCCTGTCCATTCCTTTGGCGTGATAATACATGGTGCATACATGGGCTTTGCTGTCTCAGCTATCTCATTAAAAGCCTTTATCCATTCCTCTGTTCCTTCTGTTGCTACGACATGGTTGACTGTCTTGTTAGTCTTGACTGTCTGCTTAGTCAGTCTCACCATGCCTGTTGTCCTGATGATAACATCAATCATCCTTAGTCCTACATGGATACGCTCAGTCTTGTCCCATTCAGTGTGCTTGTAGCCATCCTTGTTCATCTTGTGGGTTAACCCAAAGCGTCTGGCTGTCATGCCCTTCTTCATGGCAAGCTTGATGGTGTTGTGTGCTATGTCACCCTCATCCTGTATCCATCTGTCTAGTCTGTCCTGTATTTCTATGTTAGCACCCATGGTTCTAGCCACATGAAGCAGTACAGTCCTGCGTGACAGGCTGTCTATCATAGATACACAGGCAATATAGGCTACCTGATCTGCATCCATGTGCTTGATGAGTCCGTGAGTTATGTCACGGTTAGAATTGGGATGCTCTTGTATCTCTCTCACTCCCTTGCTGACAGCCTCTATGATGTTGGCTAGTATAACCCTGCCGTGTTTAGTTTGTGCCTCTCTGTTGCCCTCTACAGCCGCATCTAAAGCCCTTCTAAATCGGTGGATACCACCAGTCATCATTTCTGCTTCAAGTTCAAGCTGATTTTCTAAAGTTACCCTCATAGAGAGACCCCCCTTTTACATATACTTAAGAAGTAACCCGACACAAGGCAACACAAGAAGTAATCCAAAGCCTATCATCTGTAATGGTACAGCGTTGTCTAGGTCAGTTAGTGTACCTATTAGACTGGCACAAAGCATAAACACAATAGGTATCAATATAAACAAATCCATTAGTCTTCTCCATAGGTAAATACCTTAGCTAGTTCTTCTTGTGAGTAGTATGTATGATAATACAATGGTTCTTCTGACCACTGAGTGTTACAGCCAGAGCAGTACCACTCTATCTTATCATCTAGTGCATACAATGCTTCTGCTTCTCCGTCATTACAATGACGACAGACTGCTGTAGCCATGCTCATGCTCTGTTCCCCTCCCTTGTCTTCATTATCTTACCATCCATAAAGCCTGACTTGTACTTCACATGGTACTGTGGTTGCTTGTCCTTGTTATAATCATTGTTATAATCACCAGTGTGATACCCTGCATAGTAACCCATCACATAGGCATCATCATACTTACTTCTTTCTTTTTGCATTGGTCTTCTCCTCTTCTAGAATAAAGTCCATGTACCACATTGGTGAACCATCATCATCCTTCTGTGGAATTATACCAAACTCTTTCCTTAAAGTCCACAGGCAATCATCAAGATTACGAATGTCTGATAGGTTAATATCATGTGCTTCATTTATGCTTGTTGCCATGTTGTTAAGGTCATTGAATATCTTCAACATCTTTTCTCTGGTGTTAGTCATAGTCCTAGTTCCTTCTTCTTAAAGTCTGGATTAAAAAACTCTCTGTATTCCATGCGTGGCATATCTGCCCTGCCGCA
>Ga0255771_1002260_pt1 | contig 19557 bp, 18 predicted proteins | sample 011ome_19_FD_179969 | JGI IMG/M metagenome (GOLD analysis project Ga0255771, IMG submission 179969) | Coastal salt marsh microbial communities from the Groves Creek Marsh, Skidaway Island, Georgia - 011510BT metaG (version 2) | ecosystem: Environmental > Aquatic > Marine > Intertidal zone > Salt...
GATAGCTGCAAAACCAACCCAATACAAGTTTGTAACCATCTGTCTTTCAGTTTTGCTCAAATACTCATTGGCCCGCCAAAGGCGGGCCAAATAATTCCTTACAGATATTTGCCCATAGCCACAGCAGTATCTGCCATGCGATTGGAAAATCCCCACTCGTTGTCATACCAGCTCAGAATACGAACCATTGTAGCGTCCATAACCTTGGTTTGGTCCGTGGCAAAGATGGATGAATGACTATCATGGTTGAAATCCATTGATACCAACGGCTCATCTGTGACACCAAGAATGCCCGCCATTGGTCCTGCGGCTGCTTGACGAACCGCAGCATTGATTTCATCGGCTGTTGTTTCGTGCATCGCCTCAAAGGTCAGATCCACAACGGATACGTTGGGGGTGGGCACGCGGACTGCAACGCCGTCCAGTTTGCCATTTAATTCTGGCAATACCAAACCAACTGCCTTTGCCGCACCAGTCGATGTGGGGATCATAGACATTGCCGCAGCGCGCGCACGATACAGATCTTTGTGCATTGTATCCAGGGTTGGTTGGTCACCTGTATAGCTGTGGATTGTGGTCATGAACCCGCGCTTAATCCCCACGGTTTCATTCAAAACCTTTGCCACTGGTGACAAACAGTTTGTGGTGCATGACGCGTTGGACACGATAATATCATCCTTGGTCAGAACATCATCATTCACACCAAAAACGATTGTTTTGTCTGCACCCTTTGATGGGGCTGACACCAAAACGCGGCTTGCGCCGTTTTCCAGATGGATCGCAGCTTTGTCACGGTCGGTAAAAATGCCAGTGCATTCCAAAACGATATCTACGTGACCCCATGGTAATTCTGCAGGGTTTCGGATTGCTGTGACCTCGATTGGGCCGCGTCCAACGTCGATTGTGGTATCTGTGGTCGTTACGGTTGCAGGGAAACGACCATGTACGCTGTCATATTTTAACAAATGGGCATTTGTCGTGACGGGACCCAGATCGTTAATTGCAACAACCTCGATATCAGTACGGCCAGATTCAATAATGGCGCGTAATACATTGCGTCCGATGCGTCCAAATCCGTTGATGGCGACTTTTACGGTCATAATATTGCCTTTTGTTGATTTCTAATTTCGTTAGCGCTAACATCAACAAAAACGAAAAAAAGTCAACACCAAACGCGAAAAATGACGTGGGTTAGCGCCAAAAAGCAAGATATTCGATAAATTCGTCGCCCTTGATCATCAAGAATTTGAAATAATGAAAGTCATAAAACCAAAAATCCAAGACGCATAAAGCGATGATCAATAAAAACGATATGGCCCAAGCACGATGTGACATTCAATATCTCTGGTTACAGCCAGACAGTGATAGCGCGAAAAGAATTAATAAAAAACCCCATTCGATCAGAACGGGGTTTGTTGTTAATGCATGACTGGACAGCGTTGATTACAACAGACGTCCCATTGCTGCGGCGACATCCGCCATACGGCAGGAAAATCCCCATTCATTATCGTACCATGCCAGCACACGAACCAAACGTTTACCAACCACTTTGGTTTGGTCTGGTGCGAAAATCGACGAATGGGGGGTATGGTTGAAATCGATAGAAACCTTGGGTTCTGGATCATAAGACAGCACATGCCCCATATGACCGGCGGCGGCTTCGCGCACGATTTCGTTAATGTCATTGGCGGTGACATCTTTGCCAGCTTCAAATGTCAAATCAACCGCTGACACATTCGGTGTTGGTACACGCATTGCTGTGCCGTCCAATTTACCCGACAGTTCTGGCAAAACTTCACCCAGTGCCTTGGCCGCACCGGTCGATGTTGGGATCATTGCCATTGCCGCTGCACGCGCGCGATACAGGTCTTTGTGACGGCGATCCAACGTGGGCTGATCGCCCGTGTAGCTGTGGATCGTTGTCATGATCCCACTTTCGATGCCAACAGCATCATGCAAAACTTTAGCCAATGGCGCCAAGCAGTTTGTGGTGCATGAGCCATTTGAAATCATCTTGTCACCAGCGACCAGGTCGCGGTGGTTCACACCGTAGACAATGGTTTTTTGCACGTTTTTGGCAGGGGCCGAAATCAATACCGATTTTGCACCTTGGCGCATGTGAATATCTGCTTTATGACCGTCGTTGAATTTACCGGTGCATTCCAAAACAACGTCACAGCCTGACCAGTCCAGTTCCTCTGGGTTATATGTTGAAAACACTTGCATCGGACCACGGCCCAAATCCATCGTATCGCCGTTTACAACAACATTGCCAGCAAACCGCCCATGAACACTGTCGTATTTCAACAAATGCGCATTTGTTTCAATTGGACCCGTCGCATTGATTTTAACCACTTGAACATCATTGCGTGATGTTTCGGCAATATGGGCCAAAGTGCAGCGGCCGATGCGTCCAAATCCGTTGATCCCAATGGTGACTGTCATGGCGTAACTCCTACAGAAATCTTGGTTTCGGTATAGAGGTTTTTCTGCAATGCGGAAACCATAAATCCTACGGTTCGCCAATATGTTAGCGTTAAACCATGACCGTTAGCGCGAACAGTTTCCGCAAACATCGTCAAAATAAAAAACCCCGCGGGCTTAACCGCGGGGTTTGATTCGTCGCCGTGTTAAAATTTACAGCAGCGATTTGACCTTGGCGACGACGCCATCAGCGTTGATGCCGAATTTGTCAAACAATTGATCCGCAGGGGCAGAGGCGCCGAAACGGTCCATTCCAACGAAACCCGTTTTACCTGCACGCGCACGTTCGCCCAGCAGCCACTGATCCCAACCCTGGCGCACGCCTGCTTCGATCCCGACGCGTACAATGGATCCACCTGGCAACACGCGCTTGCGGTACAATTCGTCCTGCTGTGCGAACAGTTCCATACAGGGCATCGATACAACACGTGTGCCAATGCCTTGGGCCTGCAACGCATCGCGGGCTTGCAGTGCGACATGCACCTCGGACCCTGTGGCGATCAGGATCACCTGACGCTTGCCTTCGGCCTCGGCCAAGACATAGGCGCCCTTGGCCGACAGGTTGGCCGATTTATGTTCGGTGCGCACAGTTGGCAGGTTCTGACGTGACAGGGCCAGAACAGATGGTGTTTCTTTGGTGGTCAGGGCCAATTCCCAGGCTTCGGCCGTCTCGACGGTGTCGGCAGGGCGGAACACATAGGTGTTGGGTGTTGCCCGGCTGATGGCCAGATGTTCCACTGGCTGGTGCGTTGGGCCATCTTCGCCCAGACCAATGCTGTCGTGGGTCATAACAAACACGGTTGGCATTTTCATCAATGCCGCCAAACGCATCGCGGGGCGCGCATAATCGGTAAAGCACATGAATGTGCCGCCATAGGGGCGGATACCGCCGTGCAGCGCCATGCCGTTCATCGCCGCAGCCATACCGTGTTCACGGATGCCCCAATGGACATAACGTCCACCACGGTTGTCGGTGTCAAACACGGACATATCCTTGGATTTGGTGTTGTTTGATCCTGACAAATCCGCCGAACCACCAACCGTTTCAGTCATCACAGGGTTGATGACATTCAACGCCAATTCCGATGATTTACGAGTGGCGTGTTTGGGTTGGGTCTCTGACATTTCCTTTTTGAATTTGCGAATGACCGCGGCCAAACGCTTTGGCACGTCAAAGGCATAGGCGCGGTTGAATTCGGCCTGTTTCGTATCAGACAAGGTTGCAAAGCGGGCTTCCCATGCGGCGCGATCCGCGGCACCGCGTGATCCAATGGCACGCCATGCCTGTGCAATATCGGATGGAATTTCAAAGGGCGCGGCTGTCCAACCATATGCAGCCTTGGCATCTGCGATCAATGTCGCATCGGTCAATGCGCCGTGACCTTTGGATGTATCTTGGGCCGATGATCCCAACGCGATATGCGTTTTGCAGGCAATCATGGATGGCTGTTTGGTTTTCTTTGCCGCTGTGATGGCCGCGTCAATGGCCGCTGGATCATGGCCGTCGATTTCGTGGACATCCCAACCAGAGGCGCGGAACCGTGCCACTTGGTCCGTACGGCACGCCAGATCAACGGTGCCGTCGATGGTAATGTTGTTGTTATCCCACAAAACGATCAATTTCGACAATTCGTGACGACCTGCTAGGCCGATGGCCTCTTGGCTGACACCCTCCATCAAGCAGCCATCGCCTGCGATGACATAGGTGTAGTGATCGACCGCCTTTTTGCCATAACGGGCGCGCTGGATTTCTTCGGCCATGGCAAAACCAACGGCGTTTGAAATGCCTTGGCCCAGGGGACCTGTGGTCGTTTCAATGGCGTCAGATAGGAAATTTTCAGGGTGACCGGCGGTTTTTGCGCCCATCTGACGGAAATTTTTTATTTCTGACATGGGGAAATCGGCATAACCTGTCAAATGCAACAGTGAATATAGCAGCATAGATCCATGACCCGCGGACAGGATAAACCGATCGCGATCAGGCCACGTTGGGCAGCTGGCATCAAATTTCATGTGGCGTTCGAACAAAACAGTGGCCACATCGGCCATGCCCATTGCCATTCCTGAATGGCCCGAATTTGCAGCTGCAACGGCATCTAGCGTTAATACGCGGATTGCGGCAGCTTTGTTCCAATGATCAGGATTGGCAGATCGTAGTGCTTGAATATCCATAACAGGACTTTTCCCTTAGTGTTTCAGTCTCTGTTGGACCAATACCAAGATACCCACGAATATCAAGCAAAGAGAGGAAATTCCGTCTTTGGGGGCGCATTTTTTAATGTGTTTGGGTAAACTTACACTAGAAATTGGAATAAACCGATTCGAATTCGGGGCAGTTGGCCCCAGACCGAGCAGATCATAAGGAACACCTTGCGTATGATATCCCAGTATCAGGCCCGAATTTCACAAGCCGTGTCCCAAATCCAAAGCAAATTGGATCAAGGCGCACAAACGGCGGTCACATCACCAGATCAGGTCACAGCCCTAGAACAGATGGTCGCTGACCTTAAGCAAGAAAATTCCAATCTAGTTGCCACGTTGGAGACGCTAAAATCCGAACGCCAGCAAGAGGCACAAGAGCTGGAAACGCTCTATGCGAAATTGGCGGATGCGCTAAACGATACCCCACAGACGGAGGACGAATAATGCCAGAGGTTACCATTCATATCGGTGGTCGTTCGTTCGAAGTTGCCTGCCAAGACGGTGAAGAACATTTTTTACATTCAGCCGCCAAAATGCTGGATGACGAAGCACAAGCATTGGCAGCCCAAATTGGACGCCTGCCAGAAACGCGCATGCTGTTGATGGCTGGATTACTGTTGGCAGATAAAACAGCGAATTTGGGCGAACGATTATCGAAAGCAGAACAAGAAATCAAAAGCCTAAGATCCGAGCTGGATCAAAAACGCAACGTGCCATCAGAACCGTCCGAACCTGTGATTGAACGTGTCGAAGTTATCCCCCAAGAGGTCACAGATTATCTGGAATCCTTGGCACAACAACTAGAAGACATGGGTGCGAATGAAACAGGGCGCCTATAAAACAGGGCGCGAATAAAAAAACCCGCCAAAAAATGGCGGGTTTTCAAATTGGGTTTCGATAAAATTTATGCGTTGGCTTCGCGAATTTTATTCGCAGCCTCTTTGTCATAAGAAACCGCATTATCATCGAACATCGTGTCCAATTCGCCAGAAAGGGTCATTTCAACGATGATGTCGCATCCCCCCACGAATTCGCCTTTGACATACAATTGCGGAATGGTGGGCCAGTCTGAATATTCTTTGATGCCTTGGCGGATATTTTCATCAGCCAGCACATTCACATCGGCATAGTCGACACCAAGATAGTTCAAAACCCCAGCAACACGGCTTGAAAACCCACATTGTGGCATTTCCTTTGTGCCTTTCATATACAGCACAACGTCGTTTGATTTTACGGTTTCGTCGATAATTTGTTTTGCGTCAGTCATAATGTATCCTTACTCTGGGGCGCGTGTGGACAATGCCAACGCATGTAATTCGCCGTGCGATCCATCCATTTTACCCTTTAGGGCAGCATAGACGGCGCGTTGTTGTTGCACGCGGTTTTTGCCGCGAAAACTTTCATCCACAACTTCTGCCGCGAAATGATTACCGTCACCTGCGGTGTCGGTCACAGTGATTTTTGCATCTGGAAATGTTTCACGAATTAACGCTTCTATTTCTTGGGTTTGCATTGGCATGTGTGGTCTCCTTTGATGTGTATTTAGGATCACCCAAGGGCCAAGGGCAAGGGGCAAGCGCAAATTTTTCTGGCCAATACGTCCGTTGTTATTTACCATAGTGGTGTATTATAAGAAAAAGCTAATCTATAGGTTGTTTGCGTTGCCGTTGTTTGATGATTTAGATGAGAACCAAGGCGTTCTGGGTTTTTTGCTCAGGCATAAAATTCGGGCGTCTAAACGGTCGTTCATGGATAGCGTTGTTCACTATAGCATCATAACTGTCTGTTTTGCCGCCCTAGGCATAGTTTATCTTTTCTTGGCGACCCCGCAATTCAAGGCCCCATTTTCCAGTTCGATATATCCAAAAATGAATGCCATTTGTTTGGATGATGGGCCCTTTGGCGCGCTCATTGCGCCGTATGTCGGGGAAAGTGTGGACTTTGTGTTATCGGATCAATCCTGCAGCTATGCGCGGGGACAGATCCATGTGAAACTGACCGACCGTGACATTGAAAAACTGGCACGCAATGACGAATGGCCTGCGGATTTGGTGCAAGATGCGCATTTGGTGCCATCCTATCGCACATTTGGGGTTCCGGTGATTGTCGTGCTTGCGATTTTAGGCGGTGTTGGTTTGTTTGCGTATAAAATCTATCAAGAGGCATGCCCAAGAAACATGCGCGATCCGAAATTCCAAACGATATCGTAATAAAATACATTACCGGCCTTGTGCGTGCCTGCGCTGTTGATGGTCAAATTAAGGACGTTGAAATTCAGCACATCCGTGATTACGTGGCCCGCGATTTGGGTCGAAATGTGAATACGATTATGGTGCGAAAATTGGCCCAAGATATGCGACATGAACGGTTTGAACCGCTGTCGACCTTTGACGGTTTACCCCAAAATATTGCAGAAGATTTGTTTTTTGGCATACGCTATATCGTATCGTCCGACGGGGAAGTGACAGAAGAAGAGCGTACGTTTCTAAGCAAGCTGGAACAGGTTTTTACCACGAAATACGGGGTTTTGGTCCGCCACAGTTAATGGATAAACGGTCGTGGCCTGCATATGTGGCGCGCCGTGTTGTGGGCGCGCCATTTTTTTATCAGGCGAAAGTATCGCCAAATGTTTTGCTGTAAATTTCGCGCAACTCTGCCAATTCCGCGCGCGCGGATCCGAACACAACCTCGGAACCGGTAAAACGTCCAACGCTTTGCACCGTCACGCCCGCGGCGTGGGCTGCACCCATTAACGCTTCGGCTTGATCAAAATTACACGCGATCAAATAACGGGCTTGGTCTTCGCCAAACAGGGTGGGGGTATCGTTTGCATCCAGCTGGACACCCACATCGCCTGCATTCGCCATTTCAAAGGCCGCCATCGCCAATCCACCATCGGACAGGTCGGTACATGCCTTGATCATATCGCGGTTATCGCGAATAAATTCGCCGTTGCGTTTTTCCGCATCAAGATCGACCGCAGGTGCATCACCGTCTGTGCGATTGAACACTTCTGCCAACAGGGCCGATTGACCCAAATGACCAGTTGTTTCCCCCAGCACCAGTGCGACATGCCCGTCGCGGGCGGTCCCGATAATGGGTTCTTCGTCTGCGTTGATCAGGCCAACGGCACAAATTGTGGGCGTTGGCAAAATGGCCGTGCCATCGGTTTCGTTATAAAGGCTGACGTTCCCCGATACGATCGGCACATCCAGCGCACTGACCGCTTGGCCAATCCCTTGAATGGCCCCAACGAATTGCCCCATAATTTCAGGTTTTTCAGGGTTTCCGAAATTCAGGTTATCTGTGGTGGCCAGTGGTTTTGCACCAACAGCACATAGATTGCGATATGCCTCGGCGACGGCCTGTTTGCCGCCCTCGATAGGGTTCGCGCGGACATAACGTGGTGTGACATCGGAACTGAACGCCAACATTTTTCCGGTATCATGTACGCGTACGATCCCTGCACCCAATCCGGGGCGTTGGACTGTATCTGCCATTACTTGGCTGTCGTATTGTTCGTACACCCAGGCTTTGGAACAATAATTTACCGAACCAATCAGGGCTTTCAACGCGTCAATGCTGTCTAGCTCAGGCACATCCTCAAGCGGATCCGCCGCCGGTGTTGGAACCCAAGGGCGATCATATTCAGGTGCCGTACCTGACAATGCTTTCAATGGCAGGTCCGCCTTGCATTCACCATTGTGCATGATCAAAAAACGATCCTCGGCGATGGTTTCACCAACGATGGCGAAATCAAGATCCCATTTGTCAAACACAGCTTTGGCTTCGGCCTCTTTTTCAGGCTGCAAAACCATCAGCATACGTTCTTGGGATTCCGACAACATCATTTCATAGGCTGTCATGTGATCTTCGCGGCAGGGGACCTTTTCCAGATCCAGACGCACACCCAGATTGCCTTTGTCGCCCATTTCAACGGCAGAACATGTCAGACCAGCTGCGCCCATATCTTGGATCGAAATCACGGCCCCTGTGGCCATCAATTCCATGCAGGCTTCCATCAGGCGTTTTTCGGTGAACGGATCACCCACTTGGACGGTGGGACGTTTTTCTTCGATTGTGTCGTCAAATTCGGCCGATGCCATTGTGGCGCCGCCCACACCATCGCGGCCCGTTTTTGCGCCCAAATATACAACCGGCATGCCCACACCAGATGCCGCGGAATAGAAAATTTTATCCGCATCCGCTAAACCTGCGGCAAAGGCATTGACCAAACAGTTCCCGTTATAAGATGGGTCAAAGCGCACTTCGCCCCCGACTGTGGGAACCCCGAAACAGTTGCCATAGCCGCCAACACCTTCGACCACGCCATGCACCAACTGGCGGGTTTTGGGGTGCGATTTTTCACCAAATGACAATGAATTCATCGCTGCAATGGGACGCGCACCCATGGTGAACACATCGCGCAAAATGCCACCCACACCCGTGGCCGCGCCCTGATAGGGTTCGATATAGGATGGGTGATTGTGGCTTTCCATCTTGAAAACAACGGCTTGACCGTCGCCAATATCAACAACGCCCGCGTTTTCACCAGGCCCGCAAATCACCTGTGGGCCGGTGGTCGGCAATGTGCGCAACCATTTTTTCGATGATTTATACGAACAATGCTCATTCCACATCGCCGAGAAAATTCCCAATTCCGTAAAGGTTGGTTCGCGGCCGATGATTTCCAAAATGCGGTCATATTCATCGGGCTTTAACCCATGAGATGCGATTAGGTCTGGTGTGATTGCTGGTTCGGTCATCCATAGCCCCCGGAGGATTAGCCTGTTAATTTACCTGTCTCATAGTCTAGTGCCACGCAAAGGGCAATATTGCAGCGTGGTTTTGCGCGCCTTTTTGGCATTTTCAGCCAAAATCAGTCAGTGCGGATAAAATTTTGAAAAAATGTCGCAATCAGGCTATGAATTTTTTCATGATTTGACATGCTGCACGAAAAAGGAATTCGCATGTTACAAAACCCATATCGCGCTGCTGGTGGCTTGGAAATCGACGCGTCCATCCCGTATCCATCTACCGAGTCTGATCGCGTTTTAACATTACTGGCACGCTGTCCTGATTATGCGCGCACCCCCATGACACAGATAAAGGATCCAACCACGGGTGCCGATATTTTTGTCAAGGATGAACGCGCCCGGATGGGTTTGGGCAGTTTCAAAGCACTGGGTGCGGCCTATGTTATCGCGCGTGCAGCACAAGATGGCGATATTTCGGATCAAACCTATGTCACGGCCAGTGCGGGCAACCATGGTTTATCTGTGGCAGCTGGGGCCAAGATATTTGGCGCCCGCGCAGTGATTTATCTGTCCGACACAGTGCCCGAGGGTTTTGCCGAACGTCTGCGCGATATTGGGGCCACCGTGGTACGCGCGGGCCAAGATTATGAGGCATCAATGCAAGCCGCCGCATCCGCTGCAACGGATAATGGCTGGACGTTACTATCCGATAGCTCTTGGATCGGGTACACCGAATTGCCCCATATCCTGATGGAGGGTTATACCGCGCTTGCGGCTGAGGCGATTGAACAAATGCCCAAGGCACCAGATTACATATTCCTACAAGCGGGCGTTGGCGGTTTGGCGTGCAGTGCTGCGGCGTGTTTTCGTGCGGCTTGGGGGGACCACCCCCAAATCGTGGTCGTTGAACCCGACGCGGCACCGGCGTTGTATCAATCAATCGAACAGGGGCAGGCGGTGTCGACATCGGGGCCGGTGTCGTCAATGGGGCGTTTGGACTGCAAAGAGCCATCGTTGATTGCGTTAAACGGACTGTCGCGCGATGCAGACCTGTTTTATCTGATGTCTGACGATTCTGTCGAAGCCGCAATAGCGCAATTTTCAGACTGGGATTTGACCACATCCCCATCGGGCGGGGCAGGTTTGGCGGCCTGTCTGTCAGGCGATTTCGACATCGGACCGGATAGCACCGTTTTATGTATCATCAGCGAAGGTGCCTGACATGCAACGCGGATTTGATCCATCAGAATTCCAAAATCGTCTGGATCGTGCCCAATCTTTGATGGCGGGCGCGGGGCTGGATGCCTTGGTTTTGACCACGGAAACCGATGTTCGGTATTTCACTGGGTTTCTCACGCGGTTTTGGGAAAGCCCAACGCGTCCTTGGTTTTTGGTGGTGCCACAAACGGGTATGCCGGTTGCGGTAATCCCATCTATCGGGGCGGCGTTGATGCGCAAAACGTGGATCACCGATATCCGCACATGGTCTGCGCCGGATTTAACCGATGATGGGGTCACATTGCTGGCCGATACCATTCGTCACGTTGTCGGGGCAGGTGCGCGCATTGGGGTGCCAGATGGGCATGGCACCCATTTGCGAATGCCATTGCAGGATTATCAGCGCGTCCAGGATTTGTTGCCTCAAGCAACATTTACCAGCGATCAGCGCATTATCGAAACCCTGCGGCGCATAAAATCTGGGGCTGAATTGGCCAAGATTGAACGCGCTTGCACCATTGCGGGCCGTGCCTTTGATCGGGTGGGTGAAATTGCGGGGGCAGGTGTGCCACTGGATCGGGTGTTTCGCGATTTTCAATCCCTTTGTCTGGCCGAAGGGGCCGATTGGGTGCCCTATCTGGCGGGGGGCACAGGGCCATTGGGCTATGACGATGTTATATCACCAGCCGCCCCCGAACCATTGCAGCAGGGCCATGTGTTAATGCTGGATACGGGTTTGGTCTGGGATGGTTATTTTTGCGACTTTGATCGAAATTATGCCATCGGCCCCGTATCGGACGAGGTCCACAGCGCCTATGCAAAATTATTAGAGGCCACCCAAGCCGGTCAAGAGGCCGCCGTGATTGGCGCCACAGCCACCGATATTTACCACGCGATGGATCGTGTCCTGACCGGTGGACTTGGTGGCGGTGATGCGGGGCGATTGGGACACGGATTGGGCATGCAATTGACCGAATGGCCCAGTTTTATTGCAACCGACCCCACCGAAATTGTGGCCGGTATGGTCATTACACTGGAACCTGGAATCACCATGTCTGATGGATCGGTTCTGGTCCATGAGGACGATTTTGTAATCACCGAACAGGGCGCGCGCCAACTGACCCCACGTGCGCCACAGCAAATGGCGGAAATTTAAGCGATGGATATCCCCTATACCCTTGGCCCCAGTGTTGGAACGCGCGCCCGCTTGGGCATGATCGTTTTGCAATCTGATGAAACACTGGAATATGATCTGCGCCGGATTATTCCAGCCCAAGATATTGCATTGTTCATTACACGGGTACGCAGCGCCCCAACCGTCAGCACGGAAACCTTGGCGCAGATGGAACGTGATTTGCCGCAGGCTGCATCCCTATTGCCACCCGCGAAATTTGCGGCGGTTGGATATGGCTGTACATCAGGGGCATCGGTCATTGGGGCAGGGCGCATCGACGAATTGATCCGCTCTGGCACTGATACCCAAGCAACGACCAATCCCATGACTGCCCTGATCGCGGCCTGCGCGCATTTGGGTGTGACACAGCTGTCATTTTTGTCGCCCTATGTTGAACAGGTCTCGGCACATTTGCGATCATGTTTGAACGAACAGGGCATCATCACCGATAGTTTTGCCAATTTCAACGAAGAGAGCGAGGCCGCCGTAGCACGCATTGACACCCCATCTGTTATCGATGCCGCGGTCACACTGCATGAACGCAATCCACAGCAAGCGATTTTCATGTCCTGCACCAACTTGCAGACCCTAGATGCGATCCCAGAAATTGAACGCAGCTGCGGTGTGCCTGTTTTATCATCGAACCTGTGTTTGGCGTGGCATTTGGCATATTTGGCCGGAATTACACCGTTGCAAGACATCTCAAGCAAGCTGTTGCAAAAATCTGCGTAGCACCAATCGACAATTTTCGATTTGCCAAAAAAAAGGGCCGAGACAAGCTCGGCCTTAGTCCAACAGGGAGGTATGAAAGCGGGATAAACATCGCTTCCATGACGCTGATTTAGGTGTTTGTGATTTTTAAATCAAGGGTAAACATGTCGCAGGTGCAGCATATCCGTTATGCAATGAGCGCATATCTGATATATTCCTTAATTATCAATGCCTTCACGCAATTTTCGACGATGTTCAATGATTTCATTTTGTACAAAATCGCGGAATGCTTCGATGCGGCGTGATTGGCGCAATTCCTCGGGATAGGCCAAATATACCGGGACCTCGACAGATTCTAGTTCGGGCATCACCCGCTGAACGCCGTCAAATTCCTGTGTGACGTAATCGGGCAATATGCCGATACCGATATTATGGATAACGGCCTGTAGAACGCCAAAATAGTTGTTTACCGTCAACATCGAACTGATGTCATAGGTCATCAAATGCTGCACCAAGGATAATCCGGCCTGCACCTGCGCAGAGCGCGGATTTTGGCAAATGATACGGTGTTTTGCCACCTCTTCCATGGTTTTGGGTTCGCCATGCTGGCGCAGATAGTCCGGCGATGCATATAGTCGCATGCGCACGCCCATCAACCGCTTGCGGACCAAATCCGCCTGCGATGGTTCCTTCATCCGGATGGCAACATCTGCCTCGCGCATTGGTAAATCCAAAACTCGTTCTTCTAGCATCAGGTCGATTTTCAGATCGGGATATTTTTCATATAATTTTGACAAACGTGGCGCCAACCACAACGATCCAAATCCTGTGGTCGTTGTGACGCGTAATTCGCCGAACACTTCTTCTTCGCTGTCTTTGATACGCGCTTCTGCGGTTTCTAGGCGTTTTGACATGGATGATGTCGCATCAAACAGCAATTCGCCCTGTTCGGTCAAAATCAAACCCCGCGCATGACGGTGAAACAGGGTCGTGTTTAACGATTCCTCAAGCGCACGGATTTGTCGGGAAACCGCGCTTTGGGATAAACGCAATGTATCGCCTGCATGTGTTAAGCTGCCCGCATCGGCGACCGCGTGAAATATTCTAAGCTTATCCCAGTCCATTAATGTATCCAAACCCAAAAGTGATTGAAATTAATATAGTAACTTTTCACGAAAATACATAACTTAATGTCAGAAAAGATAAATTTTTCTGGCGAAGTCAGGGTCAGTGACCTAAACTTTCATCAAACAAGAGGTGTGTGATGACAATTCAACAGGTATCTTTGTCGGATAAATATGATCTATCAAAACAAACTGTCCTGTTAAACGGAACGCAGGCCTTGGTGCGTTTGTTGTTGGCACAACAGGCCCGCGACGCCCATGCAGGGCTGAGCACAGCCGGGTTTTGTACCGGATATCGTGGATCCCCCTTGGGCGCCGTTGATTTTCAAATGCGGCGTGCTGCGCGTGAACTGGCCAAAGCCAATATCGTGTTCCAAGAGGGCCTGAACGAAGATTTGGCCGCCACCGCCATTTGGGGCACGCAACAGGCCGAATTGCGCGGCGATGGCAAATATGATGGCGTATTTGGCCTGTGGTACGGCAAGGGTCCTGGTGTTGATCGGTCTGGCGATGTGATGCGGCATTCGAATATGGCCGGTACATCGGTGCATGGCGGTGTCATTATGGCCATGGGTGACGACCACACAGGCGAAAGTTCAACCGTGCTGCACCAATCCGACTGGGCCATGGTCGATGCGTCGATGCCCGTGATTTCACCCGCCGGTGTCCAAGAAATTCTGGATTACGGACATTATGGTTACGCGCTGTCGCGATACAGTGGTCTGTGGGTCGGCCTGAAAACGATGAAGGACACGATCGAAGTGACATCCGTGGTCGACGCCGATCCCCATCGTATGTCGTTTAAAACCCCCAAGGATGATTTGCCGCAGGGTGGTTTGAATATTCGTTTGGTCGATACACCCACGGATCAGGAATATCGCCTGTTAAATTACAAAATCGCGGCTGCAGAACGGTTTGCCCGTGAAAACCGTATTGATCGGCGCGTGTTGGGGCAGCGTGGTGCAAAAATTGGCATCGCGGCTGCGGGCAAAAACTGGTTGGACGTGGCCCATGCTATGGCAAGCCTTGGAATTGATCAGCAGGCGGCCTGTGCGTTGGGGATTACGACCTATAAAATTGTACAGACATGGCCACTGGATAAACAATCCTTTGCGGAATGGGCCGATGGGTTGGACGTTGTCATCATCGTCGAAGAAAAACGCAAACTGATTGAACCGCAGGCCAAGGATACGTTGTTTCACGACCGCAACGGTCGCCGCGTGTACGGCGAAAAATGGGGTGATCAGACGTTATTTGCGTCCCACGGCGCATTGGATCCGGTTGATATTGCTGAAAAACTGGGGCTGATTTTTCTGGCCGAAGGCTGTGCAAACAAATCTGTGTCTGATGCGATTGTGCGCCTGCAACAGGTCAAATCATCCGAAAATGCGCCTGACATTGCGGCCCGTTTGCCCTATTTTTGCGCAGGTTGTCCGCATAATTCATCAACCAAGGTACCAGAGGGGTCGCGCGCCTATGCGGGGATTGGCTGCCACTTTATGGCGCAATGGATGGATCGGTCTACACTGGGCTTTACCCATATGGGGGCCGAGGGCGCAAATTGGATCGGCGAATCCCATTTTACCCACCAAGGACATGTGTTCCAAAATATTGGCGATGGGACCTATAACCATTCGGGTATCCAAGCCATCCGGGCCGCCGTCGCCGCGGGTACGACCATGACCTATAAAATTCTGTTCAATGATGCGGTCGCGATGACCGGCGGGCAGGGCAACGATGGTGGGCTGTCAGCCCCGCGCATTGCGCGCGAATTGCAGGCAATGGGGATCGAACATATTGCATTGGTCTATGATGACAAAGAGGACATAGATTTCAATGCCTTTCCATCCGGTCTTGACGTAAAAGATCGTACGCATTTGATGGATGTGCAGACAAAAATGGCCCAAACCACGGGTGTGTCGGCCATTTTATATGTCCAAACCTGTGCGGCCGAAAAACGTCGTCGCCGCAAACGGGGCCAATTCCCGGATCCCGATCAACGTATATTTATAAATACCGACATTTGCGAAGGCTGCGGAGATTGCGGTGTGCAATCAAACTGTGTGGCCATTACACCCGTTGATACGGAATTGGGCCGCAAACGACAGATCGATCAATCTGCGTGTAACAAAGATTTCAGTTGCGTAAATGGATTTTGCCCATCCTTTGTCACCCTGCATGGCGCTGTGGTGAAAAAACCCGAAAAAACAACCCTGTCAATTCCGAACCTACCGCAACCTGACGTGCCGCAGATCGCGGATAACGCAACCTTTAACGTGGTGATTACGGGCGTTGGCGGCACCGGCGTTGTGACATTGGGCGCGATCCTGGCCCAAGCCGCCCAGATCCAAGGCAAAGGTGCGGGAATGATGGAAATGGCCGGTTTGGCGCAGAAAGGTGGCGCCGTTCACATTCATTGCCGTTTGGCCAATTCGCCCAATGACATCAGCGCCATTCGCGTGGCCGCGGGCGAATGTGATGCCTTGATCGGCGGGGATTTGGTGGTCAGTGCGGGGTCGAAAACCCTGTATTTGACCAATTCACCACGCACCAAAGCCGTGGTCAATAATCATGATGTGATTACAGGTGATTTCACCCGCGACCGAAATTTCCAAATTCCAAACGATCAGTTGGAATTGAAACTACAGGCGCGTTTGGGTGAAAATGTTGCGTTTTTTGACACATCGCAGCTTGCATCACAAATATTGGGTGATGCCATTTATGGCAACATGGTCCTGATGGGGGCGGCTTGGCAATCGGGATTGATCCCCTTGTCCCAAGACGCGATTTTTGCGGCAATCGAATTGAATGGCGCAGGGGTTGATGGAAACAAACTTGCCTTTGATCTGGGTCGGTGGTGTGTTGTTGATCGTGCTGCCGTAATGGGGTTGATCCCACAATCGGGCACAGTCGCGGAATTACCCAAAACATTGGATCAAAAAATCGAATTCCGCGCCGAACATTTGGCCGACTATCAAAATGAAAAACTATCGCAGCGCTATCGTGCCTTTGTAAATCGGTTCGAAAACAATGATTTAAAGCAGGCCGTTGCAGTAAATTACCATAAACTGTTGTCCTATAAGGACGAATACGAAGTGGCGCGGTTGCATTTGCACACTATGACCAAGGCGCAAGACCAATTTAGCGATATAAAATCAATTGAATTCCATTTGGCCCCGCCGATCCTGTCGACAATAGGCACAGACGGGCGGCCGAAAAAACGCAAATTCGGGCCAGCGATGTTGCGTATGTTCAGTCTGTTGGCGCGGTTGAAACTATTGCGCGGCACGCCACTGGACGTATTCGGCTATACCAAAGAACGCCGGATGGAACGTGAATTGATCCGCGATTACGAACGCGACATGATCTGGGCGTTGGATCATCTGTCTGACACCACTTTGCCCGATATCATTGCGCTTGCATCCTTGCCCAACGACATTCGCGGGTTTGGCCCTGTCAAAGAGGCCGCCGTTCGTAAATCGCGCGAATTGCGTCAGACATTGTTGCAACGCATCAGCCAGCCGGATGACCCCCATCGACATGCCGCGGAATAAACCTTGGTGACGCGTGACAATTGTGGTTATGGACAGTTGAAAACCATAGGATTATAATAACTTGCAACAGGTGGCCCATCGGGGTGCGCCAGTGTGACTATCCCTGTGCGTGAAAGGCAAAACAAATGGCGGTCGGTGTATTTGATAGTGGCCTTGGTGGGCTGACGGTCTTGGATGCCGTAACGCACCGTTTGCCAGATGTTCCATTTGTATATTTCGGGGACAATGCCCATGCGCCCTATGGGGTGCGTGACGCCGATGATGTCTATCAGTTAACCACGCAAGCGGTATCGCGTTTATGGGACGAAGGATGTGACCTTGTCATTTTGGCCTGTAACACCGCATCCGCCGCCGCGCTGCGCCGCATGCAAGAAAGCTGGATCCCACGCGACAAACGTGTTTTGGGGGTCTTTGTTCCCTTGATTGAGGCATTGACAGAACGCAACTGGGGCGACAATTCCCCACCGCGCGAAGTGGCGGTCAAAAACGTGGCGCTGTTTGCAACCCCATCAACCGTTGCCAGCCGTGCATTCCAACGCGAATTGGCATTCCGCGCCATCGGCGTCGATGTCGAAGCCCAAGCCTGCGGCGGTGTTGTTGACGCGATTGAGGATGGCGATCTGATATTGGCCGAGGCATTGGTTCGCTCGCATGTGGATGCGTTGACGCGTAAAATGCCCGCGCCAGATGCAGCCATACTAGGCTGCACCCATTACCCATTGATGCAGGACGCATTTCAATTGGCACTTGGACCAGAGGTCAAGGTATTTTCCCAAGCGACCATCGTGGCAGAATCGCTGGCCGATTATTTGACGCGGCATCCCGAAATGATTGGACCGGGAACGGTATCAAAATTCTTAACAACAGGAAATGCGGCACGGGTCTCATCACGCGCAACGCAGTTCTTAAAACATCAGATCACGTTTGAGACGGCCTAGGGTATACAGGCCAAAGAATAGGATAATTATGACACATAAAATCGCTATCATCGGTGCATCTGGCTATACAGGCGCGGAATTGATCCGATTGATCGCAGGCCATCCAAATATGGAAATTGCTGCGCTGGTCGCAAACAGTAAGGCAGGCCAAACCATGGACAGCGTCTTTCCGCATTTGCGGCACTTAGACTTGCCGCCGCTTGTGACCCTGTCCGAGGTGGATTTTTCACAAATGGATCTGTGTTTTTGCGCCCTGCCGCACAAAACATCGCAAGAGGTGATCCGCGATTTGCCCCGTGGGGTCAGGGTTGTTGATCTAAGTGCTGATTTCCGCCTTGAGGATCCTGCCGTTTATGAAAAATGGTACGGCAATCCACACGCCGCCATCGAACGTCAGGCCGAAGCGGTCTATGGGCTGAGCGAATTTTACCGCGATGCAATTAAGGACGCGACCTTGGTCGCGGGCACCGGATGTAATGCGGCGACAGGCCAATATATATTGCGTCCGCTGATTGCCCAAGGGGTAATTGGCCTAGATGACATCATTTTAGACATGAAATGTGCCGTATCTGGCGCCGGTCGCAGTTTGAAAGAGGGGTTGCTGCATGCGGAACTGTCCGAAGGGTACAATGCCTATTCCGTCGGTGGGGTTCATCGCCATTTGGGTGAATTTGACCAAGAATTTTCCAAATTGGCTGGCCGTGATGTTCGCATACAATTCACGCCGCATTTGATCCCCGCAAACCGTGGGATTTTGGCCACCGCCTATGTGTCTGGCAACGCCCAAGATGTATATGACACGCTCGCGCAGGCCTATGCGACAGAAGAATTTATCCAAGTTTTGCCGATAGGTGAAACCCCCAGTACGCACCATGTCCGCGGATCGAACTATGTTCATATCGGGGTGTGTGCCGATCGGATTGAAAATCGCGCGATTGTGATTGCGGTTTTGGATAACCTGACAAAAGGTAGCAGCGGACAGGCTTTGCAAAATGCCAACCTAATGCTAGGAGAAGAGGAACACACTGGGCTGCGCCTTGTGCCATGTTTTCCTTAGGAGAGTATCGTGAAGAGCCTTAAAAAACAGCGTCGCATACAAATTATTGTCTTGGCCTTTGTCACGTTGGCGATTTCAACAGCATTGATCGGATATGCGATGCGCGATGGAATCAATTTTTTCCGCTCGCCCAGCCAAGTCGTCCAAGATCCGCCCGCCGCGACCGAAGTGTTCCGCATCGGTGGTCTGGTCGAAGAGGGCAGCCTGATCCGTGGTCAGGGTGAAACCGTGTCGTTTAATGTCACAGATGGCGGTGCGTCTGTGCCTGTGGTCTTTACCGGTGTGTTGCCCGATTTATTTAGCGAAAATCAGGGCATGGTTGGCATGGGTCAATATGT
>Ga0255771_1002270_pt1 | contig 19516 bp, 10 predicted proteins | sample 011ome_19_FD_179969 | JGI IMG/M metagenome (GOLD analysis project Ga0255771, IMG submission 179969) | Coastal salt marsh microbial communities from the Groves Creek Marsh, Skidaway Island, Georgia - 011510BT metaG (version 2) | ecosystem: Environmental > Aquatic > Marine > Intertidal zone > Salt...
TTACCTGTCCTGTATTCCAACTCCCAATGTCTTGATTGAAGAAAGTAACTTGGCGAAACATAAAAGACATATCCGTCACTTGTCCTGTGTTCCAATCGCCGATGTATTGGTTGAAGTTATACGCACTGTAAAACATAAAAGTCATAGTCGTCACTTTTGACGTATCCCACCCACCAATATATTGATTAAAGTTACCGGCACTTCGAAACATTGAAGCCATACTCTCCACATTTGACGTATCCCAACCGCCAATGTACTGGTTGAAAGCAGTCGAACTATAAAACATAGAGCCCATACCCACCACCTTCGACGTATCCCAATTCCCAATGTCTTGGTTAAAGCTACCTGCACTTTGAAACATAGAAGTCATATCCGTCACTTGAGACGTGTCCCAATCCCCTATATCTTGGTTAAAACTACCTGCAGATTGAAACATAGAAGTCATGTCCGTAACCTGAGATGTGTTCCAGCTTCCAATATTTGCACGGAACCCACTTTTACTCAAAAATGCACTCCTCATGTTCGTAACACGACTCACGTCCCAGTTCGGCATTTGTCCGTACTCACTGTATGCACACAAACCGTCGGAGGGGTTCGTATTCAAACACGACTGAATGGCGTGTAAAAAGTTGTCGTCGGTGATATAAATACCATACATAGAGTTTGCATTTCTCACTTTCACTTTATTCCAACTTTCAGTGTTCCTACTGAACGCAGAAGCATACTTAAACATGTGTCCCATATCCGTGACCTGCGAAGTGTCCCACAAACTTATATCCTGATTAAACGACGACGCAGAGTTAAACATGAGCGACATGTCCTCAACACGAGACGTGTCCCAATCATTAATATCCGAATTAAACGAAGAGGCAAAATAAAACATGGAAGCCATGGTCGTGACTTGAGAAGTGTCCCAAGTACCAATCTCAGGATTGACCAAAGCTAATGCACCTTGGAACATCTCGCTCATATCGGTCACGGAGGACGTGTCCCAAGCGCTCAAATCACCGTTAAAATTATAATTATTCTGAAACAGTCCCTTCATTGTTGTGATTAAACTCGTATTCCAAGCGGGCATGGTTCCAAAACCAGTACTTGAACCTTCATTTTCACACAAACCAAAATAAGGCTCTTCACCGAGACACATTCTGACTGCGGTATAGAACGTGTCGTCGTGTAACGAGACTGTACCAGATACCACGGGGCTTGGTGTGCGTGAAGAAGAACCTCCAGAACTAGACCTTGTGAAAGTCACACCTCTGTAATTATCATCCCAATATTCAGGCACGCTGACCATCTTCCAACTCTCCTGTCCCAACTTATTTATCAATAGCATCAAGACACACGTTCTGGTTTTGGTGGAAGCACTACCCCAACTCAATAATACACCACTGCTTGAACCATAGGAGCATGTAGATATCTCGTCCTCTGTAATTTCTTCATCTTTGAGAACTTCCGTAAAACTATCTTCAAGGTTTCCTTGACTTGCGCTGTCCCAAACAACTGACTTATATTCCAAGCTTTCTCTTGCAACAACGAGTGGTGGTGGTTTAGGATGAGGAGGAGGCGAAGGATGCGGTGGCGGTGGCGGAGAAGGATGCGGTGGCGGAGGTGGTGGAGAAGGATGTGGCGGAGGTGGTGGTGGAGAAGGTTGTGGCGGCGGCGGCGGAGGAGGAGGAGGAGGAGGAGGAGGAGGGGACTCGTTCGTCCAAATACCCAAACCAGTATTGGCGCCACCCGTGCGAATACCATCGTCTATGCGTACGAGAAAAACGCAATTCACGATTAAAAGAAGGCACAAAACCACCCGTAGAGATACGCTTACACCGACGCGGGGAACGGTATTCTCTCGTATAATCCGCGTGACTTCAGGGATATTTCGCGACGGCGTTGGTTCGTCGTTTTCCAAAACTCGAGCATCATTCTTTTCTTCTTTTTTATTTCTACCACCTACGCGCGAAGTGGTAGCGCGGTTGAATTCTGAAACAATGCTCTGAACGCGACTAAGTACTGGGGGCGCTTTCGGCGTGATTTCTATCGCCGTATCTTTAGCGGGTTCAGGCATGGTTACGTTTTTTGCTCCTCTGTTGTTCGCCTTTTCTTTATTTTAATTGAAGAGGGGGCCTTTTTTTTAATTGAAGATAAAACACAACACAATATAACGTAATACCAATATGAGCGCTTCGACCACCACCGACAACAAAAGCGAGATTGAATGCGACGACGACGAAAAGGAGACGCGCGTAGGAGTAATTACTCCTTTCCGGGATTCACCCGAGGAGTGCGCTCGTTTCGTGAGACTTGTGGACAAGGTTTATTCGGTAAAATCATCTTCGTTTTCATGCCGACTGTTTATCAACAAATTAAAAACGAAAGATAAGAAGAAGACAAAGAAGAAGATACATGATGATGATGACGATGATGAGAATATTCATTCGAACGAAAACGAAGACGACAAAGTCTACCTGGGATACTCGAAGTGCGGGAAAAGAATAACAACAACAGATGAAATGAACCCGGTCGTGTGCTCCAAATGCTACGAAAATCTCTTTTGCACTTACTTGAACGAATACGAACAGAGAGAGTTCAGGACGGTTGTATTATGCAGCGGAGAAGAGAGGCTTTTAAAGTACACGGACGAGGTGGCGAAAATAATACGCGAACGCGAAAACACGGAAGAACGAGAATCGATGGCACAAATGGCAAAGGAGAAACGAATCGAGGAAGAAAAAAAACGAATCGAAGAGGAAGAAGAGTTAAGACGAAAAGAGGAAGAGGAAGAGAAGTTAGAGAGAGAACGCGCGAGGTTAATCGCGAGGAAGTTGGAAGAGAAGGAGAAATTTTTCTCGAGAAGAGAACAGAGAGAGTTTACGAATAAAGAACTGTTGGAGATTGTAAACAACACGGAGGAAGGGAAACGGATTTTGGACAGAGAAAAAGAAAGACTGGAGCTCGAAATAGCCAAGGTGGAGAGTAGCGCGGACATCGAGACGCTCGCCGACGTGGTAAACGCCGAGTCGACGAGAACGATATTCATGCGCGTCGACGCGTTTACGAATTTGAAAGATGCGGAACTCATGGAAGGAGTGAGTGTGACGCTGTCGCTCGCGAGTAAAGAAGGTGATGTTATTGAGAGATGGAATTGTCTCGACGTTCGAAACGACGCCGTGAGTGAAGAGGTGCGAGAAGGAGTTCAGCGCAAGTTGAGCGGCACTTCGAATATTTATTACACCTCCGGCGCGGAGTGCTGCTTTCAAACGACAGTTGGACACATCCCGGAAAATTCAGCCTTTATTCTCGAGCTGAAGCACTTTAAAAAAGCGAAAAACAAGACGAGCTTAAAATGTTGGTCCTACGTCGCGACCGCGTCCGTGCTTTCCGGAATGAAACGCGAAGACGTCGACGTGTGTCGAATTTTTTTACCTTTAGGTGGCAAACCTGTAGATCTCACCACAAAAAAATGGATCAACTACAATTGGAAAGATAACTTGATGAGGAATATAGCCACTGGTCATGGCGCCGTCGTCACGTTCAATTTGATTTGATTTGAGTATAGTGCGTTCTTAATATTAAAGCTCTTGGTGCTTGCTAAAATTCAAAAACCCTAAATAGACTCCCTGCTTTTGTTTCCCCCTTTACAAAGCAAATCATTCCTCAGAAGTCGACAAAGAAATGATGCAAGACACGACGTTAACGCAAGACTTACTCCCGGCGAAAAAGCTCACGTTCGTGGACGCGACCCACGAGTTGACGCAGAGCGTCACCGAGTACGAGCGTTACTTCTTTCCCGGTCGTACTAAGAGTAACGATAACAAAGAAAAAGAAGAAGACGTGACGTTGATTAAAAAAGCAAAGAAAGATCCCAACGCGCACAGTTTACGAAGGTAAATTTGAAAATTTGAATTTTTCCCCTTGTTGGAATTCTTTTCGTTACGGAGTGACTTCTCTCAAGACTCTTAAAGGAGGGGTCGTTTTCGTCGTCTTCGGACGAGAGTGACTTTGCGCGTGTTTAGTACATATAAGTCTCTCTTTGTTTCCGTTCTTTAAAAGCACGCCGCTGACCTCTTTTTACATCTCTTTTGTCTAAATTAAATACAAAACAGCGCTTTGAAAGAATTAAACCACACGGAGGAATCGATTCAAAAAATACTCGAAGTGGCCAAGGAAAAAGCAGTCGGGAACAATCAACAAGACCTGGATCGCATACGCGCGGCGTTGAAACGCTTAAAGTTTGGCACGATTGAACTGAGCACGGAGCAAGGTTTTTTGAAAGCGTTGTTATCTGGAAAGGAGGATGAGGTTATGTTTGGGAAACACGCGAAGTCGGCGCTCGAGGAGACGGAGGAGTATAAAAAATTGCACGCGGAAGTGAAACAGTTACAAGAGGAGAATAAGAAGAGAGAAAAGGAGACCGAGGAAACGATTGCGCGTGTGCACGAGGAGTACGGTTTATACGTGAAGGAAAAAGAAGAGCTGCAGAAGATTATCGACGAGGTGGCGCAGTTGGAGGACGAGTCGAAAGCGGCGGAGATGCGAGAGTTGGCGAGGAGTCAAGGGTTGCAAACGAGCAATCGAGCGTCGGAGTTGCTGGACGAGAAAAAGACGAAGGAGGAGTTACAAAACGAATTGAAGGAGTTGGATAACGCGCTGAAGAGAATGAACCGAGGGATTGCGCAGAAAGAGGCGAGTTGTCGAAAGATTGACGAGGAGATTGCGCCGTTGGACGCGCAGTTCGTAGAGTTGAGAGCGCAATCGAAGTATCTCATTGGCGCGAGTAAAGCGGCGGCGAGAGAGTCGGAGGCATCCAAGACGTTAGCGGAAATGTCTATGAGAATCCAAGAGCAAATGAACTTGGTCAGTGCGTTGCAAGGAACGGAGTTGTTGGAGATTGGCGAAGACTCGATTTCGCTGCGATTGGCGAGCCATTTGCCGGAGACGGATACTGAAGCGATGGAGTCGTCACGAGCGAGAGGAGTGGGGAGAGTAACGCACGTGGTAACTTTAGGCTTCATCGAGAAAACGGCTCGGTTGAACTCAATCACTTTAGATCCTGCGGATGCGCCGATTGAAGACGTGGCGAGGATGTTCTTAGGCACGACGGATTGCGCGAGCGCCTTGTGCAACATTCGCGATCGAATCGCCGCCACGGCGCAAAGATGCGAAGCGTTGGCGGCAGCCGCGAGTCGAACGCCCCTGAAATGGTCCGCGTTTGATGCAAACGTGAGAGCGGCAATGTCTTCGTCCACGGAGCCAAGACCAGTGGCAGTTTTGGAAGTGCCTTTGGAGTGGCCAAAGGTGAAGTCGGCGGAGATTCGCGTCGTCAACGTAGAAAACGTGCCGAGTAGAGTGGCGGGTATGGTCGTGCAAACGTGCGCTGGGAAGCGCTTGCGGACGATCGGAGAGACGTTACAAGCGACGATGGAAGCGGAAAAGATGGTGTCGTCGTCGAACTAATAATATACTATTACTAAAATTTAGAACTCTTTTGAAAGAACCATATGAACATTATTTTCGGTTTTTATATACAATAGCGTGATGAAAAAGAATGGCCAACACACCGCGTGCTTTTACTACTGCTACTGCTTATTTTAGTTTACTTTCGCTTTCTCCATTGACGCTTGTTGTTATTCGTCGTGGCCTCGCTCATTTCGCCCTTGCTTCCTCCCGGCTTTCCGCCTTTGAATTTAGCGACGAACCTTCCGCTCTCGTCCACTCGACCTCCTCTGTCTGGCACCGCGCCAATCGTTACTGTCTTTGCATCGAACCCATCGTCGCCAACTAACCTCGTTTTTTGTCTACTCCTACCACTTCCAGCTTTCAGACCAGATTTTGCGACATCTGCGCCTCTCATATCGAACAACGAATCCGGAAAGGCGATGTCAAGGTTATCGCCGCCGTTACCTCCATCGTACGAAGCCAACGAAAACGCATCATTTTCGTACTTTTCGCTATCCAAATCTTCCATCTTTCTCGTCCGTTTCGTTCCTTGATTGCTACTATTGTTGGTGTTGTTATTATTGCTACTCTTTGTCAACGACTGGACGCTCACGCCGGCTCTCTTCGCAATCATTTCTTTCCTCTTCTTGAACTCCGCCTTGATCGCGTCGTTCGCCTCTCTCGTAATCTCCACTTCCTGTTCCGTCATTGCTTCGATCTCTCTCCGTTCAACGACTTGACCCTTATGCTTATCTAACACCGATTTATCCTTCGCGCTCGCCGCAAACGTCTCCGCGACGCGCTTCGCGCCAATCGCAATCTCTTTCGCCGTGTGCGCCGCGTGATATCCGTACGCCTTCTCCCCCGCCGCGTGCTCCAACTCTCGAAACACCTCGTTAAATAACGGGTTCGGTGTCGGCGGTCTTTTCATCGTCATCTTATCTTCATCTTTCGTCGTTTGCTGTGATGTCTTCTCCTTCTCTCGTTGCTTTTTCTCCATGCTTTCCTTCATCAATCTCGCCGCTTGTAAATACGCCACGAGTATTTCAAACACTCGAAACGTCCCGATTTTATCTCTGAATCGTTCGTCCAGCATGGTCGCTAACACCGCCAGCGCGCCTAACGCTCGGCTCGCGCAATCCTCGTAGCTCGCCCCTCGGATATTCTTCAGCGTCACGCACGACTGCAACGCTAAGTTCACGTTATCCGCGCCGGTCATTTTGATTAAAGGTCCAATCGCGCACGCTAAGTGCTGCGCTATCTTTGTAAATTCCAGCGGAGAATGTTTGTGATTTCGGAGCGTTTTCGGCGAGGTGTTTGGAGGAATTGAGACGCCCAAATCGTCCAGACGCTGGAGGATTTCGGAGGCGTACGAATCCTCCTCCTCGTTTTTCGCGTCTTTATCGATCGAAGAGGGAATTGAGGACATTGTTTGTGTGTCGAATCACCTCTCTCTCGCGTGTTTCTTTGTGGCGACTTTCCTCTCGAGATCTCATCGAAATGCCTCCAAATTCTTCATTCTTTTGCACGGAAAAGCGCAGTATACTATCGATCGAACGAAAGAGTGTAAAGAGAGATATTCATTCGTGCGTGGTATTGCGCGTTCTTTCCCCGATGAGTCAATCCGGGGTGTCGCGCAATGCCGCGAACGAGAGTAAACAACAACAAGATGGAACATCATCATCATCATCATCGTCACAAAAGCGAGCGTTAAACCACCAGGAACAGTTGAAAGAAAAAGCGCGATCGATCGCGCATTACCTGCGAGCGTCGAAACACTCGACGTTGGAACAACGGTCGGCGCGATTACGAGACGACCGGGTGTCGTTTTTTCGCGCGAAAGATTTCTACCGGAGCTTACGGGAAGATCCGGATTTCGTGGAGAAAGAGTGCACGATCGGAGGGAAGACGATGGATGATAAAATCGAATATCTCGGGAACGTGTTGTTACACTGCGGGTTGATTCAAAGATGCGAACGGATATATAAGGCGCCGAGGAAAGGGAGGACGAAACGAGTGAAATATCCGCACTATTTGGAGAAGACGAAGAATCAATCGTTCGCGTATCCGTCCAACGACGACGATTCGTTTTACGCGTGGACGTACGACCAGCCGATGAGTTGGACGTTTTTGATCGCCTCTTGGGCGGTGGCTATTTTGGTCATGCTGGCGTGCTTGTTTCCGTTGGCGCCGATTTGGTTCAAGAAGATTATTTTGTACTTGTGTGTGGCGATTTTGATGTTCTTTACGGTTATTTTGGTCGCGCGAGGGGTGGTTTTCGCCGGCGTGTGGTTGGTCTCGGGGAGACACTTTTGGATTTTACCAAACATTGCCAGCGACGAGATTCCAATCAACGAAGTGTTTTCGCCGATGTGGATGTTTGACGATTTGGACGCGAGCGGAAACGTGGTCGGGAAGATTGGAATCGTGCAGAGAATTTTAGGGACAGGGATTTTAAGCGGCGCGTTGGTCGGGGTGTATAAAATCGCGCCGGAAAAGACGCAGGCGTTGAAGATTGTCGGGAGAGCGCACGATGCGATATTGGAACAATTTCACTTAAAGAAAGGGTTTTTGGAAGGTTCTAACGAGACGTCCGCGAACGCGACCGCGGCGAGTGGTGGTTTAGAAGGAGATTTAAAGAATAACAATTCGAGCTTGTTGGTAAACGCGACTGCGAATAACAACACGATCAACTCGAGCGCGGACGCTTCGGTACCGTTTTGCGAACTGTTCCCGGAAGACGACGAGTGCGCGGAGTACGTGCCTTTGAAGAAAGAGAACCTCGAGGAAGAGGAGGAGAAGAAGGAGAAGACGAAAGTGCACGCGGAGTTATAAATATAGACAATAAAAATCACATATATCTGCTCTTTCTATGAACAAATCCCATGGCATCTCTCACGTCCGCGCACGTCTTTTCCGCCACCTCGTTCGCTCGCACCGCCCCTTGTTCTAACACCGAGTCTAAATACCCTTCCTCGTTCATAATTTCCTCGTACTTTTCTTGAATCGGTTTCAAATGATCCACCACGACTTCAGTCAACGCCGGTTTGAATTCCCCCCATCGCATGCTCGCGCACTCATTCAACACCTCCTCTCTACTCATACCGGTACATAACTCGTACATGGTCAACAAATTCTTCGCTTCTGGTCGTTCGTCGTCGTAATTCATCCCTTCTATGGCATCTGTTTTGCACCTTTTAATCTTCTGCGCGATCACGTCCGGCGAATCCAAAACGTTAATCCGACTCCCTTCCGCCGGGTTGCTCTTACTCATCTTCGCGCTTCCATCGGTCAAACTCATCACCCGCCCGCCACTCTTCGGCGTAAACGCCTCTGGTACAATCAATACGTCTTTCCCCCGAAATCTCCCACTCGGCGACTTCTCGTTCTTCCCTCGTTTTTTCCATTTATTCCCGCCGTATAAATTGTTAAATCTCCCGGCGATGTCTCTCGTCAACTCTAAATGCTGCCTTTGATCCTCCCCAACTGGAACTAAATCCGCGTTATACAACAAAATATCCGCCGCCATCAACACCGGATAATCTAAAAGTCCAACAGACACGTCCTCGCCTTGTTTCCTCGCTTTTTCTTTGAACTGAATCATCTTCTCCAACCATCCGATTGGCGACACGCAGTTCAACAGCCAACACAGTTCGCTGTGCGCGGCGACGTGCGATTGCACGAAAACCGACGCTTTCTCCGGACTCACCCCAGCGGCTAAGTATATCGCCGCCGATTTCCTCGTGCTCTCTTCCAGCTCTTTCGGCGAGTGTCCGCCAGCCGTAATCGCGTGTAAATCCACCACGCAGTAAAACGCTTCGTGTTCGTCCTGCAATTTCACGTAGTTTTGAATCGCTCCGAAATAGTTCCCCAGGTGGATGGAACCGGTCGGTTGGACGCCGGATAAGACCCGTTTCATCCTTTCTTTTTTCTCTTCACCCGATGCTCCTTCCGAGGACGACGTCTGCGACGCGGAGGAGATAACGGAGAACTTTCGAGGACGGAAAGGAGAAGAAGAAGAAGAACGCAACACACCCATCGACGCAGACGGATGAGACTTTGGATAAAATGAATGTAATCCCTTCTTTGAAGAGGACGACGGCACGAAGACGCACCGAGAGGAAGAACAACTCGAAGAAGTCGAAGCCATCGTCGTTTTCGAACGCAGGAGTGGTGGTGGTGCAGGTGCGAGAGAAAAAGATGAAGACATTCTTCGTCTGAGCGCAGCGAAAGTGCTGCTCATTTAGTGAGGGGAGTTTCCCCGAATTCACTCACAAAATGTATGCACACGCGTATGAATACACGCACACATAAACAGATGGGAAAAAGAAGCGAACGATGACAAAGTTCTCTCCCTCGTCAATGTGGAGCGTGCGAAATATGGTGCACTTATTCGCGTGGTTCCTCGCGTACGCGGAACAGATGTTCGTTTCGAAGCGTCGACACGTTCTGCGTCGTTGGAATCTTTCTCGTCGTCGCGAATACGCGCGCGAGAAGAAGAAGAACGGGCGGGAAAAAGGAGTACCACCGAAACGAAAACCAAGAGGCAAAAGAGTCGCGTACTTCGTGACTGGGTGGTCCTCTGGCATCGGGTTTGAGACGTGTTTGTCGCTTTTGCAAGGACATAAAGAAGAAGAAATGGTGGTGGAGTTGCATTTGCCAACTCGCGCTTTTCCCCCAGGAGGAGTGGGTAATAAAGGGCGTTTGAGAGAAGGCGGAGACGAAGAAGCAAACGATGCGGGAAAAAGGCTGCGAAGCGAGGCAAAATCGAGAGGTTTAATTGAAACGGGCGAGAAGGAGAAGAAGAACAGGATTGTTTTGGCAAAGATTGATTTGGATTGCGCGACGTTGGCCATCGACGCCGGCGCCCGAAAGCGAGCGAGGAAGTACTTCGCCGAGAACGAGGTGGACGTTTTGATTCACTGCGCGGCGGAGTGCAACGCGGAGAGGAAGGTTTTAGTGCTCGAAGAAGGTGGTGTAGATCGAGAGGCGATGTGTAACGTCCTCGGGCCGGCGGTTTTGACCAAGCTGTGGAGAGATGAAATGAGCGTAAACGATAACCGCGAGGACGGCGGCGGCGGCGCGATGAAGAAAACGGTGGTGTTTGTCGGGTCGTTTACGCATCGAGCGAGACTTGGGGTATGCACGCGAGCGAACGCGAAAGAGTGGATAAATCGTCTCGATCGGTGCGCGAGCGCAAGGAAAGAGAAAGATTTTGAAACGTTAGGTGTGAGGTACGCGCTGAGCAAGCTGATGGTGACCGCGTACGCGCTCGGAAAGATGAGAGAAGAAGAAGATAGAGACGATAGTTTCGTGAGGGTAAAAGTGGTCGATCCGGGATTGTGCCGCACGAAACTCACGCGAACGTGGCCGAAAGCTTTGCGTTTGTTGTACGAAATTCCCATGCGAACGGTTGGTTTGCTAGAACATCCTCGGAAAGGTGCCGAGCGCATCGTTCGCGCTGCCACGCTTTCCGAAGACAACGAGAAAGAAAAAGAGTGGTCAAACGCGGTCGCATATTCGCATATTGCGAGGGACGAATTGGTACAAAGGCTATGCGTCAAAGCAGTGGACGGGTTCATCGAGAGAGAGAACGCGCGCGGATGCATTAGCTATTAGATTTAGAAACAATAAGTGTATTTTTACAAAACGAGCAATGAATGCAATACAACTACAGAAATGACGATGAATTCTTTTCTTCCACTTTTTCTCTCCTCTTTTTCTTAGTCCCGGTTTGTATACTCGAACAAAAGCCTAGTGGCCGCGCTGGACACTGAGACGAGTTGCATGCGCAACTTTTTAGTCAGCTTATACATGAGCGAAAATTGGGTTTCGGTTTGCGTTTCATCCGCTGCTAACGTTCGAGACATGGACGCTTGCAAAGAGTCACCAAACGCGATTTCAGCCTCGGAACCGAGAGTAAACTGCGCACCAGTTGCGAACGGGTCCATGCCAGGATCTAGCGACAAGAGACCAGGGAGGGAAGGTGCGGCCGTCACGCGCCATCGCGCGTTACCGACGTTCCCACCGGCTTCGATTTTAGGCATCAACGACGCTAATGTCGACGAGGCTAAGGAGGAAAACGCGATTCGTCCATCGCGTTCTAACAACGATTGCGAGAGCTGTCCTTCGAAAATCCTCGCCGCTTCTTCGGGAGATAAACTCGAGAGACTGGCTAAACCGCCGCCTTCGCCACCCGAACCAGACGCAGATTCCGTCGCTGAAGATAAGACGAGATTTTTCGACCACTCTGAAGCTTGGCCTTGAATCAAAGCTCGGACATCGGCGCCGAGTAAGGAGACGTCCACCATTGGATCGAGACCGTTTTCTGGGATAAAAACTGCGCGGTTCGGGTGTTCTCGGTTCAAACGGACTTGCGCAGCGACCAAGTTCACGTCGCCTCTATCAAAATTAATCACGCCAGATGGGCGTAAACGCTTCGCGTCGGCTGCACCATCGATGGTCACTTCGCCGCTGACGCCAAAGTTCAAAACGAACGGATACACGATGGACATTTCCGGACCGATTTGGACTTTTAAACCGCGAAAGCGAACATCCGAGAGCTTGTCCAAGTTACGTTCCCGACGTAACCGCGCTTTCTCTAAAGCTGCCCAAGCTTCTGGGTCATTCGCAATAGCCGCGCGTTGCAAAACGCTCGCCAAATCTGTCGATTGTTTGCCTTCGCGATCGATACGCGAAAGCAAATCATCCTTGCCTCTGTTTGCGCCTGGAATGTCGACATCTTTTTTCCCATTTTCGGCTCCTGAAAGTGCGGCGTCTTCCGGCTGACCAGGCGTTGCGGTGACTTGGCCTTTTGAAAGTTGTATGGACCCTCCGACTTCAGGTGCGCTGATTGTTCCCTTCAAAACGAGACCGGCATTGACTTGACCGTTGTACGCGTTTCTCGCGCGCACGTCCAATCCTTGAATATCAACTTTCAATCCAGCTTGCGTATCCGCTCGAGCGACTAAATTATCCCATGTATCTCCGCCTCGTGACTTTCGCCTTTGAATAACTGGGATTGCGCCTTTAATTTTTACGAAACCTTTACCGCATCTCCCTTCGATATCGTCTGCGTACAGCGTGTTTCGTTGAATTCGAATCGTAGCGTTCGTCGGCGCAAAAGGTTTCGCCAGGAACGGAGAGACAATTTTCGCGCGTCTTATTTCAGCAACTCCATCGAACACTGGGTTTTCAGATGTACCTCGAGCGTGTAACGCGATGTCCGCGTTCCCGCTTTGCCATTCGACGTTATCGGTACCACCGGAAGCGGCGGCGCACAGAATGCACATCCCGGCGTCTCGAACTTTCGCATCCACGGCTAAAGACTGATCGTCAGCTTCTGGTAATGGTACGATACCAGACGCGCGAACGATACCACTCGAACCGCCATCAGAAGCACTCGTCATCGGCGACGCTTCAAAATCAAATTCAACGCGTTGTTGGTCGTTCAACAACGCTCTCGCTTCCACCGCGGAGAGCTTCGTGGATCCAATCTTACCATCGCGAAGTCGAACGAGGACGTCCCCAGTCGGTTCTTCCACGGAACCTCCCAAGTGCCCTTGCACTAACAAGTTCCCGTCGATTCGAGGTAGCGCAGATGGCCATAAAGGTCGAAAAACCTCGGTAAGAAAACCAATCGGTAAGTCTCGCAGACTAAAGTTGGCGTCTTGCACCTCGCCGCCGACGGCGCCTTGCGCGGACAAGGATGCAGCGTCGGAGGTGATTTCAAGGCGTTCGAGCTTCATGCCGTCTTTCTCGTTCGCGGAACCTAACGCCTCAGCTTTTCGAACAACGTGTGGCCCCCAGAGAAGGTTTTCACCCGACACGTCGAATTGAACGGACGTCGGATGTGAACTTTCTAAGTTACTCAAAGCGGTGTTAAACGCTCTCGAGGAATCTTTGAAAAAGTCGCCATTCGCTGCAGCCTGTTCGTCTTTACCGGCGTCTTCTTCATCGAGGAGTGCAGTTGGGACGCTTGTCTTCTTGATTGAATTTCCCGACGCTTGCACGACTCCACGCCATTCACCTTTCAAATCTTGTAACCCGGGCAATTGCACCGCCTTCTTCTCTGTATCCGCTAAATCGTCGTCGATGTCGTCGACGTCGATGAACTCCGTCGTTCTTCGATGACGCTGCAGTTTAGACTTTCGCTTCTTTTTGTTGTTATTCTGTCGCTGTTTTTTCTTATCGACTGCGTTGGAGGTCATTTTTTTCTCTCTCGATTCCATCAACTGTTCGAACACGTCTCGAGATATGTCTTGCGATATCACCGATGCTTGAGAAATCGCATTCACGAACGCCTCCTTGGCTCTACCGTACTCCTGCGGCGTCGACTCTTCGCGTAAACTCGCAAAGAGGCGAACAGCGGGGAGCATTTCTTCAACGTCTGCGGACGGCACCGCAAGTCGGAAACGCCACTCGCCTTCTGCTTTTGGCGCTTCCTCGGGGTTCATGGGCGGAAGCTTCTGTAACGAAGGCGCACCTGGTTTGTTGAAATTTGGCGCTCCACTCGTGCGATTCCGTCCATCAGCATCTCCGTTTCGGCGGTTTCGTGGTTTAAACTGTTTAAACACGTTCGAGAAGCGATCTTTCTTCACGGCTTGGGTTTCCGTTGACGGCGTGTCGTTCATCTTTTCTTGGAACCACGCGTCGCGTTCGTAGGACAACGGTTGTGAGGTGGACGCCGACGCGATAGAGCCAAACGGAGTTTCCACGTTACGTTCTTCAAAAGGAGAGATGTACGGTTTCACGGACCCGTTGTCCGTGTATTCGCTCGAGATCATCGATGACGTTGTTGGCGTTGCTTTCGTCGCTTTATCGTGTTGTTGGCATTGTTCTCGGTCAAAGGCGTCGTCTTCGTCTGCGTCTTCGTCAATCTGCTCTTGCATTTCGAGTTGTTCCATGCGCACGATGCGAGCTTCCTCTTCCAACTCTTCCGGTGTTTTCGTTCGAACTTCCTCGCCTTTGTTGATCTCGTCGTCACCCTGAGTCGATGGAGATGAAAGTGTTTGCTGTTCCTTGATTAAGTTTGCCGCCGGGTGCTTTTTCATGTCAGAGAAGAATCCGGAAAATAAACCTTTATTGTTGCTATTGTTGTTGTTGTCGTTATTTTTGGTTTCCTTCATCGCATCCGCCGCGGCGGCGGCGACGACTGAAGAAGTTTCATTCTCTGACGACGTCACCGCTAACGCTGGCTCCGTTACGGCATCTTCTTCTTTACCTGCTTCCGCGACTAAATCGACATCAATAAGGTCAGACAATAGCGAGGCATCGCCTTCCGACATTGTTCGTTTTTGTCTCTCGACTCTAGATTCTGGCAATTTGGACCACACGGCGTCCGGTAACATGTACTCGCCATCAGCTTCGTACCTCGAACGCGCTTGCTCGAGAGTTGCCGAGTGAAGTTTTACCGTTTTACCGCTCCAAGAAACCTCGCCTTCTGCTAAATCGCCGGTGAAACCACTCAGACGTGGCTTTTCGACGCGTAAAACCCCTTCGCCAACTTTTTCTCGTAAATCTAATCGCGCAGACGCGACGTCCACGCGACCTCTCAAAGATCCGAGTTCCAAGTCGTCCAATTTCAAGCCAGCGAGTTCGAATGCGCCTGCAAAATCACCAAACTCAACGCCCGCTCGTAAAGCGCCGCGACGTAATGCCGCAGATGCTTTACCGTCGGCAGATATTTCCGCCGACAACGACTCGTCTGATCTGCCTTTCGCCGAGAGCGATAAACCATCAGTGGCCGAGGCGAAAACTTTGCCGGTCAATTTCGGAGCAAGCTCGAGTTTGTTCAGTTTCAAGTTATCCAACTGCGCGGTACCTTCAAACGTCGGGAAGGCGCTACTTTGTTTCTTCTCTTCGTCACTCGCGGCGATTTCGCTACCTTTATCATCCGTTGCAGCGACGCCATCGGAGTTCTCAGCACCGGCGACGGATGCCGTTGGGGTTGAAAATTTACCTTTCACGCGCGCGCGCCCGGTTACTCGCAATCGAACGCGGTCGGGATCTCGAACGTATCGCAACTTTTCCGAAACAGCTTCGCCACCTTCTTCCCGACCATCTTCTAAATCAAACAAATCAAACCCGTTCGCTCGTCCATCAACTTCAGCGGCCGTGTATGCAGGCTTCCCAGCTTCAATCGCATCTTCCACGGTTACAGCAGCTAACGCTTTTTCTAAGGGAGGAAATTCCGTCTTTACGTCTGCATCGATTTCAATTGAAGGTGTTTTCAGCTTTGCAGTGATAGCTTTCCGTTCTATTGTTACTCTACCGCCCACATCGGCGTCGTGATCTATGTTCCAGTCAACGTTAACCTTGGGACCGGAATGTGCACCTTCGATGGTCGCCGTAGCATCCGCGTAGCCAGGAGGACACACGCGGTCAATCCAAGCGCCGATTTCATTTTCTGCGTCAGTGGTGCTATTACTAGTCGATGGCGAGTTTTCGTCCCCACTCCCATTCGCGTTACTAATGCTATTATCGAATCCTGTTGTTGCTACTTGTCTCGCTAATGCTCTCGGATCAACGTCTGTTGCCGTTGCTTCCACGTTAATCGCGGCTGGGTCATGCAACGCGTCCGGATTTATCTTGATCGATCCGCTCGCACGCACTTTGCCGCCCGCAACCAACTGACCTTCTGCCGAATGCAAGACGAAAATATCCTTCTTTGGTTCCACCGTCCATGTCGCTTTCACGTTCCGAATGGGAACACGATCGTAAGCTGCAACGGCGCCTTCCTTTTCGTACTTCTTCACCGCGCGATACGACCAGGCTTTCTCCTCTTCCATCGTAGCGCTGAAATCTTTCGCGTTCTCTTCTGGTAAAAAATCTGTCGTTTCCGCTTGCCCGGTGAAGACAGGCGCTTCCAAAGGGCCAGAAACGTACAAGAATCCTTTCAAGGCGCCCGCGAGCGGTCTCGGTGGAGGACGGACACCTAGTGTTTCTCGCAAAGCGTGTGCCTCTATTGGTGCGATTTGACCGGAAAGGCGATATTCTCCTCTCGGCGCGTGAACTTTCGCGTCCGGACCTAAAAGTAAACTTTTCACCGGAAGCGGGTTCAAATCCAAATCGCCCGTGACTGTAATTGGAACGTGACCGTAGTGACCTCTCCCGTTGTGAATGTACATGCGTCTTTTCTGGAAAACTAAATCTAACTCCGTGTCCGCGAAGTCATCCGTGGCGTCGTAAAAGTGGAAACGCAAGTGCTTCCCTCTCAACTCGCCGGAAAACTCTGGGAAAAGCCACGTCGATTGGTCTTTCGCCAAGATGTTAATCTCGCCGTCCAAGCGCCCAGCGTGCATATCGATCGGTAAACCCGGGATGCATCGGTCAACAAACGCCGCAGAAGCGTTGGAAGCGTTCACTTTAACTTTCAAATCTGGCATGGCTATATCGTCTTCACCCATTGGTTTCTGATTCTTCTCGGGATTTTTATACTGCACGTTCACTTTAAGCAAGCCGCCGTTATCGGTACGACTCTTTTCATATTTCAAACTTCGTTCTTCGGCGTCAGAGTTGTGACCTCGAAGATTTCGGGCCGCAAAATTCGCGATGAACGTGTTTTGTCTCTGTTCTGGAGGCGTCACTCGAGAAATTGGATTGAACTTTGCGTCTAGATCGAGCTCACCTTTCGGCGATATTTTCATAGTCGCCGAAAGGTTCTTCACGTTCCTCGGTTGAGAATCTCCAGCCATGTGCAAAGCCGCAACGCCACGTTCGAGCTTAATCACGCGCACTTCAAAGCTTGGACCACTCGCTGTTTTATTTTCACTCATTGCATTCGTCGCCTCCGCGCTCGCTTTTTTCACGGCATCTAAATTAAACGACGGTCGCGCCGAGGGCAAATTCGCTTGAAAAGTGGGTAAATCTTCCGGGTACCCAAACCAAGACTGATTGACGCCTTGCTTCAAAGTCGCTTTGACGCCATCCAACCGAATTTCCGCAACTATTTTCCTCCGAGTGATGGAGCGCACTAAATCGTATGAAATTTTCGCGGTGTCGACTTCGACGATTGATTTTTCGCCTCCAGTCGTTTCCGCGCCCACGACTAAGGGCCCAACTTCTAAAACCGGTCCAAAACCTAAAATGCCAGGAAACGAAAAGAGTTTGCATCTGCCTACGCGCACTGGACGACCAACAACGGATGATGCTAACTCTCCAATTTGCGGTAATCTCGGGCCAATCATTCCAGGGCCGATGACGTAATGACACATCGCCGTGAGCGCCGTGGACGCAAAGAGAACCCATTTCGCCGTATTCTCGAGCCGGGAACGCCATTGGATCCAAAAGCTTTGCCAGAGCGCATCGAAGACCGCAAGAGCGTCTCCCAGAGTGCTGTCCTTCAGCGTTTTTAGAAGTTGCTCGCGAAACGACAAAGCTGCCAGGGCTTGCGACGTGATGAGCGCGAGCGCTTTTTGCGCGTTGTTCTCCTTTTCATCATCATTTAGACGCGCCGGTTTTGAGATTTTCCGTATGACTGTCCCTACTCGAATCGGCTTCGCACTCGAATCGGCGGTATAATTCTGTTTATTATCATCGTTCTTCTTACTGACGAGATTTCTGAGCGAAAACTTTTGCTTCACCGCTTTCAACGCCTCTTCGTTTGCCGCGTTGATTGCAAACGATTGTCTCGTCGGTGGCACTTTATTTCTCAACGGCATCGCAGCTACTTTCGACACGCGACGAATGACCGTCCCATCGGTTGCCATTCTCTTCTTTTTGTTCGCCTCTTCTTCTTTTCGCTCTCGCTCTTCTTTTTCTTTTTGCTTTTGCAAGAGCATCTGTTGTTGCTGTTCCGGATCGTACGAAAAATCATCCATAGATACGTCCACGGAGCCAGCTAAAGGATCAAACGCTAAATCATCTTTCTCCGCTCGACCATTTCTATTCATTTTCTTTTCCGTGGGAGAAGATCTCAACGATGAAGACGAAGTCGTGGACGAAGTCTTAGCTTTAACGCGAATGGTCCCTTCCGGAAGCGGTTGCTCTTCGTCGCGCTCCTTCGACTTTGAAAACTTCTCGTTAAACGCCGCGTCCAAATCAAAATCCTCGTCGCCTTCATCCTCCGAAACAATCTTCCTACCAGTCACGTTCATCGCATCCAAATATTCCTCGTTCGTCTCTTCTCCGTCCTTCATCGATGTCTGACGCGTCATCCCCGCTCGTCGTCGTCGTCGTCGTCGCCATAGTTCTTTCCTTTTCTCCTCGAATCCTCCAAAAGAAGAAGAAGAAGAAGTACAACAACAACACCAACAACTCCGCGACGACGAAGCGAGAGCAAACGTCACGACGCCGTGCGCGTACCGCCTTCGTCCACCCCTCCTCGTCATCTCGCGACAGACAGACACGCGCATCTCTCTCTTCGCGCCGAAAAAGAAGAGCGATTTCCGCGCGGACACGATGCCGTCGCGCATGCGAAACGACGACGAAGAAGAAGATCCGCCGTCCTCGCGGAGGATTGGTGTTGGATTATCCGTTGAAGAAGCACTCGACGAAATTGCGGTCGAACTTTTTCTTTTCCCAAACAACAGACGACTCTCATCACCACGACAACCGCGTCCTCCTCCTCGACAACGACTCGACCGTTGGTGTTGTTGTCCTTGCGGTTGCTTTTTGGCCGGTGAGATGTTTTGTGCACCACCAACACTCCTCCTCCTCCTCGGAGGAACGACATCCCCAACACCGCCGTGAGCATTCACGCAAATCATCCGCATCTTTTTTCTCTCTCTTAAACTCTTCCGTCGTAGGTTCAATCAAGGTTCTTCGCTCTTCTTCTTATCGTCGTCAAAAAAGATTAGCAGTGTTACGCGCAGCAGCGCTCGTCCTCTTTTCTCAGCGTCGTTGTCGTCATCAATGTCATCATCATCATCGCACAGCACAACAGTCTTTTTTCTAAAGAGTTTTCGTTCGTTTTTTTGCTTGAGCTTTGAAGGACGCCAAAAACCCTAAATTAGTGTTTACAGAAAAAATACTCGGGAAGAGATTAATTAGATACGAAAAGAAAGCGCGAAACGCGCGCTGCGTTGTGCTTCATCTTTGCCTCTGAATATATACGCACGCAGTATTCATCGGCGCATTG
>Ga0255771_1002272_pt1 | contig 19513 bp, 14 predicted proteins | sample 011ome_19_FD_179969 | JGI IMG/M metagenome (GOLD analysis project Ga0255771, IMG submission 179969) | Coastal salt marsh microbial communities from the Groves Creek Marsh, Skidaway Island, Georgia - 011510BT metaG (version 2) | ecosystem: Environmental > Aquatic > Marine > Intertidal zone > Salt...
TGTTTAGTAAGAAATTAAAAAACTCATTCAAAAACTTATTAAGTATTTAATATACTTAAAGAGAATACATCTGTTATATATTATACTAATAATGAGTGAAGATAATAATGACTACACCATTGCAGTAAATAATAAAAAAATATATGATTATTATAATAATAACAAGAATGTAGATTTTGAAACGGTTAATGTATTGTTAATTGATTTTATGGGTTCTATCTTCAATAACATGACAGATGACTTGAATAGTAATATTAATTCTCAATTGTTATCATTTATGAAGGAGAATCAAACCAAGATTGAGAACATTTCAAGTTCGTTGAATACAGTGAACCAAAATGTGACCAAACTTACAAATGATATAACCAATAATATGGTATTACAAATGAATAATATGAAAAAGGAGTATATCAACGATTTTTCACAGATTATTAATACCAATTCATTGACTTCTAATGAAAAAATTAGTTCTCTTATTGATAAAAGTAACTCTATTATGGTAGATAAAACAACATTAATATTAAATGATATTATTCCAAAGAGCCAAGAGACACTCCAATTACAAATTAAAGAGAACCTTAACACGCTTCATACCAATATAACTAATGATACATACAAATTAACCGAAAATGTAAATAATAAGGAGGCACAGGCAGAATTTTTAAACAAGATTGAGAACAATTTGAGTACTGTTATACAAAATATTCAACACCCATTGTACTCGTCATTATCTGCAACAGAAGAACGGTTATCAAATAGTATTACTAATATCAAGGAAACTACTCAATGTTCTGTTAATACACAGGACAAATTATTTGGAGAACTTGAGGTGTTCTTAGGTAAATACAAATCATCTACACATAAAGGTAAATTTGGGGAAGAACAATTATCTTCTCTATTAAATCATATTTATAATACTGCTGAAATTATGAATACTACGGGACAAAAGGCTGCTGGGGATTTCATTATGAAAAGAGATGATAAACCAGATATCATGATTGAGAACAAAGAATATAATTATAACATTCCAAAGGAGGAAATATCAAAGTTTATTCGTGACATTGAAACTGTAAAAATGTCTGGTATTTTTATTTCACAACATAGTGGCATTGCATTTAAACACAATTTTCAAATTGATATCAATAATGGCAATATTCTAGTGTATATACAGAATTGTGATTATGAACCCGATAAAATCAGGTTGGCAGTTGACATCATTGATAATTTATCGAACAAATTGAAAGATATTAATATCAATCATGAGAACATTAACATTTCAAAAGATATTCTTGATGATATAAATGATGATTATCGTTCATTTATTTCAAATAAAGAAACATTGCATACTATCTTACGAGATTTCAATAAGAAAATGAATACACAGATTGATGATTTGTCTATGCCTAACCTGGATAGATATCTTGACCCAAAATACGCTTTTGTTAAAGATAGAGTATTCAAATGTGAGTTATGTAACGACTTTATTGGAAAGAATAAACAAGCATTATCCTCGCATAAACGTGGGTGCAAGAAGAAACATGAATTTCAAATTGATACTACTTTGTTGAATAATTGAACAGATATATGAGAATACAATTACGCTTACATCATAAGAATCTAATATAGATTATAAAAACATGTTTATCATAATTTTTATAATACAAAAATATTTTATATCCCTACTTTCAAAAATAGGACAATGAAAAGTATGTCCATTTTTTTTTTCAAAGACAATAAGTTTTTCAGAAAAACACAAAAAACCACTTCAGAGCATAATGCAGTGAAACCCGTTTTTCATGATTTTATTTGTTACTGAACTTTTTTTTTATACTTTTTGGAAAAAGGGTTTAGGGACTTTTATTGTAGCATTATATACTACAATATGACTACAGAAAAATCTCATAAACTCCCTACAAAATATTCGTGTGAAACATGTAACTATCATACCGGTAGTAAAAAAGATTATAATAAACATGTATTGACTGCAAAACATTTGAGACTACACTGTACTACAGAAAAAAGTCCCAAAATCCCTGTTCATATATGTGAATGCGGTAAAAAATATAAACATCACTCCAGTTTATGGAAACACAAACGAACATGCACATATACTACAGAAGAAGAACCCAAGAATACAATTGTGCTTACAACAGAAGAATCTAATATAGATTATAAAGCCATGTTTGTAGAGATGATGAAAGAGAACCGTGAATTACACCAAACTATCAAAGAAATGGTTCCTCGTATTGGAAATAACAACACAATCACCAACAATAATACCAACAATAATACCTTCAATGTTATGTTATTTTTGAATGATCATTGCAAAGATGCGATTAGTATTGAGCAATTTATGAATGATATTGTTGTTACCGACCAAGATATTGTCTCCATGAGTAAACATAAGAAACCGGCAGATAACTTCGCGAATCTTATTATGAAATCCCTCAAAAACTTTGATGTTACCAAACGACCATTACATTGCACTGACCAACATCGTGGCACTCTCTATATCAAACATGACGAAGGTTGGGATAACAACAAAAATACAGAACGGGATTTGGCGGAAATCAAAGAATCGGTGAAATGGAAAAAAACGGATACAAAGGACCCAATCATTCCCAAAGCAATGAAGCAAACAATCAATACGAAATCATGGCGAGCAATCCGGTCGTATAAACAATCTCATCCTAACAGTTCTGTATTAGATACTCCGGAATATGTTATGACAGGTAAAGCCGAACAAAATACCTATTGTGATTGTACCGACCAAGATGAATTGGATACCATTACACAGAAAATAACAAAACAATTATGCCCCATTGTACGACTAGATAAGAATGCAACCGCATAATATTCTTTATTTGTAAACACTTTATTACAAATAAAGAGAACCATCCTCATAAATGCTTATGTAAAAATGGAATATTTATTATGTTTTCATACGACAACAATTTTCAAAATCTATTATTATACATTTTAAATTATTTGATAATATATTAGTTATTTCTAAATCTGTATTGTTGATTAAACTGTCTATTCTATTATTAAAATCTTTATTTAATACTTTACATTCTTTTATTTTTTCTATAAGTTTTTTATTATTATTAATATTTACAAGACTTCCAGTATAATCATTATGATATATATTATATTTTTCTTCTATATATCTCAAATAATTAACACCATTTTTATAATTAATAGATTTTTGTAATAGCGCATTTGTTTTTTCATTATTTATTTCTACTTTATTTATTAACTCTTTTAATTCTTTATTTATAATATTATTGTAGGTTTCATTATAATAATCCATTTCAAAAAAATATAAATTATACTTGTCACCATTTATGTAACCATAATTATATATTTTTGGAATAATTACATTTTCGGTATTTATATATTTTTTTGCTAAACTTTGAAAATATATTTCTATTAAAAAATCTATACTACGTTCTTTTATATTATCACAATCTTTGTGTATATGTAGAATTTTACATATTTTATTATCTATTGGTTCTATTACACCATATGCGTACGTATGAATATTTTCCATATCTAATTTGTTATTTACTATTTTACTTTTTGATTCCTTATATCTTACTAATTTACTATTAAATATCTCTTCATATGTATACATTTTTAATTCTTTATACATTTTTTTTATTTCATTTACATCTTCTTCGTATAATAAACCGTTTTCATATTTTTCATTTAAATATAATTCTACTGTTTCTACCATAATAATTTTCTATAAATTAAATTATGTTTTATAACATATTATATAATTTAATGCTGTATATTTTGGAAAATGTTCTTTTTGTGAATCATTAGTGTTATTTGACGTAGTTACAGCACCAGCATGTGAATAGTTCCTGAATACGTAAGCATTATTAGTACTCCATGTTACTGTAACATTTGAACTTTGAGTGTCTCGCACATATGTAGTAGTTGGAATACTATGTGTATGTTTAAATTGACTTGATTCTATTGAATTATTACCACCATTTATTGTATTACTACCTCTATAATTTATCGTGTTTACACCGGTATTGGGACCAATTGGTATACGATATTTTAAATTTGGAACATTAAAAGTTGTATTATTGTTGCTACCATAAGTAGTTTGTATTATATTAAATAAATCTGCATATTCTATACGATTATAACTTGCACCATCACATAATAAAAAATTGTTTGATATATTATCCATTGTTGTTCCTGCATACATAAATATTGTCCCTATATCTGTTGATATTAGACTTTGTTTTTCATTTGCATTATATTCTATTTCTTGATTTGTTATTTTAATAGATGTCATTATAAAATATATTTATATACTATTATAGAAAAAAATACGAAATTAATAAATTATATAGAAATTAATAAATTATATAGAAATTTGTATAAATATAATATTATATGGAATTAGTTAAAGTCTTTGATAACGTACTTGATACTTCTACATGTAATAATTATATTAATGTATTCAATAAACGGAATGAACTACAAAACAATGGCATTACTTCTAGTGGTTATACACCTGAATTAAAACTAACCACTGATACGAATTTATCTAACCATGATTGTTTTAAAGATATTGATACTTTTTTAAATTCTGTATTAAATAATTATATTAATAAATATATTGAATATGTTTATTCATTAAATAATCAATATATTGCATTTAATAGTTTGAAAGATACTGGGTTTTTAATGCAAAAATATGAAAAAAACAAAGGTTTTTTTGAGTATCATCATGATTTTTCTTCTATTTATGAAAATAATGAAGTTTATTCTCGTACAATTGTATATATTTTTTATTTAAATGATGTAGATGACGGTGGCGAAACTATTTTATGGAATGATTATAAAATAAAACCCAAAAAAGGTTCTTTACTTTTTTTCCCTTGTACTTGGACATATCCACATAAAGGTAATATGCCTATTAGTCACGATAAATATATTATTACAGGTTGGTTATACAATGTTAATTAAAAATTTTTATATCTTATTAAAAATAATATTACAGTAAATTTTGATAAATAGTCTTCATTATTTCCGGATTCTGCAGTTAAACTGGCAACCGTGTTGGTTTGTACACTATGTCTTATTAAATGTGACGTACGGGTGCCTGGATTTTCTGCTGCAGTACCACCTAGTCCCGTTGTCCATGAACTTGCGTCTAACGTATGAGTATGTTTAAAATGACTATTTTCTAACTTTTTTACACCACCCATTATATCTCCTGAATTCATATTACTAAAACCGGATTGGGTTGTACCCAAAGGAAATTTTTCTCTCATATCTGGTATTTTAAATTTATCTGAGTCTCCATTAACACTACCATATTTATAACCTATTTTTTCAAATAATAATTCATATTTTTTTTCATTACTATTTTCACTTATTGTTTCTTCTTTATCTAATATATCACCATTACATCTTAAATACCCATCCGGTATATAATTTGTGTCACCGGGCCACAATATTACCGTACCTATTGGTGGAAATATTCCCGACATTTTAGAATTATCTTTAAATTTAATATATTCTTTCGTAACTTTTACGGATGACATTTATATAAATTTATATATATTTTAACATACTAAAATATACATATTACTTTTTTATAATAAAACGAATTCTTGTAAATGATGGATAATAATTACTAGTAGTGTTACTATTATTACCTAAGGTCATTAGTGACCCTGTGTTATGGCCATCGTGCCGTGTACTCGAATTACCCCTACATTTCCTATGTTCTGCATTAAAACTGTTAATGGGAGTACCGGCACTCCATGTGATATTATGTTTATGAACATACTGCGAATTTTGTATTGTATCATTACCCCCTTGCTTTGTATCTTCATCCCAATACATATCATCCGTTGCTAAAGTACTATCACTACCCATTGGAAATCGCCCATTTAAATTGGGTATACGAAAACTATTTTCACCATCACCACCATATGTGTAACCAATTATATTAAATAAATCTATCAGTTCTGCATCATCTTTACTGAATAATGAACCATCACAATCAATCCAACCATATGGTGTATCTTCACATGCATACATTAATACTGTACCTGTTGGTGGCATTGCTGTAGTCTGTAAGCTATTATCTAGATATCTTATTCCTTCATTATGAACACTTACACCTATTGGTTTTGTATAAAAAGATATAAAAGTATCATTATAAATAGGATTCGCAACATAATCTTGACTACCTCTATCAGGGTCTGGATATACTTTTTCTATTTCAGTTATTTTATTATCTGATAGTGTACTATTTATCATATCTCTATTTGAAGGAATAACCCATAGTTTAGTATCATTATTGTAACTTAAATATAGTGTTTTATATTGTATTGATTGATTACTATCTAAAGTTATTTCTATATGTCCTATACAATCCACATATTCTAATATACTTGTACTCATATCATACCATAATTCTAAAATTATTATATTATCAGCATTCTCTGTTACCCCCATTATAGTAACATCATTTATACACTCTTCTTTTAATTGTACAAGTGATGATAATTTTCTTGCTTGATACTTTGAAAACATTGGCACTTGAGGCATATTTGAATATATTCGTATTAAATATACTTCATCACTTACTGTTAATCCAGTTGAACGAATTGTACCCGATACGAATTCACTTGTATATGTCCACTCATTTATCTGCAAATTATAATTCATTTTTCGTGATTCATAACTGATTTCTTCACTATTATCTGCTTTATGAGAATAAAATACCCATAAATCTACTACGGGTGATGCATATATTAATCCGGATGAACCGGTTCCTTTTTCTACCCAAATTCTATGAATACCCACTACACTACGACCAGAATTCTCCGCTCTATATGCTACATCAAAATTTGATTTTATATGTGTATTTGATATCATTATTGGTATTCCATTTGTTATATCTACAGTGAAATATACTTCTTCTGTATATGTTTCCACCTCCATTAAACCTCCGGCTTGTACTATTACTGTTCTAGTAACTCTACTAGTATTTCCTCCCCCATCTGTTACCGAATATATTACTTCATAATCACCCGGTGTTGAATTATCTATATTACTTGTAACTTCTACATTTGAAGTTATATCTGTTGAAGCTGTATCTAGATCTACTTGGTCTTGTGCTGTATAACCTGGCTCTTGATATACATTATTTCTATCCAGATAGAATGGATTATTACCCTGCAAAGTTATTACTGGCAACACTGAATCATTCATATTTATTATATATAATATTTTTATATATAATAGTAAATTTTATCGCATTATAAATCTTCACCATTATAATCATATGACCTAATTGTTGGAGTTTCACTCATTACTGAAAATGTATCTCTAATCACCGTATAAAGTATATTTACTGTTGCAAATTGTGTTTTTACAAATACATCATCTTTTTCTTTATATGAATAAAACATTATTCCGTCAACAATTTCATCACCCGCACTTGAAGAATTATACCATAATTTATATATTTTTATTATTGAATGTAGAGGATATACTATATTATATTTTTCTTTCAAATCATCTCCTTTGCTATTTAAATGAGTTAACCTAAATACACTATACTTCACTGTGTTACTTGCTTTTACACGATTATATACTTCTGTTGGGTTTTTAACTTTCCAACCATTTATTACTCTATTATATTCAAGCGATGTGTATAATTCAGATATTGGATTTGATAACAAATAAAATTTCATATAACAATCTAATATATGCGCATTATCAATTTCATCACTCTCATAAAACTTATCTATACCTATTTCTTCACCATAAGTTTCATTATATTTACTTATTAATTCTGGTATTTTTTGTACAATATTGTAATCTATATTATGATAAATTTGAAAATAATTATTAGAAGATAATCCATCTTCTAAACCACTTCCTACGTTTGATAACATGTCAATATTCATTAATGTATTCCATTTACGGGTATTCTTATTATATTTTACATCTAATTTATTATTAATCTCACTATCTAATATTGAAAGTCCATATTCATCTAAATCTTTACCTGTACCATATATTTTCATACCAATATCACTTGCTGTTATAGTTGTTTCAACTACCGATAAAGAACTACTATCTATTAAAGGCATTTGTATTTTACAATCGCTTGAATATACTAATAAATTTTCACCACCCATATAGCCATGATTGTAACAATATACACTTACTTTATCAAAATTACTATTTACAGTTAGTGTTATATCTCCATAATAGAAATCATATGTACCATCTGCTGTTGTTGATGTAACCTCTTTACTTGATTTTTTTGTACTATCACCCGAATATGATATCTGTAATGTTTTTCCTGCATTTAATATTGCCATTGGATGTTGTTCTGGAATGTTCGTTATTGTATATGTTCCTGTTCCTAAACCATATTGATACTTTGAACTATAAGTTGTATGACCATTAAATAAATATTTATTTCCGTTATTATTTACCACTGATGCATTTGAACTTTTATAAAGACCTAAGGTATACTTTATATTTAAAGATTCGGGAAGACCTATTTCACATGCTTCTTTATATACTAATAATTTTTCACCACCCATATAACCATGATAATAACAATATATACTCAATGTCAGGAAATTACCTAATACTGTTACCGTGATATCCCCATGATAAAAATCATATGTTCCATCTGCGGTTGTTGATGTTACCGATTTACTTGATTTTTTTGCATCATCACCTGTATATGTTATTAAATGTAGTTTTCCTTGATTTAACAGTGCCATTGGATGTTCAGCTGGAATATTTTTTATTGTATATGTTCCTACAGCCAAACCATATTTTTTATCTGCGGTATAACTTGTATCACCATTAAATACATATTTATTTCCATTATTATTTACAACTGATGCATTTGTTGACATGGAAAAACAAGAATATAGATATCTTGTACTAACTATTATTACTATTCTAGTTGCTGTATTTACATTACCGGCATTATCGGTTGCTGTATATGTTATTCTATATTCACCTTCTTCGCTAGTTTCGGTTATTGTATCACCACTTGTTACTACACTCACTGTTCCATCTATATTATCTGTTGCGGTTGCACCTTCATCTACATATGTACTACCTAATATTAATTCTGTCGGGTTTGAACCGGCTATGTTAATTATAGGGCTTTCTGTATCTACTATTTTTACATTTACGATTCTTACTGCTTTATCTTCATAATATTCTTGTAAACTACTATTATATTTTCTTGCTGTATATACTATTTGATACACCCCGGCAGTTGATGTATTTACAGTTCCACTAATTGTTACTCCTCCAGTATTTATTGGAGAATTATTAAGTGTTGCGGATGCACCTTGTTCAGTATATGTATCACCAACATATAAATTTATAATAGGATCACCATTTAATGTTATAACTGGACGCGTTGTTGTAATAATTACTACATTCTCCATTCTTGCTCCAACTGCTACTGGCTCAATTCCCTTACTTTCAAAAAATTGTTGTTCTGTAACATTATGATAATCGTTGAAATCAATTTGGTGGTCATTTCCGGTATCGTTATCTTTTATATAAAAATTACCATAATACATGTCTTGCTGATTAGTCTTGAAACTAGTCGGTTCAAATGGTCTTAAATTAGCCCAAGCTAGATACCACAACCCTAGAGAAGTAGGAGATTCGCTACCAATAGGAAATGATGTTGTCAGAACTGGAGTAGGATTTGTTTGACGGTTTATAAAATAGTTTTGAGTAGTACTATTCCATTCTATTTCGACTTCATTTAAACCGAATGGTACGTTATACAGGTACGCATAACTGTTGGTGTCATCATTCCACTCTACATTCGAATCATTACCAGCATGAGGATGATTATTGGTATTTAAATAAATATTAAACAGAATGTAATTATTGCCTGCACTGTTTCTCTTAAGGAACATAAAATACATAAAATTCATCAAATAAATATTAAATCTGATAGTACCATTACTAATTCCATTTTCTGGAAAACCGTGTTCTGTCTTAAAGAGAACATGTGCAATATTATTTGTAGTAGGCATCTTCATCCATCCTATCCCGAATGTTTCTACTGGTACATTACTAGATAATATATGCATGTTTAAAAACCATCTGCTATTGGACGAATTAAACCCAACAGATTCATAACTGGTTCCCTGATTATTCGCCCAATTTTGTAGGTCATATCCCGTACCACCATAATTGGTTATTTGCGGTACTCCAGTTAGAGTAAACCCTAATTGACCAGAACCATTTTCAAAGTTTGTATATACTATAGTACCGGAGTTTATCATTGTTGATCTATATTTAAATTTAACAGAGTTGTTGCTCATACATATGAATTCTATCTGTTGACTTGCTATCTGGTTGTAGGGGTAAGGATAGTAATTATTAAAAATAGGTTGATAGTCTATTGTAGTGTTAAATACTAATCTATAATAATTGTCGGCCTTTATCATTTGGAAGAATAGAGAATCCGTCAATTCAACTAATTCAAATGTAGATGGAATATATTGTGGTAATACATTTATTTTTCTAGAAGCAAAACCAATATTATCGTTTGAATCTCTTGCTGTATATGCTATTATAGATGTCCCTAATGCATAAGTATTCGGGTGAACAGTAGTTTCAACTGTTAATGAATTACCATATGAATCTACTGCCGTCGCCCCTTCATCTGGTAAAGGACTCGCTTCATGTCTGTATATATCTAGAATAGAATCACCATTTAATGTTATTGTAGGTGGTGGTTCTGAATCAGCAGCCACAGGCTCTTCTATTACATATATTGTTCTATTTTCGGTGGTTGAATTACCGACACTATCCGTTGCTGTATACGTTACTACATATGTACCTACTTCTGTTGTGGTTACGGTTCCACTGGTTGTTACTGTTACTGTTCCATCTGTATCATCTGTTGCAGTTGCACCTTCATCTGTATATGACGCCACACTATTCACGATTATATAGTTTATTCTATTACCATTTAATGATATTACCGGTGCCACTGAATCAATTTTTTCTACAACAGAGACTATTCTATCCTTTGTTACTATATTACCAGTACTATCTTCTATTGTATATGTTATTGTATATGTTCCGTATGTTGTTAAATCTACTGTATTTAGATTAGTTATTATTATTTGGTCTGTTATATTACCATCTATAGAATCTATAGCAGACGCACCACCATCTACATATGTATTTATAGTACCTAACTCTATTTGTGTTGGATTATCACCTAATATTGTCAATACTGGTCCTACCGTATCAGCTACTATATTTACATCACGCGTTGCGGTACTTACATTTCCTGCATTATCTTGAACTGTATATGTTACTATATATTCTCCTACAATTGATGTATCTATAGTACTTTCTGTTATATTTGTCGCTTTATTTGTATAAGTTGAAGTGATTTGGTCAGTAACATCACTATCTGCATTATCTATTGCAACTACACCGATTTCCCTATAAGAACTGACAGTACTTTGTATTATATTAATGGGATTTTGACCTAACACAGTAATCAATGGTCCTTCACTATCATTTGCCTCACCTGAATTTATATCCAGTGTATTATACCATACCTCATTTATTTTTTTCAATTTCTGTATACTATTATAATATGCCAAATATAAACTCCGTAATGCTTCTTTTGATGATTCTCTTACAATCGTATAAGTATCAAAATAAAAATATGATAGTTTATAATTATCTATACTGGAAATTACTGAATATCCTGTATCATTTATTGTAGATTCTATTGTTTCATTTGTGTACAGTGTCCATGTATAACTTGCATTGTTATTCTTTACTGTATATTTCAGTTTTCTAGTTTCAAAAATTGGTTGTACATTTCCACCTTCCAACAAATATGGTTTTAACATTTCTATTGTTATTTGTTTTTCATCAAAATCAGTAATAGGTTCAATTGGGGTTGCGTGTTTGTCTAATATATCTTCCATTGCAGTTTGGTCAGTTAACACATATACCCATACATCTATTTCTCGGGTTGTGTTATCATAATTCATATCAAAACTATTGGTTTCATTATACCATATGTTAAAAATTTGTATATAATTATATAGTGAATATCCTGAATTATTTAATAATGCGTTTACTATATTTATTGAAGATGATGATAGATTCATTTTAAAAGGTTCCAACCCACTATAAAAAGATGTATAATCTGTTAAATCTTCTGCACTTAAACCATTATTTGTTACTGTTGCATTCACTATTGTTTCATTATCTATCCATTCATATGTACCATCGTTTTTTGATAAAAATTTTATTTTACGACTACTATATAATACCTCATTATTAACTGTAGAATAAGCATAATATATCCAACAATCTGTTCCACCTGTTATTTGAGTATTATTATACCACATATTGTAGATTTCTTTTAATGAACTCACTTCAGTAAAACTATTTATTAATGTAGCCAAATCATCTCTTCTTATATATGCTATTGATGGATTAAATACTATTGTATTTATGGTTTCTACATTTACCGTTCTTGTTTTCGTTGATGTATTTCCGGCACTATCAGTTACACTATAGATAACAGTATATGTACCTACACTTGATGTATTAACATTTGATGTAGTTTGTATACTAGCTGTAACGTTTCCATCAAGAGAATCATATGCAGCTGCACCTTGATCGGTATAAGTTTGTCCTTCTCCTATAGTGACTGGGTTATCACCGGTAATTGTAATCACTGGACCTGTTGTATCTAGTACATTTACCGTTCTTGTTTTCGGTGATGTATTTCCGGCACCATCAGTTACACTATAGGTAACAGTATATGTACCTACACTTGATGTATTAACATTTGATGTAGTTTGTATACTAGCTGTAACGTTTCCATCAACAGCATCATATGCAGCTGCACCTTGATCGGTATAAGTTTGTCCTTCTCCTATAGTGACCGGATTATCACCGTTAATTGTAATTACTGGACCTGTTGTATCTACTACATTTATTGTTCTTGTTTCTGTTGCTGGTTCTATTGGTGGTGCTCCTGGTGTTGGTGTTGCATAAGTATCGTCAAATGTTGCAGTATACGTAACAGTATATGTACCTACAATTGATGTATTAACATTTGATGTAGTTTCTATCTCAACCCATTGGGGTTGACCATCATACTGAAAATATGCAAATCGGTCACTAGTTTCGTCAGTATAAGTTTGTCCTACTTCTACATTGACTGGATTACTACCCGTAATGATAATTATTGGAGAGTTAAAAGAATAATACTTAGTGAAATTAGCAAGTATCTCTGTAGGTATCCCGCTGTCAGGCACCCAGGGGTACTCGTTGGCGGGTGTAGGTTCAAAGGACGACTCAAAATAAATATTGACATAGGATAAGGTTCCAATATCAAATTCTATCTGGGTTGTTTTAGAATACAAATATCCATTGGAATGAACGTGATCAGCCAGCATTACACACGTTACTATACCCGATTGAGATACTTGTAGACTATAATTATCGTACCATATATAAAAGATAGTGGAAATAGTACTGTTGTCAGGGTCGTTATTTGAATAGAGTTGTTTTAATTGATTTAAAGAACTTTCTGCTATAGCGGCTTCGAAAGGAAACACCACACTCATTATATATAATATTTTATATATAATACTAAAATTTATCGCATTATATTCCCTATTTATTAAAAATAAAATTTATTTCATATATATAATTTACTGCATAAACTGACATTTATTTTAAAATAATTACTAAATCATAGGGAATCAATCTTAACTTAAAAAGTATTTTATAAAAGTATTTTATAAATGGATATAAATACAACAGGGTATATAATGTATACCCGATACAGGGTATACATTATATACCCGATTAGCTCAGTCGGTAGAGCGCACGCCTTTTAAGCGTGTGGTCGAGGGTTCAAGCCCCTCATCGGGTGAAAGGGTATGGGTACACCCAGCTTATTAAGTAAAGTACCCAACTAGAGGAAATGGAGAGACATAAAACTAAAACTAATACAATATAAAAATGGTGTCTCACAGTTTTAAGCGAAGGTAGAGGGGCTTAAGACCGACCGAATATGTCGTTAAACTATTCAACTGCACGAATGTCCGAGTGGTCTAAGGAGCCAGACTTAAGACCTGGTAGCATAAGCTGCGTGGGTTCGAACCCCACTTCGTGCAAACCCATACCCTCATTGGGTGAAAGTGATAAAACCACTATAAAAAATTCGCTCTCATAGCTCAGTTTGGTTAGAGCATCGGTCTTATGAGCCGAAGGTCTGCGGTTCGAGCCCGCATTTGAGCATCTACGACCCGAATATGTCGTTAAACTATTTACCAGCACAAATGTCCGAGTGGTCTAAGGAGCCAGACTTAAGACCTGGTAGCATAAGCTGCGTGGGTTCGAACCCCACTTTGTGCATTTTTTTACATAATAAGTGAAATACTTATTATGTATGCATTATTTTACAATAGGTTCATATTTGTCACATAGATTCTTTAAGTTACTTTTCTAATTTATTCTATTATAAAATATTTCCGAAAACTTATGGCATCACTTTTCAAAAATGGACATTTTAAAAATGTCCATTTTTCATAATCACAATAATAAATTTTCTGAAAAAACAGAATTATTACGCTCAAAGCATAATGCTGTAAAAATGAAAATTATTATTTTTACATGACTGCACCATTTTTTAAAGATTTTTTACGTTTGAATATTTAGGAGTTTATCTCATTAGTCAATATGCCTAACAAAAAAACTCCAAAAAACTCATATAAATTCAATTGTAATATTTGTAACTTTAAATGCTGTAATAAACAAGATTATAGTCGTCATATTTCCACTGCAAAACATAAAATCCTAACAAATCCTAATGAAAAAAACTCCAAACTCCCTCAAATATTTAGTTGCATTTGTGGAAAAAGTTATAAACATATGTCTTCATTATGCAGTCATCGTAAATCATGTTATCATTATAATTCAAATAACATAACCAATAATATTGATATTGATACTGATACTGATAATACTTCATCCAATATTGTTATTGAACTGCTACGACAAAATCAAGAATTCAAAAATCTTATGATTGACCAAAATAAACAAATGCATGAAACAATGGAAAAATTACAACAGTCACAGGATCAAAATGTTGAACTTCAATCCAAAATGGTGGAAATATATAAAGAAGGTAAGACCATTAATAATAATCAAAAGTTTAATCTTAACTTTTTTCTTAATGATACCTGCAAAGATGCAATGAGTATTACTGATTTTTTAAAGACAATGAATGTGAATTTTGATGAATTAGAATATATAGGTAATCATGGATATGTCAATGGAATGACCAAGATGATAATGGACCGACTGAAATGTATGGATGTAACAAAACGACCAATACATTGTACAGATATAAAACGAGAAACAATGTATATAAAAGAAGATGATGGATGGAGTAAAGATACAGAAGAACTTACCAAATTACGCAGAATATTAAGTAGTATTTCTATGACAAATTATCGTACTGTTCCGGATTGGAGAAATGCTCACCCGGATAGTGAAGTGATGGACAGTCGTAATTATAATTTCTGTTATAAAATGATGCAATTAATATTAGGTGATGTAGAAGATGAGCAGATACGATTAGATAATAAAATAATAAAAACTATGGCAAAAGAACTATTTATAAAAAAGGAAAATTAATCATCTCTCAAAAATTGATATAAAATTATTTATTCATATTATACTAACACTATAACATGAATATTGATAAATTACCATTCGAAGACGTTTGCACATATTATGATAACGTATTAAATGCTGATAAATCTACATATAAGTCATCCAATGATGAACCCACACCTATGCTATGTGTGGAAGAATTGGTACAATCCATACCTACAAATTTTTGGAAACAACCAAATTTAAAAATTCTAGACCCCTGTTGTGGCAATGGAAACTTTGGTGTACATTTGTACCATAAACTGATAGCACATCATAGTTCTAAGGATATATTAGAAAAAATTTTAGAATTTAATGATATTAATGAAACCAGATTAAACAATGTACGAAGTGTATTTAATAATGATGAATATCAATTACAAATTACAACAAACGACTTTTTAAATACTGATTATTCACAATTGTATGATTTAATTGTTGCAAATCCACCTTATGCAAAGTTACTTGAAAATGGTAAGAGAGCTTCTAAAAATCATAATTTAATTAAGGACTTTATTAAAAAATCATTAAAATGTTTAAAACCAGGTGGGTATTTATTATTTATTACACCCGATAATTGGATGTCTTATGCAGATAGAAATGAATTAATTAAAATTCTCACACAATTACAAATTCTACGACTTGATATTCATAGAGCAAAAAAATATTTTAAAAAAATTGGTTCTAGTTTTACATGGTATCTTATACAGAATGCACCTTCATATAAGGATATTAAGGTTACTGGTATATGGAAAAAAATAGAATATACTAGTCTTATACCTTCTATGGAAAGAAAATACATACCACTTTTATACACCAACGAAGTTTACCATATTTTATCCAAGACTGTTGATAATAACAGATTGGATAAATTCAAAGTTCAAACCAGTAGTGATTTACATAGATATACCAAACGAGAATTTATACAAGATTCACCCGATGATATTTACAAATATAAATTAATTCATACACCCAAGCAAACGTGTTATGCTTCTAGACCACACAAATTTCAAGACGGTTATAAAGTGTTCATTTCTACTACAGATAAATATAAAGTCTTTGTTGATAATTGTGGTATGACTCAATCTATTGTCTTTATACGCTGTTCTAGTCTGGAAGAAGCTAATAAAATAAAACTAATTCTAGAACATCCATTATATGTATTTATTAATAATTTGTGTAGATGGGGAAATTTCAACAACATCCGTATTTTACAAAACTTTCCTATTCCAGATTTTGATGACATTAATGACATTAATGACATTAATGAAATTTACAATCATTTCAATATTACTGATGATGAAATACAATTTATTATTAACCATTAACCTAATAAATATATCTTGTTATTATTATCCAATATATATGGAACCACGACCTGATTGGAACACATATTTCAAAGATATTGTAAAAGTTACGGCTACCCGTTCACCGTGTGAACGTCTCAAAGTTGGATGTCTTATTGTTAAAGACAATCGCATTATCAGTCAAGGATATAATGGTTTTTTGCCAGGTTGTCCACATACAAGTATTGTACGAGATGACCACGAACAAGCCACATTACACGCTGAACAAAATGCATTGTGTGACTGTGCAAAACGCGGTGTTTCCTGTAATGACGCAACCGTGTATATAACACATTATCCATGTTTGATTTGCACGCGGTTGTTAATTGCATCTGGTATATGTGAAATTAAATACATAGATAATTATCGTAATGATGATTTGGTAGAATACTTTGTAAAACAAAAAAAAGTGTATTTACATAAAATATAATTATACATTATTTTATTCTTTTTATTCTTTTTATTCTTTTTTTACCTTATAATTTGGGTCAGAGTTATCACATAATTGAGGGATATGTCCTGTCATTGTTTTAAATAAATCAATACAGCGAGCTTCATATGCATGATATGTTTGAGATACAACAGATGTTGGTCTCCCTAATATATCTACTTGAACCGTTACCGCTGGTAATTTCCAGCTATAAAATTCCCAATTATTACCTTGCAATAAATCATGTTCTATTGTATGATACAAATGAGCATTTGTAACTGACATCTTTCCCGGATTTGCTTCACCGTGCTTATTTTTCCGTTCTGCTACACAATGTCCACATAAATAGGACCCCCATCGTGCTTTCATACCGGTTCTTGTACCGCCGATTTTCATAATTTCATTATTTCTGACAATTATGTAAATATGCTCGGCTGTTTCTTTCCATAAACTATCGTTAACTGGAACGGCTTTGATTGTTGTACGTCTAGATTCTGCATCATCTAACGTAATATCAGCCATCTTTATAAAATTTGAACCCGCTGCTGAATTACAATATTCTTCTACTGTTAATGTCTCTGGCCCCAGTATCTTCATCCATTTTGCACGAGCCACCTCACCTGCTATAAACTTTGTATTTGTCAACATCTTAATCATTACACATTACTTTATTGTTATATTTTTACTCAATTTTTTACATTTGTTCTGTTCACTATAAAATTGATATTATTTTTAACTATTATTACAAATAATTAAAAATACGATGAAAACCCGTAGTCAAACCGCAAAACAAACTCTTGATGTTAATATTGACTTTGATGAAGCGAGCCATTATTGGAATGCCAATAAAAAGAGAACTGGAAATGGTACTTATAAATATGTGTGTGGAAAAAAATTAAAAAATGGGAAATTTTGCAAAAAAAATATTAACAATGAATTACTTACTTGTCACATTCATATAAATCATGAATAGAAGATATACAGTCATTTATAAAAACCGAATCATTTTTTATAACCGGGTCAGTATAACGAGAAGTCAATAAAGAAGACATTATGTTATTTAAATCACCCATACTTGCTTCCATACGTAATAATTCACCGGTTTTTATATTAAATAAACGAAATACCATTTCATTTTCTTCTGTTGTATCATCTATATATCTCATATTCCATAACCATGCATAAATTGCAACCTGTAACATATGGTCATGTGTTAATTCACTCGTACATTTAAATTCCCATACAGTGGTTTCTGTTATTAAATCTACACGAGCATTAAAACGGAACTTTTTGCCAGGTAAAATACGTTCTGTAAATTTATCTATATATTCGTGTTCTTCTTCCATTGATGCTGTCATTATATATTCTTCAATTAATGGTGTACTATTTTGACAATCTGGACTTACTACATCACGTAAACGGTCTTTACATAATGATACTACTTCGTCTGTTAACCAATTATAGTCATCACGGTCTATTTGATTCAATTTAAAATACAATGATTCTTGAATTGCTGTATTAATATTCGCCATATACAAATAATCATTTACAGATTCTATTGTTTCTGGCAAATTATCAATTATTTCTAATAAAAATTTCTGTTTTTTCTCGTGTATGTTCTCTATATTCATATCTATTATGTCATATAATACACTATCTTTTGTTTTAAAACTTGCGTTTTCACTGAATGCATTTAACAAATGATCATAATACATACATGGAATTGCTATTCCATTTAAATCACTTACTTCCTCATAATAGCCCTTTTTTGTTTGAATTATTCCTGGTATCTCTATGTTCTCTATTATTTCATTTTCTGTTATAAAAATACGGTCTAATATTGAACATATATGCTGATTTGTTTCTTCCGGTATAAACTTTATTAGTTCTGTTGGCGTAACTTTCATCGGTAAATTTGAATCTACTTCGTCTACCAACAAAAATAATGATTTATGTTGACCGCGAAATTGAA
>Ga0255771_1002280_pt1 | contig 19477 bp, 8 predicted proteins | sample 011ome_19_FD_179969 | JGI IMG/M metagenome (GOLD analysis project Ga0255771, IMG submission 179969) | Coastal salt marsh microbial communities from the Groves Creek Marsh, Skidaway Island, Georgia - 011510BT metaG (version 2) | ecosystem: Environmental > Aquatic > Marine > Intertidal zone > Salt...
AAAAATTCCAAATCGTACACCGAGGAGGAAAAGAAACAATTTTTAAGGAACAAAAACGTGAGCGAAGCGGAGATTGAAGAAGCGTTTCGGAGAACAGCGTCATCGAACGATGACGATGGTTCGATGAAACCTATCGTTTTACCTAATAATAATCCTCCAGTTTTACCGTACGGAATGATTCAGAAGCAGAATTCTTCTTCTTCTTCTTTGCGGTGGACGCAAGTGGTGGCGTACGCCGCAGCGTTGGCGGTGCTCGGATGGCGGGTGTACCCGAGAGTGATGAAAAGCTCTTTGTTTACGACGACGGAGAGTAATAAGAAGAAAGAGGAAGAAGAGGAAAAGAAGAAACAAACGCAAATGCTGGACGCGATTTCAAAGTCACTCTCGGAGAATCTCGCGGACTTGGAGAAGAAATTACGTGAGCGGCAAGAGACGACGGAGAGCGCGGTGTTGCAGTCGGTGAAAAACGTGGAGGAAAAAATGAGAGAGGAGTTGCAAAAGGCGAAGATGACGCAACGGGAAGACGTGATGGAGGAGAGGGAACGAGCGGAGGAAAAAATGAGAGAAACGAAGAAGAAAATGATGGAGACTGTGGAGGAGGAGAGGAAGGAGGCGAAGAAGGAGATGGACGCGTTGAGGAGGAGCGTTTTGAGGGAGATGGAGTTGGCGCGAGAGGATTTTGCGAAGACGACGAAGAGAGAGGAAGAGGAGGCGTCGTCGCCAAGTCGGAGGTTAGGCGAGAAAGGGTACGTCGCCGAACGCGTGGAGGCGGTAGAGAGTACTAATAATTATCATCGTTTTAGCAGTGATAAAAATAACGAAGATTTGGATTTAGATGATTATTTTCAGGCGAAGAAGCGACACCAAATGGAATTACTCGGCGGCGGCGACGACGACGACGACATCAACTCGATGAAGTCGCAACAACAACAACAACAACAACAACAACAACAACAACGGGCAGCAAACGTTCGTAAAAACATGGGGAGTAACCATAATCAGCAGCAAAGAGTTTTAGAAGAACCGCCGAGACCGAAAAACTTTTTAGAAGTCATCGAACTCGTGGAGAAAGGCGAACCGGTGCCGGGGATTAAAGACATCGACGATCGTCCGCCGAATCCGGACGTAGCTTTACCGCCAGTCAGCGAAGATTTCGAGGAGAGAACGAAGAAACCGTGGTCGATGAAACCATCGGACGACGAGAGCTTTGAAGGGCACAGACCGTGGGATAAATACGGCAACGGCGCCGCGGCGAGCGGCGAGTATTCGTTCGACGGAGGAGGAGGAGGAGGAGGAGGAGGGTGGACGCCGCCCTCTGTGCCGCAAATGTCCGATTCTGCCAGACAAGCGTACGGGCTATAGCATAAAAGATATAGTAGCGCATAGATCGATATAATAGAACAAACAGGTACAGTATGCAGGAAAAAAACTATTAATAAAAACTACCAGAAAGAGCACCATCCGATGTAAGAAGTGCACAAGTTCTCGTGATTCATCGCTTTTTCAATCAACCGTCGCACTTGATGTTCGACTGAATCTCCAGCGTCCACCGCTGAACCAGCTTCGATTAAACCGTCTTTCCCGGTTAATTTATCGTTCATTCGTTGCATGACACTCACCGCTCGATCGTTCAAAACCATATTATCCTCGTTGTCGTTTATGCCGTCCAACGCGTCGATGAGTTCGTCGCGCTTTAAAATTTCCGGTTCGAACGAGGACATGCTACTGCCGTAATTCCCCGCGGCCGCGGCGACGGCGGCAACCGCAGCAGCAGCGCTGCTTTGTGCGTGTTGATTTTGGTGTTGTATATCGCCACTGGCACCGAGCTGTTGATGCATAACGCGCTGCGCGTAGGAAGTTGAGTGGTGATTGAGATGCTGTTGGTGGTTACCGCCGACAGATCTGTCTTGATCGTTGGCGTCGCCGTGTTCGGATTCATCGACCGAAACGTTTGTCGGATCGCCAACACCGCCGAGGATGTTCATGTCCGTACCAATCATAGCGGACATTCCACCACCACCGCCAAACTCGCGCATGTTTTCGTATTGCGCGTGTAACGCCGTCGCGCCCATCACGGAGGAGGAAACCGGAACTTGCCCGCTCGGCGTGTCCATAAACATCGGCGCGGCGCCTGGTTTTTGCCCAGTTCTCGGTAAATCGTCGGAGCCAGAATCCAATCGAGAGGAAGAGTTGTGCCCAAAATCGGCGGTATTTGTTCGACTGTCGACACCAACCGCTTTACTCTTCTCGTCCAAATCGGCGTGGAAGGATTCGTTTTCAGGAATGGTTGGCGTTTTTGGCGGCGGCGTTCGCGAAGGCGCCCTAGAGGATTGACCGGAAGGCACATCAGACCCACCTGGGGTTGCTGAGCCAGAACCACTGGAACCGTCTCCCGCGACGAGAGTATCGTTATTAATGTTATTATTTGATGATGGTTCCTCGGCATCGCGAGAAATGGTATGCCTCGCCAATGGACTCGATTTCGCGCTACTCGTTCCAGCCGCCGGCGTGACGCTTCCGCTGTTGTTCGCCGTAGAATTCGCGTTGGACGAAGGCTCCGCGGAGGATCCATTTTGCTCAGTCGCTTGATTCGCCAAAAGTCTCCAATTAATCAATGGGTCGTGAACAAACGCCTCTAACATAGCCAACACGGAATCTTTATTGCTTCGTAACACCGTAATCACTCTTTGACAAGTACCGATGAAGTTCCCTTCAATCCCGGAGACTTCCATCGCTTTCACCAACATTCGAGTTAAACGAAACGGCACGCGTTCTGGGAACTTTTCTCGGTGCATAGACGCTTCAAAACAATCGCCAAAATCGATATGCAAAACTTTTCCGGAGTATCTATCAATCATAAGGTTACTCGGGTGTCGATCACCGAGACCGAGTAAGTAGCCAACCATGGACATGACGGCCAAGGATCTCGTATACGTCGTTCGACGATCGAGCCATTGCTCGGAGCTGTGCGATTTGAGCCATAAAACTTGCGCTAAATCATTCCCAGGCGTGTTATCTAACGCGTGTCGGAAGACTTCAACTTTATTCACCAACGGCAAATTGTCGTAATCCGGGGCCATGGCGAGCATTAAACGATGTTCCAAGTTCAAAGGAATTTTGCGCGCCTCGCGGTGTTCTCGGATGAGAACGTGCATGGTGTCGCAATTCGGAACCCAGCCAATGAGGCCAGAGTTTGGAGATAACGGGACGACGGCGTATCGAGCAATCGCTAAATCTCTCCTCGATGTCGAAGGCGTGCTATTCAACAATTGATTAACTAAACCGAACAACTGCATGACGCGTTCGTCTTGGCGTAAATCTTCGTGACCTTTTAACAAGTAACCGTAATCTTTCCCATCGGAGCCGTGGATTTGTAAACGTCGCGGGCGTTGTTTGGAAGTGATGACATGCATGGTGGGCGCGAACCACGCGATTGTTACCAGTTCGCCACCAGGAATATAATTCCCGGGTAAAGACAACTCTAAATCTCTCGCCGACAACAACCGGTGCGAGACGTATCTCAACTCTAAAGTTGTCAACGTCGGCAGTTGCTTGTTGATTCGTTTGAACACGTGATAATATAAATCCCAAGCTTGATTCAAATCCTCCTCGCGGCCGGACTCTTTGAACTTCTCGCAGTATTCACGAGCCTCTCGTAATTCTCTTCCGTAAGCTTGCGCGAATGACATCTCTTGCAACGTCTCCGCGCCGGTGCGTTCCAAAATGTGATGCAGAGGCGCCAAAACTGCAAACATGCCATCCACGTTTTGTTCGCCAAAGTATAAACGAGACGCCTCTTCCAATGCTTCGTGCCACGCTTCGTGCCAAACAATCGCGACGCGAATGAGCTCTAAACTTACTACTTCCGCTTGCTCGACTAAAAGCGCGGAATGATTCCGCAAGTTGTCTAGAACCGCCGTGGCGGAGACGCGTCGAGTGGTCGATTGCGACTTACACGCGACAAGTAATGGATACAACAACGCCTGGGGATGCTGACGGCCAACGCGAACCAATAATCGATGAATTAATCGTCGAACAGGTGGTGAATTCGAGTGAATTCGAGCAACAATTTGGGGAATTACTGCGAGCCACGTGTTGATGGAAACGTGACCGAAACCTTCAACCAACGCGGCTTCGACTTCCGGCAAATGGCCGTAGTTAAACCATAAGGTTAACAGGCGTAAAATATCTTGCAGAGCACCACCCATATCACGCGGCGTGGAGCCACCCAATGCGATCGATCGAAAGAAACCTGATATAGCTGGCGCGACGTGCCTCGTTGCGGCGGCTTTGAGCGCGTCTCTTTCTTCGTTGACATTTAATCGCTGCGTGGCTAAACGCTGGTAGTGTTCCATCGCGGTGGCGTTGAACAAAGCCCAGTTGTGCCAGGCTTTCGCCCAGTGTCTTGAATGTTTTGTAGCCGTACCAAAGGAAGTCAAGACGTCGGAAATTGTATCGTCGTCTAACGTTTCCTCGGCGAGTTCCCATCGCCACTGCCCGAGTTTCAAAAAAGCCTTCGAGACTAACTTTGCGTCGTCTTTAGCTAATCGACTACCTTCCATCTCGCGCTGATACGACGCCGAAAATAACTCGCTCGCGAGCGATTGTAAACGCTGAAATGCCTCTTCTCTCGAGTTAACGCCCCATAAGTGTTTGCAGTACGCAAACATGACCAAAGGTCGACCGGATCCAGCGCCGAAGCCTTCTTGACCGGCGGAGAACTCGCTCGGGTCGTATTCTAAAAGTCTAACCAAAGTTCTCTTCGCTTGCGATTGACGACCGGCTTTACGATTCATGGATGCGAACTTTAACCACGTGTTTGTTTCTTTGCTCATCGGGAGCACTAGCGCTCGAACGGCTAAGAGCGATTGCCAAACTTCCACGTCTCTCGAAACGCCGTAGATGCGATCGCGCCACATTTGACGAACGACATCTTGTCTGTGTTTCGCGCGTGGGTCGTGTTGCGCCATCGCTTGTAACTGAGCGTATTCGACAACTTCCTCGAGCTCGGCGAGCTGCTGCGCGCGAACAACACCGCCGTATGAGCGATCATACGATTCGGAAACCAACGACACGAGCTCTTGACCGAGCGCCTCTCGAGACGCGTCGATGTGTCTTAAAGCCGCCATCGGGTCTCCGCGACGAACGGCGAGAACGGCGCGGTAGAAATCCCCGTCCCCGGGCGTGATCAACGCGTTGACTTCGGAATACGGCGTTGAATTATCCGGCTTGCTCTTCTTACCGTTCATCTCGTCCAAGGTATTACCCGATCCTTTCTTATCGCCGCCGGAGCCGTTCGCACTAGACCCGTTCTTTCCGGTCGTGGGATCTCGTTTCGAGCTCGAGTAATGCACGGTGTACTTTTCCATCGATTTCCAATCGCCTAAATGCCACGCCGCTCGAGCCGCTAACGGTGCAACTTTATCCCTTAAAACCGAGTGTTTTGCCGATACGAGCTTTTTTATCTTTCTCTCGGAGATGGCGTCCCCTCCGTTTTCCCCTACTTGGATACCAATCTTGCTCGCGTGGGAATGCGGTGCACCGCCTTCGTTTGTCGGCCACTCTCTCTTAGCTAACGCGATGAGTCGTTCCCACTCACCTAAAGCGGCTAAACATCGCATTTGCCCTAAACTCGCCTCCTCGCGCGCGATGCGATCGGCTTTGGACATGAGTTGTCGATTGTAATGGTACGAAAAAGACGGCGATGGCGGTCTTTGCGCTGCTCCCGAGTACTGCTGATGATGGTTTCTGGAGGAAACTTCTCTTTGATATAGAATTTCTGCCTCTCTCGCCGCTCGCGCGTCCAACTCATCCGCTTTCTTCTTATGCGCCTCCAACGCGAATTCCCATTGCCCTAATTTTTCGTACCACGACTCTTTCACGTTCACTTCCAATTTTTTATTCCTCAGATGCGTTAACACCCCAAGAGCGGCTTCTGGCAATTGCAACTGATTGTTGATCGCAATAATCGCCTCGACGCATTCGTTTGGCATGGATGTAAACTCCAACTCCTTGTAATGCAAAGCTTTAGCGTACGCGCGACACCGCTCGGCGATGGCCCCCAACGTTCGCACGTCTACCGGGATCGGTTTCTCGTCACGTTCCATAAACTCGGACAAGTTGAGCAAAGTCGCTACAATTTCCGGAGGTATCGTCGGTGACGTGAACGCAGATTCCATCGAACGCACGAGTTGCTCTCTGTGCACCACGGACAACTCAGCCCAACAACTCACGAAGGATTCGCAAAACAAATCCCTAGCGACGTTAGGTTGAACGTTCGCCAGGTCCGCACACGCTCTCAGCGACGGAGACGGGGAAGATTTTAACAATTCAACCGATAACTGACGCATCCACTCGAGCCAATCTTCTTTTGTGGATCTTTGCGACGATTCCCACGCTTTGCGCAACGCGAATTCGTTGACGACGAGCTTTTGTGGTTGCACCGGAGGCGGAGGTCTATTCGATCGAGGATCAAACGCGTTCGACTCTTCGTATTCTTCTTGGCTGAGCACACCCTCGCTACCAAAGATACTCGCATTTGAGGTGATCGAAAGCGCCCCGAACGCCGCAGGAAACTTCCCGCCCGATTCGATGCGTTCGCGCATCGCTTCGAAACGTTTGTCTTTCAGGCCCACTCTGCGAGCGACGCGAGTAATCGAGGGAAGGAACAGCCGGTATTCATTTCCTAACGGCTTTTCCAGAGCAATTAACGCATCCACGGCATACTTTCGAAGAATAGCGTCGTCGCTTTCCAAAATGCGCGCTAGCGGAGCAATAATTGCACTCGCGTGTTGGGACGACGCGCACTGCATGCGAGGTAAAAGTCTGGATAACGAAGCCAAGACCGCTCGGCGCACTTGAAACGGTACCGGAGCTACGCCTGGTTTGAACAACCTAACAATCGACGGTAATGCTAAGTGTAAGTGTTCATCCACACCACTCCCGAACGTTTCCAACGCTCTCAAGACGTACGGCACTGCCGCGTACCTCCCAGATCGCTCCGCGTCCGCCAACACCGCGACAATCCTCGGCAACAACTCCGGCAAATACGACCGAAACTCATCTCTCAACGCTCTGGACAGCTCTTCGCACAGCAACAACGTCGATTTTAAAAGCGCGTTATTGCCCCAGAACGTGTGAATGATTTCTAAAATTTCCGGTAAAAATCTCCTCACGTGCGCTTTAATCACGCTTACTAAAATCGCCAACTCTGAGAGCATAAACTCTCGCAAAGCGTCGTCGCACGTGCGCATGACGTCGAATAAAACCGGAAGGACGGTCGGTAGGTATGAAACACAGTTCAACCCTAATGAATTGTGAAAAATGAACATGACCGATCGAACAACCATGTGTCGATGACTAGACATGGATTTATCTCTCAATACTCTTAACAACGCGTTCAAGGCAACCGTCGGGTAGAAATCGTCGCTCGCCGTGGTTAAGTTCATCAGCGGTAAGAGGTCGTGCGAATTTTCGTCGTCGTCATCGTCGTCGTCGCGGTAATTGTCATCGCCAGCTGTTTTTAAATTTATTTTATTCACATTCTTACCAAAACCTCCCATGATGTACGCATTCGCTTCAACCGCGACTGCTTTAGGGTTGTTTGTCACCGCTTTGGCCACCGCGGATTGTTTCACCCCTCGAACGCCAGCCGCGGAGAGTAAACCTTGACCGTATAGTTTGATTTCGTTTTCTTTGTGCGCGTGTGGGTCTAAAGCGCCGAGAATACCCAATGTTCGCAACACGTTTTCTCGTTTTGTGCCTTTCTCCGTCGCTACCATGCGTAAAAGTAACGGAAGCAACTGCGGGTGATCGGCGTACGGAGCGACGACGTACCCGGAGTGCTTTACCAGTTTACCTAAAGTGATCACGGCAATATCACGCGTAGCGTTTGACTTCAAAGCTTGCATGAGCAAAACGAGGAGCTCAGGCACGTGCAACCTAGTTGCCGGTCCACCAACTTCCATGAGTTCGCCGATGGTGGCAATCGCGGCGGCTTTCTCTCGACCGCTCACCGCAGTGCGCACAAAGACCGACGCCGATGATTTTGCCATCGCATCCGAAGTAGACATTTTACCGATTTTCGTGTGATCGTGCGCACTCATCGGGTCTTCGTTCAGATGTTTCATGGACGTATCATCGTCGTCTAAATTTGGCCTTTCGTTTGTAATGTTACCGACGTCTCTCTGCTTCTTTTCCTTCTTGTTCTTGCGATTGGAGGCGTCGTCGTCGTTGAAATCGTAATACTTATCGCTCGAGTCGTTCGCGTTTTCGTCTTTACCGTTGTTATTATTCGAGTCGTTGCCGTTGCCACCTTTCTTGCCCTTTTCTTTCTTTCCGCTTTTGGCATCTTTACCGTCCTTCTTTTTATCGTCAACAACCCCAGCGCCGCTACTTTTCGAATCTTCCGCTTTCGCTCTCAACATCCTCGTCAATGTTTTCAAAATCACCGGGCAAATGTGCGGCGTGAATAATCGAGGACATGCACGAATGAGAGTCGCGATTAACTTTGCCGATTCTTCTCTGACTGAAGATTCTGTTGACCTTTCGAGTTCTGCCAAGAGCTGCAACAAGTACGCTCTCAACGCCGGCAAACAATACCCGGGGTTTCTCGGTGAAAGCCGCGTGCCTATCAACTCAATCGCCAGCGCTCTCACTACCACATTTTCGTCGTTCAAAGCCACGAATAATGCTCTCAAGGACCGCGCTTGCGACAAATACGAATCAATCGCGCGACAGCCAATCACAAATGCCCTCAAAACTGACGCTCGAAAGTTAGCGTCTAAATCCGCCACCGACAGTTGCAACAACCGTTCCATGATGACATCCCTCGTCGCTTGCGGTTTAGCGTCGGACTGACCGTTAAGTAGCATCAACGCGTTTCGATTCGAAGCGCTGTATTGATTTTGTCGATGATACGAAGAGGGAGAAGGCTTTTGCGAAATTTGCTTCAGCTCCAACAAGTGGCAGCACGTCAACGCCGCTTCCAATCGCACGTCCACGGAAGGGTTATCTAAATGTTGGACGACGTTACGTCGCGCAAATTTTAGCAACAATCGAGACTCGAACGGGAACGAGCGCATGGTGCGTAATGCGAGCTCGAGTGTTCGTCGCGAAACTCTTCGTTGACCATTGGTCGCATCAGACGATGGATGTTCAAACATCGCGCCTTCAAAACCGAGGAGGTTATGATGATGCCCAAATTCGCCGCTACCCGCGTTCGTCGTCCTAGTCGCCATGGACACGGCATCGAATAAGCGACTTTGGATTTGTGAAGTCAAGTCTGGTAACGCGTCCGTGATTGTTTCCAACGAAGAGACTAAGGATTTGGACAGACCAACAGCAAACATTGTCGGCAAGACGTTCAATACGTGCGGTTTCCAAGATTCCTGAAGCGCGGCAGCCATTTCGCCGCAACATCTCAGAGCCTCGCGGACGCCCGAACGAAGCACCTTCTCGTTCGCTAATTTTAGCTCTTGCTTTCTTCGAATTTCTTCCTCGTCGTCTTCGTCTTTTTCCGTATCTTTAGCCGACTCGTGCCGTTTCGTCCTCTTTGCGATTTTGTTGCGACCATTCCCCCCGTTTTCGTCGTCGAAATCGCCGTCCAGCTCTTCGCCGTTATTATTACTCCTATTCTTCCTCTTTTCGCGGTTTTCTTTCTTAATGCTCTTTCGTCGTTTTCTTGACGCCAAACGCTCTTCGTAATTTAAAGAACCTTCACCGAAAACATCGTACATGACGGCAGAGATTTCCGGAAGGTAACGCAATAACGCGCTTCCCAGAGGTTTCTCAAACATGCGATTTTCTTGGACCGAATAGTCGTTCACGCGAACGCTCCTTCCATCGGCCGAGGTAATCTGCGAAACTGTATTCGGCGATCGCGATCGGTAGTTGCCGTATGCTCCTGGCGTTTGAACTCCGTTATTATTGTTCATGAACCCATCGGGAGTACTGACGGAACCGGGCGTAAGCCATCCCGGGCCGTTACTATTGACTTCTCCTGATCCACCAATTAAAGCGTTGTTGTTGTTGTCGTTGTTTGGAGTCGCCAGAACGGGCGATTGCATGAGCGGACCGAGCAAGTTTTGATTGTTCATTTGATGTTGTTGGTTGCTGTAATTTGAGCCGTTCGCCGGCGTCCCAGATCGAGATCTATCTAGAGGCGACGCGCCTCCGCTGCCGCCGCCGTATCCTCTGTTGTGAGCATTCGGAGTGGTCGTGCTGTTGCTATTTACTATCAACTGCGGCGTGCCTCGATGACTGGAAATACCACCACCGCTAAGCACGTGTTGTCCTTGCGTGGGGTAGTAGCTCGAGCTCGTCATGTTATTATCTTCTCTCGCCCTTCGCACGCGCATGAGTTCGTCCGCGCGCATCGCCGGTTCCAACGCTTTCGCTAAATCACCGAGTGCTAGGAAACCCGCATCTCTTTCGCCTTGCGCTCGAATAGAAGTAAGCAAAACCCCACACGCTAGCGGTAAATACGAATCTGCAAACCTTCTCGGTGAAAACGCGGCTAACTTTGGAATCAAATCAATCACCGACCTTCTCACGATGAGACGTCTGGATCGATAAAACTTCAAAACCGTTTCCGCAACCTCTTTATATCTAGAAAGCATAAACTCGCCCGTGTGACGCAACAGTTCGCCGAGCGCGAGTAAAGAACCGTGGATTTTTTCTGGACGATCGTTGTACTGCGCGTTCGTGTGCACTTTTTTTGCCGACGGCGAGTGCTTGTCCGAGGGCGTCTTTCTACTGCTACTGCTATGAGGCGTCTTGGCAGAGCCACCGCCGCCGCCAGATTTCGACGGCGTCGTCGTCGAATTCCCCGGAGTCAACGGAGCTTCTAAACCTTTTCTCGCTTCTTCATACAGTTTATAATACCATTGGACGCGATATCTCGTCTCTCTTTGCTCGATAACCATCAAACACGCTCGTAACGCCAACACGCCGGCCAATCGAACGTCTAAACTCGGATCGTGCAACGCCGGCCACACGGCTTTGATGAAATGCGGCACGTGCACGTTAAACACCGTCGGCGCATTTGCGGCTAACTCTCTCAAAGTCAACGCGGCGGCAAACCGTTTTCGCTCTTCCCGTACGGGATTTTTCAACCATTTAAACGCTCTGTTCACCTCCTCCTCCACGATATCCGCGGTCACCGCGCCTCCGGTCGCCACCAACCTCCCCAACGCCTGACTCGCCGCACTCGCTAAAACCGGTTCCGGTCCTTGTCGCATCGTTGTCACCGCTGTCCTCAAATACCGAGCAAACCTGGTAACTTTCTCGACCTCCTCGCCAAACTCGACCGAACACAACTGGTCCACGCACGCCACCGCGGCTAACCGTTCTCTCAAAATAACGCTTCCGGCTAACTTTTCAATCCTCTCGTGCGCATCGTTGGTAAACTGCGCGAATGCACTCGTCGACGCTTCCCGTGCCTGGCCTTCGACGTATTCTCTCAACGCGTTCCCTCGTTTCTCTCGAAACAAGAGTAAACTTTTCTTCTTCTTACTCCTCGCTCCGTACAGGAAGAAATCTTCCTCGTCGTCGTTATCATCATCGTTCTCGTCCTCGCTATTTTCTCCGTCGCTCTTCTCATCACCGTCGGCGTCCGAATACTCTTCCTCCGAGGAGCTGCTCTCATCTTCGCTGCTCGAGTCAGAATTCTCGGAATCATCTTCGTCGTTATTCGCGACTCCGTAAAACCTGCCGGCGTTATCGCTCGTCGCGTTTGTTTTCTTCGCCGCCACGGAAACGGTACTTTTCTTCAACGACTTATTCTCGCGCGTGCTCGCGGCGTCAAAACCGACGCCGAACAATTCCCCGGTCAATTCTCGGCTGTTTTGCGAGAACAAAAACAACGACGAACTCCTTCTCTTAGCGTTCTTCGTGTTGTTGTTGTATCTCGAAGAACTCTGCTCGTTGCTGCTGTGATGCGCGTTGGTATTGTTTTTCGGCGGTCTCGCGCATAAATCTCGAAGTAACGCGCTGAACGCATCCGTCGGTCGAGAGGAGGAGGACGAAACGACATCAGAAGACGTCTTGTTGTTGTTGTTGTTGGTATTGTTCGCGTGATGATGATGATGATGTTGCGCCGAAGAATCAACTTTCTTCTCCGGAATTACATTCGATGAAGACGCCATCGTCTCGCGTCTTCCGCGCGACGAGAACGAGAACGAGAAGAACTTTAGACCACTCTGCTCTCTCCCTTTATTTCGCCAAGAAAAGTAAGCGTTCTCTTCTTTGTCTTCTTCTTTGTCTTCTTCTTTGTCTTCTTCTTTAGATAAATTCTTTCGTGTTTTGCGGTCGAGTTTCTGACGATTTTGAGCGCAAAAGACACAAAAGTAAAAGGAGAAAAATGGGCATTTAGAAGGCAAAAGTTTTATGTTTTACGCCGGAGAACACGCGTAATAGTAAAACACTGATCACATATATATACAAACGCGTTTACGAATAAGACTCTCTCTCTCTCTCTCTCTCTCTTCTCTTAGTAAACGAAATTATTATAACTTAAATGTTTAGACGTCGATGGAGTTGTACGTCGTCTTTCTCCCCGCGGATGTCGAGGATTTGGATTTCTCCGTCAAGAGAGAGTCAGAGTTTGCCGCCGATTCTCGGTACTTGCGAACGGCGAGCGCGCCGAAGCCGGCGCAGGCGAAGAGCAAGGTGCCGTACTTCAAGGATTCTGGGCGCAAAAACGAAGGTTTTTGTTGTTGTTCGCCGGAAAGCATTTGGACTCTGTTACCGAGACGAGACGAGAGCGTAGTCTCGCTGACCAAATCAGAAGGGCAGTTCGCAGGCTCGACGGCGCAGACGGAGTCGCAGGAGCCCCAAGTGTAGAGTTCGTCGCCCTTGTAGAAGCGGTTGCGAGACTTTGCGCCGTTCCATTCGTACTCTCGCGTGCAAGAATCCATCGCCGAAATGATATCGCCGTCCGGACACTTCGCGGCGTCGCCTTCGCATCCAATGTCGGATACGGCCGATAACTCGTTCTCTGGATCCAACTTGTCGTACAAATAGAAGCCAAACTCCTCGTCATCGGCTGGCGTGAAGTCAACGGCGAAGGTGCCGCAATACACTTCGGTCATCTCCATACCTTTGTCCCATTTGAAATCAGGGTCCATGGACTTGGTGATGATCTTAGCGCCGACGCGATCGGAAAACGTCTCTCCAGTCGAAAAAGTCAACTTAGAAAGCGGAGAGCAACCCGTGGAGAGAATCATGTGGCCTTTGAACGGATCGAGGAGTTGTTCTTTGATCTCCTTTTGCGCCTCCTCTTCGTTCGGTACGATGCAATCGTAGTTCACGGTCAAGTATTTGAAGGTTCCCCAGCACGGGTCGCCAAAAACACCATTCGAAGCCCCGACTTGGCACGATTGAAGGCCTTCGCACTGCGCTCCAACGACGCTGAAAGAGTCTTGGCACTGTTGATTTTTCCCGTGCCCGCAGTACTTGCCGTCTCGAGCCGCGCAAGTCGTGTTCGACCCGTTGCCGCAGACCCCGTTCTTCAAGCGACCGTACGTCGCGCTGTTGATCTTAGCAACGGTACCAGTTCCGCATTCAATATCGAGCGTTTTATGTTCGCACACGGTGGCATCTTTATTCGTCTCGACGTTGGCTTGTGCCTGCGCGAGTGCGGCTTGTAAGTCCGCCGCGGATTCTTCAGCCTTCGCGTCTTCCTCGGCGCTCGGATCCACGCAGTTGTACGAGATATTCAAGTACTTGAAAGTCCCACCGCACGGATCGCCAAAATACCCGTTCGACGCCTTCACGCTGCAACTGTTCTTGCCTTCACAGGCGCCGCCAATTTTCGCTTTTTGCGCGTCGTACTGCCCGGTTTTATGGAACGGACAGTTTCTGTTCGACGTCGCCGAGTGCGGACAGACGACTGGTTCCCCAGTCACGTGCGCGGCTTCGGTGCGACCATACCTACGAATGAAAATATAAGATCAGTATTTACGAAGTGAGAGAGAGAGAGAGAGAGTCAGATGTACAAAAAGACGTACCAACCATCGACAACGCTGATGAGCTCCCCGGTTGGACACGAAATTGAGGCAGTTTTGTGTTCGCACACGATCGATTGTTCGTCGTAATTCGCGGACGCGAATTTCACGCCACCATTCAAAACGAGCGCGAGCGAGGCTGCCAACGACGCCGCTTTCGTAAACTTTGAATTCGTCTTCTTTTGCTTCGTCATCATCATCTTCCTTTTGGAATTCCAAATTTCAACGTAAAGCGTGTGATATATATTATATATAAATAACAGAAGATGTGTGTCTTCTTCCCGTTGTTTTCTCTGTCTGACAACAAATGCACTCTCTGTCTCGCGTGTGTTCTTCTGCGCGCGTGTTTACGAACAACTCGTATTAACTGTCTGTCACAGAATGTATCTATTGTAGATACTCTAAGAAAAGTAAAGCACGAGAGTAGGGTGTTACGTCAGCGTGGTGCGAGAAAAGCAGACACAATAGTTTAGGGTTTTGCTACTAAAACCCTAAATAGTTCAGTGTTGCAAACTCTTGGGAAAAAAGAACAAAAGCGCGACGCAGAAGAACGAACGCACGAACGCACAAAGAAAGAAAGTCACGCGAGGATGATGACATCATCATCATCGGGACGACTGGAAAATGAAGTCCAAATCACGGCCACTTTCGTGACCAAAACGATCTCGAATCCTAAATTCATAGTCTCCCCGTCCCCGATTACCGTCCCTGGAAAATTAACTCGGTACGGCTTGAGCGAAGTCGTCAACCATTTGCTCTCGCTTTCTTCGGCGGCTTCGGAAGAGGAGAATGAAACGAAATCGATCCCGTTTGATTTTTACATCGATAACTGTTTACTCCGAACCTCTCTGGCAAAAATGGCGAAAAAACTATCAAAATCTGCGGAACAAACGCTGGTGATTGAATACGTCCCGGCGCAAATGCCACCGGAGGAACAGAAAGCGGACGCGAAAAGAGATTGGATTTCGAGCGTGTGTGGGAGTTGGAGTAAAGCGATGGTGGCGGGGTGTTACGACGGCGCGGTGTACGCGCACGACAGCAAAGGGGTGGAGATTGAACGGTTGATGGGGCACGAAGGGAGCGTCACGTGCGTGACTTTAGCGCCGCCGAGGGAAGGGAGTGGGTGTTTGGTCATAGCAGGGGGGATGGATTGTACCGCGAGAGTGTTTCGGCTGGACGAAAACGGGAGGAGGAGGAAAAGCGACGACGAGGACGAGAAGACGAAAAGCGGCGGCGGCGTGATAAGGCATAAGGTATTTCGAGGACACGAGATGCAAGTGAATTGCGTGGCAACAACGACAACGAGGCTGGACGATGAGAATAGCGTGAGATTGTTCTGTACCGGGAGCGACGACTCGACCGTGAAATTGTGGAATTTAGACGGCGGGATGGACTCCTACGCGGACGAAGAAGAAGGAAAAGAAGAAGTGGAAGGAAACAACAACAACAAAAGAAAATTAGACGAGGACAAAACACGAAACGAGCAAAGCGGAAGCGCGATGTTGACTTTAGAAGGGCACACTGAACGCGTGACGGGATGTGTGTTTGAGAATCCTCGATCGTTGTGGACGTGTTCGTGGGATCGATCCATCCGAAATTGGGACGTGGAGACGGGAGAAATGCGAGAGTCGTTCGTCGGTACGGATGTAAGCGCGAGAACGTGTTTAGCCGTGCGAAAACGAACGGACGATTTAGATATAACCGGGACAGAAACAATGTGCGTCATCGCGCACGGTGGGACCGACAACATAGTCAGAATTTGGGATCCGAGAGAAGGCAACGCCAGCGAAGGGACGACGCTGTTGCGAGGACACCAGGTGCGTATTCGTATTTGCTTTATGATTTCTTTTCTTTTGCTCTCTTCTTTCTTCGACACAACCTTTCGCGCGCCGGTGATGATCAAATGATTTACCTACATTCTCTGAGCTAACTCGTGAAGAATAAAATTACTACTCTAATTTTTTCCTGAGGCGTTGCGATTTGATTTTTGTGTCATTGGAGAGAAGAAATAAAGAGAGTCGATCGATCAACATCCGAACGCACTCACGCAAAACTAACTTCACGTACATTTCTCAATTCCGCTACAAACACAACAGATGTTCATAAGTTCGCTTTCCTGGAGTCCTTCGAACGAGCATCACTTGCTTTCGTGCGCGTTCGACGGCGAAGTCAAGTTATGGGATACCAGAGGGAACGTCCCGGTGCACTCGGTGAAGGCGCACGAGGACAAGTGCTTCGCGGTGGACTTTTTCGGTCCGGATACGTTTTGTACCGGCGGAAACGACGGGAAGTTGAAGTTTTATACTCTTCCTAAGTATAATATGGACGAGGAGTAGTAGTAGTAGTAGCGTGCCATTGTAGAGGTAGAGAGATGAAAAATAACTGTTTTCGCACCCCAAAACTCCTCTAAAATACAGCACTCTCTGTACTCTCGGTGTACTCTCGAATATATAAAAACAACTGCTTGTCGTACCAACACGCGACACTTGTATTGAGCGCGATGAGCAGCGCAACGGTTTCCTCGGTGCCAGCGCCGACTATATATCAAATTAAAATCGTTCTCATTGGAATCGAACCGCCGATATGGAGAACTGTTTTATGCAAATCAGATGCGACTCTGGCGGAGTTTCACGACGTTATTCAAGTTGCGATGGGATGGGACGATTCGCACCTCCATAAATTCAACGTTGAAGATCGTGAAATAGACAACGTTGACTTCAGACTCGACGACTATCGCGACGCGGAAGACGAACGAGAGATTACTTTGGAAGATGTGGCACCAAGTTTTGAGTACGAATACGACTTTGGAGACGGTTGGGAACACGATGTTCACATCGAGAAAGAAGTTCCGTATGATCCCAAAGTAACGTACCCTACATGCATCGCGGGAGAACGCAAATGCCCGCCGGAAGATTCTGGAGGGATTTGGGGCTATCAAAGTACCCTCGACGCGCTCGCGGATGGAACGATCGAAGACTATAGGAGAGAGTGGATGGAAGAGTTCACCGGGGGCGAACCTTGGGACGCCGAGGAGTTCGATTTGGAAATGGTTAACAGGAATTTGCACGCGAACCCAAGATGGCGTAGGGCGTAATTTCAGGTAAGATACTTCTTGCGTTCGCGTCAAATTTTTATATGAATATCTTCTTCTGCTGCACCTAGCGCGTCGCAATCAACATTGCGTGACTACGCTGTAAATTTAATTGAAAGTAACTGCGTTGTACAACTTTATAACAACTTCTAGACAATTTGAAGCGCGTACAGTACCGTACATTTATATATATATATATATTGTTACCAACCGTACCCGTCCTTATACTTTGGCGATCTCACGTTGCACGTCGCCTCCGCGTGGCCAATTTCAAACCCGACGTACGCTAAATTTCTCCATCTCGCAGGCGTCAGCACTTTACTCGTTGGGCAACACAAACCGTCATCGCGAACGTATTTCGTGACGACAACGCCTATGGAACCAGTAAAGAATGGGTTCCTGGCCCAATTTTTCAACGTCAACGATTTCACGAGCTCTGGATGTCGCGCCGATACGAACGAAGCGTACGATTCGTATTCGCTAAAGCCGATGTGCGCGTTTTCCGGTTCTCTGTACGCCTCGCGGATGATAGCTTCGCCCCAAGGAGGCAGTCGTCTCGCGTGGTCATCTTCTCTTTCAAAATCCTCCGGCACATCTTCAACTTCGCTGCTGCTGCTACTACTACTACTAGTATTGCTACCGCTACTTCTTCTCCTAATACTACTCTTCGCGAACGCGCTCAACATTTCCTCCGCGACATCCGCATCGAAGAGCATCTGGTGCGCGACAAAACTCGTCCCATCGTCCGCGTAATGCACCGCGTTATCTACTTCTCCATCATCATTCTTCCTCCCAGTCGTGCTTCCGGACATCAACCGTTCGTACGTTCTCTTGTAACTCGGCACCACGTTCCCGCCAATCGCTCTCACCGCGCGTCCCGCGGAGTCGAACAGTTTCATCGGTCTCAGCAGAATCATATCCGAATCCCACACTAAATAGTGTTTCGAGAGCGGCGGGTTCAGTTTCTTCGTCTTATATGCGCTCAATTTGATAAACTGTTGCAAATACCACCCGCTCAAAGATCGACCCATAAAATTTTTATCATCGTTCTTCGATTCTTTCGTCTTTGTACGACGAAACTTTTCAATCGCGTCCGCCGTTCTCTCTTTCGTCACTCCGTCCACGAATTCGTCCTCGTGAAAACACTCGATCCCATCCGCCGCCGTTTTAAACTTTTCGCAAAACCTTCTCTCCGTCGTGACGACGATGATCCGTCTCGGATTCGCGTATTGCCGTAAACTCATCAACGCGAGCTTATTCGCGCACGTCGGTTTCGCCGCGACGACCAACGCGTCCAACTCTCGCATCATCGCAACCGCCGGCGGGCACGGTTTCGCGTTTGGTTCGATCGACGGCAAGCACGATTTTGACGACGATGACATTACCACCTCGTTGTTCGTCCTCTCGAACGGTAACTCCCGTCGACTTCTTCCGCTCCCGCTCGTCCTCTCTCTGCTTGAAAAGAACACGAAGAACATCATCTCAAACACGACGACGCAAAATATCCCGAACAGTAACGTCGCGAATACGTTCCGGTCGCGAAATTTCACCGGTCTGTGTCCGTGCAGGATCGCCCCGACCGATGCCGTTCGTTTCATTCGTATTGCATCACTCTTTCACGCCGAGACGTTTTGGATGTTTTGTACCAACGACACTCTTCAATCGAGAACTTTTTCTCTCTAGAAGACAAATGTTTTTATTCTCAGACTTTTAAACGAAGTAGTGTGCCATATTTTTAAAGTATTCTCCACGTGTAATCAAACTCTCCGCAAAAATCAAAACGCGATCGATGAGAACATCATCAATGTTACTCGAACTGATGATCGTTAGAAACGGATGGTAGTATATATCGGAACATTATTGAGTGTGTCTCTTACTCGGCAAAATCAGCACTTTTAAGTGCCTTTTTTCGTGCCTAAACGAACGGAAGAAAAAAACGAACAATATCTTATTTTTTAGGGTTTCAATCGTGAAAAACAGGTTTTTAGGTTTTTTTGGGTGACGACGGCGTCGTCTTTCCCGCACAAAAGTATCTCTCACTCGCATCACGTTTCTCTCTGAATCCTCATAAACAGAGTGTTATAAAAGCAGAGAGAGAGAAGAGCATATCGCAATAAAGTCACCAACGTCGTGAGGGAAAGACACCGCTTTGAGATATACTGTAGATATACTGCGAAGAGAAAGAGCGAGTTCTTTTTGTTGTTTACGGAGTAATAAGAGAGAGAAAAAAAGAGAGACCCAAAATTCATTCACTCTTCGTTGTGAGATAAATTGGAGGCGTTTTAGATATAAAACACACACGTCACGCGCGAGAGATACGAACACAATGCCAGCGGTCGCGGTGAAGAGGAAATCCGCCGTGTTCGGTGGGAGCAACAAC
>Ga0255771_1002282_pt1 | contig 19466 bp, 21 predicted proteins | sample 011ome_19_FD_179969 | JGI IMG/M metagenome (GOLD analysis project Ga0255771, IMG submission 179969) | Coastal salt marsh microbial communities from the Groves Creek Marsh, Skidaway Island, Georgia - 011510BT metaG (version 2) | ecosystem: Environmental > Aquatic > Marine > Intertidal zone > Salt...
TATCTAAAAAATCACCACGATTATTATTTATCGTACCCCAACCTTTAACGAGGTGCCGATTGAGGGAATGCGATTTATACTGGGTTAAAACACAGATTTTGTTTATACCTGAGTGCAAACAGTTTGACAGTGTGAAATCAATAATACGAAATTTTCCTCCAAAAGGAACAGCAGGTTTTGTTCGCCAGTCTGTAAGAACGCCCAACCTTTCTCCTCGACCACCGGCAAGAATTAAAGCCATCGTGTTGTTTGTTAACCTACTAACAAAACGAGCTCTGTTTGAACGCATAATATCGCCCCAAGCAATCAGTGAGAATGGATAAAAATAAACAATACACTTGTTATCGCATTTGAATTATTGAACTTTGCCACAAAAAGTAGACTGGGGAAAGGTGGCCTGAGCCTGTGGCCGTTCTCTGCTAGGATCTGGCTCGGTGATAGAGGGTGGCCGCAAAGCGCGCAACGCAAAGTAGACCCAGGCTTTAATGGTAGGTTCTTGAATAAACCCTGCCACCACAACCAAAAATGTAACAAAGACAATATTTTCTAGCCTTGGAAACCATCGGGTTTGCGGGGCTTTTTCACGTTTTAGGCTATGCCCCATAGCGCCAACGAATAAACCGCGCAGAAAACCGCCACTTTTTTCAGGCTCATAACCTGAAGGTCGCAGGTTCAAATCCTGCCCCCGCAACCAAAAAATACACATAATTTCAGTAAATTAGCCACTTTAATTTTGAGTTAGCTGTTTGCGTTCTAAATTATTGCCGCGTTCATTGCCACGTTTAAATTGCCTATGAACCCAGTTCTAAGTATCGTGTGCCACGGCTCGGGATTACTGGAGCTGTTTCCGCCTCAGGTTTGGATGCCTGATAGGGTGTAATAATAAGTCGCCTTAATTAACTGCCACCTAATAAGCATGTTTTCAGTGAAGATGCCATGTTTCTGATAAGCTGAAAGTACAAGTCCGGGCCTTTGGGCAGAGTTGCACCGAGAGGGTCAAGCATGCCAGTTCTCGCGCCCGTGCCTTTGACTAATGTCTCAACTAGCTTTGGCTCAAACTGCGGCTCAGAGAAAATGCAAGTGGCGTTCAATTCTAAGATCTTCTCGCGTAATTCACTTACCCGTTCAGCACCTGGCATGACCTCTGGCGATACAGTGATTGATCCAATAGCCGCTAAGTCGAACCTTTGCTCAAAATATTGATAAGCGTCATGGAAAACGATAAAGCCCTTTTCATGGACTGGCTCAAGCTCTTCTCGTAGTTCGGCTACTAGTGCGTCGAGCTTTTCCATCATCTTATGGGCGTTTGCCTCATATGTTGATGCATGCTTTGGGTCAGCTTTGACCAGCGCTTCTTCAATTTCGTGAACTATTGCTTTAGCGTTTACTGGATCTAACCAAACATGGGGGTCAAACCCCCCGTTGCCATGGTCATCGTGCCCATCATGATCGCCATGATCATCATGCTCTTTCTTTGCATGCTTTTCGTGATCATGGTCATCATGCTTTTCGTGATCATGCTCATCTTGATCGTCATGGCCGTGATCATCAAACGTACCGCCCTCTCTAAATTTTATTTTTTTTAGCCCCTGAGCGTCAATAAGTTTGATGGCCGTCGCGCTCTGCGCAATATTTTCGATTGGTCCTTCTAAAAATGTCTCTAACTCATCTCCCATCCAAAACACTAATTTGGCATCTTGAAGTTGTTTTGCCTGCGACGGTTTAAGCGAATAGGTATGGGGCGAACCGGCACCTTCGATGATAACTGACGGAGTACCAACGCCCGCCATGACCCCCGACACAAGAGAATGTACTGGCTTGATTGATGTGACAACCACGATGTCTGCCTTGGCGGCTGCAATATTGGTTAAGCTTGCAGCTCCAATTGCGATGACAAATTTTTTGAGATTCATGAAACCCTCTGAAAGCTTTGACTGATGATAAGTTAAATGTTATTTTGTAACAAAGATAAGGTGTAACTATATAACATTATTTTCTTTGTCAACATCTATTATAATACAAACAAATAACAGGGTTCCGTATGGATAACGCAAAAGATATCCTTGTATCACTCGACAATGCTGGCGTTTGCATGTCGGATAAATGGCTTGTACGTGGGGTGAGTTTGGATGTTCGCCGAGGAGAAATTGTCACTCTGATTGGGCCGAATGGCTCGGGCAAATCAACAACTGCAAAAATGGCTCTTGGTGTTATCAACCCATCGGAGGGGTCCGCCCGGTGTAGACGTGACATTTGTGTGAGCTATGTTCCACAAAAGCTGAGCGTTGATTGGACTATGCCTCTCACTGTCAAACGGTTTATGACTTTGACGCAAACAGCAAATGAGAGTGATATACAACGAGCGTTAAATTTGGCTGGTATCGAGCACTTGAAAAAATCTCAGGTAAGAAACTTGTCCGGCGGTGAATTTCAGCGCGTTCTCCTTGCTCGTGCTGTCGTCAACACACCTGAGTTACTTGTGCTTGATGAACCGGTGCAGGGTTTAGATTTTAATGGTGAGATTGCCCTCTATCGTCTCATCGAGGGAATTAGAACTGAACTAAATTGTGGCATCATTCTAATATCACACGATTTGCACGTGGTCATGTCGAGCACAAATAAGGTCATATGTCTGAACGGTCATGTATGCTGCTCAGGCGATCCAGAAGCTGTCGCCTCTGCGCCAGAATTTAGAGCTTTATTTGGCGACCGCGCAGCAGATGAATTGGCATTTTATCGACATAGCCATGATCATGAGCATTTGCCGGATAGAACAGTCAAGAAATTTAACTACAGTGAGTCAGGATCTCATTATGCGGTTGAAAAAACATCCCCAGAAAACGACAAGTTGAAACCCAATGCTTGATGACTTTTTTACTCGTGCTGTGATTGGTGGTATTGGTGTAGCGTTAATTGCTGGACCACTTGGCTGCTTCATAATTTGGCGCCGCCTTGCTTATTTTGGAGATACGCTATCCCACTCGGCACTTCTTGGGGTGGCACTGGCACTGCTGCTAGAGCTAAACATAACGTTTACTGTCTTTAGCATCTCTGTGGGCGTGGCTATGCTATTACTTCTCTTAAAGCGGCAAGCGCGATTATCCTCCGACGCGCTATTGGGCTTGCTTTCGCATGCTACCCTTGCAGTTGGCTTAGTTGTGCTAGCATTCATGACTTGGGTTAGGGTCGATTTGATGGGTTTTCTATTCGGGGATATTCTCGCTATAAACACAACGGATATCATAATAATTTGGGTCGGTGGCTTGGCAGTTTTGGCAGCCCTTATCTTAATGTGGAAAACTCTATTTGCTGCAACAGTCAGTTATGAAATTGCTGTTGCAGAGGGCTTAAAGCCAGATAGAGCTAACTTTTTATTCATGGTTTTAATGGCAGCCGTAATTGCAATTTCGATGAAAGTCGTCGGTGTTTTGCTCATAACGGCACTGCTAATTATTCCTGCAGCAACAGCCAGGCGTTTTGCAGCCACTCCAGAGACAATGGCGCTCGTGGCATCATTAATTGGAGCGGGGAGTGTTTGGATTGGCCTTGAAGGATCACTAAAATGGGACACACCAGCGGGACCAAGTATTGTGGTCGCCGCACTCGTGGCATTTATTGCTTCTATTCTCCCGGTTCGTTGGCTGATGAGGCAATTCAAGCCAACACAAATTAATTAATTTTGGGAGGTGTTCATGCCAGAAAAACAAGAGTTGAAACTTACAAAAAATCAAGCTCTGGTTTTTAATGCGCTTCACAAGGCAGTTAAGCCAGTTGGCGCATACGATTTACTAGACGAACTTCGAGACCATGGTATCAAAGCCCCTTTGCAAATTTATCGAGCTTTGGATCGCCTTATTGAGTTGCGTTTGGCCCATCGTCTGGAAAGCTTGAATGCCTGGACAACTTGCTGTGATGCTGATCACGCATCTGCAGCTGTATTTGTTATTTGCGATGATTGTGGCAATGTTGAAGAACATATTGATGCAGACTTTAGCTCAAGTGTAGAAAATATTGCGAAACGGTGCGGCTTCGCGCCAAAAAGGCCCGTTTTTGAGATTCATGGGCTATGTGGAGGCTGTAAGAGTGCGTAGGGTTCGTACCTTAGTGGCAACAACTTTTTTTCTTGCCTTATCATCAGTCACATCGGCATTGGGGCATCCTCATATGTGGGTGGATTTGCAGAGCCGTGTGGTGCTCAACATTGATGATGGCAGCGTTGCTATCCAGCAGGTTTGGCTGTTTGATGATTTTTTTTCAACTTCTGTAATTGAGGACGCTAGCCTTGATCCTGGTGGAACAAGTGCCGGTATTCAGAAAGAAATTGAACGAATTACAGAGGCACTTAGACCATACAATTACTACACTGAGATAGAAATGGGTGGCAAAAATTTATCTCCCACGCTAGTTGGTGATGTCACCTGGGAGGTCATACAGAATCGTATTAAGATGAAATTTACCATAGCTCCAAATAAGAGTTCTATTTCTGACGTGCAGGGCTGGTCCTACTCGATTTTTGACCCCACCTACTACATTGAAATGTTGCACGTAGAGGCTGCTTCTATCACAAATGACGGTGACTTGGCCCGAAAATGTAGCTCTTGGATTGAGCAACCCAACCCATCGGCTGATGCTGTTGCTCTTTCTCAATCAACCACATTGGACAACAACGCCGATGACACTGTAGGTAGGTTATTCGCAGAGACAGTTCATGTGAGCTGCTAATGGGCACGCAAAAGGTACTTTTCTGCAGTATTTTTTGTTTTACCGTCTTGGTTTTCCTTGTCATTTCGTGGGAACCAAACACCAACAGTTTAATTGCTCAATACTTATTAACAATTCAATCTATTCAGCGAGGTCTGCACACCAAATTGTCAGATGCGCTTCGAGCTATTCAAGAAGATGGTTTACGGGCTTCACTCATTCTAACCGCATTTAGCTTTGTCTACGGCGCTTTACATGCTGCTGGCCCGGGCCATGGAAAAGTAATAATCTCAACCTACTTACTTTCTCACGAAAGCCAGCTGCGTCGTGGAATTGTCCTCTCATTTGCCGCCGCGTTAACGCAAGGCCTCACAGCAGTAGTCATTGTCTCTTTTGCGTTTGAGTTGATGAAGCTGTCAATGGTTCAAACAAGAGGGATTGTTAATCACGTTGAAGTGGTTAGTTTTGCGATGATTGCACTCGTAGGGTTTTATATTACTTGCATGCAAGCCCAAAGCCTGAGGAGAAAAATCTATATTTCTGGGAAAGCGATTGATAATTGCGCTGATGGCTCTGAAAAGTGTGATCATCATCACGGGCCAGGTGCAAGTGAGCTAGAAAAAGAACTTTCACTCCGAAGTTTCATTGGCATTATTCTGTCAATCGGCATTCGCCCCTGCTCAGGTGCAGTAATTGTTTTACTACTTGCCTTTTCGTTCGGTCATGTGGTCGAAGGCTTGTTTGCAGTCTTGGCGATGTCTTTGGGCACGGCCATTGCGATAGCGTTGCTTGCCATATTTTCAGTTTACTTTAGGAAAGTGGCTGAACGGGTAGTGCAATCGAAGCACGATGCAACACGTTTGTTTGATGTAATCCCGACCATCCTTGGCATGCTCGGTGGTGGTTTGATTTTTACTTTAGGCTTATCTTTTTTTATCTCAGCTGTAACCGCTCCAGTTCATCCTTTCCGTTAGTTGCTGTAATTTGACGATTGCAATCAAAAATTGCGCTGACCCCACGAAGCAAACCTTCTTGTTAAGCGTGCTTGGTTCTCAAAAGAGGTTAAGTCAATGTGTAAATAAAGATGACTGTGACTTCGTGACGACCTCACATCTGAGCACTAATCGTGGGCTTTTGAACAAATCCTGCTCCCACAAACAAAAAATACAAATAATTTCAGTAAATTATCCGCTTCAATTTTGAAGTGGTTTTTTTGTATTCTAAATAAGTGCCGCGTTCAAATTGCCCATGAACCCTTTTGCAAGTATCGTGTGCCACGGCTCGGGATTACTGGAGCTGTTTCCGCCTCAGGTTTGGATATCTATTGGGGAGTGGCTGGCAAACCTAATGCGTATGCTTCATTCCATGAGATATTTTACGAACAGTCATCGGAACGGTCACAGATCCGCTGTTCTTAAATGTTAATGATACTTGATGAACATCCATTGGTATCATCCGCTGTTTTAGTTTCATGAACATCAAGTGGTATCCGCCCGGTTTAAGGTGGATCTCTTCATTTTCTGGTATTACTAAACCATTCACCAGAGGACGCATCTTCATCACATCCCCTTCCATTTTCATTTCATGAATCTCACTTTTCATTGCAAAGTCCGCTGAGACGCTGACCAATACATCTGCGGTGTCTCCATGGTTTTCGATTATAAGGTATCCACCAGTTGCTGGATGATTTGGTGGAGTTTCCCGAATCCAAGCGTCATGAAGTTCAAGTTGCTCAACCTGTATGCTACCTGCCAGCGCAGTGTTTGAAAGTCCGATAAAAAAACAAGCAAACAAGACAAAGCGTTTCATTTTTACCCCAGTGTATTTTTCAAACTTCGCTATTTACCGAAAATATTGTTAGCCTTAATCGACATGAGTTTTCGATGCTAATAGATTTTTATTTCATAGCAACTAAATGCATATGTTTCATGGTAAATGTAGATGGGCGGAAAATTCTATTTTAATCTGTAAAGATACCACTTAAGCTTTAGCTTGATAAATTATTCTGCAGGCTAAGTTTTCTCCGATGATTGTTTTCCAAAATGTTTGCCTTGAACTAGGTGGCGTACCAATACTTAAAGACCTGAATTTTTCTGTTGAAAAAGGTGAATTCATCTGTCTGCTTGGGCCGTCGGGTTGCGGAAAATCAACTATTCTACGGCTGATTGGTGACTTGCTTGCAGGCACTTCTGGCATGATACGGGTGGCTGGTGGTCCACCTGACGCAGCTTGGGAAAAAATAGCATATGTTTTCCAAAACCCAAGACTTCTGCCTTGGAAAAGTGCTCTTGAAAATGCTGCCTTTGGATTGGAAATGCGGTATCCAGAATTAGGTGCAAAGGAAAGACTAGACCTTGCCTCAAAACAACTTACGAAGGTTGGGCTGGCGAATGATATGCAAAAAATGCCCGTCATGTTATCAGGTGGGGAAAGGCAGCGCGTCGCAATTGCTAGGGCTCTTGCTTTAAAACCTGAAATCATTCTAATGGATGAACCTTTTTCAGCGCTTGATCCGAATACACGAAGGGTCTTACGGCATCAACTGATTGAGCTTTGGAAAGATAGCGGCAACACGATCATCTTTGTCACGCATGATATCGATGAGGCGCTAGAACTGGGTGATCGTATCCTTGTCTTGGGAACAAAGCCGGCCGCTGTTCAGAATATTATTGAGCCAAAAGTGCGTCGACCTCGTGACATTGATATAAATGACAAATTGCGTAAGATAAAAGTTAATTTGATTCAGGAATTTAGGGAAATAGCTGGAACATAAGGGAGAGGTCATCATGAGATTTGTTTTTGCACTTATATTGAGCGTGTTTTTTACCAGTGGTGTGCTGGCAAAGGAAGTGGTCAAGTTTGGATACTTGTCTGACCCAAGTCATGAAGCAGTGATGTGGGCCCTAAAAAACGGTAAAGTAAGGTCTGACTCCATTGAGGTTCAGGCTGACGCGCTGCAAATACCAGCGCTTATCCAGGCAACAATTGCACAGACTTATGACGTTGTTCAAACTGCCGGCATGGCAATTCCAAGAGCGCGCTCCAAGGGCCTGGATCTTCGAATTATTGGAACAGCGCTTCGGTATCACAAAGCTGGTGAAGGTGCGGATATCTGGGTTAGAAAAGACAGCCCGTTGCAAACAGCGGAAGATCTAAGGGGTAAAAAGCTTGCCGTATATTCGCTTGGGTCCTCCGGTATCACCCTGATAAGGGTTGCTCTTGCAAATTCTCATGGGTTCAACGTATCCCTCAAAGGTGGCGATATAGAGTTTGTTGAAATGCCGCCTCCTGGTATGCCTGCAGCGCTTGAGTCAGGAACAATTGATGCAGCTACACTTATCCATGCGCAGGCCTTTAAGGCACAGAACACAAATGCCTTCCGTTCAATTGTTTCCACCGCGCCTGACAATTATAATAAATTCGGGGTTCGCATGGTGTCTGCTGTGCTTGCGGGTTACGGTAAAAAACTCGATGCCAAGCCGGAGGTTCATCGAGAGTTTCTCAGATTACTGCACGCCTCTGTTGAATATGCGAAAGCCAATCCTGATGAGGTGTTTGGTTCTGTTGCAGAGGCGACTGGAACGGATGTTGACTTCTTCAAACGCTGGTTTGCTGAATACAGTGATTTTCCAGTACTGATAAGCCAAGAAGATATGAAGGCTATCCAGACACTGTGGGATCAGGCCCAAACACTTGGAATGCTCAAAGAGTCACCTGATATTAGTGGTGCTGTTTGGTCTGAAACTTTGAAGGAATAGACAACCCCACCCCTGTGGCGCATTAATGCAGTGAGATGAGCGATTGGAACTTAAAACAAAAAAAATCATCATCTCACTGGTATTCTGGGCCAGCTTTGTGGGGACCTGGCATGCATATTCTTTACAAGTTCCCGTTTATCAGTTACCTGGGCCCGGTAATGTTGCCAAGACAATATTGACCATCGTTTCTGATGCATCTATGTCGCGTCAGATAATGCTTTCGCTGATCCATATTTCCTGCGCGATGGTGGTTGCCTTCATTGTAGGTAGTTTTGTTGCGATTTTACCTAATCTGCACCCAGTAAGCGCCCATTTTGTAGATCATAGGCTGACACCATTTCTCAACTCCTTTTCAGGTGTTGGCTGGCTTTTTATTGCTATTCTTTGGTTTGGTATTAATTCATTTACTGTAATTTTCGCTGTGACAATGGTGCTGGTTCCGTTTGCGATCATCAACCTCCGCACCGGTTTGTTTGAGATGGATGCTGAGATACTTGAACTAGGCGCCAGCCTGACACGGAGCAAGTGGAAGAATTTTTGTAAAATTGTAGTACCGATGCTTTACCCTTATGCCTTTGCGACCCTCAGAATAAGTTTCGGGGTTAGTTGGAAAGTTGTGCTGACGGCAGAGCTTTTTGGAGGTTCTGGGGGCATGGGTTATATGCTCAACAAAGCCCGCCAGGAATTTGAAACTGAAATCATCTTCGCTCTGATCACCTTTATGATTATCTTTGTTATTGCGTCAGAACTGCTGGTTTTTCAACGAATCCAGAAAATTTTGGATAAAAGATATCATGTGGAATAATCAAGTAAATAAAACTGCCCATTTGTCCGAATTGCTGATTGTGGCGGTCTGTGGATTCTGGTGGCTCATTGCCAAGGACTTACCGGATTTCGTTCTCCCTACTCCAATTGAAGTCTTGATTTCACTCATAACACTTTTGACAGACTCAGATACGGTTGGTCATGTTTTTATCAGCATGTCACGGGTTTTGGCGGCGGTGCTTTTCGCAGCATTGATTTCAATCCTGTTGGCTGTTCTATCGCGAAGAAATATTTTCTTTGATACCGTTATCGAAAATAACATTCTTGTGGTTTTGAACAGTTTCCCATCTGTGGGCTGGGCTATTCTGGGGGTAATTTGGTTTTCGATTTCAGATGGAACAGTCGTTTTTATTGAAATCATGATTATTACACCATTTTGCTTGATCAATTGCCTTCAGGGGTTCCGTCAAATGGATCAAGAGCTTTTAGAAATGGGCAAAAGTTTATCGAGAAACACGTTCAGAAACTTTTTCAAATTACACATCCCTCTTGCCGTGCCCTTCATTATTGCTGGTGTGAGAATGTCTTACGGTATTGCTTGGAAGATCGCCATTGTTGCTGAACTGTTTGGGGCAAGTTCCGGCTTGGGTTGGTTGTTGCAGCAGGCGCAAAATCAATCAAATGCCCAGCGAGTCTTGGCAGTCTGTATTTTAATTGTGTTACTTTTCTCCATAGTTGATGGATTGATATTACGTCCCATGGCGAGACGCTATTCAGTAAACACGATGGAGACTTGATCTAATGATTACTTCCTGCCGAATTGGCCCTAATCCCTATATTTCTGTTAACGAATCCGGTGAAGGTGAGGTGCTGATCCTGATGCACGGCATTGGGGGCAACAAACGAAACTGGGTAACAAATATTGAGATATTTGGAAGGCATTTTAAAACTGTCGCGTGGGATGCGCGAGGATATGGCGAAAGTGATGATTATCCTGGTGATCTCGAGTTTTCTGATTTTGCAGATGATTTAAATCGTGTTTTGGACCATTACGGTGTGGAAAAGGCTCATCTGTTGGGTCTTTCAATGGGGGGGCGAATTGCTTTTTCATTTTGCGAGAGATATAGCCATCGGATTGCCTCCTTGGTTCTTTGTGATACCCATAAAGGGTTTAAACATTTCACCAGAGAACAGCAGGAAGAGTTTATACGGCTCAGAAAAGAACCACTCCTAGCCGGAAAAGAACCAAAGGATATTGCTCCTATTGTGGCCAAAACGCTTATTGGCAGGCCTGAGAATACCGACACTTTTGATGCGCTCGTGGACTCAATGAGTCGCCTACATAAGAATAGTTACATTAAGTCCATTGAAGCGTCGGTTCGTGGGGATCATGCTGATAGTCTGAGTCAAATCAAAGCTCCAACCCTAGTTGTGGTGGGTGAATTTGATCGATTAACTCCGCCTGCCTTAGCAAAGGATATTGCCGATCAAATTCCTGGAGCAAAGCTTGCAATTATCAAAGATGCTGGACATCTCTCAAATATAGAAAATTCAAATGAATTCAATAGTGTGGTTCTTGACTTTCTGCTGAGCCTGCCCAATGGATAACCTGCAGTATTTTCTATTTTGTGAGCGTAACGCGGGCTACTTTGGTCGAATGCCCGTAAGACCACATCGAGTTCAAAGGTTCACTGTAGGTTTTTAAAAAATCCAGCTCTTCAACCATCAAGTCATTTGCACCCCTTGGCTTTCGGGCTGGGGGTGTTTGTTTTTTGGCTATGTGCCTAAATTTAGCAGGGCTGCAAGCTCACCATAGAGTTTGATTTTTATCATCCCATTTTCTGGAACTAACTGTACACGTTCGATGAACTCGCGAGTAGTCATGCGTGGTCGATTCGAGAAAGATTGGGCTTACCCATTTTTAAGGTACATTTTTGATCATGCATCAAATGGCGCGTGAAGGATGGTCTCTTTTGTAACCACACCGCCTCGGTTGCCAATGTCAACTTGGCCATACCGTTGACTGAAACAAGGGGGCAAAGGGCGGTCTTCCGGCAGCGCAAGCCACAAGCGTAAAAGGTGGCGTTTTTGGTCGGGATCTGGCCAGTCGGTAAAACTCGTTCTGTCATGCAGAAGGCTGTGATTGTAAACAAATTGTAGGTCCCCAGGCTTCAAGCGCATCTCAAGATGTATGCCCGGCTCATTTACAATACTATCTAATAGGTCTAGAGCCTCTTTTTGTTGGACGCTTAGCTTTGGTGCGCTTTTAAAACGTTGAGCTGACTCTATGTAATTGCGCTGATAAATGCACGTAAGGTAATCTTTGTACCAATTAAATACTGGTATGGTAAAAAAAGGTCGTTGGCCTTCTGGCACCTCACCACGTCGGTCGGTGGCCACATCATCAAACAAATATCGTACCAGATCTGGACGCCTTTTTGCGATTTCATTGTAAGCTGTAACGCTAGACGCTAACATTGAGTCGCCACCTTTCATTGCTTCTTTGAGGCATAATAGGCCTACCACATCACAACTATCAGTATGAAAGCTCTGCCGCGCAGTAGTTTGATAAATGCGTGAATTTGGGTTGTTTACGTCAGAGCCAATATCGCGAACATGCCCAAGAAGATGGCCCGCAGCATTTTGTGATCTAGCTGAACCGAGATGGCTGCCAATACCGCAGAAAATTGTTGAATATGTTTTTGGTTCATATCTTGAAACTGGTAAGCCACGTATGAGTTTAAAACCAATTCCTTTTCTCAACTCATTTTGAGTTGTTCGAAGAAAATCAGCAAACTTCGGCAGAGGAAAGTTTTCTTTTGAGATTTTTCCAAGAGGCAAACCTAGATTGTTGAAGCTATCGGCAGCATGCTCTAATTCAGCAATATCGATTTCTGTTAAATTATAAATCCATAAATCTTTATTGGCCATCATTTCATCGCCATACCAAGCTGCAGGGATGTCTATAAACTTTGGCGCGTCCATCATCTTCCTCCATTGGACCAACGTTACCAGCGTGAAACAAAGTTACTGTATACTTATTTGCAAATGGCGTTTGAGGTTTCCAAATTTGCTTTGGTGTTTGCTGCTAACATTCGCTGTATAATTGTGCATTGTAACGCGCTTCGAACTCACTAATTCGCTTTGCGTGCATCATTGTTAAACCAATTTGACCCAAACCTAACATTAGGTTGTTTTTAGCTGTATCGTTGATCTCAAAAGCGTAGGTAATTCCATTGTCAGTGGAAACTCTCTGTTCGTTCAAGTCGATGTCTATTCTGGAGCCAGGGTTTTGATGTAACGTTTTTCTGAGTTGATCTGTTTGCGCTTTTGTTAAAACTATTGGCAGCAAGCCATTTTTGAGACAATTGTTATAAAAAATGTCACCAAAATTTGGAGCTATTACACTGCGTATACCGTAAGCCTCCAGCGCAAAGACAGCCGCCTCACGGGATGATCCGCCTCCAAAATTAGAGTTACCCACAATTATTGTGGCGCCCCTAAAAGCTTCTTGATTTAACGTAAAGTTTTGGTTTTCATTTCCCACTGGGTCAAATCGAAGATCATGGAATAAAAATGTGTTATATTCAGGGTCGCTTCTACGCTTTCGTAAAAATCTAGCTGGTAAAATCTGGTCAGTGTCCAGATTAATGGCATCAATTGGGGCCGCTAGACCTCTGTGAAATACAAAAGGTTCCATGAAAAGCTGCTCCTGTCTTTAAAGTTCTCTTACATCGGTTAATCGGCCATTTATGGCTGCCGCAGCAGCCATTGCTGGGCTCATAAGGTGAGTTCTACTGCCTGAGCCCTGGCGGCCCACAAAATTCCTGTTAGAGGTTGATGCGCAACGTTTTTGTGGCGCGACGATATCTCCGTTCATGCCAACACACATGGAACACCCAGCCTCTCCCCAAGTGCAGCCTGCTTTTATAAAGATCTGATCTAAGCCCTCTGCCTCAGCAGCTTTACGCACGAGGTTGGACCCAGGAGTGATAAGTGCTGGTACCTTTATGGTGTGATTTTTTAACACGTTGGCTGCAGCTCTGAGGTCTTCAATGCGCCCATTTGTGCATGATCCTATGAAGACCTGATCTATCTTTATATCTGTCATTTTTGTGCCTGGAGTTAATCCCATGTATTCAAGCGCATTTGACAAGCTTTCGCGTCGATCAGGATCTTCGATGCTAAATGGATCAGGTATATGTGCAGTTATTGGCAGGGTTTCCTCAGCTGTGTTGCCCCAACTCACCATGGGCTCAATGCTTCCGGCGTCTATAAAGACCTCTCTGTCAAACTTTGCGTCAGGGTCTGACTTTAAGGCTTTCCAGAAGGCTACAGCCTTATCCCAATCTCTACCGCTTGGAGCAAAATCTTTTCCAAATAAATAATCAAATGTTATTTGGTCAGGGGCAATGATCCCGGCTCTTCCACCTGACTCAATGGTCATGTTACAGACAGTCAACCGCTCTTCAATGGAAAGCGCTCTGATAGCCTCCCCCGCATACTCCACTGTGTGGCCAAATGCTCCACCGGCGCCTAGTGTTGATACAATTTTTAACGCAAGGTCCTTTGCGGTGACCATGTTTTGCCGTTTTCCTGACACAGTTACACGAATTTGTTTGAGTTTTTTTTGCCAAAGACATTGTGTGGCAAGAACGTGACCAGATTGCCCTCCAATTCCAAACGCAAGTGCTCCCAGGCCTCCATGAGTAGATGTATGGCTATCACCGCAAAGCACAATCTTTCCAGGCTGAGTTATTCCTTGCTCAGGGCCGACGACATGTGTGATGCCCATTCGAGGGTCGTCGAGCCCAAAATGATGTATCCCCCATCTTTCACAATTTGATGCCAAATCATTGATGCGGGCCACTCGATCAGGGTCAGCAATATCTAAAAGTTTTTTGCTTTTGCTCGATGCGAAGTGATCAGGAACGCCAAATATCTGTTTAGGGTTTCGAACAGGTAGTTTTTCCTTCTCAATCAAATCAAAAGCGTGAAATGATGATGAGTCAGTCAGAAAAAGATTGTCGACATATAGGAGTGACTCGCCACTCCCCGGGTCTAAAAAGATTTCATGCGATTGCCAAATTTTATCTACAATGGTTTGCCCAGCCAAATTATTGCCCTTCCTAAATTGACTATCTTTTTCTTGCCATTAGATTTTTTTGAATCAATGGGAAACATAGGGATGTTATAAAAAGTGCTAACAACAATAGTGTTATCGGCCGGTCAAAAATATAAGAAAAGAGTCTTCCACTTGTAAGTTGATAGCTCCGTAAAAGCTCGCCTTCTACCATGGTTGCTAGCAGAATGCCAATTACGGTGGCGGCCACTGGATAATTATAGCGCCTCATGACCCAGCCAATAATTGCAAAAGTGGCAACAGTCACTGGCCCTGTCATGTTTCCTGTGTGAGCATATGATCCAAGCAATGCCATCACTAAAACTGTTGGTATAAGAAAGCGCAATGGAACTTTTACAATAGAACTAGCAAGGAAAATAAAAGCTAAGCCCATCAACGCCAAGAGGCCCACTTGGGCAAGATTGCCAAGTATAATGGCGTAAACAATATCTGTATTCTGCGATAAAAACCGGGGCCCTCCTGTAACATCATGCGCAGAAAAAGCAGCGAGCATTATCGCTGTGCCTCCCCCTCCAGGGATGCCTAGAGCTAAAAGAGTCGCCATGGAGCCACCCTCAGAACTACTATTTGCGGACTCAGATGCTATCACGCCCCGGTCATCACCCTTGCCAAAGGTCTTGTCTTTGTCGTATTGCCGTTTTGTTGATGCATATGATACTAAGTTAGCGACGGACGAGCCAACCCCCGGTATGGCTCCGATTATGGTTCCAATAGCACCACCTCGTATAATTACGAGTGGATAGCTCAATGCTCGTTTCATTCCAGATAGAATCTCAATCAGATTCATTCTTCTTTTTTCTTCATCAACGATCAAATAGTCATCTCTGATAAGATTGAAAAGCTCGGAGGCTGCAAACATGCCAATTAGCGCTGGAATAGCTGGAATGCCATCAAAAAGATAAGCGCTTCCAAAAGTCCCCCTAAAAACTCCAAGGTCGCTAACTCCAATCAGGCCTAATGTTAGCCCAAACACACCAGCAAGCAGACCTCTGCTGAAAAAGCCTTCCTGTAGAACGGCAATCAAAGACATGCCCCATAATGAAACAAGGAACATTTCGGAGGGTCCAAGTTTTAACACAAGGTTAGCTATGGGCCCTATAAATAATAGCAATGTCAGATAGCTTAAGCCGGCTCCAACGACCGAAGCAACCAAAGCAATTCCAAGAGCGTGATTATGTTCCCCGCGTCGTGCCATTGGGTATCCATCAAAGGTAGTTGCAACTGATGCAGATGTTCCTGGAATGTTCATAAGGATGGCTGGAATTGCACATCCAAATCCACCGCCGGTAAATATTGCTGTTAAAAACAAAATTGCCGGCAAAAAATCCATGTGTAGAGTGAGAGGCAAAAATATTGCCATTCCAATTGATATTGATAGACCTGGTATGGTCCCAAATATCAGCCCAATTAATATCCCTGGTGGGACAACTGCCCAAGCGTCTGTGCCGTCAGACAATAAAGCAATAGCCTCGTGAAATGCGGGTCCATCGATCATTTATCAAAAGTCCGAAAAAAAGAAGGTTGGAACGGGTAGTGAGACCATTTCACGCAAACCAAAAACGCAAAAGATAGTTAGTACAAATGAGTATGAAAAGATGACCCATGCCCTTCGCTCCCCCATCAGCCACAGAGAACATGACAGAAATAGAAACGTCGAAAGATCAAACCCTACAGTCACCATTCCCAAGAGGTAGGTGCATAATGCAATCATGATCAAAGGGACGCGACTATCAATTTTTTTATGATTTTCGCGCCGATCAGTAGACGCTTTTTCTCGATTTATTGTGATTAAAATATAAATCCCAATACCACACGCGGCTGCAACAAGTGGCAGGACAAACATGATGTGCTCGATACGGGAGGCGGTAAACACTACGTCGAGCAAAAACCATATATGGAATCCCATCAAACAAGACACGAACAAAGCGTGACCAGTGTCAACCCTTTTCAGATAATTCTTAATCATCCTCTGGTCCACAAGTTGAAGGCATAAGGCTCAGCATGATGCTGAGCCTTGTCTCTGCTTATTTGTCGAATGTGTCTTTGTATTTCGACATGGTTGCAAACCCCTGGTCCAGTATTTCCTTTGAACGCTCCGGACCTGTCCATACTGCTCCTAAAGAACCTTTTTTAACTGCCTCTTTGTATTCTGCCGATTGAACCATTTGTTGATACGCATTCACGACAGTTTTGTACCGATTGGGAAATTCTTTAGCGAATTTAGCACTGGTGATAAAAGTGGCATATGTATTGGCTACAGGCGGAACAGTTACACCGTATTCAGTTTTTAACACGGTGTTAAGGTGTGGCACTCCAGGGAATGCGCTATGACCCTCTGAAGAATTAATTGCTAAAGGGGTAATTTTATCAGCGATTCCCTTTGATCCTCGAGCTGCCGTGAGTGTGAATGTGACATTGCCGCCTGCTACTGCAGAGCGCTGAGGCCCACCACCTTCATATGTGACCCAACGGACGTTGGAGCGAGGAATGTTAAGAGCGTCTAGAATTAACAGCAACTGCAGGTGCGCTCCACTTCCTTGAAGAATGGAGGCTGAAATTTTTCCAGGTTCGTTGCGAATGGTTTCAAATAGTTCTTTCGCAGTTTTGTAAGGCTCATTTTTGTTCACGAAAAGAAGTGAGGTTTGCGGCCATTGGACGTTTATAAAATTAAAGTCTGACCACTCTAATGAAAGGTTCGAGAGCATAACGTTGTTTGCTAGGTATGGAACAGCATGCGTTACAAGGAATGTTGAGCCGTCAGCTGGTTGCTGCAAAAACCAAGCGGCGCCAACAGCACCTGAGGCTCCTGGTTTGTTAACAACCGTTACTGCTGCGTCATTCATGTGTTTGGATAGGTGTTGAGCGATGCTGCGGCCGAGCCTATCCGTGCTTCCTCCGGCCTTAAATGGAACAACAATCGTTATTTTGTCATTTTTGGACGGCCAGCTGTCAGCAATAGCAGGCCCCCATGCCAGTAAAAAACTTAGTAGGCTTACAGCAAAGAGCTTCAATTTATTCACTTTATCCTCCTATTTTTAGACTTTGAGCTTTTGGTTGGGTGGAAATAAGACCGTAACCTAAAACCCAACTCGCGCTTTATCATCAACTGAATATCGCTCCTCCATGGCTTTGACATCCTCCATTCCGAGCAGGTTAAATAAGTCTTGGAAAGAGGCCATGTTTTCTACGATGTGCGAAACAGTGCCCGTTTCACGCAGCTGTGATAGATAATTTCTAACGGCTGGAATTGCGGCAAGCATTGCAAAGTTCGGATAAATTGCAAGTTTATAGCCGTAATTCTGTATTTCATCTCGTGATAGAAAGGGGGTTTTTCCGCTAGATGCCATATTAAAAAGTGTGGGGGCCGATAAACTTTTTGGAATTGTGGATATTTCCTCTTCTGTTTGAGGGGACTCAACAAATATCACGTCAGCACCCGCCTCCTCGTAAAGCTTTGCACGGTCCAATGCAGCATTTAATCCATGTAAAGCCAATGCATCAGTTCTCGCGATGATAGTGAAATCGCTATCTTTTCTCGCGTCGCAAGCAGCATTGATTTTTGCAGCCATTTCATTTGCGGGGATGAGTGTTTTGCCAGCAAGGTGTCCGCACCGCTTGGGCCAATTTTGGTCTTCAATGTGAATACCGGCAACGCCGGCTTTTTCAAACAAAGCTACTGTTCTAAATACATTTACGGGACTGCCATAGCCGGTATCAGCATCTGAAATAAGAGGCAACCCTGACGCATCTGCAATTCGACCAGCATTGTCAGCCATTTCAACAACACTCAAGAGCCCAACGTCGGGCATGCCAAGCCTGGCAGCGGTTGTGCCGGCCCCTGTCATGTAAATAGCTTCAAAACCAGCTTCCGCAACTAATCGCGCATTCATTGCATCTACAACACCGGGCGCCATAATTAAGCTGGGCTGCTGAAGCCGATTTTTGAGCTTTGTTGTAAGTCTCAAAGTCACTCCCCCGTTTCTTTCTCTAAAATCAAAATTTGTTTTAATTAAATTAAGCTTCAAAAGGGTATCTAATTTTAAACTTGTTGCAAGCAAACAATTTTAGCCGTCAGTTTTCTGCATAATATTGCTACCGCGCTTGGGACGATTGATTGACACCAAGATGATCATAATATGGCATGTTGACAAGCAGCGCGGTTGTTTGATGATAAGGCCAAACAGAAAGGAAGAGTGGGGTTAACAATGACGGTCGAACACGCATTACAGCACCGCAAATCCTGCCGCTCTTTCCTGGACCGACCAGTTGATGGTCAATTGTTGCGGAGCATTATTCAACAGGCGTCCCGCGCACCGTCGAACGGCAATTTGCAGCCTTGGCAGCTATTTGTATTGACGGGGGACGCGCTGGCTAGCCTGAAGGCCAATACCCGTGAGGCTATTGCTCAAAATCAGCCACTGTCGACGCCTGAATATTCGGTCTATCCAAAACCGCTTAAAACCGAATTTGATGCGCGGCGCTTTGCAATTGGCGAGGATATTTACCGCGTTCTTGGGATCGAACGGGAAGACAAGGCCGGCCGGCGAGCGCAATTTGCCAAAAATGCGCTGATGTTTAATGCGCCGGTTGGCGTGTTTGCATATATTGACCGCTCACTAAGTTATGGCCAGTGGATGGATCTTGGCATGTTTTTACAAAGCCTGATGTTATTGTGTGAAGAACATGGTCTTGCTAGCTGTGCCCAAGGTTATTGGACGTTCTTTCACGACAATGTGCGCGCCGCGACTGGCGCGCCAGATGATTTGATGCTTGCATGTGGCCTTGCTATCGGCTTTGAGGATACTGAGGCCCCGATCAATCGAGTGCATTCAGCGCGGGCGTTCATTGATGAATTTGCCACCTTCATTGACTAAAGGATTGGTTGGGTGGCTGTTAAATAGCTAATTAAATCAATACATAATTAAGGTGCAAGTAACGGTGGTTGCGCGCCCATTTATTACCTCAAACCCATTTTTTAATGGTAGGGTCTTTAACAAATCCTGCCCCCGCAACCAAATAATTTTATTTAATATTAGATACCTAGCCGCCTCGCATTTCAGGCGGCTTTTTTGTGTTTGTCGCTGCTTTTGTTGCAGGGT
>Ga0255771_1002288_pt1 | contig 19434 bp, 10 predicted proteins | sample 011ome_19_FD_179969 | JGI IMG/M metagenome (GOLD analysis project Ga0255771, IMG submission 179969) | Coastal salt marsh microbial communities from the Groves Creek Marsh, Skidaway Island, Georgia - 011510BT metaG (version 2) | ecosystem: Environmental > Aquatic > Marine > Intertidal zone > Salt...
TGTTCATGCCATGAAAGTTCAGCGGTTTGGCAAGTGCTCCATAAGGATAGCTTGGAGAAATCGATGCAACCGTCTACTATCGCATGGGCCATGGCTTCTATTTCAGGCATGGCAGCCTCGGCAAAACTTATATCATGTATGCCAGAGAATGTCTTTTCTGCGTCCACCAAAATCCTCGCTTTCTGGTCTATCGCCTGGGCGACAGAATCAATCATCGAGTACTTCATCTGAGCTTTAAGGTTTCCCTTTAGCATGACATCAAGAGCGGTGAATTTCGGGGTTTGTAAAGCAATGCTCTCCGGTTCATCAAATTCGGGGAGGTCATTTTTGGAATCAGGCATGTCCTTTTCCTGTTCCGACCAAGGATGGAACTCCGCGGGAGCCCCCCGATGAGTTCCGGAAATGAGTAATCTTTCTCCCTCCGATAAAATTCTGTTTTGGGCTGGTTTACGGTTTTTAAATTCTACCTTTCCCTCCTTTACCTCAGTTAACATAGTGGTTTGTTTATCCACATTTTGGATGTTCACTGAAAACCTTGTGCCCAAATCCCTTAATTCCCCGATGGGGGTAAGCAATGTGAAACTTCCTGGTTTCCCGCGATGGGCAATCTCAATCTTTCCATCCATTACCTCCAGGGTCTGGTTATCGATCACTTGAAAGTGGGCTGGCCCAGCAACCTGTACGGTGGTTTGGGAGGGGAAATTCATTTTAATCTTTCCATCTCGTAAAAACAACAGGTGGTGGGGTACCCTGTCCCCCAATGACAATTCGGTGCCTCTCCAGTCCGGGGCATCACTTGCCGCAATCTTTACCTGCGAAGGTTTTTCGGGAGCCAGACCGAAATAAGCAAAAAGCAGGGCGGCGGCGGCCCAGCCGAGCCAGGCCGGTGGCTTGGTTCTCTTTTCTTTTTCCGGCTTGGGAAAAGAGAGAGTGTCGAGGTCGGGTTTTGTGTAACTCGATAAAACCGTATGGGTTTCAATGCATTGCTGGTAATATTTCCGGAGCTCTTTTGAGGTTGAAAAAGATTCCTGTAATTTTTCGAACTCTTCGGGGGTGATATTTCGGTCGATAAGTTTCCAAACAAGTTTTTCTTCTGGTTTCATACTTGGGCGGGGTTAGGTTTTAAATTTTCCTGAATACAATGATGAAGTTTGTAACGGAGGCGTAAGAGTTTCTGGGACAGGGCATTGGCCGTGAGCCCTTCCCGTGTGGCCAATTCTTCCACGCTGAAATTTTTCCGATACCTTTCGAGCAAAAGTTCTCGGCTTGCTTCCTTCAGCTTGGCCAAGCATTGCTCCATTGCTATTTCCCTGCTGGATTGAGTATATTCATCCGGCGTTTCCTGCCCCATCATTTCCAGGAGTTCCGGGTTGAAGACTAATTTTTCCCGGCTTTGATCCCTGCAGTAAGCCATGGCTTTGAAATAGCAGACACGGTAGGCCCATTTGAGGAATATTGTGTCAGGGTCCCATTCAGCCCGCTTGACCCAAAGTAATTGGTTGCACTCCTGGAGCACATCATCGGTGGATGAAGAGTGGGCCAACAACTTGGCCACATAGGCTCGCATCTTAGCCTGTGCCTTGGTCAGTTCATTGACAAAAAAACGGTCATCTTTGTTTTCTTTCATCCGTGGATTTACTTATACCACATAAGTACAGAATATGACCTTAATCTTTCTCCCCAAGCAAAAGAAATTGGCTTGGGTGAGCAGGGAGAGAAGTTATTTGTCAGCTCAGATGAATTGTCTGACCACTCCGGAAAGACTTATCCGCAGCCAATACAATCTCACTTGCCCGGATGGCACTGTCCTGGTGTTCGGTCAGATCTGCCTCGCCACGAATCCCCTTCAGAAAGAAGAGTTGCTCTCTTCTGCATAATTCATCGTGGTCGGGTTCATCCTCCAAATCGATATACTCATCCGATGCCTCGAGCTCCCCTTGATCATTCCGGGTACTGCGGTGTAGGAGAATCCGTTCCGTCTGAGTGTGGGCATTCACGGAGGAGGAGTTGCCCCGGGCCCCTGCATCAGCTGCCACAATACTGGCACTCCCTTTGGGTCCGACCACATCTTTTACAAAAAAGGCGGTCTCACTCATCATCGGACCCCAGCCCGCTTCATACCATCCAACACTGCCATCCTCAAAGGAAACCTGAAGGTGACCGTAATTAATTTTATCTTTCGGCAGCTCATCCGAGAGCTGGGCACCGAGACCAGATACCCGGGTTGGGGAAGCCCCGGTCATTTGGCACATTACATCGACATAATGTACCCCGCAATCCACAATGGGGGAGATCGAGGAAAGCAGGCTTTTGTGAGTTTCCCAGTTTTTCCCATAGGATTGCTGGTTTAAATTCATGCGCATAACCAGTGGTTTACCCAGGGTCCTGGCCACCTCCACAAATTTGATCCAGCTGGGGTGCTGACGAAGGATATACCCCACCACCAAGGCTTTCTTTTTTTCCCGGGCCAAGTTGACAAGTTCCCTGCATTGCTCGGAGTTTTCAGCCAGTGGTTTTTCAGTGAAGACATGACAGCCGGCATCGAGGGCCATTTTCGCATAAGGGTAATGGGTGTCCGGATAGGTTGAAATGCAGACTGCATCGGGTTTTACTTCCAGTAAGGCTTTCTCATAGTCGTCCACCTCAGGAGTGCCCGCGGGCAAATCGTTCATCAAACTGGCTCGCGATTCTTTCCTCCTTGTACAAACTGCCGCGATTTCAAATTCAGGGATGGATGCATAGGCCAGGGCATGGGATCTTCCCATGTTTCCGGCACCGACAACGAGAACACGAATTTTTTGATCAGTCATAGCGGGGGGAGTCATGATTACCGGGAAACCCAGTCAGAGGGGCGGTGCTTGCGTTCAAGATCGTCCTGCATTTCCCCAACAAATTTATAATATCCCCTCAACTTTAATTGGGATGCGGCTGCCTCGTCGATGAGGATCGTGGTTCTTGGGTGGAGCTGGAGGGCGGATGCCGGGCACATTGCGCAAAGAGGTCCCTCCACCATATCGCGAATGGCTTCTGCTTTGTTTTCACCATGAGCGAGCAGGATGATTCTGCGGGCATCCAGGATCGTTTTGATTCCCATGGTTATGGCCAGTTTTGGTTGGAATTCTTCCGGTCCAAAAAACCGGGAGTTATCTTCAATTGTCTGCTGGGTGAGGGTCTTTACCCGGGTGATCGAACTCAAGCTGGATGTGGGTTCGTTGAAGCCAATATGTCCATCTGTTCCCACACCGAGAACCTGAAGGTCAATCCCGCCTGCATCTGCAATCATTTTTTCGTAGGCTGGACCCACTTCCAGTGGATTCTCAGCCATTCCGTCAGGTACCTGCGTATTGGAGGGCTGGATATCAATTTTGGAAAATAGGTTTTCATCCATAAAAGTTCGATAACTCTGGGCATGGTTCGAGGGAATCCCTACATATTCATCGAGGTTGAATGTTTTAACCCCGGCAAAGCTCAAATCATGCTCACCGTGTCGCTTGATTAACTCCTCATACAAGCCCAAAGGCGTGGAGCCGGTGGCCAAACCAATGACCGAGTCTGGGAAAGTCTTGATTTGGGACTCGACCAAATCAGCACTTTTGGAGGCGAGGGATTGGGTGTCTGGAAAAATGAGAACTTCCATGAATAAAAGGGGTAGGTAGTGAAGAAGGTGAGGGTGACCCAAATGCCGGTTAGGTTAGAAGGAAAGACCGCCAGGGGTTAGATAAACTTGGTGAGACCGGGTTTGGGTACATCGCTGACAGGAATTGAACTTTCCATGCTCAAGTTTTCCGGCATCAAGGATTCCTTAGACTGCAAGGCCTGATCGAAAGTTAAGCGCTTTCCAGTGTAGGCCACCATACGCCCCATGATCGCAACCATGGTACTGTTGGCGGCACGCTCGCCATCATTGATAGGTTGCTCTTTCCGTATGGATGCGATCAGTTCCTCGTGTTCGGTCTTGTACATGTCGTTATTGGGACCGGAATAGCGCCATCCCGATTCACCGCTTATGATCGAGTGCCTGTTTTTGGCACTGCAAAACCCTTTTTTACCAAAGATTTCCACTTCGTAACTTCCAGCAGTTCCTTTTTGTTGCCTGGAAAAATGATAACCCCTGGCTCCATTGCCCCATTGGTAGACCACTGCAAAATGATCATAGATATTACCGTATCTGTCAGGGTCATCGGGGTAAACCTGGCGTCCGCCTGTCCCTTCCGCCGATGTGGGCAGTTCCTCCCCCATCGCCCATTGCATCATATCAATGGAGTGAACCGCCTGTTCTACAATCGAATCCCCGGACAGCCAAAGATGCTTGGGCCAGTTTCTGGACTGAATGTCCAAATCACTTTGGGATTCGGATCTTCCCCGGTTTCCTCCCACCTCCCCGGTATTGTAGGTACTGTAGAGAGCATTAATTTCCCCTACGGCTCCATCCAGTACCCTGGAAAAAACTTCTCTTTTGGGATAGTTGTAACGCCAGCAAAAACCGGACATAAAGCCGAGGTTTTTTTCTTTGGCTTTTTTGGATAAGGCGATGACTTTACGAATGCCGGGTGCATCCACTGCCACTGGCTTTTCAAAAAAACAATGGATTCCTTTCTCCACCGCATATTCCAAATGGGAAGGCCGGTATACCGGGGGAGATGTTAGGATTACATAATCCACACCTGCATCAATCACCCCCTTGTAGGAATCCAAACCGACAAAAATATTTTCCTCCTTCACTTTGTACCGCTCGCGGCAGGCTCTTTCGAGGTATTGGGCCCGTTGATTTATCCGGTCCCCAAGTAAGTCACCAATGGCTACAAGTTCAACATTGGGGTCGGCATCCATTGCATTTTTTACCGCCCCGCATCCGCGGCCACCGCAACCCACAAGTCCAATCTTGATAGGCTGGGTATTGCTCGCGGCCCTGGATATGTGCGGAGCGGCCAGGGCTCCGGCGGTGAGCAGGCTGCTTGATTTCACAAAAGTTCTACGCGGCAAATTTGGATTTTTCATGGTATGGATCAGGTTAAAAAGGATGCCTACATCATACCATAATTTCTCAAAACTTCATCCCCTCTATTGCCATAAATATATCATTTATTGCTGATTAAGCTTTCATTATCGATAAAGAATATCAAAAATAGAGAAATGAGAGCTAGCTTTGAACCTCTTCCACTTGGGAATACCCGTTCCTTTCGGTTTATTGAAATTGATCAAAAGGAAGGGTTTGACGGGCATTGGCACTATCACCCGGAAGTGGAACTTAAGTGGGTACGAAGCGGGACGGGAAGAAGGATTGTGGGTGATAGAATTCAGCCTTTTAGCCCCTCCGACCTGGTATTGCTGGGTCCCAACCTTCCCCATTGCTGGCGAACGGACCCTGGCTGTCCTGACTCTTCGGTGGCCTCGGTTGTTCAGTTCCGGATGGAATCCCTGGAGCCGAAGCCAGAACTTGTATCTTTGCACTCTATGCTCAAAGCTGCGGGGACAGGTTTATATTTCCCGGTACAGAGCCAGGAAACCAGCAACGAGCTGGAGCAGGCATTTTTATCCCTTAGGCAAGCTTCCCAAGGTTCATGGAAGGCTTACACTGCCTGGCTGGATTTGCTCGGCCTGGTCAGTTCCTTGCCCCGTGAAATCATTTCCACTCAGCCCGTCACCATGAGAAAGCTCAAAGACGACCGCTTGTCAGAAGTGATTAATTTTATTTTGGACAGAGCGGAGGAGTCTTTCGATTCCGGGTTGTTTGTCGAGGCTGCTCAACTGGTTGGCATGAGTCCCTCTGCTTTTAGCCGGTTTTTTAAAAGGCACACCGGGCAGACCTTTTCAAGGTTTGTCAATGAGATCAAAATATCAAGGTCCACCAGCCTGATGCTGGAAACCAATCAAACCATTCTCAGTATATCCCTTGAAAGCGGGTTTGGGAGCCTGAGCCACTTTAATCGGGTATTTGCTGAAATTAAAGGCATACCACCAGGCAAGTGGAGAAGCGAAATAAAGGGTTTGGGCTAACTAATATAATGGTCTTAAGAGACCAGGTTCGCAGTCTTTACTTGATTGGGTGTTCCTTCAGCAAGGCGTCGGGGGAGTAGAGACCAAGCATGTCTTTTTTCTGCTCCCTGATCTTGGCCACTTGAGCCGCGGAAACGGCAGAGGATTTATTCCCATAGGAATTCCTGACAAAGGTTAAAACCGAGGCAATCTCATCATCGTTGAGCATGTGCTCAAAGGGTGTCATCGGCACCTGACCGGGGTATTTTTTCCCAAGGACTTCAATTGGGCCCATCAAACCCTTAAGAGTAAGCTTGATTAAGCGGTCAGGGCTTCCGGTGACCCACTTGGTCCCGGCGAGAGGAGGGAAACCGGAATCAGGCAGCCCTTTTCCGTTTTCCTGGTGGCAGGTTACACAGTATCCTTCCCGGTGATAGATTTCACTGCCTTGGATAAACTTATCCTGGTCAGCCTTGGATAAATACGAAGGGATGTTGGAGGGGACTTCTTCCTCTTCTTCTTCAACGGCCTTGTGATTGATCACCTCGCGGGCATATTCATAAGATTCCAGGTAGAGCGGGGAGATCGGATGTTTTTCTGCTTCTGCCAGAGTTTGTAAGCCAAGCCTGCGGTTGAGGTAGGATGCGGCAACCACGGCGGTTAACCGAACCCGGCCATGCGGGTCGTTGGCAAGCTTGCTTAAAATCTTTTTGTGCTCGGGTACAGAGTATACATGAAAGCGAAAAACATTGGCCGCCGCCGCACGGATCCGGTGGTCTGTGGAATCCAGAAGCTTGAGAAGAAGGGGCTGATGTAAGCGACCGGCCCCCCAGCTTACCCATAGGGCTTCCAGTTGTAGGCGCTCCTCTTTATCACGGCTCCAGGATATGGCTGCGTTGGTTACCTCATCGGGGTCGCGCCCTCTGAGTTCCCGGCGGGTACGGTAGCGGGTGCGTAACTCAGGTAATTCCAGGTTTTTTAGCAGTTCAGGGATCGAGGCACCGGCAATTTTCGCCGGCTTGACCAAGGGGCGGGAAGGGTAGGTGATCCGGTAAATACGGCCATGTCTGTGGTCCCTGTTTGGATCACGGGCATTGTGCTGCATGTGACCAATCAGAGCATTCTGCCAGTCGACCACATAAAGGGAGCCATCAGGTGCGAATTCCAAATCCGTGGGACGAAAGTTGAGGTCTTCCGATTTAAATAAATCCTGCCTGTATTCGGTGGTGAAGCCTGGATCCTGGTCAATCACCTTATGCTGCTTGGCACCCAGGAAGCCAATGTTGTTGTTAATGAGTATATCCCCCTGCACCTCATCGGGAAAATGGCGGCTCGATACAATTTCAATACCTGAAGTGGGGCGCACTTTGTTGGAGGTGATCAAGTCCGGGGCTTTCATGTTTGCCCCGTATCGGGCTTTGATCATACCCGGTAACATCCAGGATGTTTTCGTGCCCGATGTATGCAGGAAGATTTCCTGCCCAAACTGGTCCACAGCAACACCCCAGGGGTTGGGTATATGAAACTGGGCATGCCTTATGAGGTTGCGGGTACGGGGGTCGTAGCGGAAAAAGCCACCGTTTGAACCGCGCCGCGGCCCGTGTGAAGTTTCCACATGACTGTGAAGGAAGACACCCTCGCACATGATAATGGCACCAGATGGATCCGCACAGAAAGACGAGATGGCATGGTGGGTGTCATGGTCATCAAACCCGGAAAGCATCACTTCCCGCTTATCGTAGCGATCATCTCCGTCTGTATCCTGCAGGAAGATCAGGCTGCCGCTTTGGGAGACATAGACCCCATCATGAGCGATTTCAAAACCGATGGGGATGTGGAGGTCGTCGGCAAAATTTGTCTGCTTGTCTGCTTTCCCGTCGTTGTTGGTGTCTTCCAGGATGATGAGTTTATCTTCGGGCAAAGGATCCCCGATTCGGTAGTGGGGGTAGCTGGCCATGGTGGCAACCCAGAGACGGCCCTTATTATCAAACGCCACCTGTACTGGGTTGGCCAGGTCGGGGAAAGTTTTTTCATCAGCAAAAAGTTCAATCTTGTACCCGGGAGCCACCTTAATTTTGGTCTGGGCCTGGGGGCCAGGGGTGTAATTGATATTGCCGTTTTTACTATTTTTAGTGGGGGGAAGGTAGTTGGTGGGGACCGCCGGTAACTTGGAGGTTTTGCGATCGGCGGCCTTGAGGTCAAATGACTTGCCCTGGAGGGTTGCCCATATTTTTTGGTCACGGTTTACCGTGAATTCCCGGGTTTTTTCGGTTTCAAACGGGTAGTTCTGGGGACCAAATGGGTTGTAGCGACGACCGTAAACATGGACGCCATTGGGCACCTTAAAGTCATTAAGCCAGTAAAAGTTCTTGTCCATGACCAGGGGGTGGACTTTAGTGCGCAGGCTTTGATTGGGTGTGCTTTGGGTAAAGATGGTGTCGGCAAGAAATGAGGCAAGTTTGCGGTAACCGTGGTCATTTAAAAGGGCTCCGTCAATGGAGTGAGGCTTTCCATCCTTATACCATTGAAGCGAGGGCGAAAATGCATCCACAAACTGAACTTTGTTGGCAGAGGCGACTTCCTGCATGCCTTTGGTGTAGGCTTGAAGGTTGCGGTTTTGCCACTTCCCGTCTGTTACACCGGGCATTGCTTCAATCGCCGTCGGCGAAATGAGGACGATCTGGGGCGTGTTCCCCCCATAGGGCATCGATTTGGTGTGTTTAACAAAAGCATCAAGTTCTTTTTTGAAACGGGGCAGTTGGTGGATGCCGTCAAAGGATGAGTTAAACCCAAAGAAGCAAAGAATGATATTGCTTTGCAAGCGGGATAACCACTCATCAGGAGTGTCGAAAAATCCTTGAGGAGTGGTGTGGGCCAACAGGTCTGAATGGATCAGCTTTTCAGCCCCGGGGAAAGCATATTGCTCATTTTGCTCGCGGCTTGGGTGAGGCCTGAAACCGGGGGTGTTTCCCTCATCGCAAAGATTGCGAATGGTAAGGTCAAGCTTTGGGAATCTCAGGTATAGTTCGGTTTCAAAATGACCGTAGTGTATCATCCTTGACCCCATCCCCGCCCCAATGAGGGATATATTGTCACCCTTATTTGGCTTTATTTTCCCAAAGACCGGGAAACTGCCCAAGAAAACCAAGCAGGTGAAAAATAAAATCGTGGGGTAAATGTGTCGGTGCATATGCCTTGTGATGAATGGATTTAAAATCAAATGATCCATTTTGATTGTTTTTGAGTGCTTCACAAATGAATTTTTATCAAATGTACCTTAAAGGTAACTTTTTAGTATTTATTTACAATAAATTATTATGAATAAAGTATTCTGGCTGAGCGGATTTGAGGCTATGTGAAAAGATTGCCTTAGCTGAGGATAGATTTGACGGCATGACCGTGGACATCGGTTAGCCGGAAATATCGTCCCTGGTACTTGAAGGTAAGGCGTTCGTGGTCAATCCCGAGCAGATGGAGAATAGTGGCATGAAAATCGTGCACATGGACTCCATTCTCGGCCACATTGTAGGAATAATCATCCGAGGATCCGTAGGTTATCCCAGGCTTTACACCGCCCCCGGCAAACCAGGTGGAAAAATTCCTCGGGTGATGGTCACGCCCAAAGTTGTCCTTGTTGAACTTCCCCTGACAGTAATTGGTGCGACCAAATTCTCCTCCCCAGATCACCAGGGTGTCCTCGAGCAAACCCCTTTGCTTAAGATCAGCCACCAGGGCATAAGATGCCCGGTCGGTTTCAGCGCACTGTTTTTTGATTCCCCCGGGCAAGGCACCATGTTGGTCCCAGCCTTTGTGATAGAGTTGGATAAAACGGACATCCTTCTCGGCTAACCTCCGGGCAAGCAGGCAATTGGCGGCAAAAGTGCCCGGGTTGCGGGCATCTTCCCCGTAAAGATCAAAGGTGGACTGTGGCTCTTTGCTGATATCCGTCACATCCGGGATGGAGCTTTGCATCCGGAATCCCATTTCGTACTGGGCGATACGGGTTTCCAGGGCCCGGTCCCCGGTGCGTTCAAGCTGCATTTCATGCAGTTCCCTGAGGCTGTTGAGCACACTTCTCCGGCTGTCCCTGGACACACCCTGGGGCCGGTTGAGGTATAATATGGCATCTTTGTCCGCCCGGAATCGCGTACCCGCGTGCTTGCCCGGTAGAAAACCGCTTCCCCAAAGCCTGGAAACCAGGGGCTGCCCACCCTTGTTTTTTGTCACCAGGGTTACAAAATTGGGCAGGTTTTCATTGAGAGATCCCAACCCGTGGGATAGCCATGCCCCCATACTTGGCCGACCGGGCAGTTGGGAGCCTGTTTGCATAAAGGTAACCCCAGGGCCGTGATTAATGGCCTCGGTGTACATCGAGTTCACGATGCACATATCATCGGCAATCTTGGCGGTGTTGGGCAGGAGCTCGCTGATCCATTGCCCGCTTTTCCCGTGACGGTCAAATTTGAAAGGGGAACCCACCAGGGGCAGGCTTGCCTGATTTCCGGACATACCGGTAAGTCTCTGGCCTTTTCGCACCGAGTCCGGAAGCTCTTTCCCGGTTTCCTCGATCAGCCTGGGTTTATGGTCAAAAAGGTCAATTTGAGAGGGGCCTCCTGATTGAAATAAATAAATCACCCGTTTGGCTTTGGCGGGGTGGTGCAACCCGCCGCCGGATTCGGCATGGAGCATATTGGCCAGGGCCAGCCCGCCCAGGCCACCCCCAAAACGGTTCAGGAAATTACGCCTCGTCATCCCGATGGATGGCTCAAAGCCCGTGCATTTTTTGTGTTCCATGATATTTATCGTTTGAAAAGAGTTCCGTCAAAATTCATCAGGGTGGAAACCAGGTTTGTAACCGCGGCCAGGTAAGTGAGGTCTTTGGATTTTGCTTTGTGGTACCCGACTTCCATAAATTTTTGGGTTTGGTTGCCATCGACAAAGTATGTTTTTTGCTCTTCCAGCAAGCGGCCCAGGATATCCGCTTCTTTCGGGTCAGGCTTTCGGCTGGTCAGCCGCAGGAAGGCCTCTTCAATGAGAAGGTCAGGCTTGTCGGTTCCGTGAGCCAGTATCAGGGCGTCAGCGGTGGCCCGGGCGGCTTCCACAAACTGGGTGCCGTTGAGCATGATCAGGGACTGGGTGGGAGAGTCAGTGCGCTCCCTGCGGACGGCACACACATCCCGCTTGGATGCATCCATCGCCATCATTACCGGAGTGGGGGCGGTTCTTTTCCAAAAGGTGTAGACACTGCGCCGGTACACATTGGGTGCCCCGTCGGGGTTCATCGGCTTAAAGGAGGCCTTCAAATCATAGGGCTTGGTGCTGGGACCACCGGTTTTTTTGTGGAGCAGGCCACTGTAAGCGAGCAGGCCATCCCGGATCATTTCCGCAGGCAGGCGGTAGGCGGGTGCCCGGCTGAGCAGGATATTTTCCGGGTCGCTCTCGGCTGCAGCTGGGAGGATTTTACTTTCCTGCCGGTAGGTGGATGAGAGGACCATTTTCTTGAGTAAGTGATGCATGTTCCAGCCCGATGAAATAAAGTCCCGGGCCAGCCAGTCCAATAAATCCGGGTGGCTCGGTGGCTTCCCCTGCAGGCCAAAATCTTCCGAGGTCGATACAAGCCCCTGCCCAAAAATCATCTGCCAGTACCTGTTCACCGTGACCCGGGCCATCAGGGGGTGATCCGCTGAGGTTAGCCACCTGGCCAGACCCAGGCGGTTGACCGGTTCACCCTTGGGGAAAGGGGGCAGGACCTCGGGCGATGCCCGGTGGACCACCTGTCCCCGGTTTGCGTAATGCCCGCGTTCCAGAATATGGGTTTCCCGGAGACCGGGCATTTCCTTCATTACCATAATTTCCCGAATCTTTTGCCGTTGATTCCCATAAGCTCTCCTGGCTTTTTCCAAAGCAATAAATTGGTTGCGGGTGGGCGGGTGAGCAGTTTGCAGAAAGATGGCGATTTCATCCGCCGGGTTTACTTTCTCCGCGATCCCGGCAAGCTTGGTAATTTCTGAAGGGGTCAGGACGCGGTCGTAGAGAAAAAATTCATCCATCATTCCGTTTTTAAATCCCCGGTCCCGCATTCGCTCCGCAAAGGCAAGAAAGGGGGAACCGCCCCCGGTGATTTCCCGCGTGAGGTTGTCACGGATTGTTTCCACCTGGGCGAGCCTACCATTCTCGTAAAGCTGCAAGCCATGAGCACGGCTGGAGCCGTCATAGGTGAGTGCCACATGGGTCCATGCATCGAGGGGAAGTTGCTTTTGGGATTGTACCCGAATGGCATTGCCCGGCCAGAAGTGGATCAGGGCAGGGGACAGCCTGCCATCCTCGATGAGGATTTCATAGCCCCGGCTCCCCGCATCGGTCCATGCCTGGGAACGCTTGACCACCACGGCCCGCTCCAGGAACTCGGTGGGCTTGATCCAGAACGCCATGCTGAAGGTTTGGTGGCGGTTGAAGTTACCAAATTCTTTGGGGAATGACATCGTGTCATCTCCGGAAAACTGAATCCCTTTGCCGGACTTTCCCGCAACTACTTTGTTATTCTGGTTGGTGGATGCATTTTTGGCCGGGTTTGCCAAGTTGGGGTACTGGTTCCCCTTGCGGTTATCAAAAGAAAGGTAAGCCAGCGGAGCCCCGTGGAGCTCTTCTGTCTTTTGGTTGATTTTCCACTTGTGGAGAAGGTGCTGTTCAATCTTCTTTACATCATTCTGCTGAAGTGGCCTGGGGAAAATAAGCAATTCCCCCACCTCACCGTCCCAGTTGTAATGGCCCCCATGGTTTCGGTCTTTCCCCAGGCGGTTCGCGGTTACATCTCCGGTGGTTACAAGTGAGACCACGGCCAAATCATTCGGGTAGGCCGAGTTTTCATTGCCGGCGATACCATTGATGCGGAGCTTTCCTTTTTTTACATGGTCATGGGTATGCTTGGGGTGCCAGAATTTATTTCCATGGGAATAGAAATGGTAGAGTGTGGAGTGGGACAGGGGGGAGCCCGAGTTGCCTGCGGTTTTACTCATGACCCAAAACACGGTGCGGATGTTTGTGATTTCCTTAAACTCATGGAAATCCATTTTACTGGCCTGATACCGCATCACTTTCAACCCACTGGGTTTATGGAGCTGGACGGAGGGGGCAGCCTGTTTGGTGGCATGATTCTTATTCCCGCTTAGGTCCCGCCAGAGAGGGGAGGTGGCATTGGGCTCATTGGCATCCAGCCAGAGAGCGGGGCCGTAGGATAAAAGATCAACCGGCTCGGCTGTGGCCCCGGGTAAGTCTTTGGAAAAATAGACCGCATCTCCCAGGGTCTTTCTTTTCACTGAAGAAAGCCAGTTTTCTGCCTGCTTTCTCGATGCTTCCGCCTGCAATGCTTTTTCTAATGCTGCTTCTGCATTTTTTATGCCTTGATCACTGGGCAAGTTACCCAGTTCCAGGGTGGGCGTGGGGACCGATGGGGTCATAAAGGAGTACAGCCCGGCCTCATCAATATTGTTAAAAAAAGCGGAAAGGGAGAAATAATCCTTCTGGGTGATGGGGTCGTACTTGTGATCATGGCAACGGGTGCACTCAAAGCTCAGGCCAAGAAAAGCGGTGCCAAAGGTATGCACCCGGTCGGCCACATATTCGATTCTGAATTCTTCGGGCACACTCCCGCCTTCCACTTTTTGGGAGTGCAAACGGTTGAAGCAGGTCGCCAGAATCTGGTCGCGTGTCGCCTCCGGTAATAGATCCCCCGCAACCTGCTCGGTCACAAACTGGTCATAGGGCTGGTTTTTACGAAAGGAGTTGATCACCCAGTCCCGCCACGGCCACACCTCCCGGTTACGATCCTGCTGGTAGCCATAGGTGTCGGAATAGCGGGCCACATCCATCCACTCCGAGGTCATGCGTTCAGCATAGGCATCGGTGGCAAGGAGGCGGTCCACTACTTTCTCATAGGCATCTGTGGAGGTGTCTGCCAAAAAAGAGCCCCGTTCTGCCAGTGTGGGAGGCAACCCCGTCAGGTCAAAGCTTACCCGACGGAGCCAGGTCGCTTTGTCGGTTTCGGGGCTGGGGTGGAGCGGGGAAGCCTCAAGCTTACGGGCAATGAAGTGGTCGACCTCATTCCGGGGTGCCGGGTGGTCGCTTTTGGGCACATCGACCGATGGCGGCAAGGGCTGGAATGACCAGTGACTTTCGTACTTCCCTCCCTCCATGATCCATTGGTCCAGCAGTTTTTTTTCCTCAGCCGTCAGGGGAAGCTTGCTCTCAGGAGGGGGCATGACATCGATGGTGTCATCACTGTGGATACGCCAGTGGATTTCGGACTCTTCGAGGTCTCCCGGGGTCAGCCCGACAAAGCCGTTGTGTTCCCTGGTGGCCTCCTCGAAGGAATCCAGCCGAAAGTCAGATTTTTGATTTTTGGCATCCGGGCCGTGGCATTTGTAGCATTTGTCCGAGAGGATTGGCCGGATGTCATGATTGAAGTCAACCTTCGCCCAAAGAAAGAAAGGGAAGAAAAATAAATACCCCGATAGCGGTACGATGGTAATGGGTAATTTCAAGGTTTAGTTATATGAGTTAATGTTTCGAATTGAACATATCTTACTAATTAGGACAACCAACTCGGAGCAGAAGTAAAAAACGGGAATGAAGAGGGTTGTTAGGGAAAAGAGGGGTTTTTCTTTGGCAACCGGGCACCATCTTCCTGTAAAAGAGTCAGCAGTTGGAGGTCCAACTTTTTGACCATTGCCGGCATGGATTTTGCGAGGTTTTCTTTTTCACCCAAGTCCTTTTCCAGGTCATAAAGCTCGTGCATCCCCTCCCAGAATTTGATCAGTTTCCAGTTGTCCTGGCGGATGATAGAGTAGGGCCCGGGGGCATGCCGGTAGTGGGGGAAATGCCAGAGCAGGGTGTTGCGGTCTGGCCTCTCCCTGCCTCCGGTTTTGCAGAGTTGGTAGAGGGATAACCCATCGATTTTGTTTTTCTTTGGCAACCCGGTACCGGTGGCTTCCATGACGGTGGGGAAAAAATCAATCGATGACACCGGGAAGTCCGACTTTTTCCCGCCGGGGATCCTGGCCGGCCAGCGCATGAGCAGGGGCACCCGGATGCCCCCCTCATAGCAGTATCCTTTTCCGCTTCGCAAGGGGGCGTTGTCGGTGGGGTTCCCGTTGCGGTCCAGTCCCCCGTTGTCGCTGGTGAAAATGATCAGGGTGTTTTCATCCAGTTGATGTTTTTTCAGCTCGGCCAGTATATCCCGCATGCAGTCATCGATGGATTCCACCATGGCGGCATACTTCCGGTTGGTCTCCGACTTGCCTTTTTCAAACTTATATTTGTCAGCCACGGCCTGAATGGCCTGGATCGGGGTGTGCACCGCATAGTGGGAAACCTGTATGAAAAAAGGTTCCTCTTTCCATTGGCGGATAAGCCCTACGGCTTCATCAGCCTCCCGGTGGGTTAGGTATTCCCCCTTTTTCCTGCCCGGGAGTTTGTAAATACCCTTTCGAATACTTGGGTGTCTATGATTTGGGCTATTGTAGGGGTCAAAAAAGGAAGGGGGCTGGCCATAGTCACATCCGCCAAAGTTCAGGTCATATCCCTGGTTTTCCGGATACCAGGCTTCATCCCCCAAATGCCATTTTCCGATGTAGGCAGTCCTGTATCCATTTTCCCGGAGGGCTTCCGCGATGGTGATTTCTGAGCTTTCCATCCAGTAGGGATTGGGCGGACAGAGTAATTTCTGGTTTTCACCACCCACATATTCAGTCGGGTTTTTTTTCGGGGTGCCGATATTTCCCCGTTGAAAGCGGGATCGTATCCAGTCCGTCACCCTCAGCCTGTGCGGGTATCGGCCGGTCTGCACCGCGGCCCGGGTGGGGGAACAGACAGCGGAAGCCGCATATCCCTGGGAAAATTGAATGCCTTCCTGGGCCAGCCTGTCAATATGAGGGGTGCGGTAAAAGTCGGAACCCTGACAGCTCAGGTCCATCCATCCCATGTCGTCGACAAGCACGAGAATGATATTGGGCTTAAGGGCCGGCCTGGCGGCATGGGATGTGACCAAGCCGAGCAAGGAGCATAGCAAAAGAAGCAATCTTTTCATGGTAATTTTCATATTTCTTTCCCTAACCGAGAGCAAGCTCAGGGTGGGGAAAGAGGAAAGTATTTTGGGGAGAGAAAAGCACCGGGTAATGTTTAATTTTATAAAGCGGGCAACCTATCTTTTTTTAAAATAGCTGTGAGTACTTTTTATCAGGCCCGATTCCGTCTGTGTCTTGCTAATTCTAGGAGTTGACTCATCGGGGAAAGTTCTTTCACTCATAACCTATGAAACCAGCCTTCTTCTTTTTCCTTTTCTCGTTCCTGTTTTCGGTCTTATTGAAGGCGGTCGCCCCCGTCCCTTACACCGGTAAGATTTCGGTCCGCGGGGTGAACTATTTTGGGGAAGCTCAGTTCTGTTTTTCTCTGCACGACGGTCAGGGCACCACATACTGGCAAAACGGAGAAGGATCGGGTGACACCATCCAGGTACCGATCCGCAATGGCCGCTATCATGTGTTACTGGGAGGGCAGGGGATGACTCCTCTCCCGCCTGAGTTATTTTTGGAGCATGAGGAGCTTTATTTGCGGGTGGAGTTTAAATTCGAGGAAGGGGATGAGCTTCAGCACCTTGCCCCTGACCAGGTGATCACCGCCACCCCCCGTGCCCTGGTGGCAGAGTGGGCCAAGATGGCCCAACGGGTAAGCCCCGGTGCCATCACCCGCTCCATGCTCAGTGAGGAAGTGCTTGCGGATTTGAACAAGACCGCACATGGCACAGGGACTGATTCAGTATCAGCACCCCCATCCTCAAGTATAACCCGTGATATGCTATCCGCCGATCTACGTGCCGATCTCAACCGTACGGTGACCAAGCAGATGCTCGGGCAGGATGTGTTGTCGGATCTTACTAAGACTATCACCCGGGAAATGTTACCCGCTGATGTCCGGGCCGATCTCAACCGTACGATCACCCACACGGATCTATCCCCTCAGATTAAAGCGGACCTGAACCGTACGATCACCGCTTCCAATTTAGCCCCAAACACCATCACCACCGCCCAGTTAAATGAGCAGGTTTTAAAATATCTCCGTCCTGAGGTTGTCCAGTCCCCGGAGGCCCCGGGCCTTGTGTTCCACGGGCAGCGGGTCATCTTACAATCCCGTGCGGAGGGGAAGTATTTATCTTACCAATGGTACAGGGACGGGGAGGCGATCCCCGGAGCCACCCAGAAGCGTTATGTGATACCGGATGTAAACGGCACTTTGCACGATGGGAATTATACCCTTAGGGTAAGCAATGATTTTGGCACGGTGACCACACCGGCAACCGAATTAAAAGTGGACGCGACCCCGCCTTATCACACCGTGTCCTCGATTGGGCTGGAAATGATTTTCTGCCCCCCGGGCACCTTCACCATGGGCAGCCCTGCCAATGAACCCGGCCGTGAATGGGATGAGACCCCGCATACGGTCACCCTGACCCATGGGTTTTACCTGGGTAAGTATGAGGTCACCCAGGCCCAGTACCAGACGGTGATGAATGGCAACAGCGAGGGCTTGGGTGCGGACCCCAGCCAGTATAAGGGAAGCAACCGCCCGGTGGAGAAAGTATCCTGGTTGGACGCCCAGGTCTTTCTTGCCCAGCTCAATGCCATCGAGCAGACCGCCGGTCGCCTGCCCGCCGGCTGGGAATATGCCCTGCCCACGGAAGCCCAGTGGGAATATGCCTGCCGGGCCGGTACTTCCACGGCTTACTCCTGGGGAAATGATATCAACTCCTCGCGTGCCAATTACAACTGGGACGAAGCTTGGAATACTGGTATTGATTCTAAGCAAACCGTGGAGATTGGTCAGTTTTCCGCCAACCCCTGGGGCTTTTTTGATATGCACGGCAATGTGTGGGAATGGGTCCATGACTGGAAAGCAAACTACCCGGGCGGTGCCCTCATTGATCCTGTTGGCCCGGCATCGGGCTCGGCACGGGTCTCACGGGGTGGTTCCTGGTACGGCGTCGGGGCGGGCCTGCGTTCGGCTAGGCGCAGCAGCCGCAACCCGAGCGCCCGCCCCGGCGATATCGGCTTCCGTGTTGGTTTCCAGGCAGTCCAGCCAGATACCGCGGACCCGGAAGTGGAACTTTTCGGGGGAGCGGGGTTCACGCATGAGGCCGGGCAAGCCTGGGCGGAGCCAGGCGCCGCGGGGCACGATGTGCGTGACGGAAATTTGACCGATGCCATCACCATCACCGGTACCGTGGATGCAAACACCACCGGGACCTATCTCTTAACCTACACCGTGGTGGACGCCGCGGGTAATACCGCTACCGCCACCCGCACGGTCACGGTGGCCGATAGCACCGCCCCTGCCATCACCCTTCTGGGGGATGCTAACATTACCCACTTTAAGGGACTCCCCTGGGTGGACCCGGGGGCCACCGCCACCGATACTTTGGACGGGAACCTGAGCGATACCATTACCCGAACCGGCACCGTGGATGTAAACAGCACCGGTGTTTACACCCTGACTTATTTGGTGTCGGACGCCGCAGGCAATGAGGCCAATGTGACCCGTACGGTAAATGTCGGCCTGCCGGCCACTTATGCCACCGACCTCAACGCCAGTGTCAGCCTGGACATGATCTGGGTGCAACCCGGCACCTTTGTGATGGGCAGCCCGACCACGGAGACGGGCAGGGAGGCAGACCGGGAGACTGAGCACAATGTCACCCTCACCCAGGGCTTTTACCTGGGTAAGTATGAGGTGACCCAGGCCCAGTATGAGGCGGTGATGGGATTTAACCCCAGTGAATTTAACGCCACCGGCAATGGGGATCGTCCGGTGGAAGATTTGAACTGGACGGAAGCCCTGGCTTTTTGTGAACAGCTGACCATCCGGGAACGCAATGCCGGCCATATCCCCACGGACTGGGCTTATGTCTTGCCCACGGAATCCCAGTGGGAATATGCCTGCCGTGCCGGCACCACCACGGTTTACTCCTGGGGAGATGATATCAACGCTTCCCATGCCAATTACAGTGCCAGTGGAGTTGGTGAGACCGAGGAAGTGGGACAGTACGGGGCCAACCCCTGGGGCTTTTTCGATATGCACGGCAATGTCTGGGAGTGGACCGCGGACTGGTACGCAGCGGCGTACCCTGCGGACAATCCGACGATCGATCCCACCGGCCCGGCATCGGGCTCGAAGCGGGTCTTACGGGGTGGTTCCTGGATCAGCGCCGGGGCGGACCTGCGTTCGGCTAAGCGCAGCGGCTCCCCCCCGAGCACCCGCGACAACCTTATCGTCTTCCGTGTTGGCTTCCGTGTTGGTTTCCAAAAAAGCCAGTAGCCAGAGAGCCAGGTACGGAAGGATGAAGTACCTGGCAGATGGGGAAGGCGGAGCGGGGCGGGCTTGGACCAAAAGGGCGGGAGCCCAAAAGGG
>Ga0255771_1002289_pt1 | contig 19427 bp, 17 predicted proteins | sample 011ome_19_FD_179969 | JGI IMG/M metagenome (GOLD analysis project Ga0255771, IMG submission 179969) | Coastal salt marsh microbial communities from the Groves Creek Marsh, Skidaway Island, Georgia - 011510BT metaG (version 2) | ecosystem: Environmental > Aquatic > Marine > Intertidal zone > Salt...
TAGGTCAGTAATTTCGTAAAAGAGTAAGCCAGCAGCTGCAAACTTTCGGGGCTGATCAAGGCTTTGAACGATGCGGCCCTCAAGGGTGACAAGATCGCGCAACGCGCGATTGAGCATATGGGTTTTGTTCTTCAGCCCTAAGCTGTTGGTAGCAATTCTGCCAAGGTCAGCGCCATAACAAGCGCGCTGTCTGCCGTGTCATCAACCCCAACCCATTCATCGGGTTGGTGGGCAAGCTCCAAAATACCTGGCCCGTAGGCGATGCAGTTTTTCAACCGACCAATGCGGTCGATATGTTTTTGGTCATAGGTGCCAGGGCTGACCACATATTCCGCTTTTTGGGCCAACACGCGTTCGATGGCCTGGCCCACCGATTGCACAAGCGGGCTGCTTTCATCCGTCATGCTGGGTTGCACCTCGAACAGATCGGTAATCTCATAGTCAAATCGGGGGCGGCCGGCTTTGATCTGCTCTAGCATATCGGTCAATTCCGCTTTGACCGCTGCGATGTCCTCTTCAATCAAAAAGCGGCGATCAATCACGATGCGGCAGCGATCTGCAACACATGGTGCGGGCAGGCCAGTGTAATCCTCGGCCTGTTCAGCCTCGCCTCCATGGATTGAATTGATATTCAGCGTGGATTGGCGCGCCTGCGGCGGCACGACTGGCATTGCAGTGGTTTTCCCTGCGAGGAGTGGCAAAAGATGCGTTTCTATTTCAGCGAGAACCGCGCCCATGTGAGAGATGGCGCTGTCGCCCAAGAATGGCATTGAGCCATGCGCGATGCGTCCCTTCGTTTCGACCTGTGCCCACCAAACGCCACGATGGCCAAGGCAGATGCGGTCTTTTTGCAAAGGTTCGGGAATAATGACATGCTGAACGCGGGCAGGGTCAAATCTGCCCTGCTCGGCCAGATAGGCAACGCCGCCAAAGCCACCTGACTCCTCATCCGCGGTGGCAGAGATTTCAATCGCACCTGCGAATCTTGGATAGGTGGCAATAAAGGCCTCAGCTGCGATGATTGAGGCTGCAAGCCCACCTTTCATATCGCACGCCCCGCGCCCGTAGATGCGGCCATCTTCGAGAACCCCACCAAAGGGCGGCTTCGTCCATCCATGCCCAACCTCCACGACATCGTGATGGCTGTTGAAATGAACGGTGTCCCCCGCCGCGCCGCCCTCATAGCGCGCCACCATGTTCCATCGCGGATATGTGTCGCTGTCGGCAAGCGCCCCTGTGGCGCGGATTAAGTCAACCGTGAACCCCGCTGCCTCCAAGCGCTGTTTGAGATAGTCGCAAATTTCGCGATAGTTTTGACCAGGCGGGTTGAGGGTGGGGATGCGGATCAAATCTTGGGTCAGTGCGATCAAGTCGTCCCGCCGTGCGGCAATCGCAGTTTCAAGTTGATCTTTGCTGTCCATTTTTGTCCCACCTTTTGTCTTTTTCAGCTTGCTGTGGGAATTTGCGCATTGCAAGCCCGTGCAAATTTTTGCGCCGTGCCTATATCAAGGATGAGACACGGAACTGGGAGAACAGGGTGTGATTATTCGCATAGCCTTGCTGATGGCGGTGCTTTTGACAGTGGTCTTTGTATCGCTTTATTTTTATTTGCGCGCAGGCCAGCGTGAGGCCTTAATCGCGGAATGGCAAAAGCGGGATCCGTCTGATGCCGCGAATGAGCATCGTGAGGATTGGATCAATCGCCGTCTGGCAGGATCTATGCGTAAAATCGCGCTGCGTTTGGCGGTTGTGGTTTATGCTTTGCCACTGGCGGCGCTGTTCCTTTATGTTGGGTTCACCGATCCGTTCGCGCCTTAGGGGGCGTAATGGAAAAATAAACGACAAAGGGGCAGGCGGCGCATGCGTTGGCCACGGATCATAGCATTACTGATATTGGGCGCGCTCCTTGTCGCGTTCTTCCACTATACGCTGCCGCAGCGGGATATTTTGCGGATCACGCAGACAGAAATCATCAGGCAAGATTTTTCAGGCCTCAACCGCATTTTCTACGCGCGCGGCGATACAGGCAGCGCACAACTTGCATCGCGCGATTTGCGTTTGATCAATACGGTCGATGCGCAGGGCGAGGTTCACGTGTTCCGCAATGAGGATACGGGCTTTGGGTGGCCTCCTTATTTCAAGTTGGACAGCTCAGACCTGCAGGCCGAAGCGGCAAACCTGATTTCGACTGCGGCTGACCCGATTTGGGTGGCGGTAACCCATTACGGATGGCGTTCGCGCATTTTGACGACCTATCCCAATGCTGTGGCCTTGCGTCACGTGGCAGGGCCAGATGTGACGCTGATCCCATGGATGCCGATTACAATTCTTGTCCTTCTTTTGGTTGTCTTGTTGGCCCTATGGCGCTTGTGGGAGCGGTTTGAAGCCCGCATTCTTGATCCGCTTTATGACAGGGCGGCTGTGTTTTGGTCGAAAAGCCGTGATCGTTTGCGCGGCAAGTAAAGGGTGCGATGATGGATGCGTGGGATGAGGTGCGCACGGCCTATCATGTGGCACGACTGGGCACAGTGTCTGGGGCCGCAGATTATCTATCGGTGCATCATGCTACAGTGATCCGGCATATAGATGCGCTTGAAGGGCGTCTTGGGGTGCGGTTGTTCCATCGCCATGCACGCGGCTATACCCCCACTGAGGCCGGGCAGGATTTGCTGGCGACTGCCGCTGAAACTGAAGCGCGGTTTTCACAATTGGCCTCGCGCATTGCAGGGCAGGGCGATACGCTGTCGGGGGAATTGGTGCTGACCGCGCTTGGCTTCGTGGCGCAGTTGCTGATGCCCGCATTGGCGGAATTGCAAAACGATCATCCAGATTTGCGCATTCGTTTGGTGACGGATGAGCGCGTCTTTCGGATGGAATTGGGCGAGGCGCATATTGCCATTCGTGCAGGGTCTGCCCCATCGGAGCCTGATAATGTCGTGCAGCCCTTTTTCACGCTCAGGGCGCGTCTTTGTGCAACCAAGTCCTATCTCGAACAGCATGGGCCATTCAGCCTAGAAACAGCAGCGCAGCATCGCTTTGTGGCAACCACTCAAGCCGATAGCCGCGCGCCGTTTTTAAGATGGCTCAAGGATCATGTGCCTGAAGATGCAATCGTGTTTCGGGCCTCCGATTTCGCGAGTGCGATTGAGGCGGTTCATGCGGGGATCGGCATAGGTTTTGCGCCCGCCTTTGCCCTTGAGCAAAATGCAGACTTGGTTGAGGTAATGCCCTCACTGGACGAATGGAATTCTTCTGTCTGGTTGGTCACCCATGTCGATTTGCATCGCAGCCCAAAGGTGCAGCGCGTCTTGGCCTATCTTAAAGATAACGCCAAAAATATCGTGGGGACGGTTTAACCGCCCTGCGTATCAGCCCCATCCAATTCGCGGGCGAGAAAGGCTTCGAACTCGTCTAGGTGGATGGGTTCGAATTGACCAAACCCCTGCATCCAAACACTTGCGGCGCGCAGCGCGTCAGGCTCGAGTTTGCACCACTTGACCCGTCCCCGCTTTTCTTGGGCAATCAGTCCTGCATGGGCAAGGATGGCGAGGTGCTTTGAGATCGCAGCCAGAGACATTTCAAACGGTTCCGCCACATCGGTCACGGCCATGTCATCTTCGAGCAGCATCGACAAGATCGCGCGGCGGGTTGGGTCTGCCAAGGCAGCAAAGGTCAGATCTAGGGAACTGGCGCTCATATTGGCATCCTATCCCGCCTTCCGAGGCAATCGTCAACCATTTGGTTGAATATGGGAAATTGTCGAAAATTGCCGCAGACCTTCTGACGGGTGGATTTGACCAACTTGTCGCAGGTAATTTTATTACTTTATATTCAATAGCTTATGCATTTCTCTACGGGTGCAAAGTTTCGTTGACTCTGGCGCGGCCTGTTCTTAGGTTCCGCGCGACACCCGAGGGGCGTTTTCTGAAGGTGCTTTGCACATGACCGAGCCATCGCCAAATCCCGACCGCCTTAAGGCGTTGGAAGAAAAACTGGCAAACATTCGGTCGCGCGAAGCCGACAAGAAACCACCGATGGGGGAGCATTATTCTCAAGCGCAGCACGCGTGGCGGATGGTGATTGAACTGGTCAGCGGGTTGTTGATCGGTGTTGGCATAGGCTGGGGCTTGGATAGCCTCTTGGGCACGCGCCCTTGGCTGATGGTCGTTTTTACATTGCTGGGCTTTGTGGCTGGGGTCAAAACGATGATCCGATCTGCGCAAGAGCTTCAGAACCAAGCCCAAGCCCGCGAAAACGCGGATGAGGGCGGCACAAAATAAGGGGATACACCGTGGCTTCGGATGTAACGAATTCTGATCAGAACAAGCCCTCTAATTCGGGCAAGCCGATTGCATTTGTCCTTTTGGCCATCGCGGCTGTGCTTTTCGTCTTGGGTCTTCTTGACGATTACGAAGGCGGCTTGGCGATCCACCCGATGGATCAATTCGTCATCTCCCCGTTGTTTGGTGACACGCTGAACTGGTACACGCCGACCAATTCCACGCTTTGGATGGCGCTCTGCGTCATCGCGATTGTGGCTTTGATGGTTATGGGCACGCGCGGTCGTGCCGTGGTTCCATCGCGCGGCCAATCGGTTGCCGAGCTGATCTATGGCTTCGTGCGTAAAATGGTCGAAGATGTTGCAGGCAAAGATGCGCTGCCCTTCTTCCCCTACATTTTCGCCCTGTTCATGTTCATCTTGCTGTCGAACCTCTTGGGCCTGATCCCAATGAGCTTTACCACCACATCGCATATCGCGGTGACCGCGATTTTGGCGGCGGCGGTGTTCCTGACAGTGACCTTGGTGGGTTTCATCAAGAACGGCGCAGGCTTCCTCAGCCTGTTCTGGGTCAGTTCCGCGCCGTTGGCGTTGCGCCCGATCCTTGCCATCATCGAATTGATCTCTTACTTCGTGCGCCCCGTCAGCCACTCTATCCGTCTTGCGGGTAACCTGATGGCGGGCCACGCAGTTTTGAAAGTGTTTGCAGGTTTCGCTGGCGCGATGGGCGCCGCAGCCTTCGCCCCAATCTTGGGCATTGTCGCGATCTACGGGCTCGAAGTGCTCGTATCCGTGATCCAAGCCTATGTGTTCACCATCCTAACCTGCGTCTATCTGAAAGACGCGCTGCATCCGCACCACTAAGCGGATCACGGTTCAGGACATCTATTCAGCCAATTCCAACGTAAGGAGAAACGGAAATGGAAGGCAATATCGCAGAACTCGGTCAATTCATCGGTGCAGGCCTTGCCGCTATCGGCTCTGGCGCAGCAGCGATCGGTGTGGGCCATGTTGCAGGCAACTTCCTCGCAGGTGCTTTGCGTAACCCATCTGCAGCTGCAGGTCAGACCGCAACGCTCTTCATCGGTATCGCGTTCGCAGAAGCTTTGGGGATCTTCGCGTTCCTCGTGGCACTTCTGCTGATGTTCGCAGTCTAAGCCTTTAGCGAACCATCCTTACGGCTGGGTCGCTTTGCGCGCAGCGCGCCACAGCGGCCCAGTGTAATCACCGGTTCCAGGAGGACATGATGGCAGAGACTGCCCACAACGTTGCCAGTGCAGCCCATGGTGGTGAAGCCGCCTCGGGGGGTATGCCGCAACTCGACTTCTCCACCTTCCCGAACCAGATTTTCTGGCTCGTGGTTACACTGGTGGTCGTTTATTTGATCTTGAGCCGCGTGGCGTTGCCCCGCGTTGCATCCGTTTTGGCAGACCGCCAAGGCGCGATTGCAAAGGACATCGCCGCTGCTGAAGAACTGAAAGCCAGAGCTGCTCAAGCGGAAGAGGCCTATAACAAAGCCCTCGCAGATGCGCGCGCGCAAGCGCAAGACATCATCGCCCAGACCCGCAGCGAAATCGCGGCTGAATTGGCGGACGCAACTGCAAAGGCGGATGCGCAGATCGCTGCGAAGGCAAAAGAATCTGAAGCGCGTATCGGTGAGATTCGCGCAGGCGCTGTGAAAAACATCGAAGCGGTCGCAAAAGATGCGACAGCCGAGATTGTTACGGCTCTTGGTGGCGGCAAGCCCGATGCCAAGGCGCTGAAAGCGGCCATTGCAGAGCGGATGAAAGGATAAGCCATGACCCTGCGTTACGCGACATTGGCAACATCTGCCCTGACCCTAATCGCGGCGCCTGCTTTTGCAGCAGGTGGTGATTACGGCTTTGCGTCTTTTTTCAACACCAATTACGTGGTGCTGATCGGCTTCATCTTGTTCTTGGCGCTGTTGTTCTATTTCAACGTGCCTGCGATGATCCTCAAGATGTTGGATGACCGCGCGGAAACCATCCGTTCCGAATTGGATGAGGCCCGCAACCTACGCGATGAAGCGCAAGCCGTTCTGGCGGCCTATGAGCGCAAAAGCCGCGAAGTGGCTGAACAGTCTCAGCGCATTATCGACCACGCCCGCGAAGAGGCCCGATTGGCTGCTGATGCTGCCAAAGAAGATCTCAAGCAATCCATCGCGCGCCGTCTAAAGGCAGCTGAGGAGCAGATCACGAGTGCCGAAGAAAAAGCGACCCGTGAATTGCGCAATCGTGCTGTGGATGTTGCGATTGCGGCTGCGGCAAAGATTTTGGCCGATAGCACTACTGCAACCGAGGCGAACAAGCGCATTGATGCGGCCATCGCTGAAGTGGAAAGCCGCGTGCACTAAGCAGGTATGCTTGCAAGGTAAAAGTTATGAAAAAGGCCCCCTGAGAGGGGCCTTTTTTTTGTTGATTATGTGGCCTGTGTCACAGATGTCGTTTTCTGTCTTTTTTCGGTCGGGCGGGCGAGGCCGCGCGGCTTGACCTCTGGCAAGAGGGGACAACCACAGATCACGCGCGGGAGCGGATATCATGAAGACACATGTCAAAGCCTTGGTTGTCGGCGGCGGTGCCGTTGGCGCATCTATTGCCTATCATCTTGCAAAAGCGGGATGGCAGGATGTGATGCTGTTGGAGAGGGATGAATTGACCTCTGGCTCGACATGGCACGCGGCTGGACTTTTGCCCTTGTTCAACATGAGCTACGCAACCAGCCATATTCACGACTATTCTGTGAAATTCTATAAGACGTTGGAAGAAGAGACAGGCCTCAACGCAGGGTTTGCTGTGGTCGGTAACTTGCGCATGGCGCAGACCGATGCACGCATGGACGAGTTCCGCCTTTATGCATCGACCGCTGAGACGGTTGGTATCCCCTACGAGTGGTTGACACCTGCGCAGATTAAAGACCGCTACCCGTTGGTACGCACAGAAGATCTCAAAGGGGCGCTGTTCCACCCGACTGACGGCTATATCAACCCTGCAGACGTGACCCAAGCCATGGCCAAGGGCGCGCGCCAACGCGGCGTTATCATCGAGCGCAAGTGGCAAGTTGATGGCTATGAATGGACAGGCGAGGCATGGCTCGTCACTGTCACCAAGATGGTGGAAAAGGGCGGCAATTTGGTTCCGTCTGAGGAAACCCAAGTGATCACTGCCGAACATGTTGTGACCGCAACAGGAAACCATGCGCAGCGCACAGCGAAATTGTTGGGCATCAAAATCCCCGCCATCCCAGTCGAGCATCAATATATCGTCACGGAGCCTGATCCAGAACTGGTGGCCTTCCGTCAAAATGGCGCGCCAGAGCATCCCGTTTTGCGCGATGCAGATGCAAAATGGTATGTGCGCGAAGAACGCGGCGGATGGATCCTAGGGCCCTATGAAGAAGGCGCGCCTGCCTGCTTCAAATATGCTGTGCCCGACAGTTTCCGCGCGGATCTCTTCCCGCTCGATCTGGAGCGGATCGAAGAAGAATATATGTCCATGATCCACCGCATCCCGTCCAGTGAGACAGTGGGTCTGAAGGACGATTACAATGGCCCGATCTGCTACACCCCCGATGGGAACCCATTGGTCGGCCCTGCGCCTGGCCTGCGGAATATGTGGTTGGCTGAAGGTTTCAGCTTCGGCATCACCGCGGCAGGTGGCACAGGCTATTATCTGGCGCAGATGATGGTCGAAGGTGAGGCGGAAATTGATATGGCCAGCCTTGATCCCAAGCGTTACGGCCAAGATTGGATGACGACCGAATATGCAGCGCGCAAGAATGAAGAATGCTATGCGCATGTCTATGTTCTGCACCACCCTGACGAAGAGCGTGAAGCCTGCCGCCCTTTGCGCACAGGCCCTGCCTATGATCGTCAAAAGGCGCTTGGCGCGCAATTTGGCTGTGTGAACGGATTTGAACGTCCAAACTACTACGGCCCCAAAGATGCGCCGTCTCATTTCGACCATGATGCGCGCAGTTTCCGCCGCGGCGGATGGTGGAACTTTGCCCGCGAGGAAGCGGAAGCGATCCGTAAAACCGCTGGCCTGATTGATGCAACAGCCTTTGCCAAACATCGTGTGTTCGGGCCTGGGGCGACTGCTTTCTTGGATTGGTTTACCTGTAACGCATTGCCCAAAGTGGGACGGATTAACCTGACTTATGCGCTGACCGATGCAGGCACGACCCGCACCGAATACACTATCATGCGGATTGCTGAGAATGATTACTACCTCGTCTCTGCAGGCGCGTGGGAGGCCTATGACGGCGATTACTTGCGCAAGGCCGAAGAAGATTTCTGGGCCAAAACCCAAAGCACGGGCAACTGGTTTGCGGTCGAGAACGTCACCACGAAATGGGGTGTCTTTGCCCTTGCGGGGCCAAATTCCCGCGCGATCTTGAACGAGCTTGTCCGTGACGCAGAGCCAGAAACACGCCTCTCGAACAAGCGCTCGCCGTGGCTGTCTGTGCGCGACATCGAGCTGGGCATGGTGCCTGTGCGCGCTGCGCGTGTGGCCTATACGGGCGAGTTGGGTTGGGAATTGCACCATCCCATTGAGATGCAAAATCACCTGTGGGATCAACTTATGGCCGCAGGCGAAAAGCATGGGCTTAAGCTGGTTGGTGCGCGTGCGCAGAACTGGCTGCGTCAGGAGAAATCCTATCGTGCCTTTGGCAATGAACTTGGCCGTGATGCTACGCCGTTGGAGGCGGGCCTAGATCGCTTTGTTGATCTCTCGAAGGAGTTCCATGGCAAGCAAGCAATGCTTGATAAGGGTATCCGCTCTAAATGTGTGACGCTGTTGATAGACGGGCCTCAGGATGCTGACCCATGGGGCCGCGAAGCCTTGTTTGATGGTGAAACCCGTGTTGGGCGTCTGACATCAGGTGGCTATTCCGTGCATTTTGAAAAACAGATCGGCATGGGCTATGTGAAACCTGACTATGCGCAGGTTGGGCAAAAGCTGAAGGTGATGATCATGGGCGCACTTTATGATGCGGAAATTACCGAAGACAGCCCTTATGATCCGAAGAACGTCACGATCCGCGTGGATGGCTGATCCAGCCTGATCGAGACAGGGTTCCTCCCGTGAAGGCCGCCTGCATCCCTTTGGAGATGCAGGCGGCTTTTTTGCTTTTCTGCTCGGCGCGCATTTCATAGGTTGGGTATATGTCAAAGCCTCGATTCATCCATTTGCGTGTGCATAGCGAATATTCGCTGCTTGAAGGGGCGATGCGGATCAAATCTTTGCCGCAATTGGTGGCCGATGCAGGCATGCCCGCTGTCGCAGTGACAGACACCAACAACATGTTCTGCGCGCTTGAGTTTTCTGAATATGCGGTCAAGGCAGGTGTGCAGCCGATATTGGGGTGCCAGATTGATTTGGCCTATGAGGCGGCAGCGCAGGGCGAGAAACCGCGCCCCCCGCGCGGCATTGTTCTTTTGGTGAAATCGCGTCAGGGCTACTTGAACCTATTAAAGCTGAATTCGCATTTCTACTTGCGCGGCGATGGCCAGATTCCCCATGTCACCCTTGATGAATTGGCGGCGCATAATGAGGGGTTGATCTGTCTTTCTGGTGGCCCTGAGGGGCCGTTTGGCGCGCTGCTCTCTGCAGGGCAAATAGCCAAAGCCGAAGGATTGATGGCGCGATTGGCAGAGATCTTTGGGGATAGGCTTTATGTTGAATTACAGCGTCACCCCATAGATCAGGGTCTGCCCGAGGCAGAGGCGCTGAGTGAGCCGCATTTGATTGATATGGCCTATAAGATGGGCCTGCCCCTTGTGGCGACCAATGACGTCTATTTCCCCAAACCAAAAATGTATGAGGCGCATGACGCGCTGATCTGCATTGCGCAAGGGGCCTATGTCGATCAACAAGAACCACGCCGTATCCTGACATCTCAGCATTATTTCAAAACCCCCGAAGAGATGCTGACACTCTTCGCTGATCTGCCCGAGGCGATTGAAAACACGGTCGAGATTGCACAGCGCTGCGCCTATCGCGCGCGCACCCACGACCCGATCTTGCCGCGCTTTGCCGAGAACGAGGTGGAAGAACTGCGCCGTCAGGCCAATGAAGGTCTGCAAGCGCGCCTTGCGGTGATCCCGCATGCGGCATCAGTTGAGGATTATCAAAAGCGCCTCGATTTCGAATTGGACATCATCGAGGGGATGGGCTTCCCGGGCTATTTCTTGATCGTGGCCGATTTCATCAAATGGGCCAAGGAGCATGACATCCCAGTCGGGCCTGGGCGCGGGTCGGGTGCAGGCAGCCTTGTGGCTTATGCCTTGACGATTACCGACCTTGATCCTCTGCGTTATAGCTTGCTGTTTGAGCGCTTCCTCAATCCTGAACGCGTCTCAATGCCCGATTTCGATATCGACTTCTGCATGGATCGCCGCGAGGAGGTGATCCAATATGTGCAGGAAAAATATGGTCGCGACCGCGTGGGGCAGATCATCACCTTTGGTGCGCTGTTATCCAAGGCGGCCGTGCGCGATATCGGGCGGGTTTTGCAAATGCCCTATGGTCAGGTGGATCGCCTGTCAAAAATGATCCCTGTTGAGGGGGTCAAACCCGTGAGCATCGAAAAAGCCTTGGCCGATGAACCGCGCCTGCGCGAAGAAGCGCAGGCCGAAGAAGTGGTCGCGCGGCTTTTGGATTATGGTCAACAGGTCGAGGGGCTTTTGCGCAATGCCTCAACCCACGCCGCGGGCGTTGTGATCGGTGACCGCCCTTTGGACGAGTTGGTGCCACTTTACCAAGACCCGCGCTCGGACATGCTTGCGACCCAGTTTAATATGAAATGGGTAGAACCTGCGGGCTTGGTGAAATTTGATTTTCTCGGCCTGAAAACCCTGACTGTGGTGCAAAATGCGATTGATCTGATCCATTCATCAGGCCGCGATTTGCATGTCGCGCCAGATGGCAACGCGCTCTATCAACCGCCTGAGGGGGTAGAAAACCAGATCAACGCGATCCCGTTAGACGATGAAGTGACCTATGCGCTCTATGCTTCGGCCAAGACGGTTGCGGTGTTTCAGGTGGAAAGCTCGGGCATGATGGATGCCCTAAGGCGTATGCGCCCCACCTGCATTGAGGATATCGTGGCCCTTGTGGCGCTCTATCGCCCGGGCCCGATGGAGAATATCCCAACCTATTGCGAGGTGAAGAACGGGATCAAAGAGCGTGCCTCGATCCATCCGTTGATTGATCACATCCTCGAAGAGACGCAAGGCATCATCGTATATCAAGAACAGGTGATGCAAATTGCGCAGGTCATGGCAGGCTATAGCCTAGGCGGTGCGGATTTGCTGCGCCGCGCCATGGGGAAGAAGATCAAAGAGGCCATGGATGCCGAACGCCCCAAATTCGTGGAAGGCGCAAAGGCAAATGGGGTCGACAAGGCTAAGGCCGAAGAAGTGTTCGGCCTTCTGGAAAAATTCGCCAATTACGGCTTCAACAAATCGCACGCGGCCGCCTATGCGGTTGTCAGTTATCAAACCGCTTGGCTTAAGGCGAACCATCCTGTCGAATTCATGGCTGCGGTGATGAATTGCGATATCCATCTGACGGATAAGCTGTCTATTTATAGCCAAGAGGTGGGTCGCCTTGGCATCGAGATCGTGCCGCCTTGCGTTAATCGCTCGCTTGCTACGTTCTCCGTGTCTGATGGGCGCGTGGTCTATGGCTTGGGTGGCTTGAAAAATGTCGGTGTCGATGCAATGCGCCTGATCGTTGAAGGGCGCGGAGATCAGGCCTTTGCATCGCTCTTCGATTGCGCTCGGCGGGTTGATTGGAAACGGGTGGGCAAGCGGCCGCTTGAGATGTTGGCGCGCGCAGGCGCCTTTGACGAGCTGGATGCGAACCGCCGCCGCGTGTTTGACAGTTTGGATGCGCTGGTCGCCTATTCTGCTGCAATTCATGATCAAAAATCGTCAAACCAGACCTCCCTATTCGGGGAAGGGGGCGATGATTTGCCTGAGCCACGCCTGTCTAATCCGCCAGATTGGTTGCCGAATGAACGGCTTTCCCAAGAGCATCAGGCGGTTGGTTTCTATCTTTCTGGCCATCCTTTGGATGAATATATGCCAAGCTTGAAACGCTCAGGCTGCTTGTCGCTGCGTGAGGTTGAGGCGCGGGTGCAAGGGGGGGCTTTTGTCACCAAATTGGCAGGGGCGGTTGCGGTCAAGCAAGAGCGCAAAAGCCAGCGCGGCACCCGTTTTGCCTTTGTGGGTCTTTCTGATCCAACGGGCCTTTACGAAGTCACAGTGTTCTCTGACCTGCTCGAGTCTGCGCGGCATTTGTTAGAGGCGGGCCAGAATGTGGTGTTGACCGTTGAGGCCACCTATGAAGCGGAGCAATTAAAACTCCTTGCTCGCGCGGTGCAGCCCATTGATGCGGTTGCCGCACAAGGTGGGGCTACAGGCTTGAGGGTGTTTGTCGAGGACGCGACCGCTTTGCCGCAATTGGCCAATGTGTTGGGCGAGGCCAAAAAGACCAATGCATCGCGGGTGACAGGCCCAATTCAATTATGCCTGACAGCCGCTGATCTTCCGGGTGAGGTCGAAGTCCTCTTGGGCGAGGATTACCCCGTCAATCCCGCCATAAAAGGGGCGCTGAAATCTTTGGGCGGTGTCATCGCGGTGGAAGAGGTCTAACCCTCACCAATGGGGCGGTTTTTGATTGGCGGCGGGCATATCGCCTGCGGCTTCACGATCTGCCTCACGCTGCATCAGCATCTCAACACGGGCAGTGAGACGGGTGATTTCCCAATCTTGGCGTGCGACCACCTCTGAGAGGTCATCGACTGTGCGGGTGAGATGGGCCAAATGCATCTCCAAATCATCGCGAGAGGCGCTCATGGGGCCTATGATCCTTGTCTGGGATTGTGTCGTTGCGTTCAGATGCAAACTAACCTTTGCAGGGGCCCCATGACCACCCCTCTCTTGCCCCTTTGACGCGAGGGCGCTACACCACGCGCGAGATCGAGGATATGGTTATGGCAAAAGAGAAAAAACAGCCCCGCCCTAAGGCAGAGACGCCGCGTGGATTTCGCGATTACTTCGGCGCGGAGGTGTTGGAGCGGCAAGAGATGCTTGCCAAAATTGCCGAAACCTATCAGCGCTATGGCTTCGACCCGCTTGAGACATCCGCCGTGGAAACCGTGGAGGCCTTGGGGAAATTCCTGCCTGACACGGATCGCCCGAATGAGGGCGTTTTTGCTTGGCAGGAGGAGGAAGACGGCGGTTGGGTCGCGCTGCGCTATGACATGACCGCCCCCTTGGCCCGCGTAGCGGCGCAATATCGCAATGATTTGCCAAGCCCCTATCGCCGCTACACCTTTGGCCCCGTTTGGCGCAATGAAAAGCCAGGGCCGGGGCGCTTCCGCCAGTTTTACCAATGCGATGCCGATACGGTCGGCGCGGCCAGCGTTGCCGCAGATGCCGAGATTTGCGCGATGCTGTCAGACACGCTGGAGGCTGTTGGTATTCCGCGCGGCGATTATGTGGTGCGGGTGAACAACCGCAAGGTGTTGGATGGGGTTCTGGCGACCATTGGATTGTCATCCGAGGATGAAGCTACCCGCCAAGCTGTGCTGCGCACGATTGATAAATTCGACAAAGTGGGCCGCGAAGGCGTGATTCAATTGCTGACCAAGGGCCGTTTGGATGAGTCTGGGGCTTATATTGATGGCGTGGGTCTTGATGCGGCAGCGGCCGATCAGATCGTGGCATTCCTGTTGGCGCGCGCAGACAGCAATGCTGAGACCTTGGTGATGCTGCGCAAGTTGATTGGCACATCGGCGATTGGTGAGGCTGGGGTGGCCGAACTTGAAACCATTGCCACGCTGCTTGATGCGCAAGGCTATGGCCCCGACCGGATCGTGATTGATCCTTCGGTGGTGCGTGGCCTTGGCTATTATACGGGCCCCGTGTTCGAGGCGGAGTTGACCTTTGAGATTCTGGATGACAAAGGCCGCCCGCGTCAATTTGGGTCTGTTGCAGGCGGCGGACGTTATGACGATTTGGTCAAACGCTTCACAGGCCAAGATGTGCCTGCAACGGGTGTGTCCATCGGGGTTGATCGCCTCTTGGCCGCATTGCGCGCCAAAGGGCGGATCAGCGGCGCGATGCAGGGGCCTGTCGTGGTGACGGTCATGGATCGCGAGCGCATGGCGGATTATCAAGCCATGGCGACTGAGTTGCGCAATGCAGGTATCCGCGCTGAGGTTTATTTGGGCAATCCCAAGAATTTCGGCAATCAGTTGAAATATGCAGATAAACGCGAAAGTCCTGTTGCGGTCATCCAAGGTTCGGACGAGGCCGCGCGCGGCGTGGTTCAGATCAAGGATTTGATCTTGGGGGCCAAGATTGCAGCCAATGCAAGCCTTGAGGAATGGAAGGCGCAACCTGCACAGCGCGAAGTGGCGCGCGGTGATTTGGTCGCCGAAATTCGCGCTATATTGGAGCGTCAGGGATGAGCCAAAAAGCGGCCATTCGTTCGGAGGCGGAGCGGTTCTTTGCGGCATTTCAAGCCGCGGGCGCCGTGGCTTTTGAGGCCGATCATTTGCTGCCTGCTGATACGCTGCTTGATCTCTATGGCGAAGATATCCGCGCGCGGGCCTATGTCACGCATGACCCCAATCGCGGCGAAATGATGCTGCGGCCCGATTTCACCGTGCCCGTGGTGCAGCGCCATATGTCGGACGGTGCGGAGCCTGCGCGTTACAGCTACATGGGCGAGGTTTTTCGCAAACAGGAGGCCAGTCCCGCCCGCGCGAGCGAATATCTGCAAGTGGGATATGAGCTGTTTGATCGTGATGACCCTGCGCGCGCCGATGCCGAAGTCTTTGCCCTTTTTACCACATTGCTTGCCCCTTATGGCCTGCGTGCCGTCACTGGCGATATTGGCGTGGTTTTGGCCGCAATATCTGCCCTTGATACAACCGAGCGGCGCAAACGCGCCTTGCGGCGCCATGTGTGGCGTCCGCGCCGTTTTCGGCGCTTGCTAGATCGTTTTTCAGGCCGCAGCGATGCCCCTGCGACCCGTGCAGCATTGATTGCCCAGATGGCCGATTTAGGGCCTGAAGCCATGATTGATGCCACTGAAAATTGGAGTGGGTTGCGCAGCCCCGCTGATGTCTTGCGCCGTATGCGCGCTTTGGCCGAGGATGATGATGCGCCCAGTATTTCGGCGGCGCAGGCCGAAGCCTTGGAGCGGGTTTTGTCCTTGCGCGAAACCCTGCCAAACGCAGTCGCACAATTGCGGGATTTGGCTGTGGATTTGCCGCAGATCGACAGCGCCATTTCAGGCTTGGTGCGCCGTATTGAGGCGCTGTCCGCCGCAGGTGTCGCCGTAGATGACCTATGGTTCGAGGCCTCCTATGGGCGGACGAATATGGAATATTATGATGGGTTTGTGTTCGGCTTTTTCAACGAAACTGACCCGCATATGCCCCCTGTTGCCACAGGTGGACGCTATGATGCGCTGACCAAAATCTTGGGCAATGGCCGTGAGATTGCTGCCGTTGGCGGAGTGATCCGTCCTGAATTGCTAAATGGCCTCTCGCGTCAGGAGGGTGGCATATGACGTTGCGTATTGCGGTGCCGTCTAAGGGGCGGTTGATGGAAAAGACCTTTGATTGGTTTGCAGCGCGCGGGCTTGAGATGCGCCGCGCAGGCTCAGAGCGCGATTATGCCGCCGAAGTTTCGGGGGCGGATATGCAGTTGATGTTGCTGTCTGCGGGAGAAATTCCGCGCGAAATGGCGGCGGGCCGCATTCATTTGGGCGTGACAGGCACCGATCTTGTGCGTGAGAAGATCCCCGCATGGGATCAGTCGGTCGAAGAATTGGCCGAGCTTGGATTTGGCTTTGCGGATTTGGTTTTGGCCGTGCCGCAATGTTGGATTGATGTGGATTGCGTGGATGATCTTGACGCTGTTGCCGCAGATTTCCGCGAGGCCCATGGGATGCGTTTGCGGATCGCCACGAAATACCATCGTCTTGTGCGGGACTATCTGCGCGCTGCAGGTGTTGCCGATTATCAATTGGTCGACAGCCAAGGCGCGACCGAGGGCACCGTGGCGCATGGCACGGCGGAATTGATCGCTGATATCACCTCAACAGGGGAAACCTTGCGCGCCAATAACCTGAAAATCCTGTCGGATGGGATGATCTTGCGTAGCCAAGCGATGCTCTTTCGTGCGCGCGGCGCAGATTGGACGGATGGGGCCCGCGCCGCACTGGATGGGCTGAAAACCAAGCTTTCGATCTAAAGAACGCCGATTTCGGCCAAAGCGGTTTGCAATTCACGCGGCAAAGTTTCTTCTTCTGCGCGATTGGCGTTTAAATCGCGGGGGCTGTCTTCGGGTTTGAGGTAGCGCCACCCTTGGAACGGGCGTTTGGGCGTGGGTGTTACGCGGGTGACGTCTTGTTCCAAAACGATGCCGCAGCGTCTGATCCCATCGCCGCGATCAACCTCCTCGAGGGCCAAGATTTTTTGGCGGCACAGGATCAATCCTTTGAACACCCAATAAAGCGATCCGCCTGCAAGAATTTCTGCCTCACGCTTGGGCCACATCCGTGTCACATGGCGCGGCAGGCCCGATGGCCCCAAGGCGCGCGGGTTCTTTTGCCAGTTCAAAAGATCCTGCACCTCTTCGGCGCCGACACATAATTTGACCAGATTTATGGTGCTGCTCATATCTCCTCCCCAAAGTCCCTCAAGATATGGTATGCTATTTTTCGCAAGGTTCAAGTTGACCGCTTGCGCCAAGGCCCATAGTTTGTGTTTCCCCATCTGATCGTGAAAGTCTGCGCTATGTCTCGTTTTTCTGCCCCAATTGCTGAACAAATTTGGGATATGAAATATCGCCTCAAAGAGGCGGATGGCACACCCATTGACCGTACTGTCGAGGACACTTGGCGGCGGATCGCGCGGGCTTTGGCCTCGGTGGAGAAAGATCCCGCCTATTGGGAAGAAAAATTCTACGAAGCCCTTGAGGATTTCAAATATCTACCCGCTGGTCGCATCACGGCGGGTGCGGGAACGGGGCGCAGTGTCACGCTTTTCAATTGCTTTGTCATGGGCACAATCCCCGACAGCATGAGCGGCATTTTTGATATGCTCAAAGAGGCGGCTTTGACGATGCAGCAGGGGGGCGGGATTGGCTATGATTTCTCGACCATCCGACCCAAGGGTGCGGATGTTAAGGGGGTGGCCGCGGATGCCTCTGGCCCGCTGAGTTTTATGGATGTTTGGGATTCTATGTGCCGCACAATTATGTCGGCTGGCTCGCGCCGCGGCGCGATGATGGCAACGATGCGCTGCGACCACCCAGACATCGAAGATTTTATCACCGCCAAATCTGATGCGGCGCGGTTGCGGATGTTCAATGTCTCTGTTCTCGTCACCGATGCCTTTATGGAGGCGGTCAAAGCGGACGGGCCTTGGGAATTGGTGTTTGACAACAAGGTTTACCGCACGGTGCAGGCGCGTGACCTGTGGAACCAGATTATGCAATCGACCTATGATTACGCTGAGCCAGGTGTGATTTTCATCGATCGCATCAACCAATCCAATAATCTGGCCTATTGCGAAACCATTGCGGCAACCAACCCGTGCGGCGAACAACCTTTGCCGCCCTATGGGGCGTGTTTGCTTGGCTCTGTTAACCTTGCGCGGCTTGTGCGCGCGCCCTTTGAGGCGGATGCGGCCCTTGATCTTGAGGCGCTGAAGGATTTGGTGCGGGTCGCTGTGCGGATGATGGATAACGTGGTGGATGCCAGCCGTTTTCCCCTCGAGGCACAGGCGCGCGAGGCCCAAGCAAAGCGGCGCATTGGTTTGGGTGTGACGGGTTTGGCCGATGCCCTTTTGATGCTTGGCCTGCGCTATGGGGCCGATGACGCAGTGGCGCAATCCGAGATTTGGATGAAGGAAATTGCACATGCGGCCTATTGGGCTTCGGTTGAATTGGCGCGAGAAAAAGGTGCATTCCCCTTATTTGACGCCGAGGCGCTCTTGGCGTCCGGGAATATGGCGCAAATGGATCAAGATTTGCGCGAGGCGATTGCCAAAGATGGCATCCGAAACGCGCTTTTGACCTCGATTGCGCCCACAGGCACCATCAGCCTTTATGCGGGAAATGTCTCCTCTGGGATTGAGCCCGTTTTTGCCTATAGCTACACCCGCAAAGTATTGCAGCGGGACGGGTCGCGCAGCGAGGAGGAGGTGACCGATTACGCGGTCAAACTTTGGCGCGAGAAAAGAGGCGGTGCAGAATTGCCTGATTATTTCGTCAATGCGCAGACCCTCTCACCGATGGATCATGTGCGGATGCAATCGGCTGCGCAAAAATGGGTTGACAGTTCGATCTCAAAAACCATCAACGTGCCGCAAGATATCAGCTTTGAGGCTTTCAAAGATGTCTATTTGCAGGCTTATGAAACGGGTTGTAAGGGGTGCACCACTTATCGCCCCAATGATGTGACAGGCAGTGTCCTGAGTGTTTCTGAGGCAGAAGCAAAGCCAGATGGCGCCACCGCGCGCGAGGCCTCTACGGGCGAAGTGGTTTATATCTCCGAGCCGCTAGAGCGGCCGCAGACCCTAGAGGGCAATACCTATAAACTGAAATGGCCCGATAGCCCGCACGCGATTTATATCACGATCAACGATGTTGTGCTCAGCGGTCATCGCAGGCCGTTTGAGGTGTTTATAAATTCCAAGAATATGGAACATTACGCGTGGACAGTGGCGTTGACGCGGATGATGTCGGCTGTTTTCCGCCGCGGCGGTGATGTGAGTTTCGTGGTAGAAGAACTCAAAGCCGTGTTTGATCCGCGCGGGGGGGCATGGATTGGGGGTAAATATGTGCCCTCGATCTTAGCGGCGATTGGCGGTGTTATCGAACGGCACCTGATCTCAATCGGGTTTATTTCGGGCGAGGGGATGGGGTTGAAAACCGACCCTACCGCCGAGGTCTATGATTTGGGCGCAGGCCGCACAGGGGCGGCAGAGTGTAATTCCTGTGGGTCTTCTGCGATGCGGATGAGCGAAGGGTGCATGACTTGCACCGATTGCGGCTATTCAAAATGCGGCTAAGTCCCTGTGGATAACACAGCGCAGT
>Ga0255771_1002306_pt1 | contig 19296 bp, 20 predicted proteins | sample 011ome_19_FD_179969 | JGI IMG/M metagenome (GOLD analysis project Ga0255771, IMG submission 179969) | Coastal salt marsh microbial communities from the Groves Creek Marsh, Skidaway Island, Georgia - 011510BT metaG (version 2) | ecosystem: Environmental > Aquatic > Marine > Intertidal zone > Salt...
CTGCAACTAATTGTTCAGACACCCATTTATGTACACCGAATTTGCGGTGCATATCGTTAATATCTTGTACCCAATTTTCTGACATTTATATCTCCATTTTGTATAATTATAACACATGTTTACGCGAATGTACACAACTTTATGCAAAGAAACTTTCCAACGTTGCTTGTTCTTCTGCGCTCCAGCCCACTGCATTGAGAATTAATTGCAGTGGATCTAGGAATGTTTTCTCGAATTGCTTTTCATAATCGATATATTGATCCAATTTGAATTCTCTTGGTAGACCTACAACTGGAAAAGATATAACATTCTCTTTGAGATGATTTGGCAATCGTAGATAGAGAAACTTTATCTTATCACCATTACCAATAGACTCATACTTATTCGAAAGGTTACTTTCTTTCAGTATGTTATTATATAATATAGCACCACGAACATGAATAGGAGTGCCCTTCTTATAAACAGTTTTCTTATCTCGCCATTCAGTAAGATTTGTAACACCGCGAGGAAATGCTACTTCTTCTGCAGGAAGTTGCTTGAATTCCTGTTTGAACTTTAAGATATAATTTTGCACATCGGCTTCTGTTCCAGAAATAATAACTTTGAATATCTCTTTTAATTTAGCACGACACACTGTAGGTGTAGAAGATTTAATTGCTTCAATACCCATGATTTTGAGTTTTGGTTCTTCATACTGTACACCTTCAGAGTTGTGTACATTCAGAATATATCTTTTCTTTGCTGTCCATATACCACGATCAGCGATTACCTCGCGTTCCATGACCATACGATTTTCAAAGCAGTTCATATCCTTGAAGAGTTTTTCCATAGCATTGTCAAGGATTTTTTGAAAGTGATTTTGACATGACTCATCGAGGAACTTTACTGGTTCTTTTGGCTGAAACTTCTGTACAAACTTTGAGAAGTTAACATATATTGAATCTGTATCAATAGCAATTACAAAATCATCCTGAGTTCCAAGTAATCTATTCATCTCATCGTTAACGACTTTTTCACAGGTCTTAATTACATGCTGACCGGTGAGAGTGATACCTTCTGCAACTCGTAGATCAAAATAACGAAACCACTTATTACCCATAGCACCGAACAGAGAATTCATCAAGATCTTAATTGCCATCTGTTTATTATTAAGAGAAGCAATTTGTTTTTCAATCTCGGTGTTTGTACCTTCTTTCTGCTGTTTCTTTTGCCATTCAATCATCTCTTTCTTGGCAGACTTACGATCATCATAATACTGCTTGACAAGCATAGGGAAAACGCCTTCGCGATTATTATTGAATGATACACCAGCTTTTGCAGAACGAGATAGATTATCACCATTCATTACGATGGTTTCTGGTGACATGTTCCACTGTGCAATGATGTTAGGATACAGAGAATTCAAATCAAAGGAAACTACCCAATCATGTGCACCGACTTGTGGTTCTTTAACATAACCACCTTCGAATTTAGTATAGGCACCTTCACGCTCACGTCGATCAGGTGGACCAGGAATAATTATCTTTCTCTTTGACAATTCACGATACACGATAGAATCCCATATCGCTGTAGTACCAAACGTATCTCCGTAATTGACACCTGCTTTATAAGCCATTGTAAAGACGAGATTCAATAGGTCAAGTTTAGTGTCAAGCTTTTCTACGAGCTCCACATCCTTGATATTGTAATCAATATAGAGTTGATAATCATCTGTATACAGATTGCGTAAGCTACCATGTTCTTCATATGATAACTTACTTTCGCCAAGTACCACGTGTGAGATATGATTAAGACTGTAAGATTCTTGAGGACCGTAGGAATAGCCAAACTTCTGAAAAAGATCCATATAATCAAGCTGTGAAATACCTGCAATTTGATAGGTATTCATAGTCTTCATCTTAAATGCAACAGACTTTTGACGAATAGCCCAGTCTTTAAATTGCTTGTGCCATGGTGAAAGCATACGAGCAATATGTTCACCAAACAGAATCTTCATACGATTTACAAGATATGGAATATCAAAGCCGCGTACATTCCAACCTGTGATGACTTCAGGATAGACTGATGTCCAATATCCCATAAATGATTCAAGCAAGGCGTATTCATCTTCACAGCGAATGTATCGAATATTGAGATGAGTATGTGGTGATTTTTCTTTATCATACTCACCACAACCCCATACGCGATACACACCTTCTTTCGAAGACTTAAGAGCAATAGCAGTTACTGGCCATTGAGCGTCATCAGGATTGGGAAATCCATCTTCTGAATGGACTTCAATATCCATAAAGACTGTATTAATAAGTGATGGATTAAATTCTACTTCTTTTGGAAATTTTTTCTGAATGAATTGCCAGATAATTCTATCTTGACCATACCACTTGAAGCTATCAACGTTCTCATACTTATTGATAAATTCTTTCATTTCACTATAATTGTGAAAATATACAGGCTCTACATAATTGCCGTCAAGAGCCTGCCACTCTGTCTTACCTTTTGCAGGTACATAGAGAACCGGTCGATAGTCATTACCTCTATCGAGACCAAGTTTATATTCTAGAGTTTGCGGAACACCTTGATGATTATATCCGCGATAAAGTATTTTGTTGCCGTGACGATCGACATTGGTATAAAAAGACATACAACCTCCAATAACATAATATATTATACACTAGTTTCAATGGATTGTACACTCTTTTATGCGATAGACCTCATTCTTTGTACTAGACGATCGGCTCTATTGGTGACCTGACGGTACCACTTTGAATCTACCATCTCATCAGCCGCTGCATTCCAGTCACGAGCGTCTACACCACGTTTCATTCCTTTGAAGGCAGACAGACGTGGATATCCCAAATTAAAGCACATATTGGCGATGATAAGCTGAGCTTCTTCTGGGAGTTCATCAAAGTCGTCATAGAGTTTTCTGCAGTCTTCAAGCGTGATTTCAATATCTCGTTCGAAAGCTTCATTGACTCGTTCTGCGCCGACAGGTGTTCCAACTTCTGATCCATGCTCCGGGTCAGATTCAATAACCAAATGGCCAATACCAAAAGTAGGCAAACCGAGATGGTCAAGATAAATTTCATGTTTTACACCTTCATCTAATTCTAGATCGGCTTGTAGTTTTGCAATATTCATGATGTTTCCTTTGTAAAAGATTCCGGAATATCCTTTTGATTTTCCTGACAATCACAGTTATAACATATATCGTTTACACAGTCTTTGCATTCACCATTACAATGGCAGTCGTGTCCACAGCTACATTCATTCATGTGATCCTCCTAACGTTAAAGAGAGCAAGTTACTCCTGCTCTCTTTTATTTATTATGAGTAGGTTTCCCATTCGTCTTCAGTGTAAGGCCACATTAGCAGTACCTATCGTACCTGTTGATATCAGCATTAATCTGACGCTCAATTTCTGCAATAGAGTCTGCAGTGCAACCAGCTTTTCTAAATAAGAATTTCCAGATAGCAGTCATTATTTCCATCCTTCAATCGTTTTCCTATTCAATTCTGCAGCTAAACTGTCTACAGTATGACCAGGATATTCATGAAGCATTCTTTCTGCAATCATACGATTTGCTTCAATTTGTCTTGAGATCATAACGGCTTTGCCGATACGTCCAAAGATTCCGAAAATTCCCTCAAAAAGATTAAGACCGAGAGAAAAGCCCTTTAGTGCGATTTGTGTCATTTGTTAGTTCCTCGTTTTTTCCAATTAGAATTTTACGAGGCTGCTTCTCTTCTGGTAGAACGACTTCGAGATTGACAGTCAAAATTCCATCCGTTAGATCTGCTCCAGTTACTTCGGTATATTCCGACAGTCTAAATGACTTTTTCCAGTTACGAGCACTAATACCCTTATGAACATACTTATCTTGTTCACGACGTTGTGGACGATCCCCAGTAATTGTAAGGACATGGTCTTTTACTTCGATGTCAATATGTTCTTCTTTGAATCCAGCCACGGCGAGCTCAAGAGAATAGTTTAACTCTTCTTCTTTCACTACGTTATGTGGTGGATAGGTATCCTTTGATTGCTTGTGAATGTTCTCAAGTTGATCAAAGATGTGGTCGAAACCAAGAAATGCGTTTCGCGGATAAGCGAATGTTCCAGTCATATGTACCTCCATGACTTATGCAAGGTTAAAATGAGACCCGACTATTCGGCATCTCTAATCTATATATAGTACTTCCTTATTGAATTTTAAACCCTTGGTGTAAAAGATTTTTTACCGTTTCATAAGAATCTAAAAATTCGATTTGAAAGTTAATTCTAAAATCATCTGTATTATTATTGACGTTATGTGGTCTACAAACATCAAGTAATATTACGTCAGTAGTATCTCCATCCTGTGTTTGGCATGGAGGATAGTTCTCTTTTGGCCATAAAGGATGGATGATAGCAGCTTTTCTTATATTACTACTATCATCATCCTTATGCCAACCGATTTCAAAACCTGGTTCAGAAAGCATAATACCTGTACGACTAAATCCTTTATACGGATAGTCCGCTAACCAGGCTTTTTCTCTTTGACCACCTTTATCGGTTCGAATATGATATTGCTCAATAGCCCACTTGTACATAATATCCATTTCTTCTTGAGAAAGAAATGGTTCTAATTTAGTGTAAGCACTCATTTATTTCCAATATTATACTTCGGACAGAGTTCCCAGTCATTCTTTTCTTTGAAAGGAATAATCTTAATCTGTCTCATAGGAGCCAATGGTTCTACTTTTCCTTTACTTTCAATAGCAATCAATCCCCAATCACTCATCAATTGTGCAATAGTATTTCTACGGGCAATATCATTCTCCTCAAGGTTAGACTTTTTTCCGTCCAACAAAAACAATTCCTTGAAGTGGACAATAAAATACCTACCTTGTTTATGCAGGATATGGCACGATTGAAAGAGTTTCTTATCTTTACGGGAGGCGACACCAATACGTGTCAGAGTTTCACGAACTTTGAGGAAATCATCTGGTTCGTTTAGTGTAATTTCCAGCATGTTTGCTGGCGTCCATTCGACGATCTTATTTTCTTCCACCTTTATACACCTTCTGTTTTATCATTGTTATTTGTTCAGGTGTGAGAAGGGTCAAGGCTTGGCGGGCTTTTTCATTGCTATAGCCATAATATTCCTTAACAACTTCCACGTCACTCACAGTATCAGGTTTTATCCATTTGGAAAACCTTTTACGCTTACGTATAATATTTATAAGAAAGTCAAATTGTAAACGGTTATCGAGGTGGTGGTGGCGATTCATTTCATTTGCATATAGAACAGTATCATTGAAATAAGATAGACCACGATTAACCATAAAAGAGTTATAACCCTTTTCAGCAATATCATCTACCATAATATCTTTCTTAGTATCGTTAATAGCATTCAGATATTCAAATGGATTCATCGAAAGCTCTCCACACCGCCGGAATACTGATCCGGATCAATAGCTTCTTCAAGCATTTCTTTTGTAAAGTTTGCTGTATCCACTTTATTAACATGCTTATTAAAATGATAGAGTTGAGGAACCGTACGATGACCTTCGCTCTTCATGAAATCTTTACTACCTGGAGTGTAACTAATATTTACCTCATCCCAAGTATAACCCCAATCTTTTAATTTAGCTTTCATAATCTCACAATAGGGACAGTCATTTTGTGTATAGAGAATCAAGCCTTTAATTGAATTGGACATTAGCCATTACCTCCGTCAAACATGCGACCACATTTAGTTCGTGATCTGCGACAAATGCATTCTTATATTGGTAATCAGCAAGAATCAATACGAGCTGTGGAATCGATTGTGACTGTACTTTACCAGTCATACGATCATAGAGTGCTCGAAAGATTGCTGATGCATCTGTATCTATATTGTTTACAACCCATGATCTCATCTTCTTGAAGTCTTTTGTTTTTAGATGATGAAAGAGGTCGTCGTAATTTCGATCTGATAGATTGACAAGTATACCGCTATCAACACTACGAGAGCCGATGCTATACCTTTGTAGTTCATTAAGAATTCTCCTCCAATCCGGCGCAAACTTCATAATCAAGTCTGCTAGGATCTTACTGTTAAATGATACTTCTTCTTTATATAGAATATCAGCAGCACGATCCATAAATTGGCCACAAAGCTGAACCATGTCTTTCTTGCTTGTATTAAATTCATATACACCACAACGAGAATGAAGTGGTTCAATAATGCGATTCTTAAAGTTACATGTAAGAATGAATCGACAGTTATTCGCAAACTCCTCGATAAAACCACGAAGAGCAGGCTGAGTAGATTGTGGATTCAAATAGTCTGCTTCATCAAGGATAACGGCTTTGTATCCACCCTGTAGAGAAACAGTAGAAGCAAACTGTTTGATCTTAGTTCGAAGAGTGTCGATGTTACCCTCTTCAGAACCATTAATGATAATATAGTCAATATCAAGTTCATTACAGAGAGCTCGAGCGACTGTAGTCTTACCAAGACCGGCAGTACCGGTGAAAAGCATATTAGGCAATTCACCGGTATCTACGATCTTTTGGAATGTTTGCTTTAGACCATCTGGTAGAATGGTCTCAGCGATAGTTTTTGGTCGATATTTTTCGACCCATAAGAAATCATTAGACATTTACACCTCACATAATATATTATAACAAAGTTCACAAACGGTGTAAACAGCTTATTCTTCTTCCATTGCCTTTTCTTGTTGAATATTTTCTACAACCTGGATAATTTGAATTGCGTCATCACGCAATTTACCGATGGTTGAGAGTTCTTCACCTTTAAATGCTCCACGCTGAGTCATAGCATCTACAACAGCAACGCATGAGCGGGCAACTTGGTTTGAAATAGTCAAAAGGTGGTCATACTTATCTGGTTCAGTCATTTTATACTCCGTACGAAGATGTTTTTTCAAGTGCAATCCAATACTTAACGTTAAGTTCTTTATGCTTAAAGCAAGAAATTAACTTACTCGAGATCTCTACATCATAATCACCTGTAATGATCCGAAGATTTGAGATACCCAATACAAAGTTAAAGTTTGCTTCAGGCGGGTACTCACCATCAATGTCGATCGAGAAAGCATTTGATGTTGAGTTCTGGCTGTCTACAACAGAAAGACTAATTACTCCATCCTTGCCAGTGATAGACACTTCATCATGACCAAGAGTGGATGCGGCTCTCTTAATCCTGTTGAGTGTATCATTAGTTAGGGTAAACTTAACTTCCGTTTCCGGCATGTTAATGTCTTTCTGAGGAATTGTCAAAGTTTCTTCTGGTGAGAAGAAGTATTTAATCTTTGACCGACCGGTAGAATCACCGATCGTTACATACTCTTCGGCAAATTTTAACCGAGGAGTATCTACAAGACCGAGTACACCAATAAACTCATTGAGATCATAGATGCCAAAGTCCTGCGGAAACTCTTCTGCAACTATAGCAGTAGCCAATACGTTACGAGCTTCCGAAATTGTTTTAATTGTATTGCCCTGTCGAATTAACATATTCGGGTTAATACCCGAAAAATTCTTCAGGACAGTTAAAGTGTTGTCATTTAGTTCCATTATGTATCCTCCAAAAGATAAGTATATTATAACACAAGTTCGTTAGCTTGTACACTACTTTTCATCTTACTAAAGTTCTTTTCTTTTACAAATTCAAGTTTATTATTGAACTTACCATCTAGAATTTCACCCTTATGAGAAATGACAAACACGTTTGTATCATCACCAAGTGTATAGAGAATCTTAAGTAGATTTTCCACACCATCATGGTCAAGTGATGAATCAAATGTCTCGTCAAGTAGAAGAAGATTGGTTGCTACCGAGTTCTTCATCTTAGCGACCTGTCTCCATGTAAAGAGAAGAGCCAAGTCAATTCTTTGTTTCTCACCCTCACTAAACGAGTCATAGGTAAATTCATCTCTATGACGAGAACGAATAACCTCTTGAAATGATTCGTCAAGGTGAAAGTGAACAAAGAAATCTAATATTTGTAAATACTGATTTACAAGTTTATTCATTACCGGTAGATACTGTTTGATGATCTTAGTCTTAATACCAGTATCCTTTAACATCTCTACAATAACAGAGTTATAGCTAAATTCTTCTGAGTACTTCATCTTCTGTTCTAGAAAATTTGATTTACTCTCTTCAAATTCAGATAGATCTACCTTTGCTTGTTCCAAATCGGCTGATTCCGGACCTGCTAAATCGCTTTCAAGAGACTGAATGTGTGTCTGTAACCGATTGATCGTTTGATTATTAGAATGAATTTCCGATTGCTTTTCTCTGATTTCGGAAAATGAATCATTTGCCCGTTCAATACTCTGCTCAATAGCAGTTGACTCGATAGCCGCCCTATCCATCGCTGATTTAAGTTCTTTTGCTTTGCCTTTGGCAAACGTGAGTTTTTCTTCTCTAAGTTCAGGACTAATATCTTGGGAACATGTTGGGCATTCCTCATTAATTTCATAGAATTTTGCATCTTTTGCCACCGTAGTCATCTGTTGCTTAAATTGTGCAGTATACTGTATAAGAGCTTGTTTCTTATTATTAAGAGTATTGAGCTCATTTTCAATTGGACTTTGCTTTGATTCTACAAATGCAGAAAGTGTTGTATTTTTTTGCTGTAATTCTGTAATCTCAGATTGATATTTGGCGATGTCTTCTTTCTTCTTTGAAATATTTTGACCGATTAAATCATTCACATCACGAATGTATTTTCTTTGTCCGTCAATTTTTGTCTTTACGATATCAATGTCGTAATTAATATTACCAATCTTCTCTTTTAAAAGGGTGTTTCTTTCTTTCAAGAGAATATTCATCTTAGAGAATACATTAATATCGAGTAGATCTTCGATCACTTCTCTTCTGTGCCCACCAGGTAGCTGCATAAATGGAATAAATGAGGAGCTACCAAGTACGACTACCTGGTGGAATGACTTATGATTTAACTTCAAGATATTCTGTTCGAGAATCTTTTGATATTCTTTGGCATGAGACGACTGATTAATCATCGTACCATTTTTCCAAATTTCAAAGATACCCGGTTTGATGCCGCGACATACCTTAAATTGATTACCACCAATAGCAAATTCTACCTCAACCAAACAGCCTTTGTTATTGATTGAGTTTATAAGTTGCATCTTATTAATATTTCTGTGTGCTTTACCAAATAGGCCAAAGGAAAGAGCATCGAGCATGGTAGACTTACCAGCACCGTTTTGACCGACTACAAGAGTGGTCTTACTGTTATTCAATTGGATTTCGGTAAAGGTATTTCCAGACGATAGGAAATTCTTATAACGAAGAGTTTTAAATATAATCATGCAAATTCCAGAGCCTGTGCTTCGGTCATGAGTTCACGTACTTGAATCTTAATCTTGTCTTTATCAAGATCTGTATCAACAGCATCAATATAGCTGTCAACGATCTCATGAGTATCATCAAAATTAATCTTCTCATCTTCAATATTTTCACCAAGAAATTCTTGAAAGTTCTCAGCAATTTTTAGTTCATGAATATTCCTTGCCTGAATACGATCAATGAACCGATCAAAAGTAAAAATATCTGACTTATTTACAACGACAACCTTGACAAGTTTGCCATCTAAGTTTTCGACATTATAGTTATTATAATCTATTTTCTCGTCATTGTACACAATTTTTTCAAATAAAGTGTAGGGATTTCTAATTTTTTCTACTTCGCGAGTTTCAGTATCGATGACATGAAAATATTTTGGATCATGTGCATCTGACCAGAAAAACTCTAATTGAGAACCAAGATACCATACATTATCCTGTCGAGAACCCACGTGGAAATGGCCCGTCATGACGAGTTCAAATTTCTCAAACACTTTATGATCCATGCCATGAGTATTCTTGACACCTCGCATGAGTTCGAATCCGTTCAATTCGAGGTGACCGCCGAGCCAATCAGCTTTACACTCTCGAATGAACTTCATCGATGACTCATAGTTTTCAGGATTGATCCAAGGGAGAAGTGCAATCTTTAATGAACCATATTCCATTACACGAGGTTCCATTACAATATGGATTTCGTTCATAAAATGACCGAGACATTCTTTGAGTGAATTGAGATCATTTGTATTCTTATAGTATGTGTCATGATTTCCTGGAATAATATCCATCTTCATACCAAGCTGGCGAAGAGGATCCAGAAAATGTTTACGATTATGATTTAATGCTTTAAAGTTAACGAATTTTCTGTGGTCGTAATAATCCCCGAGGTGTAGGATTTGCTCGATCCCGTTTTCCTGACAGTAAGGAAAAAAGACTTTCGAATAAAAATCTGCCGAGTTGTTGAGAAATATTTCGGAAGAGTTACGTATACCACAATGCGTGTCATTGAGAACTGCTACCTTCACTGTAGAAACTCCGATAAATCTGAATCAGCTTTTACACTACGTTTACGTTTTTGCTTTTCTTCTTTCGCCAATTCCTTGACTTCAGTATCTACATATCTTACCTTTTCAATACGATCACGAAGTGTATCAACAAATGCACCAACAACCTGTTGAGACATATCATCGCCAAATTCATTGTCAAGAAAAACAGATATATCTGCCTTCGATAGATATTTTAATTTAATGTCTTGTTGCTTCTTTTCTTTTGCAATTCTCCGTAGAAATGCGTACCAAGTAATTTGAGTGAAATAAGCAAAAGCATTCGGTTTTCCTGTTCTTGTTGCTGCTTCAAGATTATAGTTCTCAATAGCCTTAAGACAATTTTCAACTGCATCCATGACCATCTCTTCGCGATATGTGTAGCGAATAAAATTGGATTTGTGAGACAAACCCTCAGCAATTCGTAAGAAACAGCTGGCAATATAGTCAGGTACTATGGGAAGTTGTTGTTCGTTTTTCTTGGCTTCTTGTACTGTTGTAACATAGTCGACAACAGCCTGTGAGAATTCCGCATTATTTACGTAATGTATACTAGCGCGTTTAGTTCTTGCCATATCGCTTCCTTTCATATTATAGTTTATTATATACTAGTCAATCACATATGTACATAGTATAATTTTATTTTTAGAGGAAAATTTAAGTGTGTACTTTTCTGCCAAACATGTTATAATAAACTATAAAGTTTTCCGGGAGGCAGTAGTACTCATTTCCCGTCAAGGGTCTTGTATTGCCATTCATCTGTATGTCCGACTGACCATTTAGGTTCGGTCTCTACTCGATAGTTTTGAGTACATACTTTAAAATCAGGTTGTTTAAGATCAGCAGGTGTTAAACTTGCGTCTTTCCAAATTACTCTATTGTTAGGTTGAGCAGCAAATTGTCCATTATCCAATTGAATGATATTAAAGCTTTTATGCTCAGGGTCATGTTCACTGAAGTTTATGTCTATACGAGATTTGTCTGGATGTGCATTATCGATTGTGAAGAGATACTCACCTGGGTGCATATTCCGATCTTTGCCGAAAAATTCACACCGACTTAGTATTGGTTTTTCTATTACGGTGAGATCATAATCAAAGCAATCCCAAAGCTGAAGCACATCAAGAGGAAGGTCACCGTGAGGTCTCTTCCAAACGAAGGCTGACAAAGGAAGCTTATCATAGAGCGCACCGTATTCAGTGAGAAGTGTTTCAAAGTAAAGCGCCTTATACTGAGTTGATTTTACTGAGATCCAAATTCCTGGAGTGTATTCGCCATGTCCCTCTTCAAGGTCATAGAGATATTCTTTTCTAACGTATACATGCTGAGGAGGTAAAGGGTGTACCAAAAAACTCAATGCATTGTCCCTTTCGGAGTAAATTTTATAATGTTACTAGTATCCCCCGAATCATTTCCACTATTTTTCATATTCGAATCTAATTCATCAAACTTTTGTTGTAAAAATGCATCCATCTCTTCTTCTGAAAGTTCTTTCATTTTTTCTTCAATTTCTTGAAAAGTAAGACCAATATCTTTTACTTTATTATATTTATCAACATCAGCCAATGCCGCAGCATAATGTCTCATAACTGTCGGTGACGGTGTTGCTTCTCCAACAATATGAACTGAGTTTAATGCAACTAGGTCAAGTGTATCATCAATAAATGACATCCAAGGTTTTAATGTATAAAAACGAATATTATTTTCCATATCATCTGTGACTACAATTTTCATTGCTCTTCTTACAATAACATCTGCAGTCGATTCACCTTCAGAATCTACTGAAACCAATTCGCAAATCATTTCTTCGCCATTTGTAAGTTTAAATTGTTTAAATTCGCCAGTCATGACTTAATATCCAATTGCACAGTATTATACTCGAATTGTTCTTTTTGGTACATTTTAAGCCTTTCAAATGAATGCAGTAATGAATAGTTTTTTCTATTTTGCCAACTAATATCATCAGATATATCGTAGAGTGTAGTAGTACTACCATCATCTGATTTTCTTAAACCTCTACCTATACTTTGCAATACACGAATCTGAGACTTACTAGGTGAGGCAAAGATAATATTATGTAGGTTCTTAATATTTATTCCTGTACTAAATGTACCGAGTGATGCAACAACAATAGCATCTTTTTGTTTTTCTACAATACTACGAATTGCTTCTCGATCTGTAGCACTCACATCTCCTGACACAAAGAATACCTTTCTGTTTTCATCTACCTTACTATCTATAAGGTCAAATATAGGCTTCCCATGTTTTTCTACATAATTATAGAGAATAAGAGTGTTACCCGTTAAATCTAATGCAAGGTTACGAATAAATTTATTTCTATATTCATTACTTACAATAAAGTCTATTTCTTCTTGGTAAGTTCTTTTACCAAATTCTCTACGTACTTGTTGATCGTACTGTAAGACAATTCTCTTAATCCGTAACTGTGCAAGTGTATCGTTGTCTTGTAATGTTTTTGTAGTGGTGACTCGATATATTTTACCGAATAAACCTTGGAGTACGAGTTCATGTGTTTGAGCTCCATCTAATGTACCTGTTGTTCCGAATCTGTATTCAGCTTCAGATGCTTTGTTCATAATTGACATCAATGATTTTGATTTAAATCCATGACATTCATCGCCAATCACCATACCGAAATGATGAAACCATTGTCTTGGTAGTTTATAGATTGACTGCCATGTAGAAATTACTATTCTCTTTGGAGTATTCTTATCCTTACCGGAATAGATACGATGTACTTCATTCTCTACATCATATCCATAATCTTTAAAATCGCCATACATCTGTTCTACGAGAGATGTAGTTGGTACAATCACGAGTACCATCTTATCACAGTTATCGAGATACCAACGAGTCAGAGCATAGATGATAAGAGATTTACCAGATCCCGTGGGAGATAGCAGAACACCGCGTTTTCGATGAATACCAGTCGATACTGCATCAAACTGATAATCCCGAATAATATATGGCATACCGAGATCTGAGATAAAATTATAGAGTTCTTTCACATCTACTTTATTATAGTCATCTACACGACCATACGGAGAATCATCTACCTTAATAAGATAGTCTCTTTGTTCTGCAAATTGTAGAAGATGTGGATAAAGTCCTGCGGGTAATTCACCTGACATAACTGTAAACAATCGAATCTTTCCATCCCACATTCGATTACGAAATGCAGGCATGTACTTATATCCAGGAACATAGAACGAAAAAAACTCATTCAGTTCTTGTGCAGTGCCACTGTCACATTGAATGTGTAGATTAGCGTGATTTAGTTTCCTGACTCGAATTGTTTCCATTTAATTATGTTTGAGATCGTTTGATGTCGCCAATTAATATTGTTTATAATGTCTGTTAAAGTATCTATAACAGTCTTATAATATTGTATTTTCTCTTCAGATTTCTGAATTTCAGGATCGCTATCATAATAATAATCCAACTCACCTTTAAGTATTTTAAGACCGTTAAAAGGATCAGCTTCCCAACCAAGTTCCTGTAAGGTTTCATGATCCATCTTACCATTATAGTATAGCCATTTCTGTTTTAATAGGGTTTTCTGCTGGAACTCAGCTCGCTTCATATGTAGTTTATACGTTGAAAGAAGCTCGAGGTATTTTGCATGTAAGATTGGTTGTTCTCGAGAAGATTTATCGAGTTCATTCGAATCAATAACGCAGTCTTTTGCCCACATTTCGTGGATAGATTTCAAATCAATCATCATATAACTCCAAACATAATTATATATTATATCACAAAATGCAGTAAAAGTAAACTACTTATTAACCTACTTCAAAGATGTATGCTGCGCCAATCTCTAGTACACTGCTCACTGTTTGAGTGTAATGCGCGTAAATAACAGTACTTCCATCATCACTCATTGACACGTTTTTAGTCCCACCATCAGAATAAGTCGTGGTGGCATCTGACCCTCTTAGCTTTACTTTTTGTGTCCAAGTGGATCCAGATCTTTCAAAAATATACACAGATCCAATTCTAGTGTTTAATCCAGAAGCACCGATAATAACATGATCGCCGCTACTATTCATAGATGTACCGGTACCAAAATAGGCGTTTCCTGTTACATCATTTGCTTGAATTTTTGCTTGTTCCGTCCAAGTAGAACCTGATCTTGTAAAGATGTATGCTGCACCTGCATTGCTTTGACCGGTGTCTTCAAAAGCGGCTCCAACAATAGCATATGTGGCATCAGAATTTAATGCAACATCATAACCAAAATAATCACTCGCTTGTAAATCAGATGATACTAGTTTTGCTTGTTGTGTCCAAGTTGATCCAGATCTTGTAAAGACGTATGCTGCACCGCCACCGGTTTTAGAGCTATCGCCGGTAATAAAATAAGTACCATCACTGTTTATTTCTAATGATGTGCCAAATTGTGTATTAAATGGTCCATCCAATGGTTGACATTTAGCTTGTTGTGTCCAAGTAGAGCCAGATCTCGTAAAGATATAAACGGCATTTTCAAATGGCGCGCCAACTGCAATATAAGTAGCATCATCATTAATTGCAACCTTGCTACCAAAATAATCACCTCCTGCAGTATCTGTTCCTACTATTTTTTGTTGTTGTGTCCAAGTAGAACCTGATCGTGTGTAAATATATGCTGCTCCAGCTTGTACGCCGTTAGTGTCTTCTTGACTCGCTCCAACAACCGCATATGTACCATCAGAATTTATCGCCACTGATTCTCCAAACCAAGATTCTAGTTGCGCATCAGATGCGAATATTTTGTCTTGTTGAGACCAGGTATTACCAGATTTTGCAAAAATGTAAGCTGCACCAGCCCGATTACCGTTATCATTTTCCCAATATACTCCAGAAATGGCGTATAATCCATTTCCACTAATTGCAGTATCTCTTCCAAACCTGTCACCGGTTGCACCGTCAGATGCTATTATTTTAGTTTCAGTAGGAGTTGCAGTCCAATCAGGACCAAATGTCAGACTAAATGTAGTTGTACCAGAACCAAAGCTAATACCATCAGAAACCTTAAATGTAAGAGTGGATGAAGTAGTTGTCGCCGAACCTTCAGCAAGAGGTGTAATAGTAAATACGCTGGAATCTTGACTGAGTGTAGCAAGTCCACCAAAACTTCCATCCGATTCAACTGAATATACCAAATTTGCATCAGCATTATCACTGTCTGTACCAGTCAATGTAATTACAGTAGGAGTGGATCCATCAGTTGCTAATACTACTGTACCAGTAGGATCAATAGTTAATCTAGGTGTTGCATTAAATAGCGCAACATTATACCAACCAGATCCATTACTTACATACCATTTATTTTCGATAAGAGCTTGATCACCAGCTGATAAGTTGGTCACTGGCAAGGCGCCTATAGAATCATAAGCGGTAATACTGGTATCCGCAATTTCTGATTGTTTTAAAAATCTTAACTTTTCGGAATTGGGCGTGGTTGATATACCCAAAAACTTGGCTATATGTCGACCGTGTGATTCACCAGTCCTTTTGGACATTATTTATTTCCTTTTGATTATACAGTCCAAACGTAAGCACCACCAGCATTATCAGCAGTAAAGTCTAATACGTGTGCTCCTCCAATAATAAAAGTACCATCATTACTCGATTGCAAGTCTTCACCTGTTTCATTTGAACCACTACCACGATCAATAGTAGAGAATAAAGATGTTCTGTAACTGTATGTGCTTGCTCCTGTACCTGTTTTTTCGAACACGTACACCTCGCCTTGATTTGTTGCAAACGGTGAAGCCTGATGAGACTTAGGCGCGGATATCAATAATAAATCATCATTTCCCTTTGGTATATGTACTCTATAACCAAATGAAAGAACATAACCAGCTCCTCCGCCAGACCATGTAGGACCGTGTTCGCCAGTTAGTTTTTGCACTTGTGTCCAAGTAGAACCTGATCTTGTATAAACATATGCAGCGCCATCGCCATATACACCACTATACCTAGCCCCAGCAACCGCTATAGTTGCATCGCTATTAAGAGCAACACCATAACCCATCTGGTCGTTTGCAGCACGGTCAGATCCGTATAGTGCAGCTTCTTGGCTCCAAGTACTTCCAGATCGTTTCCATATATATGCGCCACCAGCATTAGAAACACTGTTATAGTCATCATTTGAAGCGCCAACTATAATATAATTTGTGTCCTCACTTATTCCAACGTTTCTTCCAAACTGAGCAACTCCGCTACTAGAAACGCCTCCTGTAAATGTTTGTTGATGAGACCAACTTGTACCAGATCTTGTATAAACACTAACTTTATCTTTACTACCGGAACCACTTACGATGTATGTCATATCCTGATTAGCGTCAAACCTTGTCATATAACTCATTGCTTCTGGAGCATCTAATGTAGCTTCTTTTGACCAACTTGTACCTGATCTTGTAAGAACATATATTTGACCAAAATCTTGCCCAGATAACGATGAATGATTTGCTCTGTAAGCACTTACTGCTGCTCTAGAACCATCGCTATTTAACCTAGCACAAAAACCAAAATACAAAAAAGCAGATGTAGGTGGGTTAGTAGTAGCATAGTCTGTTCCTGCTAACTTGACCTGTTGTGACCAAACATTACTTCCATTATTTGTAAACACAAAGGCAGAGCCGCTACCGGAATATGTGTCATCGTCAAATGGACTTCCAACTAAAGCATATAAACCATCTCCACTAATAGCAACGGATTTGCCAAAATTATCACCAACGGCAAGCCCACTACCAGTTAATTTCTTTTCTGTAACTGATCCAGACCAATCAGGACCAAATGTCAAACTAAAAGTAGTTGTACCAGATCCAAATGATATACCGTCTGATACCTTAAATGTAAGTGTAGATGATGCAGTGGTTGCTGAATCTACTCCTAATGGTGTAATTGTAAATACACTTGAATCTTGACTGATTGTGCCAAGTCCACCGAAACTTCCATCCGATTCAACAGAATAAATTAAACTTGCATCAGCATTATCTGAATCTGTGCCAGTCAATGTAATTACAGTTGGTGTTGTTCCGTCAGTTGCTAATGTTATAGCACCACTCGGACTGATACTTAATGAAGGAGTTGCATTAATAAGAGCTACGTTATACCAACCAGAACCATTAGAAACGTATATTCTGTTTGTGCTTGTGATATATGCCTGCTGACCAGAAGTCAAGCCAGATGTGGGTAAATTATCTAGAGTCGCATATACCTCTAATCCAGCAGAAATTTCACCAAATGCTAATATTTCATTACTATTATTTTCTTCTTCTGTTTTACCAAGAATATCAGCAATGTCTTTAACTATACTCATCCTTCAAACTCCGCCGTTGGTGGTGTAAAGTTAGAAGTGTATCTCGCCAGACCATTTGTAATTCTTACATCTTGAATATAACCTTCGAAACTTCTATCACTGGCGCCTGCACTATATGATTGGGTACCTATAAAGGCTCTCCCAGAAGGAGCTGAAGTTAAATTACCGGATATTGAAGTTGGACCAGCTACTAATACACCGTTAACATATGCAGATGTGTTGTTATTGCTTTCTCTAACAAATGCGACATGATACCACTGATTTAAAGTAGCGCAAGGAGCACTGGTAGATAAAAGAGTGGGGGATCCTGACCCTTTAAACATTTGAACATTACCATCAGATTTTAATCCAAACGCTAAAAAGTCTGCACCAACACTTAAATTTGCACCGTGACTATAAATATCGTTTGCATATGTATTATAAACTGTTGGATATACCCAAGCTTCAACTGTGAATGCTCCAGCACCTCCTAACCCCATGTCATTACCGCTCAAATAATCCCCTGTACCATCAAAATAAATTGCAGAAGAGGAGGTAAACTGTCTTTGCGTGTTACTAGATGTTGCATTACCTGCTTTAGTTAATCGATTACCAGAACCAGCATCCCAGATGTCATTTTTATTTGTGCAAGTGAGTAATGAAGTGTTTGCATCTGAGGTAAGAGGTGCGATTGGAACAGATGTACTTTCAGCAAATGGAGAATAAACACCTTGAGCACCTTTTTTCAATTCAAAATCTGCTATATATCCTGTTAATGGAAATAACAGACTTTCAGTACCTCCTGCTGCAATACCTATTCTAAATGGAGATGAAGAACCATTTCTATTAATTTTTCCATCATCTGTTTGGTCTCCACCTATTTGTGTTCCATTCAAATATAATTTATATGTACTAGAAGTTGAACCTGTACCTTCTCTTCTAAAACTTATATAAAACCATTCATTTATTTTCAATCCATCAGAATGATTAAAATTAAGATCTAAATTTGTTGTAGATCCAGAAGAATTTATGTTAAACGTAAATTTTTTATTTGTTTCATCCCAATATAAATTATAAGACCATGAAGCTCCGTATCTACTAAAAAATGTTCTATACTGTGCCGATAAATCTGTTAAATAAGTCCAAAAATTAAAAGAAAAATTTGATGGAGTAGATGATGAACCATTATCGTTTTCATCTAAATAAAATTCAACATCATTATTGCTAAGATAATCCCCACTGCCATCAAAGTATACTGAACCACCGTGATCTGCTTTTGTATAAGGGCTATAATCGTATGGACCAAATCTTTTAGTTACCGTATTACCATTAACAGTAATTGTGTTACCATTAGTAGATCCATCTGCAATATATGGTGCATGACAGGCAAGTAATGATGTATTTGCAATTGCAGTTAATGGTTCAGTCGGAGGAGTAAAGTTAGAGGCATATACTCCAGTTCCCTTTACCAATCTAAAATCACGAATATAACCGTTCATGTAGCCACTAGCTGGCGCTGCATTATCAGAACCAATATAAAAAGGTGCGGTAACACCATAATTATTAGTATCAGAAGATACC
>Ga0255771_1002322_pt1 | contig 19203 bp, 17 predicted proteins | sample 011ome_19_FD_179969 | JGI IMG/M metagenome (GOLD analysis project Ga0255771, IMG submission 179969) | Coastal salt marsh microbial communities from the Groves Creek Marsh, Skidaway Island, Georgia - 011510BT metaG (version 2) | ecosystem: Environmental > Aquatic > Marine > Intertidal zone > Salt...
TCATGAAGCAGGTCTTCCACATTTCTCAATGAGAGTGGAAATCTCACATACAGCATCACCGCAAGTTGGATGATCTCTGGACTGGTTTTGAAATAGCGAAAGGATACAGGATTGGGCATGTGACAGAAGTTAATTTCCAAGATGTTGTCAGGCAGGGTGGTTTATTCTGACAAAGCCAGGCGAACTTCTGTAGACTGTGCATTCGTCTAAATCGAAGCATTGCCCTCTCTCGTCGTCGAAAGGGTAAGTGTGAATTCTCAACTCGGTGCTGGGATACCAATGCGAACCAGTCTCTTCTAAAATCGCGGCACGCGAGAACACCCGGCGAACTCCGGGCAAATTCCTAACTTTCTAAATTTCTTCGGTTTTAAATGTGTCTTTCAGGTTGGACAGCCAACCGACCACCGTTTCCACTGGCTCGGTCTTGGGCATGTATTCGGCACCTATCCAAATGGGTCGATGATGCCCATGTGTTTGGTAGACATGCCTCAAAAAACCTACCTCGCTCCGGCCAGGTTCACCTCTCTCCTGCTCACCCGATATCTGTATGTGACCAATTAGGTCGCGTATCTCATCAAAACTGGCAATGACGTCGCCCCCTGCGCGGCGCACGTGGTGAACATCAAACATAATCTTCAAGTTGGGTCGATTGATGACAGAAGTGATCTCTGCGGCATGCGCGGTCGAGACGAGGTGGTAGTCTGGATGATCAAAGTCGTTCAACGGTTCGATCAGAATCGTTAAACGATGGGCTTCGGCGCGATCGCAGGCAAATTGCAGATTGTCTCGAAACGTCTGCTCCGCAAGCTCATTTCTGTCTGTATTTCCGGCCATAACATGCAAATTACAGGCTCCGAGCGCGGAACAATACGAAATTGCTTGCTCAATTGCGTCTCGTGCTTCGGACCGCATTTCGGGTAGAGCCGACAATCCAAAGTACCCCCTCGACAGATCACCCGGAGCCGTATTCATTCCGATCATTGGGATGCCGGACTCTTGAATCGCACTCGCAATTTGCGATCTAGAAAACTCGAAGGGCCAATGACACTCTACCGCATGGAAGCCGTCGCGCGCCGCGGCGGCGATTCGTTCAACAAATGGCAATTCTTGATACAAGAACCCAATGTTGGCTGCGAAACGCAGGGCTCTTGATGCGCCGTCTCGTTCAACCATCTAACGGACCGATAATTCGCAACACAGCGACCATTCCTGGATCCTCCAGACCTATCGATTTGTCTGCAAACATGCGTGCGCGGCCGATCTTGTTAGGCAGATCTCGGAAATCCTTTATAGCTTTGACTGCAGCTTGGTGAGCTGTCTCGTGCAAATTGGTTGAAACACCTCTCGCCGCAATCTCTGCACGAATGGCCTCCAGAGAATCCAATGCCGTTTTATCTCCAAGGTTGCTGCGACCGCGGGACAAAAGCGCCTTGTTTACTGTGTCAATGTAGTCGACGACCTCACAGGCTTCGATCTTGTCACGACCGACTGTCTCTTTTGCTATCGTCATGAAAGCCACGGCCATGAGAGTCCCGAAGCTAGAACCTGACGCGCGGGAGCAAGCCTTCGCGCATGCTTTGAAATGATCGCTAGGTGTGTCGCGGTGATCCGTCATGGCGACCTGCATCAACTCGCCACATTTTTCCAATGTGGCGCCCAAATCGCCGTCGCCAAGTTTTGCGTCCAGCGCGTTGAGTTCAGCGGAAGACGCAATCATCCGGGCTGCGCACTTGCTCAGCCAGACACGAACTTCTTCAGATGAATAGCTCATGCGGGGGACCAAAACGGACAATCAGTTGGCGCGTTGAGAAATCCCTCAAGCTCGTCATCAAGTTTGAACATTGAAATCGATGCGCCTGTCATTTCCATTGAGGTCGCAAACCGACCGACCAAGGGCGTGACAATTGAAACATTTTGTTCCGCCAGGAATCTGGCCACGACGCGATAAAGAATAAACAATTCCTCGTGTGGCGTAGCGCCCAAACTGTTGACCAGCACAGAGACCCTGTCGCCCGCTTGGAGATCCAGTTCGGTCGCGACCCGCTCAGTCATTTCCTGGGCGATTTCGTCAGCGGATGCCAGCGCCCCGCGCCAAATCCCCGGCTCTCCGTGAATGCCCATGCCCATTTCAATTTCGTCTTCGCCGATTTCGAAGGTAGGTTTACCGGCCTCGGGGACGGTGCAAGGGGTCAACGCAACGCCGATTGTGCGGCATGAGTCGGCCGCCTTTTGAGCAATCGCCGTCACCTCAGCCAGATTGGCTCCGGCCTTGGCGGCGGCACCTGCTATCTTGAATGCATAGACCATTCCTGCTACGCCGCGTCGCTTTTCGGCCTCTTCAGGACCAGCGCTTGCGACATCATCCGCAGTAAGAACCGTGGTTGTTTCAATCCCCTCAAGTTCTAGCATTTCGCCAGCCATGTCGAAATTCATCCGGTCGCCACCGTAGTTTCCGTATAGCCGCAACACTCCGACTCCGCCGTTCGCCGCTTTGATTGCATCCATACAATCTGCAACGCTCGGGCCGGCAAAGACATTTCCGACGGCGCAGGCATCAATCAGCCCTGAACCACAATATCCAGCAAAAACCGGGAGGTGCCCCGACCCGCCTCCTGTGACAATTCCAACTTTGCCCTGCTCGCCCACGCCCTGTCTGGTGATGACCCGACCCGTTTCGCCCGAACGAGCATAATGATTTGGAAAGGCTAGGCACATCCCCTCAAGCGTCTCGTCAGCGTAGTCATTCGGGTTATTGAAGAGCTTTTTCATATTGATCTCTCGCATGTTTATTTTGAAACTTCAGCCGCGCCCGATCAAAGGCATGTCAGTCGCCATGACAGTGACGAATTGAACATTTGCTTCCAGCGGCAAGGCCACCATTTGCCGGACCACTTTGACAACATTATTCACATCCATCACTGGCTCAGGCGCGACAGTTCCATTTGCCTGCGGCATCCCAGTTTCCATCTTGCGCGTCATGTCTGTTGCGGCATTGCCGATGTCGATTTGCCCGACTGCGATGTTGAATCCACGTCCATCAAGAGCAGCAGATTTTGTAAGGCCTGTGATCGCATGCTTGGTTGCGGTATATGGTGCAGAATTTGGACGGGGGGCTATTGCTGACACGGATCCATTGTTGATGATACGCCCACCCTGCGGCAATTGAGACTTCATCAGCCGAAAAGCATGTTGCACGCAGAAAAATGCCCCAGAAAGATTGGTTGCGACAACGCTTTGCCAGTCATCTGCGCTGACATCTTCTAGCAGAACCGAACCCGGCACACCCGTCCCGGCATTGTTGAACAACAAATCGAGCCGCCCGAAATGCTCCTCAATCCGGCGAAAACCGCTGGTAACTTCATCAGGCTTGGACACATCCATGACGAGAGGGAAACCCTGCACACCAATAACCTTTGCAGCCGCCTGCAGAATTTCCAGTCGCCGCCCGGCCAGGACAACATCATATCCATCTGCGGCAAGGCCCTGCGCGACTGCTAGTCCGATCCCGCTGCCCGCCCCGGTTACCAAAGCAGTTTTCGCGGTTCGATCGGTGTCGAGCGCTGGCCAGTCCTGAGATACGGAAAATGTCATTTATCGTCTCGTTCAGTTTGTTTTCGCAGAGAGGCGCGCGAGTTTTTTGGAAAATTCAGAGCGCTTAGCAACCTCTTGGTTCAGCAAACCGACGGGCAAACGCCCCGCGCTGATGTCCAGCACCGAGGTAATATCGGCGGCACCAATGCCCGCAAAACACTGATCAGTCCAGCAAAGCGCGTGCGGTGTCAGGATCACGTTGTCGAGCGTCAAAATCGGATCATCTGCCGCCGGCGGTTCGACCTCGAAAACATCCAACCCTGCGCCTGCGATGCTGCCGTTCTGCAATGCCTGGGTCAGATCTGCCTGATCTACAATCGGGCCCCGCGCAGTGTTGATCAGATAGGCGGTCGGCTTCATTTGTGACAGCCGGCTTGTATTGACCAGATGATGGGTGTCTGGTGTAAGCGGGCAGTTTATTGAAATAACATCAGACTGGGTGAAGAGCGTGTCCAGATCGACAAGGTCAACGCCCAGTTCTGACGCCAGGGAGAGATTGGCAAAAGGATCATATGCAATGAATTTCATGTCGAATGGTGCGGCCAGCCGAAACATCTCAGCCCCGATATTGCCGATACCGAGAGAGCCAAGGGTGCGACCTTGCAGCCCGACGCCCATATGCTCACTTCGCCCAGCAAACCCTTCAGGGCCCTGGCGCGCTAGGCGATCCTTAATCAACAGCTTCCCAGTTAGCGCCATCAAAAGTGTCAGGATCGACACAGCAACTGGGCGCCGTACCCCGTCCGGTGTGATGCAGACAGCGATGTCGTTCTGCGTGCAGGCCTCGACATCGACCGTGTCGTAGCCGACGCCAAAACGGGCAACGACGCTCAGCCGTCCGGATGCGGGGATACTATCTTTGGTAAATCTCTCTGATAATAGTATGAGCGCGTCTATATCCTCCAGTTCTTGCGCTCGGATCGGGTCTGCGTGCGACAGAAACCGAGTCTCTATCCCACTTGCATCAGTCAATGGAGACAGGTCGAACGAAGGATAGGTCAATGAACCGTCCGGTTTTTTGAAACTCGCCGACAAAGCGACACGAAAAGGTTTAACCGTCATTGACCGCGCTCCTCAGTTCTGAAATTCCAGCGATAAGCGCGCCCTGATAGAGCGCAGTGTCGGTGGAGTAACAGCAAAAATCGAACCCCTGCTTCAAATCCGCCAAACCTTCTTGCGGTGAACCAACCAGGCGTCCGAGCGATCTGTTGTGGTTCTTTGCTGCCTGAATGATGCGCCCGAGCGCTGTCAGATAGGTTGGGTTTTCAAATTGGCCCGGAATGCCCAGTGATGCGGTCAAATCGAAATGGCCTACCCATAGACAGTCGACGCCGGGGGTAGCCGCGATGGCATCCGCATTTTCAGCTCCCTCGCTTGTTTCTATCAGGGCAAAGAATGTCGTTCGTTTATTCGCGTTTTCTAACCGCTCAGAAACCGAAACTCCGCCAGCATGGTAATTGTCATGAGCAATGCCAAGAGCAACGCCCCGCCCGCCGACCGGTGGATACTTTATGTGATGCACCATCTGCTCGGCTTCGGCAGCATCCTTAATCATGGGAACCATGATCCCCTCCGCACCGGCATCACAGATTCGTGCAATCACATCATAGTCTTTCGACGGCGACCGTACGATAACCGGAACACTTGCCGCTTCAAAATATCGAACCGCCTGTTTCAGAGTTTCAAAACTGAACCCCGAATGTTCCATGTCAAAGAAAACGTAGTCACACCGGGCCGCTGCCAGAATGTGGCCAACGCCAGGCGTTAGAAACTCGCCGACATAATGCCCAAATTTGGGATTTCGAGACCGTGTCATACCCGCTAAAGTTGCTTCCATAGTTCTACTCATTTCTTAACTTTTTCAACATCTGATTCCCCAGGCACCAAGCCGCCACGACGAATTCGTATGCCCTCAAAAAACTGTTCTGAGACCAAATCAAACTTCTGGTAGTGTTTGGTTTTCAGATGCTCGAAAAACGCATTTTCATCGCGATAAATTTCGTAGAGGAGAAACTGTGCCTCATCATTGTGGGTTTCGACAACGTCAAATCTATAGCACCCGGGTTCATTCTCAAATGATAAGGCCGCATTCTGCACTAACAGCTTTTTGGCATCCGTTTTGGACACATTTGGTTTCAAAGTTAACTCAACGAAGACCACGTAGTATGGATTAGGGGTCGCCATGTAGACTGCCTTTCTGGAAGGAATCGATGATGTCTTGAAGATGCTGATCCATTGCCAGCCAGGCTTTTTCAGGTTGATGTGAAGCGATGGCACCATAAATTTCTTCATGACTTTTGTAAGCTCTGGCCTCGACACCGGGCACGCGAAGTGAAACTTTGCGCTGCATGAATAACCACTCGGCAATGGCAGCATGAAGCGCCTTAAAGACTGCGTTATCTCCTATATTGGCAATCGCCAGGTGAAATTCGACATCTGTCCGTTCGAACATCTCGGCGTTGCCGATTGCTTCGCGGTTTGCCTTAAGAGCTGCCTCAATGCGTTCTATATCTTCTGATGTCGCAATCTCTGCAGCATTTCGTGCAATGGCTGCCTCAAAAAGGCGACGTGCGTCCTGAAAAGAGCGTTCTCCCTCCTTCGAAGACAGCAAAAAACGGGCTGAACCCGACAACTGCTCCAAAACATTCGTGGCCGTTGGTCGGGTGACGATTGGTCGGCCATTGCTGGAGACGTTAATAAATCCACCGCGCTGCAATAATAGAAGTGCTTCACGAACGGCAGGTCGGCCAACGTTGAACACTTCCATCAGACTGCGTTCTGAAGGCAAATTTGCGCCCTCTTCTAGCCCACCGGAAAGGATCTGATCTTCGATCTGTTGTGCCACATCCTCGTGGACTTTGCGGCGTTTGACACTTTTAAACTTCATCTTTCGGACCCACTTTTTTCTCGAAAGTTTCATTCGATAATGACATACTTAGCTCGCGAAGACGAACTCTCTGAGCATCTAGAAACATGGCTACCAAAATTATTAATCCTTGGATAACCTTTACCCAGAACACAGACACGTGCATAAGGTTCAGACCACGATCAATTGTTGACAGCAACAAAACACCTCCAAGTGCTCCCAACATTGTCCCACGCCCGCCTTGTAGACTAACGCCGCCAATCACTGCACCTGCAAATACGGTAAAAATAAACCCTTCACCGAGATTGGATTGGATTGAGACAACCCGCCCTGCCAGCATCCAACCTGCAAAGGCTGCAAGCAGTCCGCTGATCATATAGACTTGACGTATGCGACGGTTGGCATTTATGCCCAACTGCTCAGCCGCCTTTCTATTGCCACCAATGGCATAAAGTTCGCGGCCAAATTTGTGATGTTTAAGAATAAAGTGGCTCACTAAGAAAAGCAGCCCCGTGGCTACGACTGCGACAGTAATATTTCCAATCCCAGGAATGAAAAATGCCTTTTTATGGCCCAGCCAGTAGAAAATGTCAGCGCTTGGGTTGTTGAAACCGTTTACTGGTGCGCCCTCAGAGAATGCCAGAATGAAGCCCCTAATTATCAACAGCACCGCCAATGTAACAATAAAATTGTGCATTCGGCCGAAGGTTATCAAACAGCCAACAGCATATCCGATGGCAGCACCTGTTAACAAAACGGCTCCAATTGCAAGAAAAGGGTTTAAGAATATGCCCCCACCAAATGTTGGTGCAGCAGCGGGGACAATCAGCCAAAGACCCAACAAAGCACCGAGACCCAACGTTGATTCAGTGGACAAATCAAAGTTTCCACTTATCAGAACAAAAGTTTGCCCCACCACAAGGACACCCAGAACGGCAGCCGCAGTCAATATATTGGAAATATTTCGTTCAGTCAGAAAGTGTTCAGACTGCGTCACGAAGAATATGAACACAACAACAAGAATGATCCAAATTAAATTATCAATCAATAAGGAAAGGTGTTTTTCAGAAAGCATTTGTTTGTTCCAGCCTTGTTTCACTTGCAATAAGAATTTGCGTTGTTTGCGATCTAAACATTTATACTGCTTCAAGAGCCCCCGTAATTAATCCAGTGACCTCTTCAGGACTCGATTGGCCAATAGGCTTATCCGCGATTTTTCTCCCGCGGCGTAGCACCGCGACGCGATCACAAACTTGAAAAACATCACCCATCCGATGACTAACCAATATTACAGCGTGACCGGTATCCCTTAGATGAGCAATCCTCGCTAAGACTTCGGAAACCTGGCGCACCGAAATGGCTGCCGTCGGTTCATCAAGCAATACAAGTTTTGGGTCTGAAAGGCGGGTCCGTGCCAGTGCGACGGCCTGTCGTTGGCCACCGGACATCGCCTCAACCAAATCTTTTGGCCGTGTTTCTGATTTCAGCTCCTTGAATAGTTCGGCAGCACGTTCATTCATAGCTTTATGCTTAAGTCTATGAATGATTCCAAAACCAGAACGCAATTCTCGGCCTAAAAATACATTGGCTGCTGCCGTCAGATTATCGCACAGAGCTAAGTCCTGGTAGACTATTTCAATTCCAAGTCTTCTTGCGTCTAGTGGACTTGAAAAAATCGCTTCTTTTCCTTGAACCGAAACCTCACCAGAGGAAGGCCGCAAGTTGCCAGCAATAATTTTCATAAGCGTTGATTTACCTGCACCATTGTCGCCCATTAGGCCAACTGCTTCACCGGCCTTGATGCTGAAGTCCACCCCTTGCAAAGCGTTGATAGCCCCAAAATTTTTGGTAATGTTCTTCATTTCCAAATAGTTCATGGTCTGCACCGAGCCGATTTTGATAACTGGTCGAATTCCATGGCTGCCTTTCCGAAAAACAGTTTGAGTAATAACGTTAAAGACCCACTACGTGAAATGTCTCCCAGCATTGTTTTTTATCCTTTTACATAAGTGGAGACAGCGAAGTAATTATAAATTTTTTGCCTACACACTGTCGACTTTTTGAATTTTGAGAGAGCTCGGCGTGGCGCTGCGCTCTCCCTGATTTACTTCTCTCCACTAGTAGAAAACTTTCTACTGATTCCCCCAAAGTCCAGGAACATCAACATTATCTTTGGTAATGGAAGTGGTGCTCAAATAGAGCATCATGCCGATATCTGTCATTTTCAACTGACCCGGAGACCAAAGTGCACCTTCCTGAACAACTTCACCCGGCTCAATTGCCTCTCCGGCAAACTTTTTGGCCATGAAGTCAGCAACCAATGTGCCAAAATCCGGGATTGGCTGACCTGATGTCTGGTCGGTAGCCCCCGCCCGAATTAAATCCAAATTGTCACTACAGCCATCGATCCCCCCAATGAAGATATGACCCTCTTCACCTGCAGGTGCGAATTGGCCTAGCTCCTTCAGTGTTTGTACAGTTCCGGCGGCATAAACACAGTCAGAGTGCATGTAGATACCGTCGACATTTTGCGCAGATACTACGTCGCGAACGATTTCAACACCTTTTGCAGCATCCCAGTCGCCTGGCTTAATAATTAGCTCAATATCCGGATGTTGATTGATTACGTCATCAAAGCCGGCCCCCCGCAATTGTGCTACATTCTGTGCGAGGTTGCCTGTGATTTCCAGGACGGTACCCTTGGGCGCTCCGTTTTTCTGTATTAGGTGAGCAACCATTGCCTCGCCGGCCTGTTTCCCGCCAAGATAGTTGTCCGATAGAACGACCATATCGACCTTACAGCCCGAAGGCGCACGGTCAATGGTATAGAAAGGAATACCCGCATCTTTGGCAGCAGCAACTCCTACGCAAATTCCAGCACTATCGTCTGGCACAGCAACAATCGCAGCCACGTTTTGAGTGATGAAATCATTGATGTCGTTGATCTGTTTTTGTGCATCTCCGCCTGATGTAACGGAAATAACCTTCCAGCCACGCTGTTCGGCACCGACAACAAATCCGCCTTGAATTTGTGCTTGGGCGCCGTCAAGAGACGGCGCAGCGTATCCAATGACTATGTCCGAAGCCATTGCTGTGCTTCCCAGCGCAACGCTGAAAAAGCATGTCGAGATTAATTTTTTTAACACAATCGTTTTCCTCCGTTTAAGTTCCCGGTGCTGGCGAATCCCAAGTTGCACCCAACGCGCAAATAAAAGCGCACTTGCAAAGGCCTGTCAACATGATTATATAACTTTGCATATTGTCATACCATTTTGGAGGATTGATTGGAACGTAAAAAAATAGTGAAAGTAGGCCTGATCGGCTGTGGGTTCTATGCGCAGAACCATTTACGCGCTTGGGCAGAACTGCGCCCATTAGGCGCCGAGTTGGTTGCCGTCTGTGACCTTGATCCGGAAAAAGCGAAAGCCGCTGGCGATAAGTTCGGTGCCACGTGGTATACTGATGTCGAACAAATGTTTAATTCGACCGCCATTGACCTGCTTGACATAGCGACTCAGATGGACAGCCATAAAGCCCTGGCTGCAATGGCAACAGAAAGAAAAATTGCATCTATCTTGCAAAAGCCTCTCGCACCGACGCTTGGAGAATCCGTGGCAATAGTTGAGTTAGCTCAAAAGCATAAAGTGTGGTTAGCAGTTCACGAAAACTTCCGATTTGGCACCGCAATGCAGCGGGTCAAAGAAACGATTCAATCTAGTGTGATTGGAGCTCCTAATTGGGCCCGCATATCCTTTCGAACTGGCTACGATGTTTATGCAGGTCAACCCTATCTGGCGCGCGAAAAACGGTTTGCCATTCTTGATTCTGGTATTCACGTACTCGACCTTGCACGCTTTTTCCTGGGTGAGGTGGATCGTGTCTCCTGTGAAACCCAGCAGCGAAAGATAGGTATTGATGGTGAGGACACCGCGACCATGCTTTTGCGCCACATGTCCGGGGCTGTGTCTGTGGTCGAGACTACCTATCAGGCGAAACGTGAACCAGATGTCTTTCCCGAAACTATGCTGGAGATCGAAGGAGCCACTGGTTCGATCATGCTCTCTCAAAACCAAACGATGTCGGTGACGTCAGGCGGTGTTACAGAAACTCACTCGGTCGGATCGCCTCTTCTATCCTGGATGCACGATCCGTGGCATGTGTCTCAAGAAGCGGTGTTACAGGCAAATGCGCATTTCCTCGAAGCGTTCAGAAACGGACGTGACGCGGACACCTCGGGTGCCGACAATCTAAAAACATTTGCTTTGGTCGAAGCCGCATATGAAGCCGCAGAAACAAACCGTTCGGTAAGGCCAGAATACACATGAGCAATCCGGAATTGTCAAACGTAGACGCAATTACACTATTCGGAACCTCTCAACCTGCACCCAAGAAACGGAAACTGGACGCGGGCAGACTGACGGCGACTTGGGAACAAGGGGCGATAAGGAACATTTGCTATGATGGTGTCGAAGTTCTGCGTGGGATTGCCTTTCTGTCGCGAGATGACTCCTGGGGGAACAATGCGGCGAAGTTGGCCAATCTGATCATGCAAGAAGATGGCGAGCATTTCCAACTTTCGTTTGATCTTGTGATAACGAACGAAGCACAACGCCTCAATGCAGCGGCCAAAATCAAGGGAAACTCGCAAGGCAAGCTCAGTTTTTCTGTTTTTGCGACGGCTGCTTCAGATTTTGTTACCAACCGAACGGGATTCACGATCCTACATCCGCTAGAAAATGTTGTTGGCCAGTTAGTCGACGTGACCCACACGGATGGCACACAGTCTCTTCAGCGGTTTCCTGAAAACATCAGCCCTGGCCAACTAATTTTCGACATTCGCGCACTAACCCATCATGTGGGATCAGAACTAACGGCAACAATTTTTATGGAAGGCGAAAAATTTGAGATGGAGGATCATCGAAACTGGATGGACGCTTCATTCAAAACCTATTCGGGATCGTTGCTCGACCCCTGGCCCTATACAATTGAACGGGGCGAAAACATTAGCCAGACGGTGACTTTAACGGTTAGTAGGGTCAAACCGTCGGCAAAGCTTTGGCCCAAGAAAAAGGTTTCACCCCCAAAAAAAATCATTTCTGTAAGCTTGGGGGAACCTGCTGAGCCACTACCCGATTTCGGAACAGCTTTGTCGCTTACAGGTCCGGCAGATGTACTCGAATTTTCCGAACTTTTGGATAGGGCAGGGCCGGTTTATTTGGTGGGTCGTATCGACGGGCGGCAGCTTGATCTGGACACTCAGGCTGCCGATCTAGGCAAGATCGCGCGAGCAATAAACATCCCACTGCAGTTAGAGATGATTCTGTCAGGCCGAGGCAGTGCCAAACAGGATATTGCTAAAATCTCGCTCGCGTTGCAGCGTTCCGGCGTAATGCCTAGTGAGATCATCATAACCCAAGCTCATGACTTGGTGTCCTTTCAACCGAGTGACCCGCGCCCGCTCGGTCCGGATTATTCAGAAATGGCTGAGGCTGCCCGAGCGGCATTTCCGGGCATCCCAATCGGCGGCGGGGTTGTCGCGTTCTTTACAGAACTCAATCGCCTGCCTGTGCCGATTGGCTTGTTCGATTTTGTCGTACACACAGTCTGTCCGGCGGTTCACGCGGCCGACGACCAAACTCTTATGGAAAATCTGGAAGCGGCCAAATGGATATTCGCCTCAACTCGGCAAATGATCGGCACCACAAAGTATCAACTAGGACCAAGCTGGATCTCGTCGCGAGTAAACCCCTATGGAACATCAGCCGTCTCAAACCCCGAGAATGAACGTGTTTGTCTTGCTAAAGTAGACCCAAGGCAATTTGGCCTTTTTGGCGCAGCGTGGTTGCTGGGGCTTGCCGCAGCAACGGCGCAAGCGGGTCTCAGCTCAGTCGGCCTGGCTTCAATATCTGGCCCTCAAGGGCTGATCCGCCGCGAGCAAACCGCCGGACCACAGCAGTATCCCACTACAAAAGTTGCTCCAGCCTACCATGTCCTTACCGGGCTGGCCGCCCGCAGGTCTAATGCCTGCATCTCAACGACATGCGACAATCCTTGTAAGCTAGCAACCCTTGCAATTGAAACGGACGCTGGGCCGGAATTATGGCTCGCCAATCTAACAGCGGAGAAACAGCGGATAAGGGCAGATGGCTTGCACAAAAAATCAGAAATCCACAGAATAGACTCGACGCATTTTTCCGCAGTTGCACAGGCAGATTTCTTGGCGATGCCGGGCACGAAGGTCGATGGTGCGGCGGGCTTCACACTTGCGCCCTATGCAACTGCACGGATTAGTCCCGTGATATGAAACTAATCACTCCTTGGAACATTGACTCCTATGCCTCTATTGGCGACCGACCGAATGTACGAAGCCGTATTTAGTTTACCCCGAGGGGTTATGATTTCAGGAGCCATGCAACAGGCTGTCCACTGGTCAAACCCTGCACCTTCTCAATGATACTTTGCGCATCTATGCCAAAATGCCGGTAGAGTTCGGCAATCGTCCCGGTCTGACCGAAGTGCTCAACACCCAAAGGAATTGTCTGGTGGCCCTGAACGCTCCCCAGCCAGGAAAGTGTTGCCGGGTGCCCATCAATAACCGTGATCAGCTTACAGTACGACGGCAAGTCGGCCATTAGGGCATCAATATGAGATTGTGCCGCTGCATTCCCGCGTGAGCGGGCGCGTTGAGCAGCGGTCCAGCCTGCATTGAGCCTGTCGGCGGAAGTGACTGCTAAAACCCCGACATCACGGCGCCCTTCGCCGATTATTCCAGCAGCTTTTATCGCTTCGGGTGCGACCACGCCCTGATAAGCGATAACAACTTCACAGTTTGGCCCAGGTTCGCGCAACCAGTAGGCGCCATCAATTGTTCCCTGTCGAAAGCTATCATCAACGCGCTTACCGGGTTGCTCAATCGGGTTTGTGCTGAGCCGCAAATAAACCGAGCCGCCAGTTTCATCGCGCAACCAAGTGCGCTCATCGGGATCGTCCGAACCATCACGCTGCAAATAGTCAAAGGACCACTTCATGATAATCGCCAATTCATCCGCGAAGGCTGGTTCAAACGCCGCCAGTCCATCCTGGCTGATGCCGATGAGAGGCGAACCAATGGATTGATGCGCGCCGCCTTCAGGCGATAGTGTAATGCCCGAGGGCGTGCCAACAATAATGAACCGCGCATCCTGGTAGCAAGCGTAGTTGAGAGCATCGAGGCCGCGAGCGACAAAAGGGTCGTAGACTGTGCCGATCGGAATGAGACGTTTGCCAAAGATCGAATGTGAAAGACCTAAGGCACCAAGGAGTAAAAACAGGTTCATTTCAGCGATACCGAGTTCAATATGTTGACCGTCAGGTGTAAATTCCCACTTTGCCGTCGAAGGGATGTTCTCGTTTATGAATGTATCTTCCAGTTTTTTTCGGGCAAATAGTTTGCGGCGGTTGACCCAGGACCCAAGGTTGGTGGTGCCAGTCACATCTGGCGACGTCGTAACAATCCGCTGAGCCAGTTTACTGTCGCCTTTGGACAGATCATCGAGTATTTTTCCAAAGGCCATTTGCGTAGAAATTTCACGCTCTGAGCTCAACTCTATCGAAGGAACAGAAATAATTTCGTCAGAATAGCGGCGATGGCCGTTAGCAAAAAACGGAACCTGATCCAAAAAAGATTGTAGCGAACCAGGATCCTCAACCGTGGCGAACTTGTCCCACTCGTCACCTTCGAGCACACCCATATGCCTTTGCCAAGCTGCCATTTGTGTTTTATTCATTAACCCACCGTGGTTATCCTTGTGACCCGCAATGGGGGATCCCCAGCCTTTGATCGTATAGGCCAAAAAGCAAACAGGGCGGTCATGTTTAACGGCGTTAAAAGTTTCTGCCATGGTTTCAACGCAGTTTCCACCGAGGTTTTCCATCAACAGCGCCAGTTCTTCGTCACTGCGCGCGTCCAGCAGTGCGGAGACATCACCTTGATCACCCAACGCTTCCATCAGGCGCTCGCGCCAGACCTTGCCGCCCATAAATGTCAGAGCGGAATAAAGCTGGTTAGGGCAGCTATCAATCCAGTCTTTAAGTTTGTCGCCACCCTTTTCAGCGAATGCAGCACGCTGAAGTGTGCCGTATTTTACGCGCACCACATCCCAGCCAAAGGCATCAAATATTTGCTCAACACGCTTAAACAAACCTTCACGTACAACACCGTCCAAAGACTGTCTGTTGTAATCGATGATCCACCAACAATTGCGCAAATCATTCTTCCAACCTTCTTGAAGGGCTTCGTAAATGTTACCCTCATCAAGCTCCGCATCGCCAACCAGAGCGATCATGCGGCCTAGTCTTTGATCCTTGCCCCAAGTCTTTGCCTGAATATAATCTTGTACGATGGATGCAAAAGACGTGATTGCTACCCCGAGCCCTACAGAGCCAGTCGAAAAATCCACATCATCAATATCTTTTGTACGCGATGGATAGGATTGAACCCCACCAAACCCACGAAAATTCTCCATCTTTTCGCGTGTCTGATTTCCCATAAGATACTGCATCGCATGAAATATGGGCGAAGCGTGAGGTTTCACAGCGACCCTATCTTCCGGTCTAAGTGCCGAGAAATACAATGCCGTCATAATCGACACCATGGACGCCGAGGACGCCTGGTGCCCCCCGACCTTGATCCCATCGACCTTTGGGCGAATGTGATTGGCATTGTGGATCATCCAGTGCGAAAGCCACAGTAGCCGTCGTTCGATTGCCTTAAGATGAGTGTTTTGTGGTGTGTTCATTTCGGAGCCCGGTAGTAGTCGAAAGAGTTCGAAAAATATAGCGCTCCTCTGGCGATTTTTCTGGTCTTTTTTAACAAAATTTTTTATAATATTAGCGTATTAAAGTAAAAAATATGGTTATATTAATGGAAATCACTAACTATGATAATATTGACGCCGCGATCCTGCGTGAGCTTCAGAAAGACGGGCGCGCTACCCTAACAGACTTGAGTGAGCGCGTTGGGTTAAGCCCCTCGCCGGTCGCAAGGCGATTGCATAACCTCGAAGAAGCAGGATTTATCATCGGCTATGCCGCCCTGCTTGATGAAGTTAAATTGGGGTTTGGCGTATCAGTATTTGTGTCGGTTCAACTCGACAAACAGGTTGATGGAGCCCTTGCCACGTTCGAGACTGCGGTAAACAATTTTCCCGAAGTCGTAGATTGTTGGCTGATGACCGGAAATCGAGACTACATGCTGAGAATCGTAACTACGTGTTTGGCCGATTTTGAAAGATTTCTGGTTGGAACACTCACCAAAGTCCAAGGCGTTTCTTCAATCGAAAGCTCAATCCCGTTGAGACGAGTCAAATCAGGATTGGCACGAACACCGTAATAGAAATAATGGCACTGTCAGAAAAAACCCCAAAAAAACCCACGACGCCATGGATCTGCATGATTCAATTAGTAAGACCGTTGTTGATCAATGACAGAGAAATTCCGAAACTGTGTTTGGGTGAGAGATAGTTTTCCACTAACATCGCCCAAATGCGGCAGCATTTAGGAGAATACTGTAAGTTGGCTAAAGTTGATTTAGTGAGAACAACGAAGTCCGGCGCTTTTGAGTACGGAACAAATTTTTAACAAATAACGAAGATATTACAGCTTTACGCAGACAAGGTTTACGATAATATTGCATTTTCTTTAATTATTAACCACCAAGTGAAATAAATGAACGATATCCTGGGCAAAGATAACTACTCATTCGAACCCATACCGGACTGGGCCAATTTACCATCTGAGGTGGAACTTGGCGATGTTGCGGGGATCGCCGTGGACGAAAAAGATAGAGTTTATTTATTTAACAGAGGCAATAGTCCTGTGGTTGTATTAAGCTCAAACGGGGATTTATTATCAACTTGGGGGCATGATATTTTTGCCAACCCTCATGGAGCTAGCATCGGGCCCGACCAATATATTTATCTTACGGATAATTTTGACCATACGGTTCGCAAGTTCAGTCTCGACGGCAAACTTCTGTTAACGATTGGAACGGCTGACGTGGGTTCTGGTTTCATGAGTGGCAAGCCGTTTTGCAAATGCACCCATTCGGCAGTTTCCCCTTCTGGCGATATTTTCGTGTCCGACGGCTACCAGAACGCGTGCATTCACAAATTCGACGCTAGTGGCAGGCTACTTAAAAGTTGGGGCACGCCTGGAACAGGACCCGGAGAGTTTAATCTTCCCCATAACATATGCTGCGATGCTGACGGCTGGATCTATGTCGCTGACAGAGAAAATTCTCGCATTCAGATATTTGATGAAGATGGCCGATTTGAAACCCAGATAAATAACATGCACCGTCCCAGCGGGTTGGCTATTGCTCCAGGTAGTTGTCCAGACTGTTTCGTCGGTGAGTTGGCTTCATATTTGCAGGTAAACCGAGAATTTCCAAATATTGGTCCTTTTGTAAGTGTCTTTGACCAAAAAGGTAATGTTCTATCACGTCTTGATACAAAGAATGGTCCAGGCTTAGAGCCAGGCCAATTTATATCCCCCCATAGCATTGCATATGACAGCAAGGGAGATCTTTACGTTGGAGATGTCGTTGACGCTGATTGGGGTCAAGTCTTTCCAGGATGCGAAAAGCCCAGCCAACCTCGAAGGTTTCAAAAACTGAGACGTGTCAGCCTACCGACAACTTGAAGAGAGCTTTAAAGGCTTTCAGTAAAGTAAGAATTCGCATCGCATTGCTGGCAAAGCCCGAATCTATGCGCTCAATATTTGACACCACCCAGCGAGAGCAGCGGCAGGGTTTAGCTTGCAAATGAGGCGTCAATAGAGATGTAATTACCAAATGAAATTAACCCTGAATGAATTTACAAGGCTAATACTCAAGGCCCTTGGTCCAAGACGCAGGGCCCTAAGATTGAGGGTCCGGGGGTGCTGCCAAAACAATGCCCTAAAGCATCGACAAACAAATGAACCCATAGCCTCAAAGCGCCCATAACTCCGCGAAAGTTTAGAACTTACCCCTTTTTTGCACCCTGACTTTGTGCTATTCTATCCTCAGTTTTAGCATCCAGCTAAGCCGCGCTTATAGATATAAGCGGATTACATAGCTTCAAGAGTGAAGCCCCTTGTCAACGAGAGGAGTTAACCATGCAAATGGTACTCAGAACGTTGAGTGTTGGGGAGCTTCGCTTGCCAAACTCGACACCACGACACCATAGTAAGAAACAACGCGCTAAAGCGCGTGCGCTCTTTGCAGAGCAGGGAATTGTCGTGCCAATCATTGTTGATGACCGCATGCGCATCATCGACGGCGTATTGCGATTTGTAACCGCCAAGGAACTCGGGCTTGATGAGTTGAATGCTGTTGTGGTGTCGAATTCAACAGATGCGCAGCTCTTGCAATTAGAGCTATCGCTGAACCGTTTGGCTGAAGACAGCGCTTGGAATGCTGAGCATCTAAAAACAAAGTTTGAACACCTAATCGAATATCAAGTCGATTTAACGTTTACTGGCTTTGAGACAGCGGAGATAGATAACATCCTGTCGTTTGAGGTCATCGAACCTGAAGATCAGGAATGGGCCTCTGCAGATCCCGTGACCCAAGTGGGTGACATCTGGCGTGTTGGGGCTCACATCATAGCCTGTGGCAATGCGCTTTATCCTGCTGAGGTACTGGGTGGAGTTTTAGCTCAAGTTGGGCTGGCGAAGGCCTGTATCACGGACCCGCCTTATAACGTTCCAACCTCTGGTCATATCCGCACGACGCAAAAACACGCCGAGTTCGCCATGGCAGCCGGGGAAATGGATGATCAGGGATTCACAGAGTTCCTGTCGCGATCGATTACAGCCTCGCTGCCCTATACTGATCCTTGTGCGCTCTATTACATTTTTATGGATTGGCGGCATCTTGAACACCTGAGCGCTGCTGCGCAGGCAAATGCGCTGGTACAACAAAATCTATGCGTCTGGTCCAAGACCAATGCAGGCATGGGCTCCTTTTATCGTTCACAACATGAACTTGTCGGTGTCTACAGTCGCAGTGATCGATTCCAGAACAATATCCAACTTGGCAGTTCTGGCAGATATCGATCTAATGTGTGGGTCTACGAAGGTGTAAACAGTTTTGGCGCAACGCGCGCAGATGATCTGACCGACCATCCCACAATCAAACCCACACAAATGATTGCAGACATTATCCTTGATTGTACGTCGCTCGGGGATTGGGTCTATGACCCGTTCCTGGGCAGCGGCACAACATGCCAAGCGGCAGAACAAACCCGCAGGCGATGTTTGGGCATCGAATATGAACCACGCTATGTGGATGTTGCCATAAAGCGGCTGAGAGACAGATGTGGATTAGATGCGATCCACGACGCGTCAGGGCGCTCTTATGAACAAATCGCCACTGAACGAAATTCTAAGCGCAGAGGTCAATCATGACAAAGCGTGGTTACAAAAGCCCTCCTGTGGAGCATCAATTCAAAAAAGGAAAATCCGGAAATCCGAAAGGGAGGCCCAAGAAAAAGACAAAGCAACATTCTGATCGAGGTCTTGATTTGATTGCATCCCTTTATCGCGAACTGCGCAAATCCGTTTTTGTGCAAGAAAATGGTAAACATCGAGAGATCACCAAACTTGATGCATTTTCTGCCCAACTGGTTGCTCAATCGGTTAATGGCAAACCCAGTCAGCAAAAAATGCTGCTCGGGTTACTCACGCTAGACACACACGAAGAGACAGAGCAGCAGACATTAGAA
>Ga0255771_1002332_pt1 | contig 19160 bp, 17 predicted proteins | sample 011ome_19_FD_179969 | JGI IMG/M metagenome (GOLD analysis project Ga0255771, IMG submission 179969) | Coastal salt marsh microbial communities from the Groves Creek Marsh, Skidaway Island, Georgia - 011510BT metaG (version 2) | ecosystem: Environmental > Aquatic > Marine > Intertidal zone > Salt...
CAGTTCGAGGCCGAACCGGTTGAGTCCATCGACTTCGCGAGCAAACCCTTTAATCCTCGCCTTGCCCGAGGTCTCATCAAAGAGATCAAGGCTTTTAACGATCAAGGCGCCCTCGGAAAGGGTGGCACTTAAATCAACGGAATCTAGGTTTCGCGTGTGCCCTTCGATGCGACCAATTTCAAGGACAATATCCGCATCAAATTGCTTGAGAAAACCGAGATCGATTGGTGTCTCCGGGATCAAGCGCCGTTTCTTATTACCACTCTTTTTTGTATCCGCCGTCGAAGGAACCGGGTTTTCAACGACCTCTGTCATGCCCTCACTCGCCACCACGGGCGGCGATGTGAAGGGTCTAACGTCAATCCTTGGTGACGTCAGGGTGAGGGCTAGCCTGGGATGTGTTGGGTCGCTGACCTTGAGGGCCCCGCGGAGACTGCTCTCGCCGCTGCTCACAAGAAAACGCGTTGCCTGCAGGTGCTGCTCGTTACCTTCAAGCTGCACGTCGAACGATAAATTTTCTGGGGGTAGAGATAGGCCCAGCAAATTGCCGAAGTGAGCGATATTCACCAGCTCGGCGACCAGTGTGAGATTAGTATTGGCATAACTATCACTTGCGGTGTGGGTACCCTGAGCAGACAGTGACGATCCGTCATCCAGGGTGATGATGAGGTTTCGGATGAGAGACTGAGCGGGTTCGAAAACGCTGTCGATTGTTATGGTTCCGCCGAGCTGCGGTATCTCTAGTGCTTCTTCCAGAAGCGCCGATAGGTTATCGCTCTTCATCGTCCCTGATACGGCGACAGAATTCTCTGAATCCGTTCGCGTCACTGTTCCAGAGATCGCGAGTTCTCCGAGTGTGAGCTCCAGGTTGCGTAATGCAAAATCATTGGGGCTGGCTGTGATGATTCCTTGTAAAGACAGCGGTGTATTGAAAAGATTTTTGTTCGCTACCGAAGGCAGTTGTGCCAGCAAATAGTCTGACCCCTTTATCGCCGCCAGGTTGGGAGAACTCATCTCAAGAGAAGCATTAAGATTGAGAGTGCTTACGTTAATTGTGGTGTCGATTTGGGCTGTCAAGTTGTCGAAGCGCAATGCCTCCGTTTTCAGCGACAGCTCATCATCCTGAAAACTCAGTATCAGGGCGCCTTTAACCGGGTTATCCATGACTTCTGCGATGGGCAGGGGAGCGAGCCACTCGCCCAGATAGGGACGCAGAGTGCGCACATCTGCCGTGCCCTCGATTGAAATCTCACCATGCTTAAGGTCAAAGGGCAGGGCGCCAGAGGCAGTGAGGGAGTCAGAGGCAACACGGAGCTCACCCTTTGAGATGGAAATCCCCTCGTCGCGCACCGAAACGGGCAGATGAAGCGTCCAATCTCCCGGGGGAGCAATCGGTAGCTCAAGCAGCGCAGTCAGGCGACCCAGGTCTTCACCGGATCCCGTGATATCGAGCACGCTTCCTTCAAGCCCCTCGCTGTTAGTCAGTGAGCCTGCAATGGTGTAAGCGCCATAGTGGGTATCTAGCGTTGCATTGACGAATGAGCCGTCTGTTGTTGCCTCGACGGAGATCGAGGTCTCGACTTCCCCGACGATATCAATAGGCAGTTGTAGCAGTTCTGTATAAATCGAAATGTCGGGAATGGTTGCTTGCAGCTCCAGATTGGCCTGAGTGGGCGTCTTGATATTTGGGATACTCGCAGCCGCATTGAATTGAAGCCGGCCGACATTTACCTGTGCATCTTCGACGGTGATCGATAAGCCGTCGCGTTGGACGCGGGTTGCAATTGAAAACGGGACCGCCGGGATTGCTGTAGTCGTTATCAGCGAGGCGATGTGCGATACGTCAGGGCCCGATACCGAAACCGCCAAGTTGCCGACGTCAGGCCTCGTGATGTGATCGAACTCGCCGGTAACAATTACTGCGAACTCGCCCAGTCGGCCATTAACGCTGATACCACTAGTCCCTAAGGAGGGTGTTATCGCCAGTTGTATGTCGAGAGGTCCCTCGCTGATGCGCTTTAACCCTAGCCGATCCGTAAGGTATTCGAAGCTGGGTCCGTTTACACTGAGCTCAATCACCGGCTGGGATGGCGCCATTAGATCAATGAAATTCCCCCGACTCTCGACCACTACCTCTCCCAAGCGGAGGTCACCCTCGAGCTTTACCCGCTCCATGGTGACGACTTCAGCGAGGGGGTGGAGCGAAAAGGCACCTGTCACCGGGGTTTCATTTAGGTTGCCTGCAACAGTCACCAGAGCTCGGTCATCTTCTATCGTCTGACGGATGCTTCCCTGTAGCGCGATCGGTGCCTGCTCAGGTCTTTCGAGGAAAAGTTGCAGCGCTGAAATATCAAGGTTGGTCGTGAGTAGTGGTAGCGAGGGGCGTTGGGAAGTCTTCTCGGGCGCTGATGCCGATTCATCGGCATGAAACTGCCAGTTGACATCGCCCGAGGCGTGTTCTTGCAACCTAATAGTAGGGCGTTCGAGACTAAGACTTTCGATAACAAGCGGCACCTGGCCCACCGACGAGGTGAATAGCTGCTTGAGGTCCAACATCAGTTCGATGCGGTCTACTGTCAAAAAAGGGGGCCCAGAAAAATTTGCGGGCTGCGCTATCACAACATCCGTGGCGACGAGCATCAGACGAGAGCCCCTCAGTACTGAGGAATGATCACCCACGCGCAGTGATCGCCCGATAGAAACACTAATCCAGTCGGTCGCGGCCTCGCGGACATAAACGCTGTCACGTCCCAGCCATAGGGTGGCGAACCCCAGCGTAAGGGTTAGCAGTACTGCTAGGCAGATGCGTGCCAGACGTCCCAAAAAAGTTCCTCGATACGCGCTCAGTTTTCAGGGTAGGGGCTATTTGACTAAGTGTCGAGATAGGCCGTTGATACTACGTGTTGTCGAGATCTATGTGCTGTTCAAACAGCGGCAGTCGCTCATCGAGACGATGGCTGACAAACAAAATAGTCGTGTGACGTCGGCTATGCAGTGTTTCCATGAGATTCATGACGCGCTGGCGATTGATCTCATCGAGACCCTGAGTAGGTTCGTCGAGTATGAGCAACAGAGGCGACTTTACTAATGCCCGCGCAATTAACGTTAGTTGCTGTTCTCCATAGCTGAGACCCTGAAAGGGCCTGTCTCCAAATTCATCCAGACCCGCTGCGGCTAGCCATTGTTTTGCGATCCGGATTTGGTGTTCCGAGACGGGCTCGTAGAGACCTATGGAGTCAAAAAATCCCGAACACACAACGGTGTTGACGTTACATCGAACGCGATACCGTCGGTGTAGGTCACTACTTACGATTCCCATGTTTTGTTTCAGTTCCCAGATGGATTCGCCCGAGCCTCTCTTAAACCCCAGTACCTCGACCGAATTGGCGTAGCACTGGGGGTTGTCTCCGGTCACCAGCCCTAGCAGCGTGGATTTGCCCGATCCGTTGCTCCCTGTGATAAGAGTATGTTGTAGGGGTTTCACTTGTAGCCTGCGTCTATCGAGAACAGTGTTGTCACCATAGCGAACAGTTGCGCCGGGTATATCAATAAGGAGTCGGCGAGGATAGTCACTCAGTCGGCAGGCAGTATCGGGCCATTCCGGTTGTGGCACGGTGTTGAATAGGGATTCAACTGCGGCTTGTGCCGCTGGCGAATGAACAGCGCCATGAAGCGCCAATCGCCCCGAGCTAATGCTGGCCAGCTGATCGCACCAGGCAGGAATATCAGCTCTGTTGCTGATCAGAAAAACCAGTGAGAGGCCTTCCTGCTTGGAGATTGTTTCTAGTGCATTGGTCAGGTTTTTGCATGACTGGACATCAAGGCTATCGAAAGGGTTGTCGAGCACTAAGCAGGTAGCGCCCTCTAAAACCGCTTGGGCTACTAACAGTTTTCGGCTCTCTCCGGTGCTAAGGAGTGTGTATGCGGTGTCTAAGCGGTGTCTAAGATTTAAGGTGTCGATGAGCGGATCGTCTAGCTGAAGTGCCGGTAAAAAATCTTTTGCCAGCGTCGCTGTGTCCTCCTCAGCGAGGAGGTCATTGTTGGCGAGAGCCAGCTCCCGTTCGTACAAGTGCTGCTGTTGCTCAAATGAAATGCCCCGGATCTGAACTTCTTGGGATGGGCGGGCCACGGCTTGGGAGGGACTCGCCGGTAGGTCGCCCATCAGGAGCTGAAACAGATAATGCTTTCCCGACCCGTTGTGACCGATCACACACCAGCTCTCTCCCTGTCGGATTTGCCAGTGATCAATCAGGAGTTCTTTGATGTTGAGCGAGTCGATGTCAAATAGAACGGTGTCTGGCACAGCTAAAATCCGTTGAATCTAAAAAGCGGCTGGTGATGAGCTTCGCTGTCGCACATGGTACCCGATGTGTCGATACGAATCCCCCGCCATCTTTCGATGGACTAAGAGGTCGCAGAGCGTACCTTCAGTGTAGAGCGTGGGTGTCTCGCCCCTAGTTACGGTAACGGGAAAGCTCACTGCAGGAAGTGGGTGCCTTCAGTTGCCCGATACAGCTCATCTTTGCTTGCAGCTGTTTTAGGTGTTGCGTGACGCTATAGCGAGAACGTAGTCGCCCGGTCACGTCGAAGGTGGTCTCGGCAAGAGTGAGAGCATAATCCGAGGTACTCTTTTCAGTAGTAAGGCAGCACAGCCTCAGTGGTTCCAGTTCCCAAGGTGTGGGGGTGGATTTCCAGCCGTAGTCGTGAGCGAGTGCCAAGACGCTTTCAGCGGTCCAGGGGGTGGAAATTTGTATAAATTCATCGACGACAGTGCAGGGCCATTGGTAACGGCTGCGACAGAGGTGAATGGCTTGCCGCCAAGGGGTTTCGGGTTGAACCACGGACTACACTTACTACTAATTTCGGTAGGGGGAAGTGTCGCTGCACTGGCTGATTCACTGTTGGCATTTGATGCCAATCGCTAGGCAGACGGCGTCAACCTGCCTTTTTTCATCAGAATTGCGCTGTCCCCCTGCCGAATTGACCACCGAAACCCCAGAGTCCGCCGCTCTAATGGATGCCATATCTCACTGTGATCGGGAGGACATAGCAAATGGAGCGGCAGATCGTGCTCTGGCAGGCGCTTACGCCGTGGGCGGTGCGAATTCTAAAACAAACCGCTGGCTGGCAAATACCCGTGTCTGCACCGGGAGATACCTACGCGCTTCTCAAGCCATCACGCCTTAACGCGCACTCAGCGGCAGAAACGGTGTGGGCGCCGCGCTACGGGATGGCTGCTGTGATCAGCGTGGTATTGCCACGGGAACTTGTACAACAACTACCAAGCGGTTCTGTCGCTTATGAAGAACATCGCGACTACATCGTCGCCAAAGAACAGCTTGACGCGCTCTCAGGCGCGCTCCTAACGCCTGCCAGGGTCGTGGAGGTGGTTGCCGGGAGGACGCGTCAGCCATTGGCGATGGGTCTTGTCGGTTAATCACATATGCCGTAATTCGAGGCCGCCTGTGTCGGAGGTAACAGCCTTCCAGAGCGCCGTAGCGCTTGGCTTCTCGGAAATAATGGCGGTGTGCAACGCCTCTTCCGTGAGAGCGGCACTTTCATGCATAAGGTTTTCGGGTAAGTCCAAAGGTGCAGCGAGTAGAGAACCGATAGTGCCGCCACCCTGAAATTTTATGAGCGCCTCGCGGGCGCACCATTCGTGCAAAAAGAGGGGCATCTGTTGATTGGGTGGGGCTGATAAAAAAGCATCGCGATTCGTTGGTGAGAAGTACCTATCCACTAGTCTCGCTACGTCGTTTTCCCGATGGTGCTCGATATCAACGCCTATTTTGCCCTCGGTAGACAGCGCAACGAAAATGGCGCCTTGGGTATGGGAAAGACTGGCGGCAACAGCAGCTCCATTGCCGATAAGTTCGGTCGAGCCATCGGGTCGCGTGTCAACAAACCAGGAGCCCGTGAGGGTCAGGTTTGCCAGCGCCTGCAGTAATTGCCGGGCGATGATGGACTGCCGTCCTCTCGATGAGTTGCTGATTGGCAACAGTCGCCGCTGTTCACCGTTGGATAGCGTCGAACACCAGTGATCGACGATTTCTTGTTCTATCGATTCTGGCTGAAGCAGGAGTGCGGCGGCTTTCACAGTGCGGCAGTTTTCATAGAATGGCGGTTTTCATGAAGGTTTGCTCATTGGCCAATACCTATCTCGACAGGGTATGCTAATTAACTCTCGGACAACAAAATTAATCGCTATGAAGCACACGCTCTTTATTCTGGTGTTGTTTGCTTTGCTCGCGGCCTGCTCAAGCAAGCCTACCTATGAGTTTGACCACGATCACGGGTTCGACTTCTCTCGGTTAAAAACCTACCACTGGTACGACGACATGGTGAAGTCGGAACTCGGTTCGTATCGAAAAATGAATGCGTCTGACAAGCGCATTCGCGAGGTCGTAGGTAATGAATTATTTCGCCACGGTTTTAAGGAAAGCGATGCGCGGGCAGCCGATTTTTGGATCAACTACACGATATCCAAACAGCGCCAGCAGATTTCCAGGTCGACAGGTTATGACCAGGGAATGCATGGCAGCGTCGGCGCCGGCACCTATGGTAAAAGTGTGAGTGTGGGCTACAGCTCCGGACCATCGGTTCGTGAGTATGAGGAGGGGACTGCGATTCTCGACATCATTGACGCGTCAACACAAAAAATTGTTTGGCGTGGGGTGGCTGAGGGGCGTTTAAAAGATCACCCCTCCATGAATGAACGCTACAAGGCCACCGTGGAAGTGACGCGAGAACTTCTGGCGGGATTCCCCCCCGCGCCTTAGCGCCGTGAGGAGGTTTTGGTTCAAGCGCCGCCGTTACGGCTGGGGTTGGTATCCCGTGACTTGGCAAGGGTGGCTTGCGGTAGCGGTTTATGTGGTTGTCGTGGGCATGCTCGCAGCATGGGAGTCCCGGTGGGCGCTAGTCGGCATCGCGCTTGCGACAGGGTTACTATTGGTCATGACAGGCCTAAAGGGCCCACGCCCACGCTGGCGCTGGGGTCCTCGTTCTGAGGATAATCCTGAGGAAGATTATTGAGGGTGTTAGTTAGCTTCCGCAGCGTTCAACAAACTCTTGGGGCGATATGCCCATCCAGCCTTTGAAGGCACGCGAAAAAGTGCTGTGTTCAGCGAAGCCCAACTGAAACGCCAACTCGGTGATAGAGCGGCTGCCATTTCGCAGCGCGCTAGTGGCCAGATTCTTACGGAGCTCCACGACCAGCTGGCTAAAACTGGTTGCTTCGTCTTTGAGCCGTCGTTGCAAGGTTCTGGAGGACATGGCTAGGTCGCTCGCGATTTGGGCTTGGTTGGGGGGTCCGTCGGGGAGACGAAGGGCAATTTGTTCATTCACGCGACGGATGAAGTCCGATTGATGGAGTGCTTCGATGACGCGTTCGGTGTATTCATCGTTAGCGCGGGCCAATTCCTCATTTGCTGACAATCGCACCGCTTGGAGAGATTCTTTCTGCAGGTAGATGCTGGTTTCTGCAGCGTCCCACAAAATCCGATTGCCGAAGAAGTCGTACCAGAGCGCAGGATCTTGCGGCTTGCTCCGCTTGAGTGCCACCTTAATCGGTTTGATGTCCTGATTGATCGTCAAGCCCACGAGCCTAACTAGGGCGGCGGCCACAAGGTCGACTTCTTCTTCGCTGGTATATCGCGTGCGCGCACCGCGAATACGAATGACGTAACAATCGGCTTCTAGATCTAGCACGCCTTTGGCGCCGGTAGCGAGTAGAGAGGCAAAGCGAGATAGGCGCTGAAGTGCCAGAACGGCGGTGTCGCTTGCGAGACAGGAAATGCCAAGCGAGGAGAAGCTGAGCGGCCTAAGGGCTCTACCAACCAGCAAACCGAACTGCGGTTTTTTAAGCTGCTCAGCGCAAAAAGTCAGCATGGCCCTAAACCGATCATGAGGCATACGAAAATGAATTTGTCTGAGCTCATCAGCCGTAACGCCGGCCAGTGCCATTGCCTCAGTAGCGGTTCCGCCTTCTTGCTCAAACACCTCCAAAACTTGAATGGGGAGTTGGCGGATAAGGGTAATGTCATGTTCTTCCATGGTGCTACCGGTGCTGGCTGTGAGCGCGTCCTAGCGTAAATCTGGATGAATGAAACCATGCCCCCGTCACCTGTGTACTCAAGTTGTGGCAAATTGCCCAATTTCTTAAGCGGGTCAGCAGCCATACGGCAACATTTAGAACTCTCGGTGGAGGTGTAGGATCCCCCATGGATTCGCGAATGTTGATCGGGTACTCAAAACAGCTGCTTAGGCCTAACGGAGGGCTACGCCAGGCGCGACCTGTGATACTTTCGATAGCTCAATGATCCCAGCGGTATCTTTTATGACATCGATGATATTGGCGTGTTTGGTCACGGGCCTCACCCTCGCTTACGGGGTGCTGATTTCTCCCCCCACTGCGGTACTCGGATTGCCCCTAATGGCGCTGTTTTTCTCCGGCATCTTTTTGGTGCAATGGCTTGGATTTGGCGTGGCTTGGACCCTCAAAACAGAGCGCTACTATGATCTGACCGGCAGCCTGACCTATCTCGTGGTGGTGATGTTGGCATGGCGGCTGGGCCAGCCCACCTCCTGGGGCGCCAACCTACTGCTCGTCGCAGTCGTAGTCTGGGCAACCCGACTTGGATCTTTTTTGTTCTTGCGGGTCATTGAGGTGGGAGAGGATCAGCGTTTTCGTCACATTAAGGAGTCTGCCCCACGATTTTTGATGGCCTGGACGTTGCAGGGGACCTGGGTGGCTATCACCGTGAGTGCTGTTCTTGTCGCGCTTCTTCCCGCCAAAAGTGCTCCCGCCGAGCCCCACGGAGTGTTCGCAACGAGCGTCTTTGCGCTGGGTTTTATCTTGGCAATCGCAGGTCTTTCCCTGGAGATAGCGGCGGATCAGCAAAAGGCGCGTTTTCGCAAAAACCCAGAGAACAAGGGGCGCTTCATTCATACCGGGCTCTGGTCTAGAAGTCGTCACCCCAACTATTTTGGCGAGATCCTTTTTTGGTTCGGTTTGGCCGTGGCGTCCACTCCGACAATGTCTGGCATGCAGTACGCAGCGTGGTTGTCGCCGCTTTTTGTTTATTTTCTGCTTACCCGCCTCAGCGGTATTCCAACACTTGCCAAGCGCGGACAAAAATTGTGGGGGGACGATCCGGCGTTTCAAGCCTACTTGGCCACGACGCCCAGGCTGTTGCCTCGACTGACTAAGCCAAATAGTTCAAACCCTTGATCGAGCCGCGCAATGACTGAGAAAAATCCGGAAGCAGTGACCTACCCTCATCAGGCATTCAGCGGAAAGTACCGGGGTTATGTCCTTGCCTTATTGACGTTGGGGTATGTCTTCAACTTTGTCGATCGGCAAGTCATGACCATCCTGCTGGAACCGATAAAAGCGGAGTTCGGCGCCTCGGATGCTCAGATGGGCCTACTATCAGGACTCGCTTTTGCCTTGTTCTATGCCACGTTGGGTATTCCCGTGGCGCGACTGGCAGATCGCTGGTCTCGGCGTAACGTGCTAGCCATTTCGATGGCGACTTGGAGCGTCGTTACCGCACTGTGCTCCACGGCCTCGAGCTTTATGCAGCTCGCGCTGCTGCGGGTGGGCGTTGGGATTGGTGAGGCGGGCGGGACGCCGCCCTCCCAATCGTTAATCACCGACTACTTTCCTCCCGAGCGTCGCGCGCTTGCGCAAGGCGTTTTTGCAATAGCCCCCAACATCGGAATTTTGGTCGGGTTATTCGGCGGCGCGCTTATTGCTGAAGCCTTGGGTTGGCGATCAGTCTTTTTGGTGTTTGGTGTGCCGGGGGTATTGCTCAGTCTGCTCTTATATCTGACAGTGAAAGAGCCGGCGCGGGTTGCCTCGGATCCCTCCGATCGATCACTGTGGTCTGCTATGGGGGGCATCGCTCGACTGCCGGGCTTTCTCTGGATCGCTGCAGGCGTGGGTTTTGCCGGCATCTCTGGTTATGGCCTGGGGGTTTGGTCCCCCAGCTTCCTGGTAAGGGTCCACGGTATGTCGCTGGTCGACGCCGGCTTGTGGTTGGGTTTAATTGGGGTTTTTGGTGGCGGATTGGGAACGATATTAAGCGGCGCTCTTGTCGATCGATTGGCCCAGCGGGATCCGCATTGGCAGCTGTGGGTCCCCGCCATTGGCTGCCTAATTGCCTTGCCTACCCAGCTTGCGTTTTTGCTGTGGCCGGAAACTGCGGTATTTGAGCTTGGCGGGTCGGTGCTGCCAGTGGCCCTGCTGTTTATGGGTTTGTCAGCCGTCTTCGCCAGCTCTTGGATTGCGCCAAGCTATGCCGCTGTCCAAAATTTGGTTCCACCCTATTGGCGAACTCAAGCTTCGGCGCTGTTGTTGCTGGCGATCAATTTGGTGGGCATGGGCTGTGGTCCCCTCGTTGTGGGTGTGTTGAGCGATGAACTCAGCGCTGCGGGAGTCAATTCACTTCGCTATGCGTTGGCGATTACTGTTTCCACCTGTGTTCTGGGAGCCTTTTGTTATTGGCGGGGCAGCGGTTTTTATGCCCGCGGGATGACTTCGGCTAACCCGGAGACTTTGCGTTAGGATTGATCAAGATTTCGCGGCCAGCGAATTTGTTAACTGCCCATCCCTGCTGAGTGATTCTCGGTATGACGGTGTAACACTAGCCCTTACAGTGAGAACAAGATGAAGCTTTATACGGTACCTTTGGCTCCCAATCCCATGCGAGTTACGTTGTATCTGGCTGAGCGGGAGGCCATGGGGTGTGAGATTGCAATCGATCGGGTAATCGTCAACACCTTGAAGGGCGCCCACAAGCAGCCTGAGCATCTACAGAGAAATCCCTGGGGAACCTTACCCGTGCTTGAGTTGCCTTCAGGCCGCTATATCACTGAATCCCTGAGTATTATTGATTACCTAGAAGCCGTGATCAGTGGTCCTAGATTAGTCCCGGATGAGCCTGAGGCCATGGCGCTCGCTCGAAATCTGGAGAGAGTGGTGGAAATGCGGATTACCTACGACCTTGGTTGGTACGTGCATTTTCAGAAATCGCCGCTCGGGCTGCCGGCGAATCCAGACCGCGCCGCCGAGTTAGCGGGCAGGATTCAGCCGGGGTTCGATTTTGTGGAGCGGCATCTGGCGCAGGGAGGTCCCTATTTGGGCGGGCCCAATCCAGGGGTGGCGGACTGCACCCTAGCGGCTTTTCTCCAATTTATGCGCTATACCGACACTGACCTCCTCGGTGACAGGCCTGCTTTGCGTGCCTGGGATAGCGCCTACCGGGCGCGGGATCACGTGCGATCCTTGTTTTTACTATGAGCACTCGGAGGGTTTGTCTTGTTCTAGGTGCCGGCAGTGGAATCGGAGGCCATGTGGGTTCTCGCTTTGCCGGGGCGGGTTATCACGTTGTGTTGTGCCGCCGAAGCGATGAGTCTGGATTACAACAGAGTGTGGTTGACATTGAAGCCAGCGGCGGCAGTGCTTCGGGATTTATATTGGACGCGACCCAGCCAGAGGCTATCGAGTCACTGGTTGAACAGATCGAGACAGACCTTGGTCCCATCACAGTGGCCATTTTTAATTTGGGCGCTCAGTTGGGCAATCGCGACCTCGCCGATACAAGCCTTAAGCAATTCGAGCTTGCATGGCGAATGACCAGCTTTGGATTGTTTCGACTCGCCAAAGTGCTGCTGCCCCGGATGGTAGAGCGGGGTTCTGGCGCGCTCTTGGTCACTTCAGCAACCGCGGCTGTGCGGGGTAACGCCGGTCAGCATGCTCATGCGGCGGCGATTGGCGGTAGACGAATGCTATGTCAGTCACTGAATGCTGAGTTCTCGGCTCAGGGCATACACATCGCCCATATTGTTATTGATGGCGCCGTCGACTCCCCTGATACCTTAGGAAAAATGTTGGGACCCGAAAACTTTGCCCGATATCGGGAAGCTCTGGGCCCCGACGGATTGATGGATCCGGGCGAAATTGCGGAAACCTATTTTCACATCGCGCATCAGCATCGGTCAGTTTGGACATTTGAGACTGACCTGCGATCCTTCAGCGACAAACCTTGGTGGAACGGGTAAGGGTGACGAGCGCATCACTGTTGCCACCGCGGGTAAAATTTGCCTACGGAATCGGCTCCATTGCCTATGGCGTAAAGGAGCAGGGCTTTGCTTATTTTTTGCTCATGTTTTACGGCACGGTGGTGGGTTTAGAGCCAGCGCTGGCCGGCACGGCGTTATTAATCGCGCTCCTCACCGACGCCATTAGCGATCCGATCGTGGGGTACTGGTCCGATAATATCCACACTCGCTGGGGTCGCCGTCATCCGTTTATGTACGCCAGCGCCATACCGGTGTCGCTGTGTTATTTCCTGATTTGGCAGCCCCCAGATTGGAGCGAACAAGCCCTGTTCTTTTATTTGCTCGCACTGGCCATCCTCATTCGGACCTTGATCACGTTTTTTGAAACCCCAAGCTCCGCGCTAATGCCTGAGCTGACTAGCGACTATGACGAACGTACAGCGATTCAGGCATGGCGACATTTTTTTGGCTGGTTTGGTGGCGCATCGCTGACGATTTTGATGTTTGCTGCCTTACTTGTGCCCACCGCAGAATACGAAGTGGGGACGCTCAATCGCCAGGGCTATGAGACCTACGGCGTGATTGCCGGCGTTGCCATTTTCATAGCGATTATCGTCTCGTCAATCGGGACCCAGCATGCTATCAAGCTAAAACAGCCTGCGAGGAGAGAGCCGTCTGCAGAACGTCGATCGAAGCGGCTGACTGACATATTTGCGGAGCTCAAAGAAACCCTTTTTGATCCCAGTTTCTTCGCGCTGTTTGTTTCGAGTATGGCGGGGGCGGTGGCAACGGGTCTCTCGGCGGGGCTGACATTTATCATGATGTCGTACTTCTGGCAGCTCTCAAGCCTTCAGATGTTTTTGTGGACGTGCATGGTTCTTGTGGCGGCCACAGTAGGTCTTTTAGTGGCTCCTCGGGTTGCGCGACGCCTAGGCAAGCGTCACGCAGTGCTCTGCTTTGGCGGAGCTGCGTTTGTAATCCAGCCGGCACCGGTTACCCTTCGGTTGCTCGGCATCTTCCCCGACAATGGCGACCCATTATTGTTCCCTCTGCTCCTTGCATTCAGCACAGTTGAACTAAGTTTGATGATATCGATGCAAGTCGTGTTGGCGTCAATGGTTGCAGATTTAGTCGAGCATTCAGAAATCAGGACGGGCCGACGAAGTGAGGGTGTGTTTTATGCGGCGGTCACCTTCATCAAGAAAACAAATCAGGGTGTTGGCGCATTTATCGCGGGTCTTTTATTGCAGTGGGTCGATTTCCCCAAGGGTGCTAATCCCGCCGATGTGCCAGCTGCCGTTACCGCCGATCTCGGCAGTATGCTGGTGCCGTGTCAGTACCTATTGTGGTCGATCATGCTGATCGCGATTTATCGGTATCGCATAGATAGAGAAACTCACGTACAGAACCTGAGTGCACTACAAAAAAGGGGCTAGCGCTCCGGCACGGGAGCCAGCGCATCGTCCAGCGTCGTGAATCGAAGGATTCGCAGTTCTTCATGACCCGCCACCACATCAGCAACTCCGGCGCACCAAGCTCCCACGTCGCTAAGCACGGGGGCATCGCTGGTCCACTGTAATTCTGCAAGTTGCTGGTTTATGGAGTAGGCCACCCAGCAGTGGACATAGGTCGTCGGATGCACGACGTCCCAAAAAATAGCGCGGTTGGAGTTGGGGCAGATTTCTTGTGGGTTGCGACTTCCCATGTAGCTGCCACTGAAGCAACGCTCCTGTGCCACCACCGAATGAATTTCCGATTCGATTGTCTTGGCATTTTTTCTTGTATCAAAATCGGCTTGTTCCTTTAGGGCTTGATGATATTGGGCATGTTCGCCAAGGACATCGTTAAAGAGCGCGTGGGCGTTGAATAATATGATCGACGCATCGGGCAGCTCGGTATCAAGACGACTTACCATGAGGGCGAGCTGTTCATTGTGGTGATCAGTCAGCTCTGCCAGACGCAGGCTAAGTAATGATCGACGTTGGTCTTCAGATAATTCAGCGCTAACGCCGTAGGTTTTGTTTTCGACAATAATGGGTGATAACCCTAGGTTGGGCAGATTTCCGACAAGGATCTTATCGATACCGTAGCCATGCAAGGTGCGGAGCTGCTGCTCCATGCGTTGGACCACCGTATCCACGATGCTAAGGTAACCTTCTGGCGTCTCAGGTCGATCAAGAAGTGTTTCAATCGCTCCCGTAAACGGCTCTTTGGAAATATAGTCGTTGGCGCCAGCCCACAGCACTGCGGCTGTCTTTTTTGGCGAACCCAACTGGTTATCAAGAAGAAAGCCCTGTTCGAAAACTGAGATCTGCTGCTGGGTTGTACCACTTACAAAAAATTGGCCTCCATCATGCATTCTTTGCATGAATGTTCCTTTGGGCATCGTGTCTTTGCCTGTAACGGAGGCGCCACCGACCGCGTGATTTTGCACGCTTAGCCTATTCATGGCATCGATATAGTCCGGCCACGCGGGCCCGTTTGAAAATCGGCCAATCCAATAGGGGGCAGCGGGAAACATTTTTAGTCGTGATTTCAGGTTGCCTGTATCGGAAAGACTATCGCCAAAAATAATCAGGCGTTGAATTTCACTATCTCGACGTGCAGTAGGGAATTCGATCGCAACATTGACGCCCTCGCCTCGGCGGAACGCCATGATACGTGCCACTTCATTGCCGTGCTCCCGCGTGCTTGCCTCCAGTGCGGCAATGCAGCCGAGCCGCAATGCTTCTTCTGATGGCTGTCCTTCATCGAGGCTCAAAAACCCGTCTTCCAGGCTCCCTAGGAGCTGATAGGGACTTCCAGTTTGATCAAGTGCGATTAACCAGTGAGGCTTTGAGACCCCTTTATTGATTTTCTCGTCACTGGGGCGATGTGATTCAGCGGTCTCGCAGTGAACTAGCCAGGGATGCTTCGAGGAAGCCATGTCGGGGGCTTTTTCTTTTAGCTGGACAGAGCAGCCGGCGATTAGAGCGGTTGCGGCCAGAACTGCAAGTAGCGGGGGTGTGAGCGACCATCTGTCAATCGATAACCGCTGAAGTGGCTTAGAAAAAACGCTTCTGATCATTAATGTATCCCTGTTATTCGTTGACCTGCCCATAGCGCCTTTTAATTGTCACTCGTACCTGCGATACGACTTCGGTCGAGCAGGCTGGTCTCTCGCTGGAAACCGGCCCATACTCGTTCAATTCTAGACAGTCTTCGCAGCGAGTGCGAATTCTGATTTTTTGGGACGAATTTGGCTGCCAGTTTGGCACCCCCAAGCGAAAGGAAGAATAAAACGTGACGAGTTTGGCAGGAAAGACGATGTGGGTGACGGGCGCTTCATCGGGTATTGGGCGAGCCATCGCTGAGGCGGCGAGCTCCCGGGGGGCGCGGATTATTTTGTCCGGCCGGCGGCGCGATGCCCTCGAGTCGGTAAAGGCTTCCCTGCCCGGCGAGGGACTGGTTATGCCCTTTGAGGCCACTGACTATGAGGCACTTGAAGGGGTCGTCGACGAGGCCTGGTCAATAGCTCCTGTCGATATTTTGGTCAACAACGCGGGCATCAGTCAGCGGAGCCTTGCCGAGGATACTAAACCTGAGGTGTATCGCGATTTAATCGACATTGACCTTATCGCCCCTATTTGGCTCACCCAACTGCAGTTGCCCAGAATGATAGCGGCGGGTGGCGCGCACATTGTCGCAATCAGTTCGATCGCGGGGCGCGTTGGCGCGCCAATGCGAACTGCCTATTGTGCGGCGAAGCATGGTTTGATTGGCTATATGGACGCGCTTCGCACTGAGACCGAGCTGCGCCACAATATTCGCGTAACCAATGTGCTTCCCGGATCAGTTGCGACCGACGTGTCCCGTAATGCCCTCACTGCAGACGGCTCGCGGCGCGGCCGCTCTGACGAGGTGATTGATGCTGGTGACGATCCAAAAGATTGCGCGGCAGCAATTCTCAAGGCAATAGAAGAAAATGTCCCCGAACTGATTTTTGCCAAGGATACTGAGCGAGATCTTGCTGTACTTAGGCACGCTGATCCAGAAGGATTTTTTAACATCATTGCTGAGTACGGCAAGCAGACAGCAGAAGCACTTAAGGCGGAAGAGATCTAGGAGCTGGCGTTGCCGGGAGTGTTGCGTAGATGAATGTGCTGATCGCAGGCGCCACAGGTTACGTCGGCAGTGCGCTCCTGCATCACACGCTGGATCGCGACTATGACGTTACAGCGCTGATTCGAAAAAATACCGAGCTTCCTCAATGGCAGGATCATCCTCGCGTAAGGCTTTATCGCGCAGATTTCACGGATCCTTTTTGGGCTAGCGGTCTGCCCCATCATGACGCCGTGATCAGTTGTATTGCGAGCAGGCAGGGTGGGGTTTCAGACGCTTGGGCGGTTGAGTACGAGGCAAACCATCAATTATTGCAATGGGCGCAGGATGTTGGGGTTGCTCGATTTATTCTTCTCTCCGCGATCTGCGTGCAGAAGCCGAGGCTCGAATTTCAGCGCGCAAAAATAGCCTTTGAGCAGGAGCTGCTGGCAAGCGAGGGTTTGCTGGAGCCGACGGTCATTCGGCCGACTGCATTTTTTAAATCTCTTTCGGGGCAGATTTCTCGCGTGTCCCGGGGCAAGCCGTTTCTAGTGTTCGATGGGGGTCGCAATACCGCTTGCAAGCCTATTTCAACCCGTGATCTCGCGCAGTTCATGCTCGATCGATTAGAGGACTCTGCATCCCATGGCAAGGTATTGCCCATCGGTGGCCCCGGGCCAGCTATTACGCCTTGGGAGCAGGCTGAACTCCTCGCGCGACTATGTGGTCGGAAACCTGCGGTTCGTTCAATAAGTTCGCGCTGGTTTGATGGCGCGGAAGCTATTTTTAATACGGTTGCCGGTATATCGTCATGGAGTCGAGACAAGGCGGAGTTCGCTCGAATAGCAAAATATTATGCAACGGAGTCGATGCTGGTATGGGATACAGATAAAAGCCGCTATGACGAGGCGGCAACGCCTGAAACGGGTAGTGACACGCTGCGGGATTTCTATCAGGACGTTATTACTCGAGCAACGTCACTCGATTCTTCTCATCACCGTTTATTCGGTGGCTAGTCGGTAAGCTCATGCTCGGGTTTCAGGGTGTAAAAAAAAGGTCCAAGCTGCCAACCGTTCTAATTATCGGCATGGGAGACACGGGCGTGCTGGTGGCGGCGCACTTAAGAAGAAATTGCCAGGTCGTTGCTGTGACGACGCGACCTGTTTTGCTGAGCGGGCAGGAGCTTGGCAAGCGGTTAACTGACCTTGCCTACTGGAAAAAATCCTATTTGACGCCACTCGATGCATTCCGAAAGCTTGACGATGTCGAGTGTATTCATGGCAAGGTGATTGCCGTCAATACCGAGGAGCAAGTTGCATCAGTCGAATGCAATGATAAATCCACTCGGTCGGTGTGCTGGGACTATCTGGTTATCGCATCGGGAATTAGCAACGGTTTTTGGCGAACAGCCCGGGTTGAAAGCCTTGAAGATGTCGAGTTTGATCTCGAGCGACAAACGAGCACCATTATGTCGGCCAAACGGGTCGCTGTCATCGGCGGGGGCCCATCGGGCACCAGCGTGGCATTTAACGTGGCTTCGCGGTTTCCCGATAAGGACGTCACCCTATTTTTCTCGGGTGAGGAAGTCCTGCCCGGTTACCATCCAAAAACCCGCGCCTATCACATGAACAGGCTTGGGGAGGCTGGGGTGATTGTGAAGCCGGGCCATCGAGCGGTAAATTCGACGGATGAGGTTCGTACCGCGCTAAAAGGTGGGACCGTCGCGTTTAGCTCGGGGCAGCCAGACTATAGTGGGGATTTGCTGATATGGGCTACGGGCGCTGTACATCCCAACACTGCCTTTCTGCCCCCAGACATGCTCGACGAGGCCGGATTCATTAAGACAGATACAACCATGACGGTTGTTGGTTATTCAAACGTATTTGCCATTGGCGATGCAGCGGCGACCGACCCCCTCAGAAGTTCAGCCAGAAATTGGGCATATCGTATCGTCTGCAGGAATATTAATGCCTTGATCCAGGGGAAGTTTCCAGCGCATCGATTCCAGCCGCCGGGCAGTCGTTGGGGGTCGGTATTGGGTCTGCAATCTAACGGCTTAACGCTGCATCAACAAAACGGAAGGCGTCATCGATTGCCGGTGTGGTTTGTCCAACTTATCCTTTGGCCTTGGATTGTCACTCGGGGGATTTATGGCGGTATCAGAAAGGATACCAGCCGCCACCAAGTCTCCAATGGACTGAACAACGATGGGTGATCGGCAGAAAAAAATGGCCTCACAGAAAAGAGGATGGCTTGGGGTAGTGATTTTACTCATCCTCTTGAGCTGTCCCTGGTACTGGCCGGGGTTCGGTGGCACGGAAGATCAGTGGGCACTGCCGGGCTGGCTTCTGTGGTCGCTGGCTATTGCCCTCGCTATCGCATCGATCACCGCTTGGGCGTCTCTGCATCGATGGCATGCCGGGGAAAATGATGACTGATCTTGCGCTTGGCGCAGAGTCCCTGGCCTTTGTTGGTCTCTATCTTCTATCACTCTTGGTGCTGGGCGTTTGGGGTAAGAAAAAACGCTTAAATAACAGCCTAGGTGATTACTATTTGGCGGGGCGTAACCTCGGCCTCCCGGTTATGTTGCTCACGTTATTCGCCACGCAATATAGCGGCAATGCGCTATTTGGCTTTACGGGGCAGGCCTATCGTGCTGGTTTCAGCTGGATCGTCATCGTTCACAGCATGATAGTCGTCGTGACGGGCTACCTGATTTTTGCGCCGAAGCTACAGCGGCTCGCGATGCGCCATCAGTTTGTCACGCCGACCGATTACATCAAATTTCGCTTCGAGCTTCCTCGGCTCCAGCACTTGATATCTATTTGCCTGTTGTTGGTGTTGATGAACTACACGCTCGCCCAGCTAAAGGTAATTGGCCATGTTGTGGAGGGACTCTCTGGGGGTCGCATCGATGCGCTGTGGGGCGTTGTTACGCTGGCGTTGATTATGGTGGTCTATTCCACTCTCGGTGGCTTGCGAAGTGTCGTTTGGACCGATGTCCTTCAGGGAATAAT
>Ga0255771_1002341_pt1 | contig 19123 bp, 23 predicted proteins | sample 011ome_19_FD_179969 | JGI IMG/M metagenome (GOLD analysis project Ga0255771, IMG submission 179969) | Coastal salt marsh microbial communities from the Groves Creek Marsh, Skidaway Island, Georgia - 011510BT metaG (version 2) | ecosystem: Environmental > Aquatic > Marine > Intertidal zone > Salt...
AGAGTGCGCGCTCTGCCACATCAGGAAGCCCGACAGTCGCTGCTCGCCGGACGTACGGATCACCAGGTCCGGATCGGGCTGGCCCTTGGTGTACAGGTGCTCGGCGATGTGCTCGGGCTCCAGGAACTGCGCCAACTCGTCCAGCGACGTGCCCTGAGTAGCGTGCTCCTGCAGGAGGGACCGCACCGCATCGACGACCTCGCGGCGACCTCCGTATCCGACGGCGACGTTCACCAGGGATCCTTCGACGTTCGCCGTCGACTCCTGGGCCTCCTTCAGCAGGCGCGAGGTGTGGTCGGGAAGCAGATCCAGGGCACCGACCGGATGCAGGCGCCACCGACCCTGCTCGACGAGCCCGGTGACGGTCTCCTCGATGATGCCCATGAGCGCCTCGAGCTCGACGGGGGGCCTCGTCAGATTGTCGGTCGACAGGAGCCAGAGGGTGACCACTTCCACCCCGGCCTCATCGCACCAGCCGAGGAACTCGACGATCTTGGCGGCTCCGGCCCGATGGCCATGGGACGACGAGGTCCCCTGCATGGAGGCCCATCGCCGGTTTCCGTCCAGGATGACACCGACATGGCGTGGGCGACGCTCCGGCGGGATCTGCTGGTACAGGCGTCGCTCGTAGACGCCGTACACGAGATCGCTCAGGCCCACCGTGTCTCCCCATCGTCGACGCCTACGGCCGACATCGATCGTCAGGCTACCGCTGGGATGCTCCGGAACGTACGCCAATCCTGAGCCTGAGGGCCTCCAGGTCGGTGGTCGGACTGTCGCAGGTGAACCCCTCGCATACGTAGGCCGTCGGCGCACCGCCTATGGCCGGTCGATCACGCAGCAACGGGACGTCGTCCTCCCCGGGATGACCGACCGCCACGACGAGTCCGGGCGAGGTGCCCATCAGTGCCGTCCACCACCAGGGGCCTTCGTCCGCGTCTGCCTCTGGCGTGACGACTGCCACCTCCAGGGGCCCAGCGAGAAGAGCCGTCGCGGCCGATAGGCCCCAGCCCATGGCGCGAGGGGAGGAGGGTCCGGCCGTTGTGGCGATCGCGAGGGCCGCCTCCGCCACGCGTCGATAGTCGGTCACGCCAGTCAACGCCGACTGGGTGATGCATGCGTTGGCGACAGACATCCAGCCGGACGGCTCTGCGGCGTCCGCCGGGTCGCGCGGCCGCTGGATCAGCTCAGGGACGTCATCGGCAGTCGTGTAGAAGCCTCCGGAACCGTCGGCGAAGTGCTGAACCGAGATGTCGAGCAGGACGCCCGCAAGCACCAGCCAGGCATCGTCACCAGTGACCTGGAAGAGCGACTGGAACCCCTCGGCCACGCAGCCATAGTCATCGAGCACACCGGCTGTCCCTCCCGCAAGACCGTCTCGGGAGGTTCGAACGAGCCGGTCGTCATCCTCAGCACCGAGATGGACGGCGACGAGGAGATCGGCAGCGGCGGCAGCTGCCTCGATCCACTCGGGCTCGCGAAGGAGAGCACCGGCTTCCGCCAGCGCGGCGATCACGAGGCCGTTCCATGACGCCACGACCTTGTCATCGCGTCCGGGACGCTCGCGCTCCTCGCGCGCCGCAGCCAGTGACGCCCGGACTCGGGACCAGCGATCGGCATCGCCCGGATCCGCCAGCATCTGCAGGGTGGACAGCCCCTCCTCGAAGGTGCCGGCCTCAGTGACTGAGAGCAGGTCAGCCGCCCACACTCCGTCATCGTCACCAAGGACGTCGACGAGCTGCTCTCGATTCCATGCGTAGAACGCACCCTCCCGACCCTCACTGTCTGCATCGAGCGCAGCGGCAAAGCCGCCTTCGGGTGTGCGCATCTCACGGAGGAGGAATCCGACGGTCTCGCGAACGACTCTCTCCGCCAGCGACGAGCCCGTCAGACGCCACCAGTGCGCGTAGACGCGCAGGAGCAGAGCGTTGTCGTAGAGCATCTTCTCGAAATGAGGGACGACCCATCGGCTGTCCACGCTGTAGCGAGCGAAGCCGCCGCCGATCTGGTCGTACATGCCGCCGCGCGCCATCGCGGTCAGCGTTGTCTCGGCCATCTGCAGGGCCGACTCGTCACCGGTCAGGGCGTGGAAGCGGAGCAGGAACTCCAGCACCATCGACGGTGGAAACTTCGGAGCACCGCCGAAGCCACCGGCGTGATCATCGAACTGGGCGCGCAAGGTGTCACGCGCATCCGTCAGATCACTGACCGTCGGCGGCTGCTCGGCCGACTTCGGGACGGAACGGGACTCCAGAGCCTTCACAATGCGGACGCCCGCGGCAAGGACCTCCTCGCGACGGTCGTTCCAGGCATCGGAGAGGCCCTGGAGCAGTTGCGTGAAGGACGGCAGTCCGTGCCCCGCCTGCGGAGGGAAGTACGTGCCTGCATAGAACGGCCTGCCGTCGTGGTCGAGGAAGACCGACATCGGCCAGCCACCGCGCCCGGTGAGGCTGACGGTGGCGTCCATATAGACCGAGTCGACGTCGGGCCGCTCCTCGCGGTCGACCTTGATGCTCACGAAATTGTCATTCAGGAACGCGGCGACATCCGCGTCCTCGAACGACTCATGGGCCATGACATGGCACCAGTGGCAGGCGCTGTATCCCACGGACAGGAAGACCGGGACATCGCGACGACGCGCCTCCGCGAACGCCTCCTCGCTCCATTCCCACCAGTCGACCGGGTTGTCGGCATGCTGCTGCAGGTACGGAGACGTCGATGATGCGAGGTGATTGGTCACCTCTCCATCCTCGCAGGCGTCCTCGGGCCGGCGCCGACCCCCGACCACTCCATGGCCGTTGCGACGTCAGCGATCAGTTCACAACGACCCGCCTCTCTCCCTCCGCGAGCCAGTTCCGGAGCCCCGCACGAGAGAGTGTTCGAGCCCCGCAGTCACACCACGCGGGAATCCCGTCGTCAGCGGCGTCGTCGACATCAAGCATGTCGACCATGTGGCGCACCTCGCCCGGCGTATGCGGCTTGTCTGGGATGTCCCGACTTCCATGCGACCGAGGTCGAAGGGTCGTCATGACAAGCCGCTCACCGTTGGCGTGGAAGACCTTTGCCAGGTGATGACCGTCAGCGCACTGCACCTGCATGATCAAGGAGTCTCGCCCCCCATGGGGCAGCGCCTCCCACTTCTGCCGAGCCTGAAGCTCTCGCTCGTAGCGATCAGTGACGAGCGTCATGTGACCCACCTCCCGCCTGAATCTGCGGCGCCTGTTCGGCGTCACCTCCAGAGTAGGCACGTTCCGATCGCCATGGCCTTCCCAGACCGGTCAACGAGCGGACACTTGTCCACGAGGTGCTAGGCGAGTATCGAGATCAGGCCGATGATGAGCACGCCCACCACGGCAGAGACGATGCTCACTGCAACGACGGACGTGGCGCGCACCGATTCAGCATGCCGGAGTTCGCCGGAGCGAAGCACCGCTACCGTCAGGAAGCCCGTCACGGGGACGAGCGCGAGAAGCAGCGCCCACATCGGGGCACCGGCGAGCATGAGGCCGCGCTCGGCGAGCAGCGTGACACCGATGATGTTCAGACTCGTGCGCAACCAGGCCTGTCTTGTTCGACTGCCCACCTCGTCGTACCCGACACCCGGAACACTCATGAAACGACGATGATCCCCGTGACCAGCACAGCGAGAATGGCGAAGAGAGTGCCCACCACGATCAGGACGGGTGTTCGAGCCAAAGGCGTGCCCTTGCGCATGGCCGTCTCGGTCTTGGACCAGCGGTACGTCCCGACGATGGCCACCACCGCTCCAGCCGCGACAACGATGATCGCAATGGCGACGACCAGGCCCTCAGCATGCTCCACGCGAACGAACTGGTCGAGCGCGAGGCCACCGGCGATCAGCGCAAGCGCCGTGCGCATCCAGGCAAGGAACGTGCGCTCGTTCGCAAGGAGAAAGCGGTAGTCGACCGGTATCTCGTCCGGTGCAGCAGGGGCAGGTACTCCGTCGACCATGGTTCGAGACTACCGAGGATCAGCGGCTGGTCGTCCGGCGATACCGGCGAACCGCCAGCGTCGAGAACAGCGCGATCAGCAGGACGCACGACAGGATCGTGTAGAGCTGGGGGTGCTGCAGGGGCCAGTAGTCGCCGCCGGCGCCCGTCGGATTCCCGAAGAGCTCTCGACAGGCGAGCACGAGAGCCGAGATCGGATTCCAGGCTGCGATGACTTGAAGGAATCCAGGCAGTGACGACAGCGGCACGAAGGCGTTGGACAGGAACGTCATGGGGAACAGCCACACGAGACCTGCCGTGTTGGCGGTCTCCGGGTTGGGCATGTACAGGCCGATCCAGGCACCGATCCAGGCGACCGTGTAGGCGAACAGCAGCAGGAGTGCATACGCATAGATCGCGTTCAGCAGGCCGTTGTCGATTCGCCATCCGACGAGATAGCCGGTGACGGAGAGGACGAACAGAACGAGGATCTGGCGGACCGCGTCGGCGAGGGTGCGTCCGATGAGGACGGCCGGAGGAGCCATGGGCAGCGCCCGGAATCGATCGATCAGGCCCTTGTGCATGTCCTCGGCGAGACCGACCGTGCTGGATGCTGCCGCGAAGGCGACGGTCTGGCCGAAGATGCCGGGCATCAGGTACTGCCGGTAGGCATCGGACGCTGTGTCACCGGGAATCGGGATCGCCCCGCCGAAGACATAGGCGAAGAGGAGAACGAAGATGACCGGCTGCACCAGTGAGAAGAACAGCAGTTCCGGCACTCGCACGGTCTGGATCAGGTTGCGCCGCGCAACGACAAGGCCGTCATGGATCGTCCAGCCGTAGATCGGCCGGCGCATCGCAACGGGGGCTCCCACGCTCAGAGTCGTCATGCCTCCTCCCCTCCGCGCCCACGACGCCTTCGTCCCTTGGCTTCAGCCACTGGCTTCTCCTCCTCGGCTGCGTGGCCGGTGAGCGACATGAACACGTCGTCCAGAGTCGGACGACGCAACTGCAGGTCCGACACCGCGACCCCTTGCCCGTCAAGCGCGCGGATCGCGTCGACGAGGACCGTCGATCCGCCGGACACCGGAGCGGACACGCGAAGCTCCTCGATCAGCGCGTCACCGCTGGCGACGGAGCGCAGGGCCTCCGCAGCACGCCCCACCGACTCCGGATCGACCACGGTGACCTCGACACGATCGCCCCCGATCTGATCCTTGAGCTGCTCGGACGTGCCGTGGGCAATGACCTTGCCGTGGTCGATGACGACGATGTCCTCCGCCAGCTGGTCGGCCTCCTCGAGATACTGCGTGGTGAGCAGAACCGTGGTGCCCGACGCGACGAGATTCTCGATGACGCCCCAGAGTCCAAGACGGGATCGTGGATCCAAACCGGTCGTCGGCTCGTCGAGGAAGAGGATCGAGGGCTGGGCGACGAGGCTGGCCGCAAGGTCGAGGCGGCGACGCATGCCGCCCGAGTAGGTCTTCGCCGGACGGTCCGCGGCGGCAGTGAGGTCGAACCACTCGAGGAGCTCGGCACTGCGCTCCTTCACGTACTTTGGCGACAGGTGATAGAGGTCGCCGAACATGCGCAGGTTCTCGCGGCCCGTCAGGTACTCATCGACCGCTGCGTACTGGCCGGTCAGGCCGATGGCACGACGGACGTCGTCCGGGTTCTTCACGACGTCGAAGCCGGCCACGGTCGCGTATCCGGCAGTCGGCTGAAGGAGCGTCGACAGAATGCGCACCGTCGTTGTCTTGCCGGCACCATTCGGACCCAGCAGACCCACCACCTGGCCGCGGTTCACGGTGAGGTCGATCCCGTCGAGCGCCTTGACTTCGCCGAACTCCTTGACAAGGCCCTCGGCGTGAACCGCCGCATCAGTCGTCATGGCAAACAGCCTAGGGACATCCGGTCATCGCCAGAAGATCCACCCGGCAGCGTTCTGGCGTCAACGAGGGTCGCGCAGGCCCTCGCTGATGCGACCGATCGCTCCGGTGAGCTCCGCCGGCACGATCCACACCTTGTTCGCATCGCCCTGCGCCACCTCGGGCAGGGCCTGCAGGTACCGGTGAGCGAGCTCGTTCGGCTGGGGGTCGGCCTCACGCAGGCCGGCGTAGATCTTCGCCACGGCGAGCGCCTCGGCATCGGCAGCGATGACGCGTGCCTTCGCGTCGCCCTCGGCGCGCAGGACGGCAGCCTCAGCGTCAGCCTGGGCCGAGAGGACGGCTGACGCCTTGGCACCCTCGGCGTTCAGGATCGCGCCCTGCTTGGCACCTTCAGCCGTGAGGATGACGGCCCGGCGCTCGCGTTCTGCCCGGAGCTGCTTCTCCATGGCCTCCTGCACCGTGGCCGGCGGGTCGATGGCCTTCAACTCGACGCGATTGACTCGAATGCCCCACTTGCCGGTCGCCTCGTCCAGAACACCGCGAAGCTGGCCGTTGATCTGGTCGCGCGATGTGAGCGCCTCCTCCAGATCCATCGAGCCGATGACGTTGCGCAGAGTCGTCACCGTGAGCTGCTCGATACCCAGGATGTAGCTGCTGATCTCATACGTCGCCGCCTTGGGATCGGTCACCTGGAAGTAGATGACCGTATCGATCGACACCACCAGGTTGTCCTCGGTGATCACCGGCTGGGGCGGGAAGGAGGCCACCTGCTCGCGCATGTCGACGCGCTCGCGGATGCGGTCGATCATCGGCACCAGGATGCTCAGACCCGGCGTGAGCGTGCGCTGGTAGCGACCAAGTCGCTCGACGATCGCCGTGTCAGCCTGCCGGACGATGACGATCGTCCGTTTCAGGCCCAGGAGGGCCAGCATCAGGACAAGGACGACGACGATGACCGGGGCGATGATCTCCATGACGGGCTCCTAAGGGTGAGGCGATCCAGGTACTGGCCGGCGTTCTTCTCTTATCTCGGGTCGACGGGGTAGACGAGGGCCGTAGCACCGTCGATACGGGTGACGATCACATCAGCACCGTCGGACACAGGCTCGGAGGTGACGTCCTCGTCGAGACGAGCAGACCAGATCTCGCCTCGCAATCGGATGCGCCCGTCGCGAGCAGTGATCTCCGTGATCGCGGCTGCACGGGCGCCGGGAAGCGCATCGACACCGGTCCGCGACCCGATGGCCGTCTTGCGCAGGTGACGCAGGGCGATGGGTCGGACGAACGCGATGCCGGCAGCCGAGACTCCGATGCCGATGACGGCCTGGAGCCAGAGTGGAGCGCCTGCGGCGGCGGCGACTGCTGCCGAGCCCGCACCCACGGCGATCAGGCCGAAGGTGAGTTCGACCGTGAAGATCTCCACGCCGATCGCGATGACCGCCGCGATCATCCACACAAGTGCCGCAGACATGGGAACCTCCTCAGGTCAGGGTAACCCGATTCCCGCATATCGGAACCTCGAGAGAGCTTCCGCCTCGGCCACATCTGGAGCGCAGCACATGGATCAGTCCCCACAACCCACTCCTTCGGAGCCCCCAGCGAGCTCGGGTGCCTTCTGGGTCTACCTCTGCGTCGCCGCGATCGGACTCATCGGGACGGCTTGGTTCAACATTCGCAGCGTCGTCGAACCAAGCGGCGATTCGTTCCTGGCAGCGTGGTTCGCCAATCCGTCGGTCAGCTCACTGTCATGGGATCTGCTCGCGACAGCCAGTGCGGCATCCATCTTCATCATTCTCGAAGGACGACGCCTCGGAATTCGCTGGTACTGGGCCTATGTTGTGCTGTCATTCGTGACGGCGGTGGGCTTCACCTTTCCGCTCTTCCTGGCCGTGCGCGAACGCCGGCTTCGCACGGAGGCCACGGCATGAGAGCCCCGGCTTTGCACCACTTGACGATCTCCGTGACGGACGCCTTTGCCAGCAGCGACTGGTACCAGCGCCTCCTCGGCCCGGCCGAGATCATCCACCGCGACGGACCGGACTGGGTGCGCGTTCGAATGCAGTGGCCCTCCGGACTCGTCATCGGCGCCACCGAGCATGCCGACACCGACGCCGACGATTCTTTCGACCATACGAGGGTCGGACTCGACCATGTGGGTCTCGCATGCGCGGACGAGGCCGAGGTGCGCGCCTGGGCGGCTCGGCTGGCAGATCTGGGCATGACGCACGGGCCGGTCGAGGACGTCCCGTACGGCTGGGCCGTGACGGCTCGGGATCCGGACGGCATCGCGGTGGAGTTCTTCGCACCTAAGGACTAGTAGATCCGCATTTGCGGAGGTATTGTTCTCAATATGCCGCACATGCGTATTTCGGACGCTGCCGGTCTGCTCGGGATCAGCGACGACACTGTGCGCCGCTACCTGGATTCCGGTCGCCTGGCACCTGGGCCCGACGCGCCCGGCCCCAGGACCGTGGATTCCGCCAGTCTGGCTGCGCTGCTCGTCGAACTCCATCCGCGTGACTCGGACACCCCCGTGCACCAGTCCGCTCGCAACCGCTTCCCCGGGATCGTCACCCGAGTCGAGCGCGACGGCGTCATGGCGCTCGTCGAGATCCAGGCAGGACCTCATCGCGTCGTGTCCCTCATGAGTCGAGAGGCCGCAGACGAGCTCGGGCTCGAGCCGGGCGTGCCTGCCGCCGCAACCGTCAAGGCCACGAACGTCGTCGTCGACATCGAACGCACATGAACGTGGGCCGCACTGTGCGAGCCTCGAGTCTGCTCCTCACCGGGCTGCTGATCACCGCATGCTCGGGCGGAGCCTCATCCGACTCAGCCGCATCTCAGGTCATCACCGTCTCTGCCGCCGCGTCCTTGACTGACGCGTTCACGGAGATCGGTACTGCCTACAGCGCATCACACCCCGACGTCGATGTCCGCTTCAACTTCGGCGGGAGCAGCACGCTCGCCGAGCAGATCAACGCCGGCGCACCCGTCGACGTCTTCGCCGCGGCCTCCGACCGCGCAATGCGGACGACGCTCGAGGCCGGGACAGTCGGCTCACCTGCCATCTTCACCCGGAACTCCATGGCCATCGCCGTCCCAGTGGGAAATCCCGCCGACATAACGTCGCTTGACGGCCTGGCAAATCCCGACGTCACCGTTGTCGTCTGCGACGAACCCGCCCCGTGCGGTTCCGCCGCGCGGGCCATCTTCGACGCCAGCGGCCTCACAGTGACCCCCGCCTCCCTCGAGCCCGACGTGCGAGCCGTCCTGACGAAGGTGATCTCCGACGAGGCCGACGCCGGCATCGTCTATCGCTCCGACATCTCCGCTGCCGGTGACACCGTTGAATCGATCGACATCCCCGACTCCGTCAATGCGGTGAACGAGTACCCGATCGCTGCGACCACGGATGCGGCCCCGCAGGCGCAGGACTTCATCGACTTCGTGCTGTCCGACGCGGGTCAGTCCATCCTCACCCGGTGGGGGTTCACATCGCGATGAGCTCACGCACACGGCAGGCTCCGGTCCCTCGACTCATTCTCGTGATGGCGGCGATCGCCTTCGCCTTCCTGGCCCTCCCGCTGATCGGCCTGCTCGTCGAGGCACCTTGGGGACAGCTGCCCGAGCTCCTGTCCACACCGGCCGCACAGGAAGCGCTGCGACTGTCGCTGGTGACGTCCATCACGGCTGCCGGGATCGCCACCATGCTGGGCGTGCCACTCGCATGGGTTCTCGCGCGCCGTTCGTTTCCCGGACGGACACTGGTGCGGGGGCTCATCCTCATCCCTCTCGTCCTGCCGCCCGTCGTGGGCGGCGTCGCGCTGCTCACCGCCTTCGGCCGACGAGGTCTGATCGGCCAGTACCTCTACGACTGGTTCGGGATCCAGCTTCCATTCAGCACCGCGGGAGTGATCATGGCCGAGGCCTTCGTGGCGATGCCCTTCCTCGTCATCACGGTCGAGGGAGCGCTGCGAGGTATGGACGGAAGGTTCGAGGATGCTGCGCGGACGCTCGGTGCAAGCCCGACCCGCGTGCTGTTCCGCGTGACGACACCGCTCATCGCACCCTCGCTCATCGCCGGGGCTGTCCTCGCATGGGCGAGGGCCCTGGGCGAGTTCGGCGCCACGATCACGTTCGCAGGCAACTTTCCCGGGGTCACCCAGACACTTCCGCTCGCGGTCTACTCGGCGCTCGAGGTAAGCCGAGAGGAAGCCATCGCTCTCAGCGTGGTGCTGCTGGCGATCTCGTTCATCGTCCTCATCTCCCTTCGGGGACGCCTGCTGGGAGGTCGCGGATGAGCGTCAATGCACGCATCACGACGCACGTCGGCGATTTCGATCTCGACGTCAGCGTCACGTGCGCGCCTGGCGAGACCGTTGCACTCCTCGGGCCAAACGGTGCCGGCAAGAGCACCCTGCTGCGCACGATCGCTGGACTGCGACCCGTTGACGACGGTCGAATCATCGTCGACGACTCCGTGGTCGACGATCCGTCCAGCCGAATCTTCGTGCCTCCCGAGCGGCGTCGCATCGGAGTCGTCTTCCAGGACTACGTGCTGTTCCCGCACATGACGGTGCGGCAGAACGTCGCCTTCGGGCCCCGCAGCACGGGCGCCGACGACTCTGGCGTGGACCACTGGCTCGACGCACTGGGCATCGCCGACCTGTCCGACCGCAAGCCGGCCCAGCTCTCGGGCGGCCAGGCGCAGCGCGTCGCCCTCGCGAGAGCCCTGGCCACCAGCCCACGCCTGCTGCTCATGGACGAGCCGCTTGCGGCTCTGGACGCTGCAACGCGGATGGAGGTGCGCGGGCGGCTGCGCCACCATCTCACGGACTTCCCGCATGGCACCCTGCTCGTCACGCATGACCCGCTCGATGCTCTCGTCCTCGCCGACCGGATCATCGTCATCGAGGGCGGGCGCGTCACTCAGGACGGCCCGACGGCGCAGGTCGCGGCTGAGCCACGCACCGACTACCTCGCCGCACTGCTGGGCGTCACCCTCGTCCGCGGGCGGGCCCAAGACGGTCTCATCGAGTGTCAGGGCGGCGGGACCCTGATCTCGAGCTCCACCGCATCGACCGGCGAGGTCGTGGCTCTCGTCCGCCCTCAGGCCATCACCTTGCATCGGGAGCGACCCGAGGGAAGCGCCCGGAACACCTGGCAGACCACCGTCACGGGCATCGATGTCCTGGGTGATCAGGTTCGAGTGACCTTGAGCGGACCGCCTGCACTCGTCGCCGCCGTGACACCTGCCGCCGTGGCGGACCTCGGCATCGTTCCGGGTCAGAGCATCTGGGCGACCCTGAAGGCCACCGACATCACCGTGCACCCAGCCTGAGCTGTAGGGCCCCAACCCTCTCGCCCCAACACAAGTGACGCCGGACGCCGCAGCCGTCAGCCCTCGCTAGGGTCGTCGGGTGGCTACACCCATCACGGAACTCGTTCATGAGTCCTGGGCTCCCGCTCTGGCTCCGTTGCAGGAGACCTTCACCGAACTCGGTGAGTTTCTTCGCAGCGAGTCAGCCGCCGGACGTCCCTGGGCACCAGCCGGTACGAACATCCTGCGCGCGTTTCAGCAGCCCCTTGACGACATCCATGTCCTGATCGTCGGTCAGGACCCGTACCCCACCCCCGGCCACGCCGTCGGGCTCAGTTTCTCCGTAGCACCCGATGTGCGACCGCTTCCGCGGAGTCTGCAGAACATCTTCCGAGAACTTCACGACGACCTCGGCATCCAGGCCCCTGCCAACGGTGATCTGTCACCGTGGACGGCTCGTGGCGTCATGCTCCTCAACCGAGTGCTCACGGTGCAGCTTGGCGAGCCGGGCAGTCACCGCAGGCGAGGATGGGAGGCGATCACCGCTGCCGCAATCGATGCGCTCGTTGCACGACCCGACGCCCCGTTCGTGGCCATCCTGTGGGGAAAGGATGCGCAGTCCCTTGAACCGTCACTCCCCGACGTGCCCATCATCGCCTCGGCCCATCCGAGCCCGATGTCGGCCGACCGAGGGTTCCTCGGCTCGCGCCCTTTCAGTCGAGCGAACGCGCTTCTCGACGAGCTCGGCGGCGAGCCGATCGACTGGTCGCTCGCCTAGCCCGAGTCGTCACCATCGCGGTGCGGCTCACGTCACCATCGCGGTGCGGCTCACGTCAGCAACGCCAGCACCACGGCGTAGGTGCCGAGCAACGGCAGACTTCGCCACCGGGCCAGCAGTCCGCCCCGGAACGGGATGATCAGGAGCACCAGAAGGGCACTGGACACGATGCCCACATCGGTCTCGAAACCATTGACCGAGATGGGCATGATGACCGCCGCAGCACCAACGACGAGCAGGGTGTTGACGATATTGCTGCCCAGAATCGTCCCGACGGCGACCTCGTCATGACGGCGGCGCCGTGCAGCGATCATGGTGGCGAGCTCCGGAGTGGACGTTCCCAACGCGACGAGTACGGCGCCGACGACGAAGCCATCCCAGCCCAGCCCGCGACTGACCCCCACCGCGCCGTCGACCACAAGCCATCCAGCGCCAATGAGCAGGAGCAGCCCCGCCACGAGGCTCGCGATCACCGTGGTGCGCGAGTGCTCCATGAGCACGCTCTCTGTCGCGTCTCTCACACGCCGGGCGGCGACGGTCGTCTGAATGAGCCATGCAGCGAAGACGACGATGAGCACCAGCCCGTCAATACGACCGAGGCTGCCATCGATGGCCAGTAGACCCACGAGCACGGGCGCTGCCACAGCAGCCGGGTAGTCGCGAATGACCGTTCCTCGACCGACACGTATGGCTGCGAAGACGAGTGCGATTCCAAGGACGAGGGCGATGTTGACGACGTTGCTGCCCAGCGCCTGACCCAGGGCAATGCCAGGCTGTCCGCGGAGCGACGAGCTGATGGCCACGGAGAGCTCAGGCGATGAGGTCGCCAGCGCGGCGACCGTGGCTCCAACGATTCCAGCAGGCACCCGCCACCAGGCGGCAAGGCTGACGACACCCCGGACGAACAACTCGCCCCCGAGTCCGGCCAGCCCTATGCCGACAAGCAGCAGGACCGCGGAGAGAAGCACGACGGTCTACGAGGACAGGAGTCCGCGGCGCTCGAAGTCGCGGTGAACGGCCGCTTCGGCAAAGAACGAGGCGAAGGGCACCGTGCCCGCGACCAGGATCAGCACGGTGCGGCCAACGGAGTAGCGCACACGGAATGCCAGGTCGACGCCCACGACCAAGTACAGGACATAGAGCCAGCCGTGAGCCATCCACAGCAACCCGTACAGCGTGGGCTTGGACTCAGCGTTGGCGTAGTCGAGGAAGCCGTAGCCGACCACCAGCCAGACCGTCAGAGCCGCGAGGACGACTCCTGTCACCCACGCCATGATGCGATATCGCAGGAAGGCCCCGTTCAGATTCTTCATGCCCAGCCTCCAGGGATCTCAGTGATGCGCGCGGGATCGGCCCCCGGTCGTTGACAGGTGATGCCCGCCACGGAGATGCCGAACCTGGCGGCCGCTGCGACTGAATCCAGATCCGCCACATCACCTCGGCTCTTTCCGTGGTGCATCCACCAGGCCAGGAAGCCTCCGCTGAACGAATCGCCTGCGCCCACGGTGTCGACGACGGGTACCCGGGGAACATCCAGCACCACGTCAGCATCCCCCGCGATGACGTGCACCGCCTCCGCGCCATCGGTGAAGAGCACGACCGAACCGGAGGATGCGGCGAGGTCCTTGGCTGCCTTAAGTGGGTCGCTACCGGGGAAGAGAAACGCAACATCGTCTCCACTGACCTTCACCAGGTCGGCCCGTGGCAGGACGGCTGCAAGGGCATCACGGAACACCGGCGAGCCTTCCATCACCGATGGTCGGCAGTTCGGGTCAACCATGACGAGCGTGTCGTCCGATGCGGCGGCCACGAGGGCGACCGTGGCATCCGCCAGGGGCTGCAGCACGAGGCCAAGCGTGCCCACATGGATGGTGCGGCAGTGCGGGTCGAGATGGGCGAGAGCCATGTGCGGGGTCACCGCGGCGGCAGATGTGCCCTCCATCATGAATCGGTAGGTTGCGGCACCGTGCTCGTCGATCTGGGCGATCGCCAACGTGGTCGGCTCCGGCACCTGCGCACCGAGCCCCAGCACCACGCCATCCTCATCCAGCAGCCTCATGATGCGAGCTCCGAACGCATCTGTGGAGACGCCACCGAGAAAGGTGGCCGGGATTCCGAGACGGGCGATCGTCCGGGCAGTGTTCAGGGGTGCACCTCCGACAACGGAAGTCACCTGGCCTTGGGGGTCGACGATGATGTCGACGAGGGCTTCACCGAGTACGCAGATCACTCTGACAGGCTAGTGGACGATTCACGCCGCGCCTCGATGCGAAGCCAACGCAGGTACACGAAGATTCCGAAGGCCGCGAAGATCCACCATTGAAACGCGTAGAAGAAGTTCTGCAACGGAAAGGGGCCGTCGCCCACCTGAATGGTGGGTGGCACCGGAGAGGGTGCCGGGGAACTCACCGGATCCTCGCGAGCAAGAACGATGAAGCCTGCAGGCACGTCCTCGCCCCACACTGACGCCAACGCCGTCTGCGAGATGGCCGCCACCTGCCCGTCGACGGGCAGGTAATCGGAGTAGAAGATCTCGTCAGGCTGGAGAATGCCGCGGATGCTCACCTCCTGCGACGGAACCCTCGTGGCCGCGTCGTCACCCGGTGCCACCCATCCGCGCAGCACGGGCATGAGGACGCCATCCGGCAGTCGCAGCCCGGTGACGACCCAGGAGCCGGCCTGGCCATCGAGTGACCGATTGGCGATGACCACCTGCCGGCCGGCGTCGTAACGTCCGGCCGCGGTCACGGGGCGTCCGATGGACTCGCTGGGCAGGTCGCCCGTGGGCGGCGTTCCGAGGGCTTGCCCCACCGAAATGGGCTCGGACAGCGCAGCACGCTCGGCCGCGAGGATGGACTGGGTTCGGTCCCACTGCCATCGCCCCAGAAGGGCCGCGCTGACTATGAAGACCAGCAGGAGCAGGGCCACCATGAGCCAGCGCGGCGTGAGCGCCAGTCTCAGCATCGCCCAGGACATCGTCTAGGAGCCAGGTGTTCCTGCGTCGGTGGCGTCGCCCGCCTGCTCCTGCTCACCACGGCGCACAGCCTCCTGCGTGTAGCGACGATCCCGAGCCTGCTCGCGGTCGTCCTCACCCTGAGGAAGGTCCTTGTCGATCTTGCCGAGCTGCCTCACCAGCGACCGCCAGAGGATGAAGATGGCGATACCGAGGACGAGGACGAATACACCGGCGATGGGCAGGGCACCACTGATCAACTGCTGCTGATCGTCCGGGTTGGCGGTTCCATCTGCCAGAACCTGTGCCCACGCGGTTGCGTTGATCATGAAGCGTCCTCTCGGATGCCGGCGAAGAGGTCACTCTCCGGCAGCGTTGTTGGCACGTGTGCGACAGCGAGCTCGAAATCGTCAGTGGGCCACACCCGGAGTTCCATCTCGCGCGGCACCGCGAACCACAGGCCCTCGGGGTCGATCTGCGTGCGGTGGGCAAGGAGAGCGCGATCCCGGACATCGAAGTAGCCGGAGGCATCTATCCGGGTCGTGACACGCGTGAAGTTGTCGCCCTCGTCCGACCAGCTCTTGATCCAGTCCGTGTACGGCGACTCGAGCCCCGCTTCCTCCATCGCGTGGTGGACCGCCAGGATACGGGCCTTGGTGAACTGCTGGTTGTAGTAGACCTTGAGCACCCGCCACGGCTCGCCGAGGTGGGGGAACTGGGAAGGATCCTCCGCAGCAGCGATCGCAGCCATCGTCGTCTCGTGGGTGCGGATGTGATCGGGATGCGGGTACCCGCCAAGCTCGTCATACGTCGTGACGACCTGCGGACGGAACTCGCGAATCAGGCGAACCAGCGGCTCGATCGTGTCTGCGACGGGCAGATCCGCAAAACAGCCCGCTGGCAGAGGCGGCTTGGGGTCTCCTTCGGGGAAGCCCGAGTCCTCGAACCCCAGCCATGCGTGTCGAACATCCAGCGCCTCCACAGCAGCCGCCATCTCCGCCAGCCGAACCGCGGTCAGGCCATGCTCGTCGACGGCGGGCTGGGCGGCGGCATTGAGGACATCCCCGCGCTCTCCCCCAGTGCAGGTGACGACCATGACATCGACACCTTCCGCTCGATACTTGGCCATCGTGGCAGCGCCCTTGCTGGCTTCGTCATCCGGATGTGCGTGCACGGCCATGAGGCGGAGATCTGCGGTCACAGGGATAGTCTCCCCTATATGTCGTCACCGTTCACCCGGGACCAACTCAGTCCCGCCATGCGGGAGCGTTACGGGCTGGACCACCGCTCCCGCGGACGTCAGTTCGCAGTCGGCGTCGTCATCATCGCTTTCCTCGGCGCGATGGTGTTCGTCTACTTCGGGGTCACGGGAAACCCCATGGAGTCCCGTCTTGTCTCATGGGATGTCCAGGGGACCGATCACGTCAACGTGCAGATATCGATCGACCGGCCGGCCGACCGCGAGGCCATCTGCGTCCTACGCGCTCAGGACAGCAACCGCATCGATCTGGGCTACGCGACCGTCGTCCTGCCACCGGGTGAAGGCAGTCTGCTCATCGACTACTCGCTGCGCACGCTCGCGCCCGCCTACACCGTCGAACTCCTCGGCTGCTCCGTTGACGGCGCCCCCAACGTCGCGCCCCCGCAGTTTCCCCCGGGCGTGGTGCCCCCAGAGCAGCCCTGGATCGCTCCCTGATCAGACGGGTGCCATCGGGAGACGTGCGCTCTGATTGGGCGAGTTTCGCCTGCACAGGTAGCCTTTCTCCTTATGACCGAGACCGACATCACCTGGCTGACCCAGGAGGCCTACGACCGCCTCGTGGACGAACTTGCCGACCGTGAGGGTCCGACCCGCGAGACGATCAAGGGCCGTATCGCGGCCGCCCGCGAGGAGGGAGACCTCAAGGAGAACGGCGGCTACCACGCCGCTCGCGAGGAGCAGGGCAAGAATGAGGCCCGCGTGCGCCAGCTCAAGCACCTGCTCGAGCACTCCCGCATCGGCGCTCCTGAGGCTGCCGACGACGAGGCAGCGGCCGGCAAGGTCGTCACTGTCTACTTCGCCGCCTGGGAAGAGGAGGAGACATTCCTGCTCGGCTCTCGCGAGGAGGCGGCGCACGCCTCCATCGAGGTCTACTCCCCCACCTCACCCCTCGGCGCTGCCGTCAATGGTGCCAAGGTCGGCGACACCGTCACCTACATCCTTGCCAATGGCAATGAGATGAGCGTCGAGATTCGCAAGGTCACCACCTACGGGGGCTGAATCCACCCGTCCCCGATCCTCACTCTCCTGGGGATCGACTTACGTCCCTACCGGTGCGGCATAGGCGATCGAGGCTGTGGTCAGCGGCTTGCCTGTGCTCGATGTCATCGGCTTGTCCACGGACGCCGACGAGGCCCCTGATGTATCGCCCGAGCGCAGGTCGAATGTCGTGGACAGTGACACCGTGACCTTCCCCTTGACGCCGGCGTCCTTCAAGTAGGCCACGATCTTCTCCGCACGATCCCGGGCCAGGCGCAGGTTCGCCCGTGGCGTCTCCAGCGCCGTCGAGACGCCCACGACGGTGACCTCCACCGATTCCGCACCGGCCGGGATCGCCTCGACCATCGCCCGTAGCTTCGCCTTGCCGTTGGCGCTGAACACCGCGGACGCACCCTTGTAGAAGGCGGCCTCACGCAGCATGCCCTCCGTCATCGACGGCGCTCCCGGAACCACATCCATCAACAGGTTCACCGACCTGACCTGATCGGTGTCGGTCACTCCATTGACCTGCAGCACATACGCCCCAAGATCAACACCCGCTGGCACCGTGAACGTTGCCGCGACCACACCACCCGAACTCGCCGGAGCCGAACCCAGATACACCGCTCCCGCCGCGGCGCGGTAGGCGATCCTGGCGATGACCCGGTTCGCGGTCGGGACAACAGCCGCCGCCTGCCCGCGCGGCACCGCGAACACATTCACGTCACTGCTCGGCAGGTAACCGTCACCGTTCACGATGACCTCACCGCCCACCGGCACCTGCATCGCACCACCAGGAGCCAGCGGCTCCGGAGCGCCCGTCGCGCTGCGGGTCTGCACGGACAGGGCGAAGTCCGTGCCCACGGCATCCCAGCCAGTGTCGGAACCGTTCGGCGTCAAGGCGACATTCGTCACCGCCAAGCCATCGACCAGCACCGCTCCCGGCCTGTTCCCACTCAGCACATCCGTCGGTGGCGTGACCGGGACCTTGGCCTCACCCTCACGGCTCTGCCCACCAGCACCACCACCGGCAGCGGCGGCACGAGTGATGGTGATCGTGTAAGTCTCGGTGTAGCGCGGATCCGACGCGGTCACCTCCACCTCGATCGCATTGCTGCCGACCATGAGAGCGATCGACGACGACGCCGAACCCGACACCACCGCAACACCATCCACCGTCACCGTGGAGCCCGCCATCGTCGTGGTTGGCGTCACCGTCACCGACGACATCCCGTTCGCCACCGACGCGGTATATGAAGTCGTCGCAGACGCAAACGACGGCGACAACGCCACCGAACCACCCGTACCCGCCACCAGGAGATCACTCAGAGTCGCATCATTCGACGGGACGGCGTACGTCATCGTCGCCGCCGTGCCCGTTCCCATTCGGTTCATCGCAGCGACCGAGAACGTGTAGACCGCCCCGTTCGTCAGCCCCGTCACTGTGCAGAACCGATCGGTGGCAGAGGCAAACGTGCACGACACAGGGGACGTCGCACCGCTGGTGGTCGACGTGACGGCCACCGAGTAGTACGGCGACGTGAGCACCGCTCCGCCATCACTCAACGGAGCCACCCACGAGAACTGAACATCCGTCGCCGTCGCCGCCAAGGTCGCCAACGATCGCGGGGCCGTCGGCACAGTGGACGGATACTGCACGACCTCGGCTGTGTTGCCCGCAATCACCGCCGAGTTGGCCGACGTGAACGCCACCACCTGGAAGTCATAGCTCGCGCCGTTGCTCAACCCCGTGACCGTGTACGAGGCATCCGCCTGCGAGGTCAGCGCGCTCGTGGCCGTCGTCCATGACGACGTGCCTGCCACCCGGTACGACACGCGATAGTTGGTGAACGATCCACCTCCCAGTTGCGCCGCCGTGAGCGGCGTCCAGGAGACCGTCACTGTCGTGTTGCCCGGCAGGGCGCTGAGGCCCTGGACCGCGTAGGCCGCCGTCGCCGGTGTCAGAGCACCGGACGCCGACGACGCCGGCCCAG
>Ga0255771_1002352_pt1 | contig 19055 bp, 12 predicted proteins | sample 011ome_19_FD_179969 | JGI IMG/M metagenome (GOLD analysis project Ga0255771, IMG submission 179969) | Coastal salt marsh microbial communities from the Groves Creek Marsh, Skidaway Island, Georgia - 011510BT metaG (version 2) | ecosystem: Environmental > Aquatic > Marine > Intertidal zone > Salt...
ACGGCTCAGAGTGTGAATGTTCCAGCGGGTTGGCAAGAAGAATGGGCCGATGCCATCAGCGGAACCTTGTACTCTGCAGGCGCTTCCCGAGAGCTCGGACCCTATGAGTGGAGCATTTGGGAGCAACAACCTTGATAAAACTCAAAGTTCTCCCATCCGGCCCGCCCGGTAATTTTGAAAACACAGGTTGATTTGGTCCTGCGTGTTCATGACAAAGGGGCCATACGAGACCACCGGTTCATCGAGCGGTTGCCCACCCAACAACAAGAATTCGCAACCTTGAGCCGAATGGTAACGCAATCGGTCTCCTTCACGCTCGTACAACGCTAACTGTTCATCTTTCAAGGCGTGACGTCCCTCCAACTCCAATTCCCCGTTCACAACATAAACAAAGGCGTTGTGTCCGGAAGTCACTGGAATGTCCAACCGTCCGTTGGGTTGGATTTTGATGTGATAATAGAAAGCTGGGGTGTACGTTTCCGTCGGTGAGGATTGTCCAAAAAGGCTCCCGATGAGCACCTTGACCCAGTAATCATCTGTTTCGATGATCGGAAGTTTTTCAGGATTGTGAATGGCAGTAGCCGGAGTGCAAAATTTCTCCTTCGCCGGGAGATTGAGCCAAATTTGGAATCCGTGGACAATGCCGCCATGGTTGCGCAATTGTTCGTCGCTCACTTCTTCATGGATGGCGCCGCGCCCGGAGTTAAAGAGCATGTATTGGCCTTCGTGGTATACGATGTCGTTGGCCATGCTGTCCGTGTGCCGCCCGCTGCCTTTGACGAGATACGTCGTCGGGACTACCCCAGCATGCGGATGCGCTTGGATGTCCATGCCAATGGTCCCTGGATCCACATCAAGCGGTCCAAATTCATCCAGCATTACAAAGGGTGAAACCAAGTCATTTTTACCGCCGGCAAAAGCACGCAATACGGGAACGTTTTGGACCATGCTGCGCTTTGCGTTGAGGATTTGAGCAACCTTCCGTTCGCCGGAAACTTCGAACATGCCGGAACCGGCGGTCAGAAAACGGGGGATGATGGCCGCGGCCCCAACAATGGCAGATCCTCGAATGAATTGGGCTCTTCGCATACCCTAAGTTACAAATTGCGGCATGAACAGGTTCAAAATCGTGTATACTTGATTCATCCAAAGCACATTCAACATAAATTTGAACAGAAATTGAAACTCATGCGAATTTTTACATTAGCCCTCGTATTGCTGACTGCGGCAGTCACCCATGCGCAAAACGTTCAACGTGAAACCGTTCAGGTTGAATACATTAGCCGCCCGAGCGAGCCCCTTCCGGCCGGAATTTCAACGTACAACGTCGTTGTTAACCAAACATACAAAGAGCAATTCGAAGCCGAGTTGGCACAATGGGAAATCGATACCCAAATGGCCCAAGAGAATTACGACGCCGCCATGGAGGAGTACAACTCAAAAGGCACGGGAGCCAAGATTCTGGAGCGTGCATTGTTGGATGAAAAGAAGCCCGAATTGGTCTTACCTACAAAGCCCGTAGCGACAGAGCGCATCTTTGAGACCGGTATCATCGGTTCGAAAATAGACATGCAAGGGTTGACGCGCACTTCAGATGGCGCTACAGTAACCATTGAAATCCAGTACTTTGAAGGTTCGGCTCCTGAAGAAGGGAAGCAAGAAATCAAGGACAAAGAAGGCAACGTTTCGTACAAATACTACCGTACGATGAAGTACCGTCAACCGCTGCGCTACACGTTGCAGTTGCCTGACGGATCAGTTGTGGTCGATGAGGTGCTTGCGTCTTCCGAAGATTTCACCACATACACGAGCGATAAGTACACTTCGCAAAGTCAATTGAACAAAGCTTGGAATCAAACATCGGTGAACAACCGATTAAGCCAGATGTCCGTCGAGGCGGGCATGGTGGCCATCAACAACATTTTGAATGACCGTTATTGCTTTTCGAAGAAAACGCGTCCGATGACGGTTTACCATGCGAAGACCACGAAAAAGGTAGACTACACGGATTTGAATACTGCGGCATTGGACATGACGATGGCCATGGAAAAGTATTTGGATCGCCCGGAAGAGGCGATGGAAGGCATCCGCAGCTGCGTGGTGGTGTGGGAAAAAGCGCTTTCTGAAGCGGACTTTGACAACAAAAAAGCCCGCATCGATGCCAAGATGGCAGGGCTTGTTTACATCAACTTGATTTACGCCAACATTTGGTTGGAGGATTACGATCGTGCCGACGCCTTGTTCGACGAAATGCGCCGATTGGACACCAAGAAGAGCGCGGAAGGAACGGCAGAAGGCTTGGACGCTTTCTCGGAAGACCAACGCCGCCGCAAGGAAGTCAATTCCTGAGCTTACCGCTGAATAACGAGCTTGTTACTGAATGGCCCGGAGTGCATGAAATACATGCCTTCGGGCCATTTGCTTACATCCAAAATCGAAATGGATTGCGCCTGCACCGAGGAGGCGCGGACTTCTCGAATCAAGCGCCCTGTGGCGTCTCGGACGGTCAGGTCTTGGTTGCCGTTCCACCTGACCTCAACGGCGGTTGATGCCGGATTCGGTGCGAGCGTCATGAATGGGGTGGTGGTGTGAACAAGCCCAACATCCATCGAACCCGTGTAGACCTCCTCGGTGTGCACCGAACAGCCATCGAATAAGACCGTAGCTGAATAATTGCCCGCCGTGGCTGGGATCCAATTTGCACCTGTACCCACGGTGATGCCGTTCAATGACCAAGCAATGGAATCGATGAAGGGCACATTTTCAGTGGTAACACTTAAGCTCGAAGAGGTTACAACAATCGACGCGGCAGCATCCTCAGGACAAGGCTCGAATCGAGCGCGGTAAAGGTCGTCGCTGTGGAGCGCCACCACATCCAAGGATTCGAATTGCGCCAAGTCTCCGGTGGCAACGTGGGCGTTCGCGTCCCATTGATCGAACATCCAACCGGGTTCAGCAATGGCCTGCAATTCAATGGGGCATCCTTCGAAGTAGATTCCGTCCCACGGCAGCGGCCCGGGGACGATGGTGTTCACCCGTACCTTTCCGGCCAAAGGGGGAAAAACTTCAATCGTGCATTCATGCGCCTCAGGCAGCCCAAAACTGTCCATCAAGTGCGACCTAGCGGATTGAATCCGGTTGGCGTTGTGCGTGGTCATGTTGTTGATGGCGTTCAGCCATGCGGTCGTGGTTGCCGGAGAATTCCATCGGTCAATGTGGTAATTCATGGCATCCTCGATGAGGGTTTTGGCTGCTGCCACTCTTGGGTTGAAGGAACTCGTTTGGAACATGGTGTTCACCAAATCCGCGTATCGGTTGACGAACTGATGGCGGAATGTGTCATTGTCTAAAACCCGATCGAACAAATTGCTGTGCAAGTTGGGGAAGCCCGGATTGCGCGCTGATTCGATGAAGTTCTGCCAAACGCCAGCACCGAAAAATCCGAAACTCGCGTCGGTGTCATAGAGCAAGTAACGCCAAGGATGATCGGGACCTGCCCGGAAGGCTTTGACATTGTTCAATCCCCAAGCAATCCCGATCCAATCCGTATTCTGCGTGTAGGTCTCAAAAACGAAATAATCGATGTAATTCTCGATGTCGAAGTGTTCAGCAAATAGCGAATAAAAACCCGCGCTGTTCGCCGGTGTGCTCATGAGAACATTCGAAGCTGCGATCAAGGTGGCATCCGATCCATTCAGTACGGCAAATGGGCCAACCAAATCGACCTCCGCTTGGTCGGTCCCAAAATGATCGGCAATGAAGTGTTCATCCGTCTTTTCTCGCGCGGCATACAAACCCCAATACTCACCGTTCAGGTACAAATGAGCAGGTTGCCATGCACTGGCGAGGTTGTGGGTTTCGTTGGCGAGGGTGCTGATGAGCCCATCTTGAAATTTTGTGGCCCAACTTTGTTGACCGCCGTTTCGAAGGTTGAGGTTGTTGAATGACGCGATGGGGTTCACGGGAGCAAAAACGGGCCAATCGAAATCTCCGCTGAGCTCGTTTTTGAAGTCGAGGCGAAATGATCGCTGCGGCTCCGCCCGAGACCAACCTCCGTGAATCTCCAGGTCCAATTTTTCACGAGCTTGCACGATCTGGTTGGCATCGAAGAATTGCAGTCTAGCTGGCTTTGACCAAGGTTCCCAAAAGTTGGCCCCGAAATGCGGGTATTCCGCTGAAGCGTTGGGTCCCATCACGTAAATTCCCGTGTTCCAATCCCACAAATGATCCTCATCGGTGACAATGGAGAACGTCGGTAAATCTGGCGTGAATTCGTCCATGATATAGATTTCATCTACCACGTCGCTCGGCAATGTTTCGCCTGAGGCGCCCCACGCTTTCATGCTTAAGGAAGTGGTTTGATCGATCATCAGGCCGGTCGCCGGAAAAACTTCGGAATTCTCATCGGGTACATCCCCATTGAGGGTATACCGCACCACTTGATCGCTTGACGCCGCCGAAAGGTTGATGAAAATGACGCCGCTGTACCATCCTGAAGGGAACGTTACAACCGGGTTGGGCTCGATGTTGGTCAAACAGGTAGAACCCGCATTGGATTCGCCCGGTGTGGGGGTGTCAAAAATGCACCAATCCTCGGTACTTCCCTCCACTCGACCCACCGTGTATCCCTGCGGCAGTTCCGGGTGAATCGGCAAGGCGTCAATGACATTGCCTGCATCATCCGCCAACGTGATCGATTCGCCGGGGCTGATTTGGAAGGGAACATGATAATAACCTTGAAATTGCGGCCACCACTCGGGTGGATTGGGCCCGGCGGATTGCGTTTCCTCGTGAAAAGTCAAACCAAGGAATGGACGAATGCTGAGGTCTGATGAGTTGGCATTGAAATTATGGACTTGAACGGCCAGCACATTCTCGCCGGTTTGCAACCAGCCCGCGTAGTCCGTTGGGTCCCATAGCCATTGCTCAGGTTGCCCTCCCGCGTAGAGCACCGCCTCAACATATTCATTCGCAAAATCTCCAACATTCCCTTCCAGCCCGATCATGGAATTCGAACGAGCCACCTCATGGCCGTTGAGATACGCGATGAATCCGTCATCGTAATCCATGGCGAGCGAGACGTATCCCAATTCTTCGATGGATTCGATTTCAAATGATTTTCGAATGAAAACGAAATCGGCTTCACTGAGGATCGTGGCATCATCACCATCACCGTAACCAAATCCACCGGGGCCTTGATTCCACTCCGCGTCATTAAACCCCGGTAGCTTCCAAGTATCAGATAAATTACTCGTGGGTACGATGTACGACCACTGATCGGAGTCCAATACAGGACAGCTCCATCCTTCGGGAAGATAGTTTCGGCCATTGCCTGACGCCAAGAGGACAATGCGTTCACCGGGGAAAAGGACCCGCTCGGGCAATTGCCAGGCGCTTGCTGCATCGAATGCGTCGTTGATTGAATAGGCATCAAGTTCTATGGCAGCATTGCCGTCGTTTCGCAATTCAATCCAATCGCACGACTCACCATTGATGGCCTCGATGCCTTGATGGGGAGAAACCTCTGCGATGGTCAATTGCCCGAAACTGCTTTGGGAAAGGGCAAAAAGTGCCAAAATCACATGAATCATTCTCCGCATGTGCTAAAGATAATTCGACTTGGCGTCGGAATTATCAAAATTTCGGGCTGTGTCGTTGGAGGTCGATGGACAGATGCTGTGCCCGACATGGCTGACGCTGACGCCGTGGTTGGTTCGCCATTCCAAGCGTTGAATTTGTACCCTAACCCGGCACAAGATGTGGTGCAGTTGGATTTTGTGCTCGCTGAAAATGTACGTTTCGAATGGGGCGTGCTTGATTTGCTCGGACGTCAATTAATGGCAGAACAACGCACGGCACAAAGTGGGGAGCAACGGTTGAAGTTGCCGGTATCGGATTGGCCAGAGGGTACATACATCCTCTACTTGCGGTCTGAATTTGGATTGGAAAGCAAGCGATTCATTATCCAGCGTTGATCATCCAATTGAATTGAATGCTGTGATAAGCGGATTATTCATGACAAAAAGCCAGGGTCTTCACCTTGGCTTTTTTCATGCGCTGCAAATGGGAGCTCGGTGATATTTTCGAGTTATGATGCGTAAATTGTACACATGAGGATATCGAAGACCCGCAATTTTCTGCTTCTGTCTGCATGCCTTGTGATCATCATCGGGTGCCGGAAGGATGAACCGGTGGTTGAGATTCCATCGCCGGAGTCCGTGCTGCCGCAGTTGCCCGAGTCTTTGTTTCCATACAGTGAGTTGGAATTCCCGGAGTCGTGGTTGACCGATCCTGCGCTTCAGTTGTTTGGAGGCCTTGGTTCCGATCTTGAGGTGACCGATGAAGGAGCGACTTTGGGTCGGGTTTTGTTTTACGACCCATCACTCTCTTTGGACGGAACCGTTTCGTGCGCTACCTGTCACCAGCAATCTCACGCCTTTTCGGACCCGGTCGCGCGTTCCACCGGGGTGTCAGGGATTCCGACGCACCGCAATGCCATGGCACTTTTTAATTTCCGGTACCAACGCCGGTTATTTTGGGATTTGCGGACGGTAGGACTGGAGAATCAAGTTCTCCAACCGATCGAGCATCCGGATGAAATGGCGATGGACCTCACGGAGCTTCCGGAAAAATTGGGCCAGCGCGAATATTATCCTGCACTGTTCGAGCAAGCCTTTGGCGACCAGCAAGTAACCAATGAACGCATCGCAAATGCACTCGCGCAATTTTTGATGTGTTTCCAGTCGCATGCTTCGCGTTTCGACGCCGGACTCGAAAACGAATTCGCGGACTTCACGCCCAGTGAGGAATGGGGCCGGCAAATCTTCTTCAATGGACAAACCCGTTGCAATCAATGCCACAGCGGAAAGAATTTGTTCTCGACACAGCCATTTGTTAATGGATTGGAGATGGACTATGCAGCATCTGGTGACGGGGGGATTGGCGAATTGTCGGGAGATCCATTCGATGACGGACGCTTTAAAACGGTCTCATTGCGCAACATCGGGTTGACAGCACCTTACATGCATGACGGTCGGTTTGCGACCTTGCGGGATGTGGTGGATTTTTATAGCGATAATATCGAGCCCCACCCTTTCCTCGATGAGCGCCTGGGGGTCAATGGATTCGGTTCCCCCGGTCAAGCGCCTTACCAATTGAATCTCACGGAAGAGGAGCGCGTGGCGTTGGTGGATTTTATGGAAACATTCAATGACACCGTAATGGTGCATGCAGAATGGCTGAGCGATCCCTTTTGAGCTAGGTCCGGAATCTCCCGTATTTTGTTTACATTGGCTTGAAATCAACTGATTGTGAGTCAAGCGCGTACCTTCTTTTTGTTGCTTTTCTTGGCATTTGAATTGTCATCGGCGCGCGGGTGGAGCCAATCCATCAGCGATTGCGAAGGCGCCATTACCCTGTGCGGTGATTTGTACACCGAGACGGAAGCTTCATTCAATACCGGTGCGATCTATGAATACACCGGTATTTGCAATCAAAATCTGGAGCAAAGTAGCGTTTGGTATACGTTCACAGTCCAACAAGATGGGTTGCTGAGTTTTGTATTGACCCCGCTTAATCCGATGGATGATTACGATTGGGGACTCTTCGACATTACGACCGGAGGATGTGAAGGCATTGGAACGGCTCTGCTGAGTCCAGAAGTCGGGTGCAATTCTTATGGTGTGGCGCCTCCCGAACCCAACGGGCCGACGGGCATCTCGACGGCCAATGGCGGCACCGGCAACTCCAACGGCCCCGGCAATTTCAATGGCCCTCCGTTCAATGCGGATTTGCCCGTGCAGGCAGGGGAGACGTACGCTTTGGTTGTCATGAACTGGACGAATTCCCTCGAGGGTTACGAAATCGATTTTGGCCAATCCACCGCAAGTCTTTACGACGAGACTTCGCCGGTTATCGATAGCGTTTTTGTCGAAAACTGTGAAAACACCACATTCAAGATTTACTTGAGCGAATACGTGAACTTCCTTTCGGTGACTACCGAAGATTTTGAGCTCATCGGCCCCGACGGTTCGGTACATGAATTCTGGTCAGTAGTTGGCCTGAGCGGTGTCAATGGATACAGTCAAGTTTTGGTGCTTAATTTGGAAGACCCCATCCTCAATTCTGGCCTCTACGAACTGCATATCACGGACGAAGCAGGTTCGATTTTGGATGCCTGTGGCAACCTGGGAGAAGGGTTCATTGGCGTGGAGTTGACCGTTTTGGAGCCGCCGGTTTCTTGGGATACATACGAGGTTTTGTTATGTCCAGACGATGTAGCCAATTTATCCGTTACGTCCGTGGTCTCACAACCCGAGAATACGGATTACACTTACGTTTGGTCTTGGGACATGGCAGGTGCGCCGGTGGTAGGAACAGGTCCCGGATTGGAAAGCATGGGCGACGGTCTTTACGATGTCACCATTTCCACCGACCCACCTTGTTATTCGGCTTCGGGATCCTTTGAAGTGGTGACGGAAGAATGTAGCTTGACGATACCGAATGTCATCACGCCAGAAAACGGCGACGCGATGAACAACGCCTTCCGAGTGGACGGCTTGGATCAATACCCGGGCAGTACGGTGCGCATTTACAATCGCTGGGGCGATTTGGTGTTCAGCGCCGAAAACTTCGGAACTTCTGCAGGTTGGGATCCTTCCGCAGATGAGGCTTCGGAAGGAACGTATTACTACGAGCTGCGCATTTTACGCGGCGACGACGATGTGAGCATCTTCACGACCTCCGGAGAAACCGTGTTTACGGCTAACGGAGACCCGTACATCGAACTCACCGGTTCATTCAGTCTGCTGCGAAAAAAGCGTTGATGCGCTTATTGAATCACCAACCGCGAGGGCAAGCTTTCGCCGTAGGTCATCAAGTATACACCTGTGGGCAAATGACTTACCGAGAACTGTTGCGCGATGGAAAGAATTTGAACCTCAAAGGCCAATCTTCCACTTGCATCTCGCAACTGTAGCCACTGACCTGCTGTTGAAACATCGTCTAATTGTACCGTGATGACGTCCTCCGCAGGATTTGGGAATACGGTGCACAGTGTTTTGGCAGCCATGGCATCTTGGACTCCCACACCCATTCCGTTGAGCAAGCCTATAAATTCCTGATAGTACAAATTCGCAACCCGCTCATCGTGGATGACCAAGGTGTTTTCATCGTTGGTCGTTTCGGCTGTGGTGGACCAATTGTGTGAGCCGGTGACAACTGTCGGATCTGAAAGCGATTGGCTGTGGTCAACGATGGCATATTTGTGGTGCAGTTGACCCGAAATCCCTTGGTGAGAGTAGATCTCAATGCCAGCATCCAGCAGGGTTTCGTATTCTGATCCGGAATCATTGATGCTTTCCATGGCCCCAACCGGATTGATGAACAAGCTGGAACCGGCTTCAATGACCGCCGCGCCGAGATCGTTTCGTGTGAAGCTCAGAACGGCAAAGTTTAAATCGTAGTCGGTGGATTCGATGGCCTCGAGAATGGCAGCGGTCGTTCCGTCTGTCGGGGAGAAGTACAATTCCACAGGGCTTCCACCGATGATGAATCGACGCGGCGTATTGATGGACTTTGCGGATCCAAACTTGGCGTTTGCGGGGTCTGGCTCCATTCCCGTCGATCCCCACATTTCTTCGAATTCCAATGTGTAAGCTCGGGCAAGACTTTGGTCGCCGAGGATAATGACGTTATTCGGGTCGGTGTTCAGATTGCCTGTGGTGAAATTGGTGGAACCCGTCAATACGAAGGCGTTTTGTGCATCATCGCGGTCGCCCACAATAAACTTGTTGTGCATGCCGCTGCCTTGGCCGTCGGTGCGGAAATGCACCGGCATGCTAGCGTCGATTGCGCTCAAGCCGAGGTTGGCGTTTTGGCCTTCCGCGATGTAACGGACCTGCACACCATTGGCGATGGCGGTGTTGATGGCTTGCTCGATGGCTGAGTTGTTGATGTTGTACGCAGCGATGTCCAAGGTGTTTTGCGCGGACGTGATGTATGCGGCGATGGTGTCGTTGGTGTTGGTTCCGAGCGCTTCTGCGTTCTCGATGGTCGCTACGCTGTTATCCACCTGGGTGGTGAAGTACGCGCGGATGTACCCCGGAGATTCCGAGACCGTGGCATAAGGACGAATGGTCGAGGCGGTCGAATCTTCTCCCGCAATGGAGATGACCCGTGCATAGTAGATGGTTCCAGGCGCCAAATCCGTCAAACTTACTTGGTGCTCCAAAACCTGAGCGTCATCCACGACCTCCATGCCGAGCTCGGGTGTCAACCCATATTCCACATGCGAATCTCCAAGTACATCCGTGTTCCAAATCAAATCGAATCCGGTGGTGGTGATGTTGATTTGGTCGACCTGTGTGCTCAAGTTGATGGCGGAAGTGGGGACTAGGTCTTGGTTGCCGCGGGGCAGCAATTGGTAACCTCCGACACCGTCAAAAGTGAATTGGGATACCACCCCGTACAAATTCACTTCACCCGCAGGCAGGACTTGCCCGACGAGTTCATTGTCATTTCGCACGTAGATGATGCCGTCTTCACCATTTGCAGAAAAGCTGAACGTGCTGTTCCCGGTGATCACGGTTCCTCCATTGGTGAAAACTGCAGCTTCAATGAAAACCAATTCTCCCTCAAGACTCTCGTTCATTTCAGCCGGGCTTACGGTCTGAAATTCAGGCAGCGGATTGCCGCTGGACAACACCGTCACATCCGTGATTCCATCTGGTCCCACCTCCAACAATCCGTTGTATTCACTCAATTGACCGGTCATGGTCAACTCGTCACCGGGTTGCGGGTCAGGCCAACCGTTTTGCGTCCATTGTCCGCCCGGGTAGAGTGCGATGCCTGCGGTTTCATCTTGAAGGTATCGCACAATGCCGAGGTTGCCATCGGATGTCACAATGCCCGTGACGGTGACGGTTTGGCCCACGCCAAAGTTGGTTCGGGCATCGAGGATGTCGGTTTGTGCAACTGCCGAGATGGCGAACAAGCACATGAGGGTATGGAGGAGGTGTTTCATGCAAGGATTAATTAGAAGCGGATGCGGATGCTCAAGTTGGTGCGGAATCCGTAGCCCATGTAGACACTGGCAGAGCCTGCGTCAAAATTGTTTTCACTGAACGCATACTTACGGTCCGGGTCGGTAAAATACCACTCGCCGTACGCGTCGTTATTTTGAGCGTTGCTCAGGTAAACGGTATTGAGGATGTTGAAGGCGCTCAAACGCACATCCATATTCGTCTCGTTGACATCGAAGTTGTAGCCTGCGTGCAAGTCGAGCAACCCGTATGTTGGAATTTGCCAGGACTGTCGGCCTTCGTTTTCTCCATTCAGACTAAACGGATCAAAGTCCGCAAAGTGGCGACTGAAGATGGTGAAGCGGGGTTTCACGTAAATCTTCTTGTAGCTGTATTTCAGCGATACGCTGTACTGGCTTTGTGGCGAATCGCCCACCGAGACACCCTCTGCATTGTATTGAACGACCGCTGGATTCCCTTCTGCATCGATGTAGGGGAGGTTGCTGTCATCGTCCAACAAGACCAAACTGTCTTCGGAGCTTGTCCAACGCCAGTCCCCCAAACTCGCATATCCTTCAACGGTCAATGACGGGTGTACCCGCCATGCCACATCGGTCTCGAGACCTTTGTGCAATGCGCTCATGGAGTTGACGTTGGCACGTACGATGTCGCCTTCTACCGTCTCAAAACGCAACAGTGATTGCAGCGGTCGGTTTTGCCAATCGGTGTAGTAGGCGTTGACATTCACGCTAAACGGAAATTTGCTGTAACTGTAACCCCACTCAACGGAATTGATCAGTTCGTTTTCAGTGTTCTCGACGAAATTATTCTCGAAATCTACCACGTTTCGGAAAACGGGCGTTCGGTTGAGGTGGCCAAGGTTTACGAACGTATTCGCGTATTCGCTCAAGTTGTAGTTGCCGCCGGTTTTGATGGTGTAGCCGGGAATCCATTTCCAACCGGACGTGGTAAACGTCCCGTCTTCCTGCATTTCTGCGAAGTAATCCACACTCTTGTAGCCTTGCGAAACGGCACTGACATTCAGGAAAGCGTTCCAGAGGTAGCCCTTGTATTCGAGCAGTGCGAACGCGCCAGCCCAACGCACGAACGCGTCGTTATGATAGCCGATCTTATCCCCAACCATCCGCATGTTTGTAGAGGCGTTGGCGTTTCGCGTGTCCACAAAGTAGTCCCCACCGAGCAAGTTGAACACCTCCGCGTAGTGCTCACCTTGGTAGGTGCGGAAATCCAACCCACCGGAAATTGTGAGCGATTCTGAGGTTTCGTGACGGAACGTGGAAAGTACGCCGTACCAATAGTGGTTGTTGTACAGCTTTCGCAAAATGCGACCGGACTTCAGCAATGAATCACTGTAGGTCGGGTCGATGGGGGGGCCAAACAATCCGCCAATCGTATTTGAGTTGTAGAATTTTTGAAAGTCCACTTGACCGTCGGGCGTGTAATCACCGCCGCCTAAGCTGTTTTCCAAACGTGTTCCACCACCGTAGCCATAGCTGGCGTAGGCCATGTTGGAGACATACAATTTATCACTCACTCGCCAACTGTGGCGCAGCGAGAAAAGCGGTTTGTGGTACTTGTTTTGGCGCTCGTACAAGACTTCGTTGTTGAGCATGCCCCAATGCACATTGTACGTGTCTCCGTAACTCACAAGGCCGGTGGTGTCGATGAAATCCGATGCGGAGACCTCTTCTTCAAAGTCGTTCGCCGATGCATAACCAAATGCCGTATTGAGCGAATCATAGGCGGCCAATTCCTCTTGCTGAAGCAACGTGCCGTCATTGAAAATGCCATCATAGGCGACGCTGTATGCACGCAGCCTTTCGTAGTCCTCGTCTGTGCCATTGAAGAGCGAACGCGCATAATCTTTGTTGTGCGTCGCGATTCGCTGTTGGTAGCCCCGGGCTGCGTTTTCGGATGGAGAACCGGTCGCGCTCACGGATAGTGTGTGGTTGCCGAGCGCTTTTTGGATTTTCACGTAGTAAAAAAACGCGCGGTTGTAATCTTGGTCGAAGTAGCCCTGGCGGTTTTGGAAACTTCCAGCAAGTGTGTAGCCCCAGCCGCCGTCGAGCCGCCCAGAGGTGTGACCAACAGAGGTTCGGGTAAACCCGAAACTCCCAACTTCTTGTTTGACTGAAGTTTTGCGCGACGATTCGATGCCGGAGGTTACGATGTTGACGGTTCCGCCGATGGCGGGCAGGGCAAGTTTCGAGGCGCCGAGGCCGCGCTGCACCTGCATGGTTTGCGTTACGAGGTCCAAACCGAACCAGTTGTTCCAAAACACGGCGCCACTTTCCATGTCGTTTACCGGAATGCCGTCGACCAACACGGAAACGTTGCGCTGTTTGAAACCGCGAATGGAGATGGATGGGCCGTTGTCATCAGATCCCGCTTGCGTGGCATACACACCGGGCGTGCTGTTCAAGATCATCGGAATGGGTTGTGAACCCAACTCCTCTTGAATCTGCACCGGTTTGATATTCGAAAAGGCCACCGGTGTTTCCCTTTCGATGGCGACGTCGGCAATCACTTCGGCCTCTTGCAGAACGATCGTGCTCAGCTTGAAATTGGCCTGGACGAGCGCTCGGTCGATGGTGACCGTTCGCTTTTGGCTTTCATAACCGATGTATTGAACCGTGATTTCATGGTCTCCATACGGAAGGGAGAGGGTGAACTTGCCGTCGAAATCCGTGGCGACCCCCGCATTTCCAAGCAGAACGCTGGCTTGGATCAACGCTTCGCCGGTCACTGCATCGGATACGACCCCGGTGAGCGTTCCCGTTTGTTGGGCCGCAAGTTGGAGGCTCAGCAAGCAGCCCAAGCTGCAAATAAAATGCCGCAACATGAATGGGGATTAGTGTACCAACACTTGGTGCGCGAACGTGCGTCCGCCAGTCAAGTGGATGTTGATGATGTAGTTGCCGGGTGTCAACTGACGCAAAATGAATTGACGCGCACCGAGCAAGAAACGCTCTTCCTGAATCAATTGGCCAGTTGCGGCATGAACACTGATCCACTCAATGGTTTGATCGGCTTCGATGGTTACCGAGCCTGAAGCCGAAGGATTCGGGTATACCGCAGTGCGAGCGGGCTTCAATTCCAAGGTCTCATTAGGCGAACAAGCGCAGCTGTGCATGCCCAATCCATCCCAGGTGTTTACCATAAGCGTATCCCATTCGAGGAACGTATTAAAGGATACGGGGGGAACGGTAACGCCTTGCATGACGTCGTATTTGCGACGCAACGTGTGGTTCGAAGTGAGCCAAGCGGCGCCGTCACCGATGTCGATGTATCCGTTGGCTTCATCATTGGTCCAAGCCACTCCAGGGTCTTCACCGGGCTTGCCAAAAATATCGACTACCGTGCTCTCGTTTTTCACCAATACAAGGGCGTCGTCTCCGTTCATGTAAGTTGGTGCCGGGTACGGATTGTCCAGTTGGTCCGCAAAAGCCTGCATCTCAGGATCACACGCTGGCGACGTCGCACCACCTCCCAAATCCACGTCTTCGGTTTGTCCATTGACCAAAACCCAAGTACCGTATGGCGCGATGGTTCCGATCAAATCCACCCAATCCGTTGCGGTTCCTTCCCCGTTGCTCCAACGCTGCAGCTGGTACGAGGACAAATCAATGGCTTCACCGGTCGGGTTATAGAATTCGAGCCCTTTGTTGTTTCCTGTTCCTTCGCAGTATTCTGAAATGAAAATTTCATCGCATTGTGCCAACGCTGATGCCGGTAAGGCCAAAACCATGGCCAATTGAGGTAAAGTGAATCGCATGTGATTTGGTGTTTGTGAAAATCGGTGCAATTTAAGCGCCAAAACCCCAACTCCGATGCGAACTTTCGAATTCGAAGACATTCGAAATCATTGCCTACAAAAAGCGCACCTCTCAGAAGAATTTCCGTTTGATACACGAACCTGTGTTTGGAAGGTTGATGGCAAGGTCTTCGCCCTTGCAGACATCGAGCGATTTGATGGGGTGACGCTCAAATGCGATCCAATTTGGGCGCTGGAATTGCGAGAAGAATTTGCTGGTGTGACGCCGGGTTGGCACGCGAACAAAAAACATTGGAACACGGTGCTTGCTGAATCCGATGTTCCGCTTGGCGCCGTGCTTCAATTCATCGACCACAGTTATGCATGTGTGATCGCAGGTTTTTCAAAAAGGCGCCGGACGGAGCTGTTCCTTTAATCGTCGTGTTAAATCCTCTTTGCGGACCACAAAACGCATGGAAGGTGATGGTTTTAAATCGGTTTTTTTCAACAAAGCGATGGATTAAGCTGGTATTCTGAGGCCTTTTCTTATCCTTGTTTTATGGAGATTACTGGACTGGACTGGGCCATCATTGCGGCGTATTTTGTACTCGCCCTTGGCGTGGGGTTGTGGGCTTCTCGCATTTCAGGGAAAACAGCCTCGGGTTTCTTTTTGGCCGGACGGAATATGCCGTGGTGGCTCTTGGGCGTAAGCATGGTGGCGACAACATTTTCGACAGATACGCCAAACCTCGTCACAGGCCTCGTTCGTGAACAAGGCGTCAGTGGAAACTGGGGTTGGTGGGCCTTTCTACTCACAGGAATGCTGACGGTATTTGTCTATGCTCGGTTGTGGAGGCGTTCTGGAGTCATGACCGATATTGAATTTTATGAGTTGCGATACGGGGGTAAACCGGCGGCAGTGTTGCGGGGATTCAGGGCGTTGTATTTGGGTTTGGTATTCAACGTGCTCGTGATGGGTACGGTATCGTTGGCAGCCATCAAGCTCGGTGGCATTCTACTGGGATGGCCCGGATGGTTGACCTTGCTGGTGACAGGTGTCATCACCTTGGCCTACAGCGCACTTGGTGGATTGAGGGCGGTCATTCTGACTGATTTTGTCCAGTTTCTTTTGGCCATGATCGGATCCGTTTGGGCGTGCTGGTACATCCTCGATTTGGAAATAATCGGCGGATTGAATGCCTTGCTCACCCATGCCGATGTAGCACCGAAAACAGCCATGTTTCCGAACATGAGCGATCCGGCGCAGTGGGTGCCCGTCTTGCTGGTGCCGCTGGCGGTGCAATGGTGGGCGAGCTATTATCCCGGTGCGGAGCCCGGTGGTGGAGGTTACATCGCACAACGCATGTTCAGCGCCAAAGACGAAACGCACGCTGTCGGGGCAACGTTGCTCTTCAATGTGGCCCATTATGCACTGCGGCCCTGGCCTTGGATTTTGATTGCTCTGGCCTCCATCGTGGTGTTTCCTGAATTGTCGGATTTGCAGCAGGCCTTCCCGGAAATTCCAGCGGATAAAATCGGCCACGATTTGGCATATCCCGCGATGTTGTCGCTATTGCCTCCCGGACTGCTGGGCTTGGTGGCTGCCTCCTTGCTTGCGGCTTTCATGAGCACCATGTCCACCCAACTCAACCTCGGCGCGAGTTACCTCGTCAATGATTTTTGGGTGCGCTTCATCAAGCCGGACGCAACGGACGCGGAGCAGGTTCGGGCAGGTCGTCTTGCGACCGTGATTTCTTTGATCATGGGGAGCGCTTTGGGATTGGCCTTGACCGATGCGGGCCAAGCCTTCAATTTGCTCTTGCTCATAGGCGCGGGTACCGGAGGCTTGTTCATCGTGCGTTGGTTTTGGTGGCGAATCAATGCATGGACAGAGCTCGTGGCCATGGGAGGTTCGCTGCTCGTAGCTGGATACTTCACGTTCGTGCACGACGCTTTAGCTGCTGAGCCGGTGGCACTTGTTCCGGAATTGGAAGCTTATGCCAAACTCGTCTGGGGTTCACTGATCACCACGGCCGTTTGGGTTTGCGCCACGTTCCTAACGCCTGCGGAATCCGATGCGACATTGCGTGAATTTGTCGCCAAGGTCAATCCCGGTGGGCCCGGTTGGAAACGCTGGGAGAACGAATCGGCGTCAACCCCATGGAGCGTCCCGAGGGGAGTCGCGTCCATGTTGGCCGGTAGTATTGGCGTATATGCGGCACTCATTGCTACAGGGTCTTGGTTGTATGGTGAAATGGTTCACGCAACCTTGCTGGGTGGTTTGGCCATCGTTTGTACCGCGATCATTTTCAAACTCAACCGAGGATGAAAATTTCGATCTCTGCACCGGGTCGCATTTGCCTGTTCGGAGAGCACCAGGACTATTTTGGCTTTCCGGTGGTTGCGGCGGCAATCGACTTGCGAGCCACCATCCAATCCGAATCCCTCGAGGATCGGGTGGTTGAACTGCATTTGGATGACTTGAATGAGGTGCATCGGTGGTCATTGGATGATTTGCCGGCTCCAAAACCCCGCGAATATTGGCTTTCCGCCCTTCATGTAGCCCGGCGTGAAGGTTGGCTGCCTAGCCAAGGTTGGAAGGCTAGGGTGTCCAGCAAAATCCCGCAACAAGCGGGTGCAAGCAGTTCCAGCGCCTTGACGGCAGCTTGGTGTGCGACCCTGGCCGTTCGGGCAGGTAAAACCATCGAAACCGAGAAGGATCGCGAATGGATTGCACACGCTACCTGGCGGTCAGAAGTCGCGTGGTTCAACGAGCCTGGAGGAATGATGGACCAAGTGTTGTGCGCAATGGGTGGTGTCAGACGTGTGCATTTTACGCCCACCTTTCAAGTTGAAACACTGCCGCGTCCCGCAGGTCATTGGATTTTGATAGATTCCCATGAGCCAAAGGATACATTGAAAGTTTTGTCGCGCGCAAAAGAAGAACGATTGAAATTGTTGGAAGCTTGGGGGGTTCCGTTGGGGGCCGACTGGCCTGAAAAACGCCCCGCGCGCCCGGGTCATTGGAATGCCCATGAAAACCGTTTGATGGACGCCACCGTGGCGATTCGCCAAGTTTCCCATTTGGGAGGGCGTGCTGTGGAATCGATGCCAAAAAACATCCAATTCATTGGAGAACAATTGCAGGTTCACCATCATTGGCTGTCTCATGGAATAGGTGTCTCGACCCCACGGATCGATGACATCTTGAACGCGGCTTTTGATGCCGGCGCTTTAGGCGGGAAAATCAACGGATCAGGGGGAGGCGGAACGGCTTTCGTGCTGACAGAAGCAGCAGGCTTCGAGCCCGTGCTGCACGCGATTGAAAGGCACGATGCCTCGGCGTTGCCGATTCAGTTAGGTGCAGAAGGGGTTTGTATCGATGAACATGGATGAACCAGTGAAAATGACCTGTGATCGAATCATCATCTTAGCTGCGGGTCGCGCACGCCGCATGAAAGAGAGTGCAGAAGGAGTCGGCGATCGGGCGATTTGGACCCAGGACGCCCTCAATCGCCCAAAACCCATGATACGTATTGGCTCCAACGGAGAGCCGATGCTTCAATTCATCTTGGAGCAATCCCTTCGCGCTGGATTTACCGAAGTCACGCTCGTCATCGCCCCCGATGATCCTTTGACTGCGTCATTTGCTTCCCAATGGAACCGTGAAGGTGTTGGTGAAAAAATGCGCATTCGCTGCGTGGTGCAGGACCAGCCGCTCGGCACCGGTCACGCCGTGCGATGCGCATTGGAACAGGATCCGGTTCCCACAGGAAAGGCATGGGTGCTCTGCAACGGCGATAACTTGCCTTCGCGATCCGCCCTTGCTCGGTTGCGCGGCATGCCGACAGGCCAAGCCTTGCTTGCGTACGATCGAAATCATTTGGGGCTGGATCCCGCGAAAACGATGGCGTTCGCTGTGCTGGAAGGAGATGGCCAGCGCATTCGACGGATTGTTGAGAAACCCACAGCAGAGGAAGTGCAGGCCTTGGAGACCCGAGGCCCCGTGCGTGTTTCTATGAATGTTTTTCGGCTCGACGCGCAAGTTCTGATGCCGTTTTTAAATCAACTTCAGCCGCATCCCACACGCGGAGAATTGGAATTGCCAACCGCCTTGCAAGCCATGATGGATGCTGGTTATGAAATGGAACAACTCGATACGGCGGAGGAGGTTTTGGATTTGACCCGGCTGCAGGATGTGACTTCTGTGCGGGATGGAATGCATTTGATGGAGCCCTTTCAACTCGAAGTGTGTGCGA